>Ga0208690_1000391_pt1 | contig 12494 bp, 9 predicted proteins | sample June2015DPH_16_1_2_FD_184712 | JGI IMG/M metagenome (GOLD analysis project Ga0208690, IMG submission 184712) | Peatland microbial communities from SPRUCE experiment site at the Marcell Experimental Forest, Minnesota, USA - June2015DPH_16_10... | ecosystem: Environmental > Terrestrial > Soil >...
CTCTTTCCCCATAGCGCCTCCCCGAGACTGCCTCCGGAGGCGCCCGGTCCCTGTCGCGCACCGGCTCCGTCCAAGTGGACGATTGAGCAACTGCGCCGTCTCGCGCCCACCCTCCTCGCACGCGTCACGGGCGCAGTCGCACAATCGCGTATTATTGATGTGACCGCGGTCTCTTCGTCGGCGCTTTTCCTACTCGCCGCGGCTGAGCTCGCCGCGGCTGAACAAAAAAAAGGACGCTTGGTCGATTTCGTGAGCTTCATTCCCGAGATCTGCGCCCTTGTGATTGTGTGCGTGATGGCTTCGTACGACAACGGCGACTCGTCGCCCGAAACAGCGGTGCCTCGCGGAGGCACGCCACGACAACCGAGAGCGGCCTCTCGTCAGAACAAAACGCTCGAGCAGTTTTGATCGTGTCAAACAATTGCGGCGGGATGAAATGCCCAGAGGATGCGCGTGGTGCTAAACGGCGCAGCCTCCGTCATCGGAGGAATTTTCCATGAGGAAGAACAAGGACGTAGTCGGGCTTCTCGCTAGGTGGGGGACTGCCGCACTGGTGGCCTCGTCCGCAGGCATGGGCATAGCCGCCTGCACCGGATCAATCGGCGGAGGCACCCAGGGCATAGGCTCGGGGAACGGTGGCCCGGCCACGGGTGGCGGAGCCGCCGGCGGTGGGGGTGGCGGCGGTGCAGGCGGGGGTGGCGCCGTTGGCGCTGGCGCTGCAGGGGGAGGGGGCGCGACTGCGGTTTCGCCCGCGAGCACCTCGGGAACGACGCTCGGCAACGTGCCCCTGGGGCCTATGGACACGGCCGGCGTCGTGATGCGGCGCCTCAACGACCACGAGTACGACAACACTGTCCGCGACCTGCTCGGCACGACGCAGACGCTAGCCGCGACCACATTTCCGGGCGACAGCGCGGACGACGGCTTCGACACGGTGGGTGACGCGCTGAGCTTCTCGCCCGTACTCTTCCAAAAGGAATTTGCCGCTGCCACGACACTCGTAACCGAGCTCATGGCGCGGTCGCCGACCGACCCGCTGTTTACGGCGGTCTTTCCGAGTGGGATCCCCACGTCGGCGAACTTTAGTTCCGCTCTGACCACCGTCTTGACGAGCTTCATGCCGAAGGCATGGCGGCGTCCGGTTACAACGGCTGAGGTCGCCACGGCGGTGGCGGTGGGCGAAGCGGTGTTGGCCCTTGCGGACGACGCGGGCGCCGGTCTTTCGTCGGATGGCGGAGCCGGGCCCGACCCCGCGCAGGCGGGCGTCAGCGATGCCCTCCAGTACGTGCTCGATTCGCCGAACTTCCTCTTCCACGTCGAGCTTGGAAGCCCGGCCATCACCCCGTCGTCGACGGCGCTGGCCAACCTCAGCAACTACGAGCTCGCCAGCCGGCTATCGTACTACCTTTGGGAGAGCATGCCGGACGCCACGCTGACGGCGCAGGCCGCCGCCGGAACGCTCGCCGCCACCGGCACGCCAGGCTCTGGCACGGCTGGCTCGGGTGTCGCGGCTCAGGTGACCCGCATGATCGCTGACCCAAAGTTCACGACCGGCTTCATCGCCGACTTCGTCGGCCAGTGGCTGGGCGTAACCACGATCTCCTCGAATGTGAACCCCGACCCAACGATGTTTCCCGCTACCGCCGTGGGCGGCATGCTGGACCCCACATGGCTCAACTCCATCGCGCCCGAGACCGATGCGTTCCTCAGCAACCTGATTACGACCGACGCGCCGCTCACCGAGCTCTTGACGGCCGACTACACCTTCGTCAACGGCCGGCTCGCGCAATTCTACGGGCTTACCGGCGTCCCTGCGTCGCAGACGACCTTTACCAAGGTGAGTCTGGCCGGTACCGAGCGGCTCGGGGGCATTCTCACGCAAGAGACCTTCCTCACCACCACGTCGTTCCCGAACCGCACCTCGCCGGTATTGCGCGGAGTCTACGTGATGGAGCAATTGGTCGGTACGTCGCCGGGCACCCCGCCGGCCAACGTGCCCGCGTTCGTAGTGCCCGACGCCGGCTCGGGAGAGACGGTCCGCGAGTCGCTCGATCAGCACGCCAACAACCCCGCATGCTCCTCGTGCCATAACGAGATCGACCCCATCGGCTACACGTTCGAAAACTTCGACGCCACCGGCGCCTATCGAACCTTGGACAACGGGTCGCCCATTGACGCGACCGGCACCCTTTACGGGCAGACCATCAATGCCACCGGTCAGGCGACCTACAACGGGGCGTCGGTCAACGGGGCCGCCGCAATGGCCGCGGCAGTCGTCGCGGATCCCCGCTTCCCCCAGAACATCGTCAAGCAACTACTGACCTACGGCGTCGGTCGAACCTTCGACACGGCAGCGGCACTCGGATATGTCGAGACCGTCGCTGCGCCGCTCGCCAAGAGCGGAACGTGGCAGACCGCGCTGCAAACAGTCGCAACGAGTCAAGCCTTCATGACCACTCGGGGTGGCTCCCAGTGATATCGAAAAGTGCGAAAGGCGGAGATGTCACATGAGCATCGGAGTCAATAAGTCACGTCGCGTGTTTCTGTCGGCTGCCGGAGTCACGCTCGTTTTGCCGTTCCTGCCGTCGGCGTTGTGGTCCCGGCGGGCGGCTGCAGCGCCGGCTGCTGCCACCACTGTACCGCGGCGATTCATAGGTTGGTTCAACCCAAATGGAATGGTCATGCCGAACTGGACACCGAACGTGGTGGACGGAGCGCAGTGGACCGCAACCCAGGGGACGCCACTTGCGAGTTCCGCTTCAGCGACGTACACGGCAGCGAATGTCGGCGCCTCGTCGATCCTTTATCCGCTCGTCGCCGCCGGTCTCCAGAAGAAGACGCTGATCATTACCGGTCTTGATCACCAGAACATCGCCATCCCGACTCCGGCCTGCACGACGGACTCTGTGCCCGGCGGCCACGGTTCGGGAACGGGCTGCTTTCTCAATATGGTGGGTGTCAACTGCGAATCGACCGACCCGACGCGCACCAGCCTGGACCAGCTTCTGCTGCCGGTCCTCAATGCCGGCGCATCGCCGCTCTTGCCGACAGGACTGCAAATCGGCCTCCAGGGCGACAACGACATCTGCGACAACACCAACTGCAATTTCTCGCGAATGATCTCGTGGAGCAACGGGGCCGCGATGCCCAACCTCTACGACCCGCAGCAGATTTTTCTACAGCTATTCGGATCGTCGCCCACGACCGGCGCGCCGACGCCGGCAAGCACGGCCGCGGCGGCTGCCCGCTTTGCCCAGCAAAAGAGCGTCCTCGACGCCGTATTGGCCGACTCGAACTCGCTGGCGACGAAGCTCAGCCCGCGCGACAACATCATGCTGCAACAGTACCAGGCTGCCGTACGCGACCTCGAGACACAACTGCAGGCCGTGTCGACCGCTACGCCGCTCACCTGCACCAAGCCGACGGAACCTCCGGCGGGACTCGGGCCTTTGCCGTCAACCGGCGGAAGTCACGCGGTCATCCCGAGCTCGTTTGTCGAGGGCAATATGCCTTACATGCTCCAGTTCATGGCCCTGGCGCTCACGTGCGACATCACGCGGGCGATCACGTTTATGTTGGGCAACGGAACGAGCAACAACGACTACGAGTTTCTTATGGGAACCTCGACAGCTCACCACGGGACGTCCCACCACGGCGGAGCCCCGTCGAAGCTGGCGGCGCTGACGCAGATCGATACGTGGGAAATCACGCAGATAGCGACGCTTCTGACGTCTCTCAACGGCGTGATGGAATCCGACGGGACGACGGTCCTCGACAACACGACGTTCTACATGTCGTCCGACATTGGCGACGGCGCTACCCACAACCATTGGGATATGCCGGTTCTCCTTGCCGGCGGCGCAAGCGGGAACATGAAGATCGACGGTCGGCACGTCAATTACTACAGCCCTAGCACTCTGGCGCTGCCGCGAGCTTTGACAAACTATGCGGGACCACGAAACCCAAGTCAGTCGACCGCGCAAGTCCACGAGACCATCATGCAAGCCCACGGTCTTCAGTCGGCGACCTTCGGGCAGGCGGGTACCGCGGCAGAATATGGACCTTCAGGCCCGCTAACCGAACTCCTGACTTAGGCGCCGTCCGTAAATAATGGAACGGATTGGGCGCGCGCCAATAGGCCTTTCCTCGATATGGGAGCGCGAGATTACTGGTCCGTAATTCATGGACGACGCCTTAGGGCAAGGGCCTAGGCGAAGGCCCGGCCCATAGGTCGCTCCTCGCATCATCGCTTGCAGACGCAAGCGCGCGCGTGGCCTACGCGGCAAATACTGGCGGCCGTCAGCTTTGTTTGGCAGGCGGCCGACCCGCGAATTGTCTCACACCGGTGTGATCCGTCATGCGGTCTGACCTATGCTTGTCCGGGTGTGCCGCACTGCTTCGATCGCCTTCGTAACTGCGTTTGTGGCAGCGTGCGGGCAGGGGGTCGAGGGCGTCGGCGTGTTGCCACTGGCGGACGCAGGGCACGCGGGCAGCGGCGATGGCAGTTCAGGCGCAGGCAGCTTTCCGCCCTTGGATGGTGGGGCGCCGACTGGCGAGGACGGGGCCAGCGTCAGTGGCAGCACGGCACCGTGCGTTGGCGGTGCCACGCGTTGCGCCGGCAATGGTGTCGAGGCGTGCGGCTCGAACGGTCAGTGGAGTGTCGCAGTCGCCTGCGCCTCGTCGACGCCGGCGTGTGCCGAGGGCGCCTGCGTCGAACCGCCGAGCTGCGCCGTGAGCGCGATGGGCACGACCAACTGCGGCGCAAGCAGCGAGAGCTGCTGTGCGAGTGTCGTTGCGCCGTCCGGTACGTACGACCGGACGTACACCTCGGGCGCCGGCGGAGCTGCGAACTTGGCCGACCCCGCCAGCGTGAGCGGATTTCGACTCGACAAGTACCTCGTTACCGTTGGCCGTTTCCGCCAGTTCGTCAACGCCATAACGGCAAGTGCGGGATTGCCGCCGGCCAACGGCAGCGGCATTCACACACACTTGAACGGAGGCCGCGGGCTTGCCAATAGTGGTAGCCCCGGTAGCTTCGAGACGGGCTGGGATGCGGCGAACTGGGATTCCGAAATTCCGACGGGACCGAGCGGGTCGGGCGTCTGGGATTGCAACCTAACCGACTGCCTCTCGTCGAGCACCTGGACGAACCCGGCGGGCACCCAGGAGAACCTACCCATCACATGCGTTGATTGGTACGAGGCGTATGCGTTCTGCATCTGGGACGGGGGGTTTCTGCCGAGCGAAGCCGAGTGGGAATACGTCGCGGCCGGCGGGAGTCAACAGCGCGAGTACCCATGGGGTTCCACGGGTCCCGGTACCGGAAACGAGTACGCGATCTACGGATGCTATTACGGCGATGGCGACGCCGGGACCCCCGCGGGGGGGTGCACCGGTACGAGCATAGCCCCCGTCGGAACGGCGGTTCTGGGAGCCGGGTACTGGGGACAGCTCGACTTGGCCGGCGAGGTGTTCGAATGGAACATCGATTGGTACGCGCCGTATGTCGATCCGTGCACGGACTGTGCGTACCTCTCCTCCACCACGGTCCGAGTGATTCGCGGTGGCAACTACGGGGGCGTACTGTTGAACTTGCAGGCCGAGAATCGCGATTTCTTCGAAGACCCCACCGATCACGACAGCGTCATCGGGTTTCGGTGCGCCAGGAGCCCATGAGATCCGCCGCGACGCGGCGGCTCCACCGAGTGGTGGTGGGAAGCCCGAAGGCTTTGTCGCGAACAAACGGCCTTAGCGAACGTAGACCTCCATCGCGATGTTGACGTGCGGCGTGATGCCCCAGTTCCAGAAAGAGACGTTGTCGACCACGTCTAGGGCGAACCCGTCGGCTCCGTTGCCGCACGCATGGTAAACCGCCGGCCACGTTTCGCCGGCGACCGGGCAGCTGAACGCCAAAATGCTCTGCGGCGTCCGCCCTTGATTGACCGCCTTACCTGGGTCCCCCACGACCGTCCATGCCGCCTCCTCGGCGCCGGCGTCTCCAACGGGCTCATTGGCGTTCGCAATGAGCCCCATCCGAAGGTTCTGGATCGGGACCGCCGTGGCGCTGGTGATGTAGGCCAGCGGCGCGGCCGAGCCGCTCGCGGTGCGCACGTGGACCGTTGTGGCCCCTCCGGCAAGCGCAGTGAGCGCCGCACCGGGCATGTACGTGCACGAGCCTAGAGCAACCATTCCCGCTGTCTCCGTGGCCGGAGTGCAGTCGCCGCCGTTGGTCGATTCGACAAGCGTCCAGCCGCCGCCCGCGAAGTTCATGTCGCAATAGACTTCAAGAGACGATCCATCCGGAAATATACTGTAGTTTCCGCTGGATTTTGTTGACGCGGCATTCAGGATGTCCAGGCACGAGGCATACGACGTCTCTGGCGGCCCCTGGGAGTCGACGGCTGGGCCGTCCGTTGGAGAGCCGTTCGAGGCGTCGACTCCGCTGTCCGCACCCGAGACGGGCCCCTCGCTCTCCATGGTGCTCGCGTCGTCCGGCGCGGGGCTCGCGGCGTCGGGCGTAGAAACCGTGGAATCACTGGAGTCGTCTGGCCCCTCGTCCTCCGCGTCGTTGGCGTCGGTCTCTTCCACACCGGCTTCTGCCGCAACGAGGCTCAGGGCGTCCCCAACCGAAACCGCCACGTCATCTTTAGATCCGCCGTCGTCAACAGCTCGCTCGGTCAAGCCGTCGACGTTGAGCAGGGCCTCGCAGCCGAAAAGCCCAAGAGCAAGCGCCGTGTAGCAAGCAAGAGCGCACGCCACCTGCCTCATCCTAGAATGTGCCGTCCACGAGGGTGATGACTGCAACGCAACTCGGTCGTAGGTCAGTGTACCCGATCCGCCGTCGCGTTGCGGTGACGAAGGCTGCGTTCCGCGTCGCTGTCGTGGCTCTGGGCTCGGAACCTCATCGGCGCTCGGTCCGCCAAAATAATGCCCTCGCAGCCGCCTGCACACATATCCTGGTAATGTGGGTGCACTCGGCGCGCCCATTCCCTCGCGAGACATCCGCCGACCTGCGAGGCTCCGAACGACCAGAACGTCGGCGGACTGCGCGGCGGCGACGACAACTGCGAGACAAGTCCGTGGCGCGACCTCGGCTCGTGAGCCAAGCGGATTGCCGGGGGAGGATTCTGTCCGGCAGGCCTCGGGTGCGAGCGGGGAACCCAGCCCGCGGGGCCGGTTTCGCACGCGATGGGGCTACTGCCCGCCGGCCGCGCAGGTCGAGCTCGGATTGTTGACCTCTGGAACCGCGAAGCCCTCACATTGAGGTTGGAATGCCGCGAGCCTCTTGGCGGCAACCTCCACAGCCTCCCGGTTGTTGTCGATCAAGACGAAGCCTCGACCGTGCTGGACGGCTGCTTCACCCGTTGTGCCGCTGCCCGCGAAGAAATCGAGGACGACGTCGTTGGGACGGGAGTGCACCTTGATCACGCGGTTCAAGATCCCCAGCGGCTTTTGCGATGGGTATCCAGTCTTCTCGCGCGCATGGGTCGGGACGATCGTGTGCCACCACACGTCCGTGGGTGTTTTCCCGCGCTCCGCCTTTTCCGGCGTCACGAGCCCTGGCGCCATATAGGGGATGCGATCCATCTCGTCGAAGTTGAAGACGTAGTCCTCGGGGTTCCGGGCGTACCAGAGGATCGTATCGTGCTTCGAGGGCCAACGGCTCTTCGGACGGCCACCGTAATCGTAGGCCCAGACGATCTCGTTCATGAATCGGTCTCGCCCCATGAGACGATCGAGCGCCACCTTGATGTAGTGGACCTCGCGATAATCCAGGTGGACGAAAAGTGAACCATCGGGTGTGAGGCACCGGAGAGCGGCCTCGATGCGGGGCATGAGGAAGCTCTCGAAGTCCTCGAACACGTCCGCGTACGAGCCGCTCTCGAGCTTCTCGACTTCGTATCGGCGCCCCCCAAAGCCTCTGCGGACACCTTCACCCCCCGTCGCCGTCACGCGCATCCGTTCGCGCTTCTGGATTTTTCCCGTGTTGAACGGAGGATCGATGTAGATGAGACGCGCGAATGTTTCGGGCAACGAGGGAAGCACGCTCGCGTTGTCGCCCAGAATGATCCGCTTCATTTCGATCCGAGCACCCTACAGCGTCCTGCCCTCGATGGAAAGCCGGAGGGGCGGTCGACTCCTACCCTGCTCTATTTCTACCGTTGCGGGGCCGTTGAGGGGCAGCGAAGTCCCTTTGGACACTCTGGGGGCAGCCTCTCAGCACTGTCCTGCCCGCCCGTCTCGCGTCACCGGCACGCGGAGCGCGCGGCCCGGCACAAAAAGTGATACGCAAGGCCCGTTCTTCATCGGCGCGATGCGGCCCCTCGCGAGAGCCACACTTCAGATTCACGTGTGCGTCCTGCTATGGGGCTTCACGTCGGTCCTCGGGCGACTCATCGCTCTGCCCGCGCTACCGCTCGTCTGGTGGCGGATGGCCATCGTGGTCGGTGTGCTCGGGCTCTTGCCGAGCGTGCGGCGGCAGCTGCGGACCACGTCGAGGCGGCTCCTCGCCGCGTACGCCGGCATCGGGGTGGTTGTCACCCTTCATTGGCTGACCTTTTATGGCGCGATCAAGCTCGCGAATGCGTCGGTCGGCGCCGCGTGCCTGGCGCTTGCGCCCGCGTTTCTCGCGATCATCGAGCCGCTGACCACGCGCCGTCGCTTCGATCCACGCGAGCTGTTGCTTGGCGTCGCCGTCGTACCGGGGGTCGCCCTCCTCGTCGGGGGAATTCCCCACCGAATGCGCTCAGGCGTGATGATTGGCGCTTTGTCGGCGCTCCTGGCCGCGCTGTTCAACGCGCTCAACAAGCGCGTGGTCCACGGAGCGCACCCTTTCGTCATTACGTTCATCGAGCTTGCCGCGGGCGTCTTGCTTCTTCCCTGGCTCGCCGCGTTGCTGCCGCACGGCCCGGGGCCGCTTCTTCCGGTGCCCAACATGCGTGACGCATGGCTGCTTGCGGTACTCGCCATCGCGTGCACGCTGGTCCCGTTCGCGCTGGCCCTGACGGCGCTGCGGCACCTGACCGCGTATGCCGTGCAGCTCGCGGTCAACCTGGAGCCGGTCTACTCTATCCTGCTGGCGGTTCTGATCCTCGGCGAGCAGCGGGAGCTTGATGGCTCGTTTTACGCAGGCGTGGCGATCATCCTGGGTGCCGTGATCGGGGAGAAGGCGTGGCTCACACGGTCGCCAACATGAAGGCCGATCGAAGCGCAGCCCGCGAAGTCACGCCTTGGTAGCCTCGATCTCGATGGCGATGTCGACCTTCTCGCTGAGGGCCAGGCCCCCGGCCTCCAAAACCTGATTGTAGGTCACGCCAAAATCCTTGCGGTTGATGCTGGTGTGGGCAGAAAAACCCGCGCGCTCGCCCAATTGGGGGTGCACGGTGCGTCCCGCGTACTCGACGTCGAGGACCACGGATTTCGTGACGCCGCGTAGCGTGAGGTCCCCGGTTACCTTGAAGCTGGCCTTGGTGCCCTGCACCGTCGTGCTCTTGAACGTCATCTGCGGGAACTTCTCCGCTTCGAAGAAATCGCCGCTGCGCAGGTGCGCGTCCCGCTGCGGCTCTCGCGTGTCGACGCTCGCAACGTCAATGGTCACCTCGACGCGCGAGGCTGCGACGTTCGCCTCATCGAAGGCCAACGTTCCCTTCCATTTCGTGAAGAGGCCGTGCACCTTCGACACCATGAGATGCCGAACGGTGAAGCCGACTGTGGAGTGGACCGTATCGATGTTCCAGTTCTCGAGAGCCATGCAAGCCCATCCTTTCGATTTCGTGCGGCGCGACCGTTCGATGCGCGAGGCGCACGATCTGTTGCGGGCGTGAACGAGGGTGCGCACGCTACCACATGGCGGTCGCACCGTCAGTCTCGTCCGCGCATGCCGTGACCTCCCGGGGGCACGTGTCTCCGTACGGGCGTTGCCCCGACACGCTCCGGCTCGGCTCACCCCGGTGCCGCCGCCTGTGACTCGCTGCGAACTCTGCGAGCCAACGTCTGGCCGCAAAGGCACGTCCGAACTTCGATCACGTCGGAGTCCGGCCACGCGGTGACGAAATCGCGAACTCGAGCGGTCGTGATCTGCTCCACCACGCGAAGCTCGCCCCAGGCATCCGCGCCGTACGACCGGCCGCAGCGACTACACGGCTTGGGCACGTCACCGTTCCGGGTCGACTATCGCTTCGATCTTCGCGATAGCTTCGTCAAGGACAGCGTGGAGCTTCTTGATGGTGGAGGGGGTCAATCGTCCCCGTCGGGCGGAGCGTCCGATCGCTTTGAACATACGGCCCATGCGCCGGCTCAAGTCGCGCAATTCCTCGGCAAAATCCTCCCAAGAGCCCTCCCCCGCAGTCTCGTAGAAGTCGCGCACATCCTCGACGTGCTCATCAAGGTCGCGCTTACCCTCGAGGGTGATGGCATAGACCTTCCGCGCCTCGCGCTCCTCAAGGCGTGCGTGCCCGAGCTCTTCGAGCATTTGCAACGTCGGATAAATAACGCCGGGGCTGGGACGGTAAGTGCCGGCGCTGCGTTCCTCGATTGCCTGGATGATCTCGTAGCCGTGCCTCGGTTGCGGCGCGATGGCGTCGAGAATGAGGTAGCGGACGACGCCGCGATCGGCGCGCGGGGGGGGGCTGCCAAACAGTTCCGAGAAGTCGGCTCGGCCAGGGCGACCCGGTCGCCCGAAGGGGCCTGCGCGCCCGGCGAAGTGGGCATGCCAGTGTGCTCCATGCATCGGCATCTCCTTTGGAATCATAGGAGCGATGCAAAGACGCATCGCCGAGACATATCATGTCGATGTATCTATAGATAGATCGGTCATGGGTTCCTGTCAAGCCTCGCCATCCTGCCGGCACCGGGCTCGGATCGCGGTGCGCATCATGCGGGATCGCCGACTGCCCGCCGTACGACGGCGACCGACGGGCGTGCCCGAAGGACGCCCGTTTGCGAGAGCCAAGCGTGTCGAACATAAGTCCCGTAAGCGGAAGGCACGTCCAGTGACGCTGCAAGGCAACTCCACTGGCGAAATCCTGCTGAACGTACGGGCGGGCGTCATGTCTTATGGGATGCTGTCCGAATGGGTCGCACGGTCTTGTCGTTGTGCGCGTCCGTCCTATTTCTCTTCGCCGTGCCGGGCGCGGCCGGGTGCGGCACCTCCACCGGCAACGGAATAGCGAGCTCCTCTCGGGGCTCGTCCGTCAGCCAGGCGACCAGCTCCGGCAACGTTGGAGCGAGCACGGGACTTGGCGCGGGTCTAGGGACAAGTTTCGGCGGGGCCGATGCCGGCCCGACGCTCGTCGGAATCAGCCCGAGCGGCGACGCTTCGACCACGGCGCCTACGACGACAGCCGATCCGCAGACGTGCGCCGAGGCGGCGCAGGCGCACACCTACGTGGGCTGCGACTATTGGCCCACCGTGGTGGCCAATAACGTGTGGACCATCTTCGACTTCGCCGCGGTGGTCGCGAACGCAGGCGCCGTTGCCGCCGACGTGACGGTCACCGGTCCAATGAACACGAACCAGACCGTCACTGTGCCGCCCGGGCAATTGGCGAAGATCTACCTGCCTTGGGTGCCGGCACTGAAGGGGCCGGCCGCCGACAACTGCGGGGCGGGCCAACCTTTGACAGATAGCGTTCTTGCGACCGGCGGTGCGTTCCACCTCGTCTCGACCGTGCCGGTCACCGTCTACCAGTTTAACGCACTCGAATACCAAGGAGTGGGGGGGCCCGTAGGCAAGAACTGGAGCACGTGCCCAGGCCTTCAGGCCTGCGTTGCAGCGAGAACCACAAATGCGCTTCCGGCGATGAGGTCTCGACCTCATCGCCGGAAGCCAGATTTTGGGGCTGTCGTGACGCGGACCTGAAGGTCCGCTCTACCCACAGCGGAGTGGCATTTTGAAAATTGGCAAGACAGCGGTTGTCGTCGGCGCGCAGTGGGGCGACGAGGGCAAAGGCAAAATCGTCGACGTGCTCTCCGAGCGCTTCAAAGTTGTGGCACGCTATTCCGGAGGCCACAACGCCGGACACACCGTCACCATCCACGGCAAGAAGTTCATCCTGCAACTCATTCCGTGCGGCGTGCTGCGCGAAGGCTGTCGCGGCGTCATCGGCAACGGCGTCGTGCTCGATCCGTTTGCCTTCATGAAGGAAGTTGACGCGCTGCGCGCAACCGGCGTGAAGGTCGACGGTAATCTCTTCGTCAGCAATCGCGCCCACGTCATTCTTCCGTACCATCGCCTCATCGAACTGGCGGCGGAGAACGCGCCGGGACGAGTGAAGATCGGCACCACCTCGCGCGGCATTGGTCCCACATACGAGGACAAGATGGCGCGCAGCGGGCTGCGCATCGTGGACCTAATGAGGCCGGAACTCCTGAAGACGCACATTGAGGCGGCGTGCGCGGAAAAGAACGCGATTGTGCGGGCGCTATTTGGAACTGAAGCCGATCCGCTGGATCCGGCGAAGATGTTTGAGGAGTATGCGGCGGCCGCGGAACAG
>Ga0208690_1000392_pt1 | contig 12488 bp, 15 predicted proteins | sample June2015DPH_16_1_2_FD_184712 | JGI IMG/M metagenome (GOLD analysis project Ga0208690, IMG submission 184712) | Peatland microbial communities from SPRUCE experiment site at the Marcell Experimental Forest, Minnesota, USA - June2015DPH_16_10... | ecosystem: Environmental > Terrestrial > Soil >...
CGCATTACAAGCCGGATTTTCCGGATCGCGACGATAAGAATTTTTTGAAGACTACAAAGGCTTATTTTGCGCCGGATGCGGATGAGCCAAAGTTTGAGTTCGAGCCGGTGGATGTGTCGCTGATTCCGCCGCGGCCAAGGAAGTATGACGCGGTGAAGTAAAGGCGACTCGTATAGTCGGATCAGATGTGAGGTTCGAAAAACCGGGAAGGGCACGAGTTTTACTCGTGCCAGTTAGGCGCCCTTAAGGATTCGGCTTCAGCCGCTGAGGGCCGAGGATCAAGTTTGAATCCTGGGAATGCGGAGCAATAGCGATACTCGCTGGGATCGTTGACCATCCTGCGTTCGACGGGGTTTTGGTGAATGTAATTTCGATGGTGCGCGAAATCCATTTCGTTGCGAATACGATGGTCGGTGAAACCGCGTTCCCAGATTTCGGATTGGCGTCCGATGATGCTGCCGAGGTCATGCGAGTACGCGCCTTTGATCAACTGGACGGCGCGCTCAATGGTCACGTTGTTCTCTGGAGTCAGCAAGAGATGAACGTGTTCGGGCATGACGACGAATGCGTGCAATTCGTAGCGGCCTTCGCGACGATACCGATAGAGCGTCTTCAGCAAGAGACGTACATAAATTTCGACCGTGAACAATTTTCGGCGGTGGAAAGTCGAGAACGTTACGAAATAAGTTCCCGGCGGGGAGATGAGTCTTCCAGGCTTCAAAAGCGAACCTCAGCGGCTGAAAGCCGCGCGTCTTTTTCGACTTTAAACTGGCACGAGTGAAACTCGTGCCCTTCCCGGTGGTTTTTGTTGCGTAAGGTGGTCGTTATGGGAAAGGTAAAGTTTGAGCCGGCGGATAGGTCGCCGTTTTCCCCGCGGGCCGAGGAAGCACTGATGAATTCATCGGACTGGTTATGACGGAGCCTGAGGAGCCTTTGAATGTGCGGCGGCGACGTTTTTTTGCGTCGTTGGTGATGGTCGTCATTTGTGTATTTTTTCTGTTTCAGGGCGTCGGAATGATCATTAGGCACAACAACTTTGGTTGGGCCTCATGCACGATGTGGGGCTTCATATTGTTCGTGAGCGGCCGTTATGTGTATCAACTGAGGACTGTTTTTCGAGCTGAATCCCCCAACGGCGGACATTCTTAAATGGCAAATAACAAATCCGTCCTCCTAAAAATCAAACGCCAATCCACCCCCACTTCCAAGTCGTACTGGGAGGAGTTTGAACTTGCGTGGCATCCGGGGATGAATGTGATCTCTTCTTTGATGGAGATTGCGGCCAACCCGGTCACGCGCGATGGCAAGGCGACCACCCCGATCACTTACGACTCGAATTGCCTCGAGGAGGTTTGCGGGTCTTGCGCGATGCTCATCAACGGGCGCGCGCGGATGGCTTGCTCGGCGCTCATCGACAACCTCGAGCAACCGGTTAAGCTTGAGCCTTTTTCCAAGTTTCCCGTGGTGCGCGATCTGGCGACGGATCGCAGCGTGATTTTCGAGAACCTTAAGGCTGTGAAGGCTTGGGTTCCGGTGGATGGAACCTACGCTCTTGGGCCGGGGCCGCGGATTACGGCGGAAGAGCAAGAGCAGGCTTATCCGATTTCGCGCTGCATTTCTTGTTGCTGCTGCATGGAGGCCTGTCCACAGTTCAACGAAGAGACCGGCTTTGTGGGTGCCGCGACCATCGCGCAGGTGCGGTTGTTCAATACGCATCCTACGGGCAAGTCTTTGCAACGGGAGCGGCTGGCGGCTTTGATGGGCGATGGCGGCATACAGGAATGCGGCTACGCTCAAAACTGCGTTGAGGTTTGCCCGAAGGATATTCCGCTGACCAAGGCTATCTCTGAAGTGGGTGGCGCGGTGATGGTGCAGGCTATCGGGGATCTTTTCCGGCGGTAGTTGCTCTTCTCGTGTTTGAAGACAGAAGCATGAAACACAGAGGACACTGGGGTTCACAGGGTAGACCTACTCGGTTGCGCGAATGAAAATCGACATCGACCATCTCACCGAATCTGAACTTGTCCACTTGAATGAGAAGATCGTGCCACGGCTGCGCATGATCCGGCAGATGCAGGCGCACGTTCAGATGCTGGAGTTCCATCTCGGAGAGCGGGTCTGGTTTCAGACGGACCGCCAGGAAATCGTTCGCGGTACTCTCGTCCGTACAACAAGAAATCGGTTACTGTGGTAACCGATGAGGGGCAGCACTGGACTGTCTCTCCCGGCTTTCTGCGCAAGATTGAAGCTCCGCAGGCCAGCGAAGCTGCCAACGTCTTCACCATCGATAGCGCCAAAAGCAGCTCTCGCAAGTGACGGTGGGTCTTTTTCCTCATTCCTAGCGCTGGTTTTTGTCACTGCTACTACAACTCTGCACTTCCCTTCCGTATCTAATCTCGGCCAAGTTGTTGCTCCGGGAGGACATGAGTAGGGGCTAACGCCGCGCCTGGTATGGCTTCTGGCGTGCCCTATCCCCTGTATGAGCGCGATGGAGCATGAGGCTAGTAATATCGCGGTAACCAAAGCCGGACGTTCCGAAATGGCACGCTCGTAATTGCCGGCTTGTAGTAAAAGATTTGACGGCTTGACACGTTAGCTTAGAATGTCCTAACCGTCGCAGGGCGACACCTTGGCGGCAGAAAACGGAACCGATACTTGAAAACACTTCGCCCACTGACTCTGCTTGGAATACTGGCCAGCTTGAGCTGCCCGCTGTTTGCGGCTTCTGCCACCACCATGCACCACAAACCGGTCCGCCACGCCCGGCAACATCGTTTGCACTGGACTTTGTGGAACCCGATGTTTCGTCCCACGCACGAATCTTTGCTCTTGCAGAACGCGGAAGTTGACCGGCTGGAATTGCCGCGCATTCAGGATGACGATGAACTGGAAGCACTGAAGGCCAGCGGCGCGCTGCAGCCGATTATCGCGGGAGAGACTTTGCGCTTCGATCCGCGGCTCGATCCTTCACGACGTTATTGCCGGCCCTGGACCCGGGATTTTGTGCAGGATGTTTCGCAGGCCTACTACAACCGCTTTCACGCGCAGATTCAGGTGAACTCAGCGGTGCGCACGGTGAAGATTCAGAAGAAACTTCGCCGCCACAATCGCAACGCGGCCCCTCCCGATGGCGACACGGCTTCATCGCATCTTGCGGGACTGACAGTTGACTTGCAGCGCCGCGGCATGACCGACGAGCAGATTCATTGGATGGAGCATTACCTCTTCTATATGAAGGCGCTCGGTTTGGTCGAGCCGGAAGAAGAGCGGGGCCAGTGGGTATTCCACATTATGGTTTCCGGGCGTTATGCAGATTGGCGCGAGTCGCAGGACATCGTGCCGATGGAGCGTCCGGAGCCGGGCACTCTGACCGCTGACAGCGGAGTGGAATAAGGCGACGCGAGGTTAGCAGCGGACAGAAAAATTCTTCGAGTTGTGCTCAGGGGACAGCAAAATCGCTGTCTCCTTTTTAATTTCAACATCACAGCGTGTACTGGGCTTCGCCGTTGCCGAAGGACCAGTTTTCCCAGGCGACTTCCACGAGGTTGATTATCAAGTTCCGGGGCTGAAGTCCGGGTTTCTCGGATAGGATCTCCGCCATGCGCTTAAAGAGCTGACGCTTTTGCGCCAGCTTGCGGCCGGCGGAGAGCGTGATTTGCACCATCACGATATCATCGGTGCGTTGTATGCCCAGGTAGTTGGGATCGTAGATGATGCCGCCGGCCGGGTGTTCGGTGATAACCTGGAATCGGTCGTCGGCTGGCGCGCCTGCGCCTTCTACCAGCGCACGATGCACGCCGTCGCCAAGAGCCTTTTTGTATTCTTCGGACTTCCCTGCTTGCAAATCAATTCGGACTAGCGGCATTCTGCCTCCTCGGCTTTGAGTGTTGCCTTTGGAAATGTGTTGGATGAGCGTTCGTGCGGGCGCGATTCAAGGCTCACACCGAAGATGATTTAATGACTCATGATCGTACTGATGGCTGGACTGCCCGGAACAGGAAAGACTATGCTGGCTCGGGAACTGGCTGCGCGGACGGCTGGACGCGTGGTCAGTAAAGATGAGATCCGTCATGCGTTGTTTACCGAAGGGGAAATCGAGTATTCCACGAGGCAGGACGATTTTTGTTTGCAGATCATGCTGGACGTCGCGGGCTGGATATTGCGGCGCGATCGTGAGCGGAGGGTTTTTCTCGATGGGCGAACATTTTCGCGCGGCTATCAGATCGGCAACGTAATCGATGCCGCTGCTTCCCTGCACCAGGCGTGGACAATTATCGAGTGCGTGTGCTCGGACGATTTGGTCAGGCAGCGGTTGGAGGAGCAATCGGCTCAGGGCGGGCATCCGGCCGGGAATCGGAATTTCGAACTTTATCTTCGGGTGAAGGAGCGGTTTGAGGCGATTTCGCCGCCGAAGATTGTGATTGATACCGGGGAGGCGCTTGAAGTTTGCATCCGGCGGGGGTTGGCGGCTATAGGGTGAGCGGAGTTCTAGGAAGGCTTCGGTCCGCGGCAACAGCGAACCTCAGTGGGTAAACCTGGTCTGCTTTAGGGATCACAGACCGGCACGAGTGAAACTCGTGCCCTTCCCGGTGCTGGGCGATGCGATACAATCTTGAGCTTGCTGCGAAACCTTGCACACTCGTTTATGACCCGTCACCAGTTTTCTCTGCTCTTGTTTGTAATTTCTGCCAATCTCTTTGTGGTTGCCCAGTCTTCGCAGCCATCCGACATCGTTGTCAGCGCACGAGCGCGGGCGATTCAGGAGTCGGCGATTGTGGTCGACACTCATGCCGATACACCGCAGCGGTTTCTCGATGACGACTTTGACATCGGCTCTAGCGATCCGGGTGATATCGGGCATCTCAGCCTGGATAAGGCACGGCGCGGCCGACTTGGGGCGGAGTTCTTTTCTATTTGGGTTGATCCGGAGACGAATCAGGGGCACTTCGCGCAGCATACGTTCGATCTGATCGACTCGGTTTATGAGCAGGCGGCGCGGCATCCGGATCGCATGATGATGGCTTTTTCGGTTGCTGACATCGAGCGCGCCCATCGCGAGCACAAGTTGGCGGCTTTGATGGGGATTGAAGGCGGACACTCGATCGAGAACGACATGCACCTGCTGCGTGACTATTACCGGCTGGGCGTGCGGTACATGACGCTTTCGTGGTCGAACACGAACGAGTGGGCGGATTCGTCAGGGGACATCAACGATGTGAAGGTGCAGCATCACAATGGACTGACTGATTTCGGTAGGCAGGTTGTGCGGGAGATGAACCGGCTGGGCATGATGGTGGATGTTTCGCACGTTGCAGATAAAACTTTTTGGGACACGATCGCCAATACGAAAGCGCCGGTGATTGCATCGCACTCTTCGGCGCGGGCTTTGACGGATGCTCCGCGCAACATGACGGATGACATGTTGCGCGCGGTCGCGAAGAACGGCGGGGTGGTGCAGGTGAATTTCTTTTCCGGCTTTGTGGACGAGGATTACTGGAAAGCGGTGCAGGCGCAGAGGAAGGATGAACAGGCGGCGATGCAGAAATATATTGATGAACTGAAGGCTGAGGGCAAGCCGGCGCGGTATATCGATGTGGATCTCATGGAGCGCGAGTGGATGGCGAAGATTCCGCGGCCGCCTCTTAAGTCGCTGATCGATCATATCGATCATATTGCCAAGGTTGCGGGCGTGGATCATGTCGGTCTGGGATCGGATTTCGACGGCGTTAGCGGGGCCATGCCTCAGGGGATTGATTCGGCTGCTGATTTGCCGAAGATCACGCAGGCGTTGCTGGATCGCGGGTATAGCGAGAAGGATATCAAGAAGATTCTGGGCGGGAATTTGCTGCGGGTGTTTGGCGAGGTGGAGCGGGTGAGCCGGGAGATGCAGCCGGGAGGTCGAGCTTCGGTAGATAGTGGGATCTACCGGAAAGAGTTTGGTGCTGCAGAATGAATGCATAAGGTCCTTCGCTTCGCTCACGATGACAGGCGATTTTATGGTAGCCGGCGGGCGGGGGCATTTTCGAGGCTCGCTGTCGTACAATGCAACGTTGCGCTTCATCTCGATAAAACAATTCAAGGAGCCATTATGCGTCGTGCGTTTGTGATTTGTGCTGTGCTTTCTTTGACTGCGCTTGCTGCTTCGGCGCAATCAAACACCAAGGCGGCGCCCTCGGGCGCGGCTGCGGGTTCGGGAGAGCCCGTGGCGGTAATCGATACTACTGTCGGAAAAATGCATTGCACTTTGTTTCCTGACAAAGCGCCGATTGGGGTGGCGAACTTTATTGGCCTCGCTACCGGGACCAAGGATTGGAAAACCGTGAAGGGTGCGACGAAGCATGGCGTGCCGCTTTACGATGGCACGATTTTTCATCGCGTGATTCCGAATTTTATGATTCAGGGCGGCGATCCCGCAGGCGATGGAACGGGCGACCCCGGGTACAAATTTAAGAATGAAGTTTCGTCTGATCTAGCTTTTGACCGGCCTGGACGGTTGGCCTACGCTAACGCTGGTCCTGACACGAACGGGTCGCAGTTTTTTATAACGGAAGTCGCTGTTCCGCATTTGAATGGCGGCTACACTATTTTTGGGCAGTGCGATGACGCTACGGTGGAGCTTGTGAAGCAGATTGCTCGCATGGCGACGGACCCCAGCAATAATCACCCGTTCCGACCGGTGAAGATTATTCACATCACAATCGAAAATGGCGGGCAGGCGGTCCATCATGGGCCGGCGGCGAAGCCAGGAGCGGTTAAGGCGTCGGGGAGTCCGCAGTGACGCGAATTGTCTGAATGTGCACGTCGGGGTTAAAAGCCCGCATCTTTTTTAACCTTAATGGCGCGGCTGAAGCCGTGCCCACCCACAACATCTCTTCTGAGAAAGAATCCTGAAAGGAACTCATGACTCGTCAACCGGGACTTTATGCGACGTTGGAAACTAGCGAGGGGAATATTGTTTGCCGGCTGTTTGAAAAAGATGCACCGAAAACGGTGGCTAATTTTGTGGAACTGGCCGAGGGAAAGCGGGAGTGGACGCATCCTTCGACGCGGAAAAAATCGAATGACCGTCTTTACGATGGCACGATTTTTCATCGCGTGATTCCTGACTTCATGATTCAGGGCGGCGATCCGCAGGGCACGGGTACCGGCGGGCCCGGATATCAGTTTGAAGATGAGACGAAAGGCTCGCCACACAAGTTGGATCGGCCGGGAGTTCTGGCAATGGCGAATGCGGGACCGAATACGAATGGGTCGCAGTTTTTTATTACGGTTGCGCCTACCACCTGGCTCACCGGCAAACACACGGCGTTTGGCGAGGTGATCGAGGGGCAGGACGTCGTGAAGAAGATTTCTGACGTGCCGCGGGGGCGGAATGATCGTCCGAATAAGGATGTGGTAGTGAAAAAGGTTACGATCGAAAAGGTGTGATCTATAATCAGGCTTCGGCCAACAGGTCTTCGCTCTTGTCCGTAACTGGTTCTGCCGTTTCTCCAGAAAGCAGTGGCTGGCCGCGATCCAGAACGTGAGTCAGCCACGCGCCTGCGCCTTGGCTAGTCAGGATCGCGACAAGAATAAGCGTTGTGTAGAACGTTGAACTGATAATACCGGCATCGAAGGCTACGCTGGCTAGAACGATTCCGGGCCCGCCGCGAGCGTTCAAGGCGCTTGCCAGGTTGATTGAGTCTCTGAAATTGAATCCTGCCACCCTTGCGCCGAGTCCGGCGGAGAGGAGCTTCACCCACGAAGAGGCCAGCAGGAACACAACCAGCAGAGAAAGCGAGAAGCTGCGTTGCAGATCCAGTTTGTAGCCCACAACCGCGAAGTAAATCGGGATAAAAACAGCAAAAGAAAATTCGGAGATAGTGGTGATGGCCCTGGCCTTCAAATCGGGGTCGGCGACTACCGCGTAGCCGGCGAGGAAAGCGGCGAATACCAGGCTTATGTCGAGCACGGCGGCCAACGCGGCGTAACCCAGCAGTATCACGATCGCATAGGCAATGGGAGACGTGGAGTAAAGGACGTTCCAGCGAGCGCGATTGAGACGAAGTAGAAAGCGCGGGGCAACCAATAATCCGGCTGCAAAATAGACCAGGGTGAGCGTTAAGTGCACCGCGATTTTTCGCCCGTGAACTCCGGCCGATTCGACCAAAGCTGTGGCCACCGCGAGAACAGCCCACAGGACGATATCTTCAATGACGGCTACTCCCAGAACCAGGCGGGCGAAACGGGTGTGCGAAACCTGAAGATCGTGGAAGATTTTGGAGATTACCGGGATTGAAGTCACCGCGACGGCAATAGCGATCACCAGGACGAGCGGGATGCGCTGATGGGAACTGCCGGCGAGTGAGGAAATTGATAGAAACGGCAAGGCGAGCAGAGCCGCGACAAAAGGGAGACCGGTTCCGAGAGCTCCGAGCCAAGCCACCTGGCGGCGATCGTCGCGATTAAATAGGCCTTGGGTTTCCGCGCCCGAGGCAAACATCAGAAGCAGAAGACCGAAGTTGTAGAGAAAGAAAAGCACGGCGCCGGATTGGGCCGATGCCCCGGAGGCTCCGTGGCCGGGCAAGAAGGCGGCGGCGCGACCTGCAAAATGGCCGAGGATCGAGGGGCCAAGCAATATTCCCGCCAGAATTTCGCCGACGACCTTTGGCTGGCGAAAGCGCGCAAATGCGTAGCCTAGGAGCCGGGCGGCCGCGAGAAGGAAAAATAGAAAAACCGTCAGCCGGCCGAAATCTGTATTCGACATGGAAAGCTCCGTCGCTGAGATGCGCTTCGCCTGCGCTGAGTTGTGGGAGAGAGGGCTACGGGGGGCGCCGCGGACCAATCCGCAGCAGATTCGAGGAAGTTATCAGAGGTAGTGCAGTATGTCAATCATAATAGTAGTATTATGCTGTTCAACTGCAGCCTCGATGGGGTGAAGAAGGTGAGGGCGGAGAAGGTTAGGTCACCGGTTCGCCAACACGTGAATTCCGGGCAGATGCATCAGCTGTTCATCGGCGGTGACTAGCGTGAAATCGAACACTTTAGCCGAAGCCACGAGGAAGTGATCGGCTGGGTCGCCGTGGGAAAAGCTGATCGACGGAATAGCGAGAGCGACTTCAATGGTGATAGGCGACTCAGTGAGTCGCAGCTGTTGCATGGTCTTGCCGACCCAGAGCGACATCTCCTCTGGTCCCCGAAACCGTCCCTTGCGACAGAGTTGGGTCAATTCCCAGACGCTAACGGAAGATAGCCACAGCTCATTCGCAGGGTCGGCGAGAGCCTTCTCTACACGGCGAGTGAGGCGATGTGAATCCAGCGCACCCCACAGCCAGATGTGCGTGTCGAGAAGCAGTTTCACCGGGAAGCTTCCCAATCGTCCCAACTGCCGGTGGGCCCTACGATGTCCCCTAGAATCTCCGCGGTTCCGGCCATGCATCCGAGTGGCCTTGGCTTTGTTTTGTCTGCAGATGGCGGAACCACTTCGGCAACCGGCTTGCCAAAGCGGGTGATGCGAATCGGCTTGCGGGTTTTGCGGACTTCCTCCAGGATGCCGAGGCACTTGGCTTTGAATACGGAGATCGCTACTTCTTTCATAAGCTCATTAGACCATGGTCAAGACCATAGTCAGCCACCCTCGTCGCTGAAAGAGTCCGCGAATTAGGCCTGGGAACTCGGCTTGGCGCTGACTCGCAAACCACAGCGGCTAAAAGCCCAGGTCATGAATCTACCTCAAAATTGGCATTGAATGAAATTCGCGCCTTCCCGATTTTCGATTCATTGACTCCACCGAACTGCCCACGTAGCATCTTCTCTCAATGATCGATCAGACGATTTCGCACTACAGGATTGTGGAAAAGCTGGGCGGCGGGGGGATGGGTGTGGTCTACAAGGCCGAAGATCTCAACCTGCGGCGCTCCGTGGCTTTGAAATTCCTGCCGGACGACGTGGCACGGGATCCGCAAGCGCGGGCGCGTTTCCAGCGGGAGGCGCAGGCGGCTTCGGCCTTGAATCATCCTAATATCTGCACGATTTACGAGATCGGCGAGCACGATGGACGAGCATTCATCGCCATGGAGTTTTTGGACGGGCTGACGCTGAAGCATGCGATTGCTTCGCGGCCGATGGTGAATGAGACGATTATCAGCTTGGCGATTGAGATTGCTGACGCGCTCGATGCAGCGCATGCGGAAGGCATTGTGCATCGCGACATCAAGCCGGCGAATATTTTTGTGACCAAGCGGGGGCATGCCAAGATTCTCGATTTTGGGTTGGCGAAGGTGAAGAGTTCGGGCGGGTCGCAAAAGAGCTTGAACGATGCGGCGCAGACTTTGGATGAAGCGCATCTGACCAGCCCGGGAACGATGCTGGGAACGGTGGCGTACATGTCGCCCGAGCAAGTGCGTGGACGCGAGTTGGACGCGCGCAGCGATCTGTTTTCGTTTGGCGCTGTGCTCTATGAGATGGCTACCGGCGACGTTCCATTCCATGGAGAAAGCTCGGCGGTGATTTGCGAGGCGATTATGAATCGCGCGCCGGTGTCGGCCGTACGGTTGAATCATGAATTGCCGGCTAAGCTGGAAGACATCATCAACAAGGCTTTGGAGAAAGACATAAGCTTGCGCTATCAGCATGCGTCGGAGATGCGTAGCGATTTGCAGCGGCTGAAGCGGGATACGGATTCCAGCCGCATCGCGATGGCGGTGAGTGAGTCGGGGAGCCCGCCGGCCCTGAACTCGCCGGGACCGGCGTCGGGAAGGGCGGCGGCGCGCAGCGGCGCGGCGAGCGCCGTTACTCCAGCGGCCACGAAGCGGCCTTACGCTGTGATCGGCGGGGCGGTTGCCGTGGTGGCGATTCTCGCCATGGCGTTCTTTTTCTTGCGCGGCAATCGATCAGCGGCTCCGGCGTCGTCCTCAAACGCTGGGCCGAAAACTTTGGCTGTGCTTCCGCTGCAAAATCTGGGCGGGGACAAGGATCTGGATTTTCTGCGGCTGGCGCTGGCGGATGAGATTGCCACGTCGCTCAGCTATGTACGTTCGCTTACCATTCGGCCTTTCGCTACCACCAGCAAATATGATTCGCCCACGGTCGATCTGCAGGAAGCCGGGAAGGCAATGCATGTGACGGACGTGGTCACGGGCCACTATCTGAAGGAAGGTTCGCAGCTTCAGATCACGCTGGAAGCCATCGACGTGGAGAATAACCGAACGCTTTGGCGGGATACCTTGAATGTTGCCGCGGCTGATTTAATCGCCATGCGCGAGCAGATCACGGCGAAGGTTCGTCAAGAGCTGGTTCCCGCTCTCGGAGCGGGATCGGACTCTGGCCAAGGCGCTACCCGGCCCAAGAATGAAGAGGCTTACGATCTCTATTTGCGCAGCGTTTCTCTGCCGCACGATCCCAAGCCCAACAAGGATGCGCTCGCGATGCTGGAGCGGGCCGTGGGATTGGATCCGACGTATGCGCCGGCATGGGATGCCCTGGGCGTTCGCTACCACTACGACTCGGCGTATGCCGACGGAGGCGATGCTGCCTTTCAGCGCGGCCTGTCGGCGTTTTCCCGAGCATTGGCCCTTGATCCCGACTACATCGATCCGGCGGGTGAAATGATCCTCGCGGAAGTGGAACGAGGGGAGCTCATCAAGGCGTATCAACAAGGAAAAGCGCTGGTGGCGCGGCATCCGGAGAACGCGTATGCGCATTTCGCTTTGGCCTACGTTCTTCGTTACGGCGGCGCGGTGGAAGAATCCGCTCACGAGTGTGACACAGCCCTATCGATCGATCCCGGAAGTTATCGTTTCCGCTCCTGCGCCTTCACCTTCGACCAACTGGGCAACTATGCGCGGGCCGTGCAATTCCTGCAACTCGATGCCGGCTCGGTATGGTCAGCGAGCAACATGCAGCGGCACTATATTCGCGATGGACAGTTGGCAAAGGCGAAGGAGATCGGGCGGAACTTTTCTGATCACGACTGGGCGCAATTGGAGCAAGCTTGTTTGGACAATCCGTCGTCCGAAACCGCTGTGAAATTAGTGCGGGAGGTGTCAACTAGGATGTTGGCCGATCCCGACCACGAACCCAGTTACGTGGTTGCCGCGGACATCCTCTTCTGCGGTCGAAAGGAGATAGCGATGAAGATGTTGAAACGAGCGGTGGACGGCGGCTTTTGCGCCTACGCGGGCCTGCAGAGCGATTCGTTGTGGGCGCCGCTGCGGGGGACGGCGGAGTTTAAGGATTTGGTCGCCGAGGCGAAGGGGTGTCGGGACCGGTTCATGGCGGAGCGGGATAAGGGGCAGTAGAAGAATTGTTGTGACACGGAGTCTGTGTTACACTGTTTTCGTGTTATGAAAACAGAACTTCGCATTAAGCCTGCACTTCGCAATATCACGATCACGTTGGAAGAGGATCTTGCCCGATGGGCGCGCATCGAGGCCGCCCGAGAGGATACGAGCGTGTCGCAGTTTTTGGCTGAACTACTGAGACAGCGTATGCGCGAACAAGATAGCTAC
>Ga0208690_1000414_pt1 | contig 12149 bp, 8 predicted proteins | sample June2015DPH_16_1_2_FD_184712 | JGI IMG/M metagenome (GOLD analysis project Ga0208690, IMG submission 184712) | Peatland microbial communities from SPRUCE experiment site at the Marcell Experimental Forest, Minnesota, USA - June2015DPH_16_10... | ecosystem: Environmental > Terrestrial > Soil >...
CGAGCGAATGTCGTCTTCGTCTCCGCGGATTGCGATGCGCGAAACGGTCAGTGGCTCGGAGCCCACGTTGCCAATTCTGAACTGGCCGACCATTCCCCCCTCCCCGGGCCGAAGCACGAGCGGGCCCTGTCCGCCTGCCGGGAGCGTCAGCGCGATGCGCCCACCGGACGGATCCGCCCAGGCGGTCGCGGCGGCGAGCACGACCAGGATCGCCCCGACCACGCCGAGCCAGCGGATGAACCACGCGCTCACCGCTGCCTCACCGGCCCGCCAAGAGGCCATATGCCACCGCAGCCGTGGCCAAAGCGGCCATGACGACCCAGGCAACGCGACCGAGGGGCATGCCAACGATCGGCTCTGCTCCACGTCCGAGCCCGGCGACGCGCGTGCCGATCGCGACGCCAGAGGCTCGAAATAGTCTCGCATCAAGCCGCGACGCCCCCCAAGCGGCGATCCGAGCGAACGTTCCCACCAGTCCGCCGATCGCATCCACGACCCAATGCTCGAACCGAATCAGCAAGGCTCCCGCGCGAGCCGGTGATCGGTCGAGCAGCCACGCGGTGGCCCCTGCCACTGCATTGCCGGGCCGCGATGCAGCCGACCAAAGGCTACGCGTAGCGGCGACGAGGATCGCCGCGACCGCGGCAGCCAGAACAAGGCCTTTTCGCGGGGCGAGCGCGAGCAGAACGCTGGCACGCCCGAGCAGGAACGGCCCCAGGATCGCGGTGGTTGCACCATGCGAGAGCGCGACGAGCGGGGCGGGCACATTGGCCGGAGGAGCCCCCGCACTCACGACCCAAGCGGCCGCTATCCACAGCCAGAGTGCGGTCGCCGCGCCGCCGTCATCGCCGGCTGGTTCGGACGGCTCTCCAGAGCCAGCGGCGATCGCAGCGCCGACCTCGCGAAAGGAAAGTGAAAGGCCGGACGGTACCAGCGTGATCAACGTACCTTCAGCCGAAGCCTCTTCGGTAATTACCGCGTCGTCCGACGCGCTGCCGGAATGTACGCGAATGGAATGCGGACCGCTTGGAATGGGCACTCCGACGAACGGGGCCCTGGCGAGCGGGGTTCGCGCACCATCTAAGTACACGAGCGCCCCCGGAACACTCGCCAGCGTCAGCGCAGAGCCGTGAACCCGGGGGTCGCTCGAGCGCAGCGCGACGAAACCGGACGACCCCTGGGCCGCGGAATCCTGTTTCGCTCCCTCGAGCCGCCAGAAAAGTACAGCTCCACCTAAGAGCAGGAGTGCGATTGCTGCGGCCGCGCGCGTCGCCGCTAGCGCTGCTGCCCGAAGGTCCGTCCACACGGCGAGCCCCGCGGCAGCGGTGGCCGCCAGCGTCCACCCGATCGCCATCGTGACCACTCCGTCGGCCAGAAACGATACCATCCCCCCCGCGAGCGCCAGCTCAATGCATGCCCATTTGCCCGAGCTACGCACGACCGCGGGATGCATGGCCAGCCACGTCGCGGCACCGAAGGCGACCATGCACAGGAGGAGGCAGGCTACAGCCGAAAGCGAGTCGAAATCGAAGGCAATCCCGGCATCGACCCTGCCAACTCGAGCGCCACTCGTGACGTATTCGACGAACGCCGCAGATTTGGGCGCTTGGACCAACGCGATCGCGTGTGCGAGCGTCGCTCCAGTCACGCATCCAACGGTTGCCATGCCCAGTAGACTCGCCCAATCCCGGCTCCGATTGGCCGCAACGTTCGCTCCTCGTCGGCGCGGCCAACAAGCCGCGATGAGGTGCCACGCGAGCTGGAGAAGAGATGGAGCGATGAGCAGCCAAAGCGTCGGGGCGAGGACGATGGGCTGCTGCAGCGGGGCACCGGCGGAGGAGTCGGCCATCGACGGCTTCAAGCTATCGTCTTCGGCCGGCTGGCTGTAAAGCTTGACGCTTCCATGCACGCGTCGAGTTTCAAAGAAAAGGGCTGAGGCGCGCATCGGCGACCGGTGACGTGAGCCCATAGACCACCCGGTGGCCGAGCGCGACGGCGACGAGAAGCGCGACCAGAGTGAGACCGCCGCTCGCAAGCCACTGCGCGGCTGGCGGAGGTCCCCAGCTGGCCCAAGCGGCGCACGCGGCGAGACTTCCGACCGCTATCGGTAGGGAGCACACCGCGGTCCAACGCGTCCGCTGCCAAAGCGTCAAGGCCGGAAGCGCCCAGCTTGCAGACGTTGATAGGAACACGAGGGCAGTCCCCTTTGCGAGAAACACGATCGCGCCCACGACTTCGAGCGCCGGCCGAGAGTCTTGCTGCGCGGGCGAAAGACCGGGCAGTGACCAGCCGCCGAGAAAGAGCGCGCTCACGAGACCCGCGACGACGAACTGATGTGCACGCAGCGCGGTCTCGAACGCCGGACCCCCTTGCAGCCCCTGCGGGGCAGTCAAGTCGTCGACCCGCGTGGCGAGCCCGGTGGATCGATATGAACAGCTGCGTTCGATCCATACACTCTCGAATAGGACCCATGCGGCGACGAGTGAAGCGGGGCTTCGGAAAGCTAGCCAGTCCCAGGGCGGGCCACCTTGGGCACGCTCGACTTCTTGAACACGGAGCGATCCGGTCGAGAGCACGACACCGGCCACCGCTAGGGCACCCGGGACATGCTGCCAGAGTACATGCAAGGCATTCCGCGCCCCTCGCCAGGGTGAGTCTGCCGCTATGAACGCGGCCACGGCCAACGCGGTCGCAGCCGCGACGAAGAGCACCCCGACGTCAAGCCTCGCGGCCACGAGATACTGGCCGAACGGCATGACGGCAAACGTTGCGCAGGCAACCAAACCGGCCACAGCAGACGGGACGCCGACGTGGAATGGCGGACGAACGCCCCTCCGGAAGACGCAGAAATGCTGTCCCCATGCCCTGCTTTTTGCGTCCGAAGTGGTGTGCGCGCGCAGACGGCACACGAATCGCTGAAGAACCACAGCCACCGGACCGGGAGTCGCTGCGCCCCAAAGGAGGACGGCCGTCAATGCCGCCGCCACGATGAGTGTGGCCGCCACAAAGCGCTCCGGCGGCGAGCGACGGAAGCCGGCAACCGAAACGGCTCGGCCAATCTCGGTGGCGGATGCCGATGGCCGAACGCCCAGCCAGGCCTCCGCGTCTCCGGCCGCGGGCACAGCGTCGCTGGGGGACATGACACGTACGCCATCGAAGCTCGCCAGGACATCGCCCGAGACGACGCCGGCCTTCTCCGCCGCCGATCGAGGGGCAACCGCCTCAACGAGGAGACCCGTCGGCCCACCGGACGCCACCCGCAACCCGATCCAGCTGAGCAAACGCTGTCCTTCTGCGTCGCGGTCTCGGTCCGCGGCCCCGGCAGGCGCTCGGACGTCGATCGTGACGCCTTGGAGTGCACCGCCGATCGGCGGAGCCCCAAATTCGGACGCCGCAAACGCGACCTCGACGTCGCCTTCAAATGTCGTATGGGCCGCCCGATCGCCGGATCGGCAGAAAAAGGCATCGAGCGCCTCGTCAAACGAAACTTCCACGCGCTCTGGACCGACCACGACACCCGCGGTCTCGATTACCGCGTCGCGCTGTTCACGCTCGCCGGCTCGGTGCAGAGTCCCTCGAAATGTGACGCGCGCGGCCTTGCCAGGCGCGAAGCCCTCGCCCAAGATCGCCACGCGGTCGCCGAGCTCCACGTCGCGCGGCGCGATTTCCAGCACTCGAAGGAGTTGCAATGGGGGCGCGCGACCACAAGAGCCGGCGATGCTGATACCAACAAGCATGACGACTGCGGCTGCAGCCGGGGCGAGCGCGCGAAGCCAATGCATCGGGTGGCTTCAATTTAGAACGACACCCCTCCGTGGGGCGAAATTCAGGCGAATCGATCAAGCCCTCGGCGCACGCATCCCGCGGCTGGCCGTATACCTGAAGAATTCCACTCCTCGGGCTTTCGGAACAAACGGACATGGATCGGTCGTAAGCAAGGATGAGGCCACCCATTGCTTCTTTGAACATCACTAACTTACGTCGTCAGAGACATCAGCCTGCCGGACCCAACACCATGCCGGGCGGTGCGAATCCGCGACACCGTGCGGCAATCCTTCCCCACCTCGACTAGAGGAGGGCTATGAGCACGCTGACGCAGTCTGCTGCCTGGCAAGCCCTCGTTCGTCATCGAGATGCATTGGGCACCGTCCATGTTCGCTCGCTGTTCGCCTCCGATCCGAACCGGTTTGAGCGCTACTCGCTCACTGTCGAAGACATGCTCGTCGATTACTCGAAGAACGCAGTCACCGATGAGACGATGACCCGGCTCTTCGATCTCGCACGCCAAGCGCACGTCTTCGAGTGGCGCGACCGAATGATGCGCGGTGAAAAGATCAACCGGACTGAGGACCGGGCCGTCCTGCACGTCGCGCTCCGGAACCGCTCCAATCGTCCCATCGAAGTCGACGGCAAAGACGTGGTGGCGGAGGTCAACGCCGTCCTCGCGAAAATGAGAGCATTTACGGACGCGGTCCGGACCGGAGCGTGGCGAGGGTATACCGGCGAGCGAATCGCTGATGTCGTCAACATCGGCATCGGTGGAAGCGACTTGGGGCCGTCGATGGCTAGCCTAGCGCTCCGACCGTACTGGCAGATTGGAATGCGTGCGCACTTCGTCTCGAACGTCGATGCGACGCACCTGGCCGACACGATTAGGAACCTGTCGGCGGAGCGGACTCTCTTCGTCATCGAGAGCAAGACCTTTACGACCCAGGAGACGTTGATGAATGCGCAAAGCGCGCGAGCGTGGCTGGTCGAAAAGCTCGGGAGCGATGCGGCCGTGCCAAAGCACTTCGTCGCGGTGTCAACTGCGACCGAAGAGGTCAAGAAGTTCGGAATCGATCCCGACAACATGTTCGCGATTTGGGATTGGGTCGGCGGACGCTATTCGCTATGGAGCGCCATCGGGCTACCGATCGCGCTTCTCGTCGGCATGGACCGGTTCGAAGCGATGCTCGCGGGCGGGAACGCCATGGACGAACACTTTCGGTCGGCCCGCCTTGAAGACAACGTTCCCGTGATTCTTGCTCTTCTCGGAATCTGGTATTCGAACTTCCTCGGCGCGGCGACACACGCGATTCTTCCCTACGACCAATCGATGAGCCGTTTCGCCGCATACTTTCAGCAGGGGGACATGGAGAGCAATGGAAAGCGCGTCGATCGCGCCGGTCAATTCATCGACGACTACACGACGGGACCGATTGTTTGGGGCGAGCCTGGCACGAACGGGCAGCACGCATTCTACCAGCTTTTGCATCAGGGCACGCGCCTCGTGCCGTGTGATTTTCTGGCACCACTCGAAACGCACAACCCGATGGGCAATCACCACGAAGTACTGCTTGCGAACTTCTTTGCTCAAACCGAGGCGTTGATGCGCGGGAAGACGTCGGAAGAAGCGCGTTCAGAGCTCGAGGCACAGAAACTCCCGCCCGCGCGCATCGCCGAGCTCACCCCGCATAAGACGTTCCCTGGCGACCGACCGACGACGTCCATCCTGTTCACGAAGCTGACTCCCCGAACGCTCGGGACGCTCATCGCGATGTATGAGCACAAGATCTTCGTTCAAGGGATCATCTGGGAGATCTTCAGCTTCGACCAGTGGGGCGTGGAACTCGGCAAGCAGCTGGCGAAGAAGATCGAGCCCGAGCTCCTCGCCTTGGGCCCAGTCGCGACACACGACCCATCCACAAACGGCCTCATCAATCATTACAAGCGCCACTACGGCCGGGCATGAGGAGAACGCCGCCGAGGGTTAGCCCCCGAGTGGACCCGAGACACGGTGGACCCGCCCGCGACCCGCATCGCAACAGCCACCATCCAGGCCAGCAGCAGCGTCAGGGCCGCCTTCTGGAAGGCAGGGAGTAGCGGCGTGCCCAAGCCACCCGCGATCAGATGCATGGCGAACCCGATGAAATCGACTGCGGCAACCGCTAGCGTCGCCGCGCCGAGCCATGCCGCGATCCTCGGCCGCCGATCGCAACGGAAAAGCGCTCGAACGGCAAGTGCCACGGCGACGAGCCCGGGGCCCCCGGCCAAGATGACAGCGACACCGTGCGGACGGCCAAATCGATCGCTTGGAAGCAAAATCACGGCCACGACTCCGAGCAGCGAGACAAGTCCAAGCGTTCGCACCACGGGGCCGGCCTTTCCTCGGCCCATCAGGCTCGGCGTGGCGATCCAGAACGGCATCAGACCGAGGACCAACGTGAACATGGCTGCCTCCGCCAGTCGCGATCCGATCGGATTGGCTGCTCCGTCGATGGCTTCTCGATGTTCGAAGTCACATAAATAATTTTGCGAAATGCTCGACCCGTGCGAGCTCGGATCCCACCACGTGCCGCCGGGGTAGAGCAACATCGCCGCCGCTTCGAGGCCTATGAACAGCACGACCGAGAGTACGATCGCGACGGAGGCGAAGCGCCGATTCACTGGGCTGACCTCCATCGGCGCGCTATCCGCTCGTATCGACACCGCACACTGCGGGTGTCACGCGCGCGGTAGTCAGAACGAGGCCATCATGGCGGCGCCATCTTACGCCGATGGTGAAAGGCCCTTCTTTCTCCCGCAGGTGGGATCGCACGACGGCATCGCCCGCCGGGAGCAGGGAGATGCTGACTTCCTTGAAGCCGACATAGCGACGAACGAACGGATCAAGCGCCTTGTACACCGCCTCTTTGGCCGAAAAGCGGACGAGGACTTCCCTCGGCCGAGCGGTCGAATCGAGTGCTTCCACTTCACTGAGTTCATCGTCTGCGAGCACGCGGGATGCGATCGCAAACGACGGCTCTATGTCGGTCTCCACGTCGACGCCGACGCGGGCCTCGGTCTCGCGGGCGACGAGAGCGACCGCTATCCAGTCCTTATGCGAGATCGACGCCGCAACTCCCGACGGGAGCATCGGTGCACCTCGATCGTCGGAGAGAATGGCAGGCGCGTCGATGTCGAGTAGAGTCAGCGTTCGGCGAAGGGCGACCCGACCTCCCACCCATGCGCGACGTCGCGCCGCAAACCGGGTCGAATGCGCGTTACGTTCCAGCGCCGGCAGCATCGATTCTGCAAGCGCTTCGACAGCACCCGGGAGAGCCGGAATGCGGACGCCGACACAACGGCCGTGCGCGAGCTCGAGATCGAAAACGATGTCTGCTTCCACCGCCCGCCATCGTGCCATGCTGGCCCGAGGCGTGATACGAGCGATTCGATGAGTAACGTTCATGCCGTCATCCTCGCCGGCGGTGCCGGAACTCGTTTCTGGCCCGCGTCGCGCCGTCAGCTGCCCAAGCAACTGCTGCCGCTGGCGGGGCGAGCAGACGAAACGCTCATCGGGGCGACGGTTCGACGCATCGAACCGCTGGTGCCGGCCGAACGAACCTGGATCTCGACTGCGGCGCGACTGGTTGAGGCGACAGCGGCGGCTCTACCGCAGCTCTCGCGATCCAACTTTCTTGCAGAACCGGTCGCGCGCAACACCGCTCCCTGCATTGGCCTCGCCGGCGCGACGATCGGTCGGTTTGATCCCGATGCCGTCGTGGCGGTGCTGCCCTCGGACCACTTCATCGCCGATGAACCGGGATTCCGTCACGTGCTCGCACGAGCCGTCCAGATCGCCGAGGAAGGCTGGCTCGTGACGATCGGCGTCGTGCCCACGCGTCCGGAGACCGGCTATGGGTACATCGAGCTCGGCGATGCCATCGCCCATCAGGCGCATGCGGTCAGGCGTTTCGTCGAAAAGCCGGCACGGCAGCTTGCCGAGACGTTCGTCGCTGGAGGCCGCCACTTGTGGAATGCTGGAATGTTTTTTTTCCGCGTGAGCGTCATGCGTGCGGCGATCGCCAAGCACATGCCCGACCTGGCTCGAGGTCTTGCGGCGATCGACGCCGCGGCCCTTCGGGGGGAGGAGGCGCGGGTGCTGGCCGAGGTGTTTCCAACGCTCCCGTCGATCTCGATCGACCGCGGCGTGATGGAAAAAGCGGATCGCATCGCCGTCGTGCCGGGGAGCTTCGGCTGGACCGACGTCGGCAGTTGGCAGGTTACCTGGGAGATGTCCGAGCACGACGCGGACGGCAACGCGTTGCCCGCAGAATCTGTCGCCATCGATGCTCGGAACAACTTGGTCCGGGACCTGACCCGGGGACAAGCGCGCAAGCGATGGGCACTGGTCGGGGTGAATGACCTGGTGATCGTGGAAACGGAGGACGCGGTGCTCGTCATTCCGCGGGAGCGCGCTCAGGACGTCCGGCTGGTCGTCGACGCGCTCGCGGCTCGCGGCGACATCGACCGACTCTAGCGACGGACCCGTAATCTAATGCGAACGTGGGGTCGAACCCCTAAAAATGTCATTTCAGCGGGCCTTGTATCGCCGTCCCCTCGAGCTCGGCGCCGAGGCCGCCTTCGCTGCCCCGCGCGGGCGCGGCCCTGATTTGGGCTTGGCGCCCGACGCGTACGGATCGAGGGTCGCCTCTACGCCCTCTGACCCAGAGCCGCCGGCAACCGCTTGAAATCTCTTCAACTCGTCGCGAATGCGAGCAGCCTTCTCAAAGTCGAGGTTTTCGGCAGCCGAGAACATTTCGAGACGCAGGGCAGCGAGCCGCTCTTGAACTTCGCCTGCAGGATCGTCGCCCGTGGCCGTGGGTCTGACGCCCCTGTCGATCTTCGGTACATTGAAATAGTCAATTGTCCCAGACGCGGGATTGATGTTCATCACGGCGCGCACAACCGTCTGTGGCACGATGCCGTGCGCCTCGTTGTAGGCGCCTTGAACAGCGCGGCGGCGAGTGGTCTCCTCCATCGCGTTTTTCATCGAAGGAGTGACGTTCGCGGCGTACATGATGACCCGCCCGTTGACGTTCCGCGCCGCCCGGCCCATCGTCTGAATCAATGATCGAGAACTCCTCAAGAAGCCCTCCTTGTCGGCATCGAAGATCGCCACCAGAGAGACCTCCGGTAAGTCGAGCCCCTCGCGAAGTAGATTGATCCCAACGAGCACGTCGAACTCCCCGAGCCGCAAGTCTCGCAGGATATCAATCCGTTCGAGCGTATCGATGTCCGAGTGGAGATAGCGAATGCGAACGCCAATCTCGCGGTAGTATTCCGTTAGGTCTTCAGCCATACGCTTGGTGAGCGTGGTTACGAGAACACGCTCGCCTTTGCTTGCGCGATCCTTGATCTCGCCCAATAAGTCGTCAACCTGGCCCGACACGGGACGCACCTCCACTTGAGGATCCATGAGCCCGGTCGGGCGAATCAGCTGCTCGACGAAGACGCCCTGCACCTTCTCAACCTCGTACTCGCCCGGTGTGGCGGAGACGTAGATGATCCGATGAATGTGTTTGTCGAACTCCTCGAACTTGAGGGGCCGGTTGTCCAGGGCACTGGGAAGGCGGAATCCGTACTCGACGAGCGTCTCCTTGCGCGCGCGATCGCCGCGATACATCCCTTGCAGCTGGGGAAGGGTCTGGTGCGACTCGTCGATGACGAGCAAGAAATCGGGAGGAAAGTAATCGAGCAAGGTCGGTGGTGGTTCCCCAGCCTTGCGCCCGGACAGGTGTCGCGAATAGTTCTCGATTCCCGAGCAGAACCCCATCTGCTCCATCATTTCGAGGTCATAAAGCGTCCGCTGCTCGATTCGCTGCTTTTCTAGAAAGCGCGCTTCTTTATCGAAGAACTCGAGCCGATCGCGAAGCTCCTCGCGGATGCTTCCGATCGCGCGGCGCATCTGCGTCTGCGGCGTGACGTAATGAGAGCCTGGATAGATCGCGTAGCGATCGAGAACGCCCTTCACCCGGCCGCGAAGAGGGTCCACTTCCTTGATGGATTCGATATCGTCACCGAAGAACTCGACGCGAATCGCGGTGTCGTGCTCGTACGTAGGAAATATCTCGACCACATCCCCGCGGACGCGAAACGTACCGCGGTGAAAATCGACATCGTTTCTCTCGTATTGAATGTCGACGAGCTGGCGGAGGAGTGTGTCGCGGCGGAGCTCCTCGCCAACCGCAAGCGTCATGACGAGGCCGTGGTAGCTCTCGGCACTTCCGATTCCATAAATGCAGCTCACGCTTGCTACGATGATGACGTCACGTCTCGACAGGAGCGCAACCGTCGCCGAATGGCGCATGCGGTCGATCTGATCGTTGATGATCGAGTCCTTGTCGATGAACGTATCGGTTGAAGGTATGTAAGCCTCTGGCTGATAATAATCGTAATAGCTTACGAAATATTCGACGGCATTCTCTGGAAAAAGCTCACGCATCTCGCCGTAGAGCTGAGCGGCAAGGGTCTTGTTGGGTGCAAGGATGAGCGTGGGTCTTCCGAAGCGACGGATGACGTTGGCGATCGTAAACGTCTTGCCGGAGCCGGTAATCCCCAGCAGGACTTGATCGCGCTCGTTGCGTTCGAGCCCGCGCAGAAGGTGCTCGATGGCCTGCGGCTGATCGCCTTTCGGCTCGAATGTCGTGGTCAACCGGAACGGAGAATGCATGGTCAAAAGGGAACTATCGCGGTGATTACCGGCGCGCGCAAGTCGGGGTTGCCGACGACTGGGGCCGGCCCGGCTCAGGGTGACCGCATTCGCGCGGCGCGGCGAGTGGTATATTGCCCGGCCGGCCAATGCCGGTACCAGATTGCGTGCACGACCGGCGCCCCGTCGACGGGAGACACGTCTTGCGCGATCCCGCCAACCACTCGCACGAGCGACCGTTGTCCCACCGCCAGCGGACCGATGTCGTCGTCGGCACGCAAGGCCACAAGCGCCCAAAGAACACCGAAGTCTTGGTCGCTCACCGTCACGCGACAGGAATCGTCGTCGGCGCTGCGCTCGCAGACATTTCGCGGCTCGAGCGAGCGTGCCGCTAACCTTAGGAGCGCCTGCCCGCCGGGGCCGACGGCACGCCGATCGACGACGCCGAAGAGCACGACATTGCCCCGTCGCCAATCGTCAGGCCGGCGAGCCAGTCCGACGGGGTCGTATTCGCGCGCCCCCGCCACGATGTCGCGCTCCGAGCCGAGTGGGCGGTACTGCGGCGAATGTCCGTAGATGCCCGCCCCACCGCAACCGGCTAGCAGCAGGGCCGCAGCGACGATTCGGGGCGCTGTCATGGATGTCGCATTGGCGGGTCCCCGCAAGCGCACGAGCCTACGTCGGCTCCGCCTGACGACGCGAGACGATTCGAAGAGCGAGCTCGAGCGCCACGAGCGCGAGCAAAGCGATGGCGACGGGACCGCTCGCGTCGACCGACCCTCGTCGATCGCGGACGGTCGGCGCGGTCGCCTCGGGCTGAGTAGAGCGCGGGCGCATGTCGAGCTCACGCAGGATTGGAGCGGCAATCCGGGTCTCAGACTTTCCATCAACCGTAATGCGGTAGGCGCCAATCCGGGGGGGGACGATGCGAATCATCCCACCGTCACGCGTCATCGCAACCGGTCCGCCAGGACCCTGAACGAGAACTTGACCAGCCCCAGGGAAGCCCCATGAAGTGCCAACGTCGCTCCGCAGGGGGGCGGAGCGCTCGCGCGCGCTCCGGACCCAGGCGTCGAGCAGCGCCAGGAACGCGGGACGGAGAGCCAGATCGCTCGCATCAATCGAAAGGGGCAGAGTGACGATCCATGCTTCGCCGCGGCCCATCGCGCGGCGCCCGACCAACAAGGCACCGTCTTCCCAGGATACGACGGGCTCGAAAGCCCCGACGTCCTCGGGGCTAAGCGCCGCTCGACGCGGGGCGCTGAGGTCGACCAAGGTGGCCTCGCTACCGGCCAACACCCCCGCATTTTTCGGCGAAGCTCCGCGTGCCCTGGTCTCTTTCCATGAGACAGGGTGCATCGCGATCGGCTCAAGCGTAGCACCCAAGGGAGCCGCAGCCGCGTGTGGTCCGAGCGCCAATAGAACGACACCTCCGCCATCAATGAACGCGGCGACCGCGTGCCGCTGCTCTGGAGTAAGCCCGGGAGGATCATCGATGATCAATCCGAGATCCGCCGAAAGATCCTCGACGCGATCGGGGGTCGCGGGGACCGGAGCGACATCGACGTCGACCTTGAGCGCTCCGAGGGCTCGCTCGACGAGCGGCGGACCTCCCGTAGCGACGGCCTCGTTGCCGACGTCGGCGACCACCGCGATCACTTGGCGTCCGACCTCCGCAACCACCGGGGCCGTG
>Ga0208690_1000415_pt1 | contig 12106 bp, 8 predicted proteins | sample June2015DPH_16_1_2_FD_184712 | JGI IMG/M metagenome (GOLD analysis project Ga0208690, IMG submission 184712) | Peatland microbial communities from SPRUCE experiment site at the Marcell Experimental Forest, Minnesota, USA - June2015DPH_16_10... | ecosystem: Environmental > Terrestrial > Soil >...
GGATGCGGGAGAGTCTGCGAAAAAAAGACTGAGCGAGAAGGCCATTGCCAGCATCCACATGGTGTGGCCAAACTGGCCTGAGCGGCGGTTGATAGCTAAGAAATCGGCGAACATAGAAACCCCGAGGAGGAAAATACACCATTGGGGGCGAAATGCCCCTGTGCTAGTATAGACGCAGGGATTCGCGATTGGGATGTTTTGCCCGGCTCCCTTGTTCCCTCCTGGCAACGACTTACAATCCGGCGAAGTCTAACGTAATAGAGCAGGGCTCACACGGTCCTGCCGGGCTCAGTTCATGAAAAATTCAGTTCTCGCTTTCCTCATTGCTTGCCTGTCTTTCTCCTCATTGGTTGCGGCGCAGAAGTCTGATCCGGCGCCAAATCCGCCTACGATTCCTGTCAGCCAGATTCATGCGGGCATGCGCGGCGTGGCCTACACGGTTTTTGAGGGGGTCAAGCCGGAGGCCATGGAAGTGGAAGTTCTGGGCGTCCTGCATAACGTGAACGGGCCGAAGGGCGACGTGATCCTGGTCCGTTTGCACGGGCAGAAGGTGGAGTATACGGGCGTGGTCGCGGGCATGAGCGGAAGTCCGGTCTATTTGGATGGCAAGCTGGCTGGGGCGCTCGCGTTTCGGATCGGAGAATTTTCGAAAGAGCCGATTGCGGGAGTACGCCGATCGCTGACATGCTGGAGATCAATGCGCTTGATCGTTCTCCGGCGGAACAAAGCGCTGCGGTTAAGCCTGCTCTGAACAATGTCGCCGGAAAAACTGGGACGCCGGGTGAAATTTCCACGCTGCCGGGTTTGGCGCAAGATGCAAGCGGGAGCGGTTTCGCGAATTATCTGAAGCCGATTGAAACCCCGCTGGTGTTCAACGGATTCTCCGAACAAGCCATTCAGCTCTTTGCCGGACAGCTGGGATCGGCTGGAATTGTGCCGGTGATGGGCGCGGGATCGGTGAGCGACGATAAACAGCCGGAGCCAGTCGTACCGGGATCGGCGATCAGCGCGATCCTAGTGCGCGGCGACATGGACATCGAAGCCACCTGCACCGTGACCTACGTGGATCCGCAGCGATTGCTGGCGTGCGGCCATCCGCTGCTGCAGTTTGGCTCGGTCGATCTGCCGATGAACAAGGCGGAGGTTCTGGCTACGCTGGCCTCGCCGCTGAACGCGTTCAAGATCATCAACACCACCGAGCCGGTGGGAACGTTTGTGCAGGATCGGCATACCGGCATCATGGGCGTGTTCAACCGGCAACCGGAGATGATTCCAGTCGCATTGAGCATCCACAGCAGCACGGGCGTGAAGCAGTTTCATTACGAGGTGCTGAACAACCCGAAGCTGACGCCGGTGGCGCTGATGGTGACGGTGTTCAACGCGCTGCACGGAGTGAACGAGTTCGGCGAAGAGATCACGTACCGGTTAGCTGGGAGCATTGGGGTCAAGGGATTTCCCGAGGTCACGATGCGCAACATGTTCGCACCGGGCGAGAGTGCGCAACCTGCGGCAATGCAGGCAGCGATTTCTCTGGGTGAACGCTTCGAGCGAATCTATGACAATCCTTATAGCGCGGCGGCGGTGGCAGGAGTGAAGCTGGATTTCGACCTGGTCCGCGAGCGGCGCTGGGCGCGGCTGGAGAGCGCTCGCACCGATGTGACGGAAGCGCGTCCGGGCGAAGAAATCATGCTGGAAACCGTGCTGGCACCTTACCGCGGAGAGCGCATTGTGCAGCAGATTCCAGTGAAGATTCCGACTTCCGCCAGCAAGGGAACTTTAAGGATTCTGGTGAGTGACGGCGATACGCTCGATCATCTTGGGCGCTCAAACGCGGCCTTCGGACGCAAACTTGATCTGGCGTCTACGATTTCGCTGCTCAACAAGGAGCATTCCAACAACCGGGTTTACGTCTCGCTGCTGGAGGCCGACCCGGAAGCGCGCGTCGCCGACAAAGTGATGCCGACCCTACCGATCTCGATCATGAACGTGATGGACGGCATGCGAGGCAATCAGGAGATGATTGTGAGCGGAGAGTCGAACGTGGATGAGACCGCGACGGCTCCGCTAGACTATGTGGTATCGGGAGCGCAGTTGCTGACAGTCACCGTGAAGTGATGGGCGTCAGTGCACGACGCCGGACGGCTCGGGGGCAGGTTTTACCTGCAGATCACGGGACTGGTACTTCGTCAGATCGGGCTTGTCTGCCGAGTCGGTCGCGAACAGCATGTAGTGATCGAAACTGTGGCGGCGATAGTAACGGTGGCGACGAAAGTCGATATAGATTTCAGCGCTCTTGGGAAGCCAGAGTTCGACATTTTTCCTAGGAAACACTACCGGTCCATATTCGGCAATCTGATGTTCGGTTCGAAGCCGTATTTGGGGCACGGGGCTCACCAATTCGGATTCGATCCGCACAATTTGAAAGTTGTCAGCAGTAATCCACGCACGTCCCTTAAGCGGAATCGGGTACACCTGCCCGCCGATTTTATAGCTCTCAATTCGACTCGGCCGATCGTCACGTTGCCGGAAATGGACTAACCAGGTTGCTTGCCCGCGCCACTCGCCTAGCCCTTCGCAGGTCATCTGGAAGTTTTCGCGCATTTCCGGATGGAAAACGAGCGCGAGTGCCACGAGACCTTGAGTGGCAATACCATCCGGCAGATCAGCGGTCCCATACCTCTGACCGCGATACTCGTTAACTTCCAGGAAGCCCGGCCGAGCGTTGGAGATCGCTGCGACATAGTCAAATTTTCGAGTTTCCTTGCTGACCGGATTGCCCGTGACATCAAGCTGTTCGTGCACCAGATCTTCGATCGCCGCGAAGCGGGCCACATCGTCCACCAGTTGCTTGACGCGTTCCCCTGACATCTCGATTACGTGGTCATGGGGGCAGACCAAGCCGGCCGCGACCGCCGGCTTCGCGTCATCAATTCCCGCTGGTTGCCAGAGATTGTCTGGCAGGGATGGTTGCGAATCGTCAAAGGCGAGGTCTTCGCTCGCCGTGGAAGAGAGTGGAAGCTGCGTCGCGTCTGGATGCTCGCTGCGCTCGGAGGCGCGCTTCTCCAGTTCACGGATTAAGGCGCGCACTTGTGGAGCAGCCGGACTCTCTGGCGTAGCTTCAAGAAAAGCTTTGAGCGGCTGGATTCCCTCCTGATCGCGCCCGAGATTCGCGAGCGCCTGGCCTAGCACGAGCAACACAGCACTTCGTTCCCCTTTGCCATTGTCGAGAGCGAACTGAGCTTCCTTTAGAGCTTTTTCGTACTCCTTCAGTTTCAAGTAGACCTCGGCCAGGAGATTGTGCGCCGGCCAAGAGCTGGGGCGGGCCACGAGCGCTTGTTCCAAGCTCTTTTGTGCGCCCACAAAATCAGAGCGCCGGAACTGAACTCGCCCTAGCAGGATGAGCGCCTGAATATTGGGGGGATCGCTAGTAGATGCGCGCTGTAGATAAGGCTCCGCCTGCTCGAACTGCCCGCGCTGGAAGTTCAAATATCCGAAGAGGAAATTTGTTTCGGAACTGGAAGGAGATGCCGCGTAGGCGTTGTCGAGGTGCTTTTGCGCATCCTTAAGGTTTCCGGACTTGAGCGCGACCACCGCACGCTTGGCCTCTTTGCGAGCCTTCTGCGGCAAATCCTCGAAGGGCGGGTTCAGGTCGACCGCCGAGGGGTCTGGATGAAGGACGATATCCAATTCAATGTTTTGCTGTGAATAGACGATCTCCACCTTTTTCTCGCTGGTGAGGTACCCCACTGCGCTCACCAGAACGTCATACTGCCCGAGGCCCAGACCGACAAAGACCGCTTCCGAGTTTTCGGTTGAAGTTTGCCAGGTAGCGGCATTCTTGGGATGGCTGTAGAGCCTTGTGACGGACTGGCGATCGAGGCTGGCTTTGTTCTCTCCGCGCACCTTCAGCCGAATGATTCCGCCTTCACCGGTGGAGGTTGTGGTTACCGGCGTTTGATCGGACATGGTGTTCTTCTGCTGCGCTCCGGCGTTTGGTTCTAAGCATGCAAAAATCGCAATCGAGGCGGCGAGGAGCCAGACTCGCGCAGATAATTCTTTCCCATGGGTACGGATCAAAGGAAGGTCTCCTTACTGAAGCCGGGACCGCCCGGATTCTACCTTGTCCGCTGCCGGACGATGTCACCCTGGGGTTTAGACGAATCGAGGCGCGAGGGGTTATGGATGTTCACGCAAAATTCGCGGAAAGACTAGACAATTCGGAGGGAACGAGGGAGAGTATCTTCGTAATTCGAACCAGGTCTTTCGAGCCTGCGGCCGCTACGAAGATGGTCAGTCTTCCGCCTCTCTCTCTATTCTTCCTCGTGCTCGCCCACTTGTTGCGCGAGGTAGCGTTCGTAGCCGAGTTCCTTGATCTGGTGCATCTGGGCTTCGAGGAAGTCGACGTGCTCTTCTTCGTCCTTGAGCAGGGTCACCAGCAGGTCGCGGGAGCCGTTATCGCCTTCGCGGGTGGCGATGGCGACCGCGTCGTTGTACTGCTTGACGGCGCCGACCTCGAGGGCCAAATCGCTTTCGAGCATTCCCTTCACCGTCCCGCCAACCTTCAATTCCAGCGGCATCATGGAGGGGCTGCCATCGAGAAACAGGATCCTTTCGATCAGCACTTCGGCGTGCTTCATTTCGCCGATGGATTGTTTCTTGATGAAATCGGAGAGCTTGTGATATCCCCAGTTTTCGCACATCTCGGCATGCAGAAAATACTGGTTGATCGCGGTGAGTTCTTCACGGAGCGCCTTATTTAATTCAGCGAGGACTTTAGAGTTACCTTTCATGGCGAAGCGAGTATAAACCAATACCCCACAGAAATGTGGCGCGGGCAGTCCCTTCGGCTTCGCTCAGGGCAGGCTCTGCCCGCGAGAGCTAACCAAGAGCAAGGCTGATAAGTCCATTTCGGAACTGTGTTCCGGAAAAAAGTTCAGCACACCTCTGCGATATCCGTCTTCTGGCGCTACGATGAAAAAAGAGTAGTCGCTCTCATGCTCAATGCAACTTTCCGCCGATACGAATACCGTCGTCGTCTGCCTCATTATCAAGAGACGACCGACCTGTTTTTGTCACTTTCCGTACGCGGCTTGCACTTGATCTCTCCCCAAAGGCGCGGACTCTAACCCTGCAGCACTGCCTCCATGACAACGGCAGGACAATCCGGATTCACGCGGTCGTAATCATGCCCGATCATGTCCATTTGCTGTTTACAGCTCTGCGAGATACCGACGGCTGGACCTTTGCTCTTCCGGAAATCCTAAGAGCGATCAAGGGATCGTCCGCGCGGAGCATCAATCGGCTTGGCGAAAGAACTGGTCCTGTGTGGCAGGATGAATCGTTCGATCATGTATTGCGAGGAGGGGAGAGTCTGCGGCGGACCGTTGAGTACATCCGGCAAAATCCAGTGAGAACAGGGTTGGTGGAGAAGCCTGAGGATTATCAGTGGTTTTGGGTTGAATGCGGCACAGGCGCTCTCGCCCCCGAAATGCGGCCAGCTAGAGGAATGTGGTCGAGGCCATGATCTCTTGGGATCGGAACAAGGATTTGAGGTTTGTCTCGTGGTTGGATTTCGCGGGCGGGAGCGCCCGCGCCACACAATCAAAACAAGACAATACCGACTTTTTCCATGTGACGGAAGCCGTCGGTGGCGACCGCGGCCAGCACCATGAGAGTTCCGTTGTAGCCGACGTGCGCAAGAAAGCTCGAGGCCACAGACTTGGTCACGGCGCGGATTGTGGTAAGCACGACGCCGACCATAATAATGATCAGCACGGCCGACCAGGAACGATATTGCGCGTAGTGCATGAGGCCAAAGGGCAGCGCGGTGAGAATGATTCCCCAGACGGCGCCCATGCGCCGGGCAATCACGGGATACAGGAAGCCGCGGAAGAAAAGTTCCTCCATCAGTGGGCCGAGGGTGACGGCGAAAGCTACGGTGAGATAAGCGTCCATGGGACGCTCGAAAAACTGATCGAAGGGCGTGGTCTTGGGCATGGGTAAAAATCGGCCCAGCGCGTCGAAACCTAGCATCAGAACGCCCACACCGAAGATACTAAGTCCGGCCACGCCCGGCCAGTTCCAGCGAATCGCTTGCCAGAAGCGTGCGTGATATTTGCCCTCGACCAGTAGAAACATATAGAGCGCAACGGCGATGTAGGCCACCAACTCCGCGAGCAGCGCGAGTACGGGCTTCTGCGCGACTTCAAGCCAACTCCGATGAGGATAGGCGAACTGGCGTGCGGCAAGGACGGTGACGAGTTGGACGACGAAGAGAATGCCGAGCGTGAGGATGGCAATGACCAGGACATCCCAGCCGCTCCAGACGGGATTTTCGCCGGCTTTGGGGGCAGGAGCGGGCGGCGTGGGCGCGGCCGGAAACGTGTAGGTAATCGGCTGCGCCGATAGCTGCGGCTCGCTGGGTAGAGGCTGCGGGTCGGGCGGCGGGTTGTCGGGTGATGACAGAAAAGAACCTTTCTTCAATTGCGCCCACAAGGCAGAGTCCCTCAGGGGCTAAAGCCCGCACTCATTTTGCAGATTAACAGCACGGCTCAAGCCGTGCCCTTTCAAAGCGAGTTGGTGAGGCGATTCTTGCGCAAGTGTGAGGCATCTGTTTTCGGACACGATACGAATCACGCACTCCGCTTCCCGTTCCCCGCAAAATATCCCGTCAACGCTTGCCCGGTGTACGACTTCTTCACGCGTGCGACCTGCTCCGGTGTGCCTTGGGCTACGATGCGGCCACCTTCTTCGCCGCCTTCGGGGCCGAGGTCGATGATCCAGTCAGCGTTGCGGATCACGTCCAGATTGTGTTCGATGATGATGATCGAATTGCCCAGGTCGGTCAACCGGTGCAGGACGTCGAGCAATTTTTTTACGTCGTCGAAGTGGAGGCCGGTGGTGGGTTCGTCCAAGAGATAAAGAGTTTTGCCGGTTTGGCGCTTGCTCAACTCGCGGGCCAGCTTGATGCGCTGGGCCTCGCCGCCGGAGAGCGTCACGGCAGATTGACCGAGATGAATGTAGCCGAGGCCCACATCGACCAGGGTTTGCAGCTTCTGTCTTACCTGTGGAATGTTTTCGAGAATGGGCAACGCGTCGGAGACGGGCATCTCGAGCAGGTCGGCGATGGAGTTGCGGTTGTACTTTACGGCCAGGGTTTCGTGGTTGTAGCGGCGTCCGCCGCAAACCTCGCAGAGGACGTAGACGTCGGGCAAAAAATTCATTTCGATGCGGCGCTGGCCTTCGCCCTGGCAGGCCTCGCAACGTCCTCCGGAAACGTTGAAGGAAAAGCGTCCGGCTTTGTAGCCACGCTCGCGCGATTCGGGCAGCATGGCGTAGAGGTCGCGGATCGCGGTGAATACGCCGGTATAGGTTGCGGGATTCGAGCGCGGAGTGCGGCCGATCGGGGATTGGTCGATACGAATGACTTTATCGATATTCTCCGCGCCGACGATTGCTTTGTGCTCGCCGGATTTTTCGCGAGAGCGGTAAAGCTGGCGCGCGAGGGCGCGATAAAGAATGTCGTTGACCAGCGTGGATTTGCCGGATCCGGAGACTCCGGTGACGACCGTCATCACGCCGAGGGGGAAAGTTACGTCGAGATTCTTGAGATTGTTTTCTTTCGCTCCGAGAATCGTAAGCGCGGCTCCGTTTTTCTCGCGACGTTCGGAGCGCATCTCGATCTGGACTCTGCCGGAGATGTAAGCGCCGGTCAGCGAGTTGGGCTCGCGCATGATGTCTTCGGGCGTTCCATGAGCGACAAGACTTCCGCCGTGGCGTCCGGCGCCGGGACCGAGATCGATGACGTAGTCGGCGCGGCGAATGGTTTCTTCGTCGTGCTCGACGACCAGCACGGTGTTGCCGAGGTCACGGAGATTTTCGAGCGCAGTGAGCAGGCGCGTGTTGTCGCGATGATGAAGGCCGATGGAAGGCTCGTCGAGCACGTAGAGAACACCGCGCAGCTTGGAGCCGATCTGCGTGGCAAGACGGATGCGCTGGCCTTCGCCGCCAGAAAGCGTGGCGGCGGAGCGGTCGAGCGAGATGTAATTCAGTCCGACGGCATTCAGAAATTGCAGGCGCTCGACAACTTCATGCATGACGCGGCCGGCAATCTTTTCTTCGCGGCCAGCAAGTTTGATGCCCTGGGCGACTTCGAGCGCACGGGAAATCGGAAGCGCGGTGAAATCGGCGATGGACATGCCATTTACTTTCACGGCGAGGCTCTCCGGGCGCAGGCGCTTGCCGTGGCACGCGGGGCATTCGGTCGCGGACATGTGATCCATCAGCCAGTCGCGATAGCCTTCGGAAGTGGATTCTTCGAGATTCTGCTTGAGGTATCCAAAAATTCCGCGGAAGCCAGTTTTGCCGCGGCCTGACTCGCCGTTCAACAGCAAGTCCTGAATCTTCTCGGGAAACTTTTCGAAGGGCGTATTGAGATTGATGCCGTGGGCCGCGGCCGCAATCTGCAAAGCGTGGATCAGGCCCTGCGAGGCGGAACCGGGACCAAGACCGCCATCGAGCAGGGGCTTCGACCAATCAGTGATGACTTTCGCGGGATCGAAATCGTAGCGGCTGCCGAGGCCGTGGCACTCAGGGCAGGCTCCGTACATGCTGTTGAAGGAAAAGGAGCGCGGTTCGAGTTGCGGGACGCTGATGCCGCAATCCGGGCAGGCCAGCTTTTCGGAATAGAGTTGCTCGTCGCCTCCGACCACGGCCACTTGCACCAGGCCACCGGCCAATTTCATGGCCAGACCGACCGACATTTCCAGACGGTGCTCGATGCCCGGCTTTACCAGCAGGCGATCAACCAGCACTTCGATGGTGTGGTTTTTGCGTTTATCGAGATTGAGGTCGTCTTCCAGATTCACCAATTCGCCATCGACGCGGGCGCGCGTATACCCGTGCTTGAGCAGGGTCTCCATCTCTTTCTTGAATTCGCCCTTGCGGCCGCGCACGATGGGCGCGAGGACCATGACGCGATCTTCGGGAGTGAGGGCCATCACTCGCTGGACGATCTGCTCTGCCGATTGGCGGCTGATGGGCCGTCCGCACTTGGGGCAATGCGGGACGCCGATGGAGGCGAACAAGAGACGAAGATAATCGTAGATCTCGGTGATGGTGCCGACGGTCGAGCGCGGGCTGCGGCTGGTGGTCTTCTGCTCGATGGAGATGGAAGGGCTAAGTCCATCAATTGCATCAACATCCGGGCGCTCCATCTGGTCCAGGAACTGGCGGGCGTAGGTGGAGAGGGTTTCTACATAGCGGCGCTGGCCCTCGGCATAGATTGTGTCGAAAGCGAGCGAGGACTTGCCGGAGCCGCTGAGTCCGGTCACGACGGTGAGGGTGTTGCGGGGAATCTCCACGTCGATGTTTTTGAGGTTGTGCTGGCGCGCTCCGCGCACCGAAATCTTGGTGATGGCCATTGGTTTGGGCTGGATAGCCCTTCCGTAATCTCGACAGGCTTACTGGATTGTTCGAGATTAGGAGTGCGCAGCTCTACTCCGTATCTTAGTCGTCAATAGCGGCGGGCGTCAACGCAGGTAGATTGAAGATGCCGCATAGACGAACCTCGATACGACGGCATCTGAATACTGCGATTTCGAACTGCAAACAGACAGGGTGGTTGACCGTGATTTCGCTTTTCATGCCTTTGATTCTCTGCGTTACCGTGGTAGCTTCGGTCGGGATTGGCGTCATTGCGGCTTACGGCGCGGTCATCGGCATCTTGCAGGCTTGCGGCCGAGCGTCGCAGCAACGGCCCGCGGAGGCGCGAGCGCGGCTGGTTCTGGTGCCTACGCAGAACCATGCCAGCGGCGACTAAGACTTAAATAGCTTCGTTTCGCCCGCAATTCATTTCCCCAGTCTTCATCCGCCATCCGCCAACTGATTTCTAGTGTTTCGTATTCGTCCCATCACCATTCCGCGGCGATCATCCCATCACCACCCCAGCCTTCATCACCATTTGTCGACTTTGATCATCTAACAGGGTGCGGAAAAACCTCGATTTCAACGGCCAGTGCGAACGCGATTCGGTTATCAAGGCTAAGGATGGTGGCCTGCTACCGCGGCATCCTCTGCCGCATAATCGAACTGCGACAGTAACGCCTCGGCAGGCGGATTCTTCCGCTCCCAACTTATGGTCTGTCGGATCGCATCCTCTATCGCCACTGGCTCCTCGTACCCAAGCTCGTGGCGAATACGCGCCGAACTCGCTGTCCAGTGCTGCGCAGCGTTGCCGAGTTTTAGCAAATGAGGCGGCGCGCGCTCCGCCGGCAGGACGACGAACTCCCCTTTCCAGCGCATCTCGCTGGCAATCTTTCGTGCCCATTCCAGTTCGCTGAACGATGGTTCCTCGCACACATTATAGATACGTCGCTCTGCGCGATCATCTGTGGCAGCCAGCGCAATGGCCGCCGCCACGTTTTCCACGTAGCCCCGCGGCGAGCGCCAGCCGGCCAGCGCGTCGGAAAAAATGATGTGGTCCCGTCCGTCGGCGACGCGCTTCACCACGGGATAAAAACGATGCAGCCGATCGCCGGGTCCATACACCATGGGCAGCCGGAGCACCGTGCCCGGAAGTTCAGCTTGGTTCATCACGATGCGCTCCGCCGGGATTTTGTCGTAATCGTCCGTCACCCAAGGGAAAGTCTTGCGCATGAGTTGCATGCTCTCTGCCGGGTAGGGATGCAGATTGCGCCGCAGCTCCGACTCTTCCGTAAGAGGTACCGCCTGCAGTGGACCACTTTCCGAGCCGTGCGAAACGCCGATCGCGCGGTACACGTCGATACTGCTCAACATGACCACGCGTCGAGCCACCCCACGAAAGATGTTCATCAACTCTTTCGCCTGCGGACCCGAACTGATGACTAGGTCGATCACGACATCGGGAGCAAAGCGCCGCAGTTCCTGAGCACTGGCGTTGAGTTGATGACGGTCGCCCCGAATCTCGTCCACGCCTGAGGGCGCGGCCGTCGTGCCACGGTGAAACACGGCCAAGGTGTGCCCTTGCTGCTTCAGTGCGGCCATGGCGAACTGTCCGATGAAGCCATTCCCGCCGATAAGAAGAATGCGCATAGGACAGTCAAATAATCACAGGAAAACGCTTGCTGTACCAGAACATTCTCTTGTTTCCAAAACCACAGCTGGTGAGAAAAGGAACGCCGCGGCGTCCGACCCTTCCGCATTGTTCGACATCGAACATACACGCGTAGTGGAAGTTCGTAATACTCCGGTCTCACGATGAACAAGGCAGAGAATGACCACATTCACGAGTTGTGTGCGCGCATTGCCGTGGAGCAGGATCGACAAAAGTTCCTCGAGTTGGTGAAGGAATTGAATCGCATCCTCAGCGCCAAGGAACAACGACTCCCAGGCGCGACGCCAGACGACCCTGGCGACTGCTAGTTCGCAAGTGGATACTGACTCGTCCTGCCGTTTTGATTTGTCGGATTCCGTTGTAAAGAAAAAAGAAGACACGAAGCGTAAAGCCACGCTGCAGTGGAAAACTGAAAGGGCATTTTCTCCGTATATTCGCCTCTCAGGTTTCCCCAGAAATACATTAGATCACCGTCAGGATTACAGGGTCTCAGACGCAAACGGAAGCGGCCTGTTGCATCTAAGACGACGATGCGCATGGTGACGGAAAACATAATTACCAGAAAGCTGACAAGACGGGCCGAGCTAGCTCCACTGCAGGCTGGAGCTCGTTCCGACACAGCCGGGAAAGCGGTGAGCAATGTCATTCTGTTGTCACTCCCGGACGACGAGTATGACTTGCTGCGGCCTCATCTGGAGCCCGCGGAATTGCCGCAACACCTCATTCTGCATGAGCCGGGAGAGAGGCTTGAGTTCACATATTTCCCGAATGAAGGAATGACCTCGCTCGTGGCTCTCAGCGGAGACGGGAGAAGTGTCGAAGTTGGCATCGTCGGTAAGGAAGGCATGGTGGGGATGTCGTTGACGGTGGGGCTGCGGCGGGAAATGTTTCAGGCCATCATGCAAATGGCAGGCAGCGGAGTCAGGATTCGGTCACGGGTATTTCAAGCCGTCTTGCCGTGTACTCCCGTCCTGCGATCCGAATTGAGCCGGTTTGCGTTGATGCAAGGAA
>Ga0208690_1000417_pt1 | contig 12077 bp, 9 predicted proteins | sample June2015DPH_16_1_2_FD_184712 | JGI IMG/M metagenome (GOLD analysis project Ga0208690, IMG submission 184712) | Peatland microbial communities from SPRUCE experiment site at the Marcell Experimental Forest, Minnesota, USA - June2015DPH_16_10... | ecosystem: Environmental > Terrestrial > Soil >...
GACCTCCGCGCCCGGCGCAGAAGGCGGCGGCTTCGAGGCGAGTCATCCCGGTTGCCGCACGCGCCGGGTCGTCGGTGTCTCCCCATTGACCGCGCGTCGCTTCGAAGGCGGCCATCCGAAACGCAGAGACGTGGGCCGTGTGGGCGACGACGCGCCCCTCCGCTTCCCAGTCCGAAGCCCCGATCGGAATCGAGGCCTCCGCGACGAACACTCGCACGTCGGGCGCATCGCAGCCATGCGTCGTCGACTCGAGTGGAGGGGGGCAGCTTCCGGATTCCGGAGGCACGCAACGAACGCCGCGTGCGACGAATAGGCTTCCGCAGCGCGCCCCCTCTCCCCGACCGCGCCGCACGACGGCGACAGCGAGGGCGAGGCCGACCGTTGCCACGACGAATGCACCCGCGATCGTCGGACGCAACCGGTCATCTCTCCACGCGGATCTGCAGCGCGCCGATCCCGCTCACCTCGACCTCCAGCCGGTCGCCCGCTTCGATCGGGCCCGTTCCCTCGGGCGTGCCCGTCAGAAGGACGTCGCCAGGCTCGAGCGTCATCATCCGACTGACGAAGGCGACGAGGGTCGGCACGTCGAACAGCATCTCCGACGTCGCGCCGTCTTGCCGTAGCGCGCCGCCGACCGTGCAGCGAACGCGCACTGCGCCCGGGTCGATGCCGGTCTCGATCCACGGCCCGACGGGGCAGAACGTGTCGAACCCCTTCGCCCGAGTGAACTGCACGTCACGCCGCTGAAGGTCGCGGGCCGTCACATCGCACGCGCAGCTGTAGCCGAACACGTACCCCAGTGCCGCGGCGGGTGCGACGTTCTTGGCGCGCTGCCCGACCACGACGGCGAGCTCAGCCTCGTGTTCGACCCGTGAGCTCTCGGGTGGAAGATTCACCGCGGATCCGGGACCGACGAGCGCCGACGGTGGCTTGAGAAACAGCAGGGGCTCGGCCGGAATGGCGTTGCCGAGTTCCCGAGCATGTGCCGCGTAGTTCCGGCCAACGCAAACGATTTTGGATGGACGCACGGGGCATCGCAGATCGCCGTCGCTCCACGTCCACGACTCTCCGGTCTCGCGGCCGCCGAGCCACGGCGCAGCGTCGAGAGCGAATGCCTGCGCGTCGACGAGGCGTACGTAGCGGTTGGGGGCGGTCGACGGAGCCGGGGAGCGCACGACGGCGAAGCGCATCTCGACACCGTAGCTCAAGACCGGGCTACGCTTCGTCACCCATGGCCACCCCGCCGACTCGCGTTCGACTCGCGTTCTCGCCGGACAGCGACGACCTGTTCATGTTTTGGCCGCTGCTCTCGGGCAAGATCGACCCCGAGAACTTCATCTTCGAAGCGGAGCGCGCCGACACAGAAGCCCTCAACGCTCGCGCCGCCGCGGCCGACATCGACGTGTTGGCGGTGTCCGTCGCCCGGTGGCCCTCGATCGCCCGAGACTATCTGCTGCTGCCGCACGGCATGTCGGTCGGTCGCGGTTACGGCCCCGTCGTGGTCGCTCGGCAGGCGCGCGAACTCGAGTCGCTCCGTGGCCGGCGCATCGCGGTTCCCGGCTTGCGGACCACGTCGTACGTCGTGCTACGGTTGCTGCTGTCCGAGTTCGAGCCGGTCGTTGTGCCTATTGCGCCCTACGCGCTTGCATTCGACGCTGTCCGTTCCGGCGACGTCGAAGCCGCGTTGATCATCCACGAGGGCCGACTCACGTACGCTCGCGAGGGGCTGGCTGCCGTGTGCGATCTCGGAGAACGCTGGGCGCTCACGACCGGAGGGCTGCCGCTGCCTTTGGGCGGAAACGCCATTCGGCGCGGTCTCGGGCCGGCGAGCATCGCCCACGTGTCGCGTCTGGTGAGGTCGTCGATTGCCTGGTCGCTGGCCCACCGGGCCGAAACCATGCAAGCCCTGCTCGATCGCGAGTCTCGCACCGATCTCGATCTCGACCCCAAGCTGCTCGATCGCTATCTGGCCATGTATGCCAATGCCGACACGATCGAGGCACCCCCGGACGTGCGGGCCGCCATTGACGAGCTATTCGCGCGCGCGCGCGGCCGAGGACTTCTCGATGGACCCGCGCGAGTGGAATTCGCGCCTTCCGGCGCGTAGCGAAGGACGGCAACTGTCCGAATCCGGACAGTTGCTGGGTGGCGCTTTCCCGTAAGGATGCCGCACTGGCGCATGCGCACGGGATTTGCTGCAATTGTTCGAAGATGACCATCGCTGCGCCCGGGCCCGCCCACCAACAGCGCGACCGTGTGCGATTCGAAGCGCTGCGGCGGCGAATCTTCGATGAGATGGGTCATGCGACGGCCCGCTGGCGGCTCACGTGGTTTCTCCTGTTCAACGTCCTGGTCTTGACGCTTCTCGTCGTGCGCGGCGAATCGGGGCCTCGTGCCCTCGTTCAAGTGCTCGCCGTGCTCGTCCTCGGATCGCTCTTGGCGGCTCGAATCTGGTGGCAGAGTTTCGTCGTCAAGGCCTTGTCCTTCGTGCTCGGCTCGGCGAGTTACTTCGCTCTGCTCGCGACGACGGGGGGGCTTGCGAGTCCGCTTCTCGTGACGAGCGCGGTCACGATCACGGCGGCCGCGATCGCCTTGCGGGATCCGCCGTGGTTGCGCTCGCTCATCATCCTCGCGTTTCTTGGGTGCTTTGTCGCTCTCGCCATCCTGTCGCGCACGTCGCTTGGACAGTGGGGGGCGCCGCTCCAGCCGTCGGCCGGCTGGGCGAGTCCGGAATACGTCATCGTGACGCTGCTGGCCGTGCTCTTCACGATGGTGGGGGTCTATCGCATGGGATGCATGATGACGCGCGGCTACGAACGCGCTGCGCTCGAACTGGCGGAGCGACGCGAGGAGCTGTGTTCCGAAAACGAGGATCGCACCCGTGCGCTCGAAGGGATGGCCGCGCGCCTTGCGCACGAGGTCAAGAATCCGCTCGCCGCCATCAAAGGGCTGTCGACGCACATGGCTCGCAACGCGACGGATCCCAAGACCGCGGAGCGACTGGCGATCGTCGCGGCCGAAGCTGACCGACTCCAGTCGGTCGTCGACGGATTCCTCTCGTTCTCCCGCGGGCTCGAGGACCTGACCCTCGCCCCGACCCGCGTGCACGAAGTCGCGCGCGAGCTCGCGGTGCTTCTCGAAGCTCGTGCCGAGGATGCGGGCGTGATGCTCCAGGTGTCCGGTGACGAGGCGCTGGTAGTGGACGCGGACGTCCGGCGGCTTCGTCAGGCGCTGCTCAATATCGTACTCAACGCGATCCAGGCATCGTCTCCCGGCGGGAGTGTCACGATCACGGTCGCACGCGACGCGGAGGGCGCTCGCATCACGGTGTGCGATCAAGGCCTTGGAATGACGCCCGAAGTGATCGAGCGCATCCGTAAGCCCTATTTCACTACGAAGGAGGGCGGCTCCGGCCTCGGGCTGGCCGTCGCCCGGGGTCTCATCGAGCAGCACGGCGGCCGGCTCGAATTCAAGAGCGCGCCCGGAGCGGGGACGACGGTTTCCCTCAGGCTACCCACCAAGGCCACGCCCTGTCTTCGCCTTCCCAATCCGCGGCGCCCGATCCAGACCGACGTTGCAGACAGGGAAGCTCCGGAGTCGGATCCGGTGCGAATGTTGAGTACATGAGCCGCGTGCTCGTGATCGACGACGACGCGTCGTTGAGGTTCACGCTCGAGGCCGTGCTGAGCGACGCAGGTCTTGTGGTCGAGGCCTGCGACGGAGGAGTGAGCGGCCTCTCGGCGTTCGACGCCCGCGGGGCTGACGTCGTCCTTACGGATCTCGCGATGCCCGGAATGGATGGAATGCAGGTGCTTGCGCGCATGAGGGCGAGCGACCCGAGCGTCCCGGTGCTCATCCTGACCGCGCACGGTTCGGAGCGGGTGGCCGTCGCCGCGATGAAGTCCGGTGCATTCGACTACATCCCGAAACCGTTCGATCCGGACGAGCTGGTGCTCGCCGTGCGTCGCGCCAGCGAGTGGCGCGATCTGCGCCTGCAAAATGCGCGACTGCGCACCGAGGCTGCGCTCGGTGGGGAGATCGTCGCAGACAGCCCCGCAATGAAGCGTGTGATGGACGTCGTCGCGCGGGTGGCACCGAAGGACGTGACCGTTCTTCTCTCGGGTGAGAGCGGCGCCGGCAAGGACGTGCTCGCCCGCGCCTTGCACGCGCACTCCCGCCGCGCCGACAAGCCGCTCGTTCGGTTCAACGCTGCGGCAATCCCCAGCGATCTCGCCGAAGCGGAGCTCTTCGGACACACCAAAGGCGCCTTCACGGGCGCACAGTCGGCGCGCTTGGGCTACTTTCAACAGGCGAACCGAGGGACACTCTTCATCGACGAAATCGGCGAGCTGCCTCTCGCGATCCAGGCCAAGGTGTTGCGGGCGCTGCAATCGGGCGAGGTCCAGCAGCTGGGCGGGCGCGCCGAGAACGTCGACGTGCGCCTGATCGCCGCCAGCAATCGCGACCTCGCCGCCGACGTCAAGGCCGGTCGGTTTCGCGAGGACCTGTACTACCGCCTCAACGTGGTGCCCATCCGCGTTCCTTCGCTGCGCGAGCGCATCGAAGACGTGGAGCCGCTCGTTCGCGCGTTCGTCCGACGGTATGCCGACCGCTACGGGATGGGGGCCGTCGACGTCGAGCCGGCGCTCGTCGAGGCGCTTCGCGCCAACGTGTGGCCGGGCAACGTGCGTGAGCTAGAGAATACGATCGCTCGTCTTTTGGCTCTCGCGCCCGACGAGCGCATCACCCTCGCTCTGTGGCGATCGCTGTCCGAGGGCTCGTCGCAAGCTTCCGTGACGCTGATGGCGGCCGGCGACCCCGGCCCGGGGCACCCGCTGCGTGCTCGAGTCGAGGCCTTCGAGCGCACGCTCATCGCGGAAGCGTTCGAGAGCGCCGGGCACAACCAGAGTGAAACGGCGCGGCGGCTTGGCGTGTCGCGGCCCGCCCTCATCGAAAAATTGCACAAGTACCGGCTGATCGGAGACTGACGCGGCGCAAGCGCGCAGGCGTCCGACCGACGTGCACCGAATCCGCCTCGACCAATTGCTCGTCGCGCGTGGGCTCGCGCCGTCGCGCGCGCGCGCGCAGGGCATCATCCTCGCCGGCGACGTGTCCGTGGATGGCGTCCGCGTCGACAAGGCCGGCGCCCTCACGCCGAAAGATGCCGCCGTTGAGGTCCGAAAGGCCGATCACCCCTACGTCTCTCGGGGTGGAGTGAAGCTCGCGGGGGCGCTCGACATCACCGGACGCCGTTGCCTCGACCTCGGTGCCTCGACCGGTGGGTTCACCGATTGTCTGCTGCAACGGGGAGCGGCGACGGTCGTCGCCGTCGACGTCGGCTACGGCCAACTCGCGCACAAGCTGCGTCAGGACGCCCGCGTCGTCGTCATGGAACGCACGAATGCGCGCACGCTCACCGCGCAGGATATCGGTGGCGTGGCGGATCTCACCGTCGTCGACGCTTCGTTCATCGGTTTGGGCAAGTTGATGCCGGCGATCGCGGCTTGCACTCGAGAGGGCGGCGATCTGGTCATGTTGGTCAAACCGCAGTTCGAAGTGGGTCGCGCGGAGGCGTCGCGCTGTCGCGGCGTCGTTCGCGACGACGAGAGTCGCGCACGCGCCGTGGCGGCGGCCGCCCAGTCGGCCCAGCTGGCGGGCTTCGATCTCCGGCGGCAATGCGACAGCGTGCTGCCGGGCCCCAAGGGCAATCGCGAGGTATTTTTTCACGCGCAAAGACGCACCACGATCTGAGGCGACCCTCGCGGGCGGTTGGGCCCGAACCCGCTATAGTGGCGCCGCCTTGTCCATGAAATCGGCCCCGGGCCTTGGCGCCATCTTCCTGACGGTGCTCGTGGACCTCTTGGGTTTTGGGCTCGTCCTTCCGTTCCTGGCGAAAGAAGCGCGCGACACCTTCGGCGTCAGCGAGTTCGTCGCAACCCTGCTCGGTTCGGTCTACTCGCTCATGCAATTCGTGTTCGTGCCGGTCTGGGGTCGGGTCTCCGATCGCGTGGGCCGACGCCCGGTACTGCTCTGGTCGATTGCGGGTACCGCCCTGACCATGGCGGTTCTCGGGGGCGGGCTCGCTTGGGGGCACAGCGTGCTGTGGCTGTTCGCCGCTCGGACGTTCGGGGGGATCGCAACGGCCAACCTGGGAACCGCCAGCGCCTACATCGCGGACGTGACCAAGCCCGAACAGCGGGCCAAAGGAATGGGACTCATCGGCATGGCGTTCGGGCTTGGATTCATCCTGGGCCCGGGAATAGGCGGAGTACTGTCGAAGATTCAGATCTCGGGGCGCCATGGCGCCGTGGCCTGCTTCGTCGCGGCCGGACTGAGCGCGGTCAACCTCGTTTGGGCGTCCTTGGGGGTCCGCGAGTCGCTTCCGCGTGCCGCCCGCGCGACCCGCTCGCCGAGAAGCATGACTCCGCTCAATCTCGACGCGATGCGAGGGACGTTCGCTCTGCCCGGTGTGGGGCTCGCGATCGCCGTGAACTTCCTCGTCATCCTGAGTTTCACGAACCTTGATCAGACCTTTACCTTCTTCTGCTCGGACATCTTTGGCATCGACGAACGCGGAACGGGGTACGTCTTGGCCTTCATCGGCATCGTCGCTGCGCTGGTGCAAGGGGGCCTCGTTCGCGTCTTGGCGCCGCGCTTCGACGAAGCCGTTCTGATTCGTGCCGGCACGATCCTCCAAGCGTTGGCGTTCGCCGGGTTCGTGGTGGCCGGGTCGAGCGCGTCGCATCCGCTGCTGTTCGCGTCGGGCGGCGTTCTCGCGCTCGGCAATGGCCTGACGCAACCCGCGACGTCGGCCTTCATCTCGCGGCGTGCGCCCCCCGATCGTCAAGGAGGAACGCTCGGCACCAATCAGTCGGTTGCCAGTTTGGCGCGCACATTCGGCCCGGCCATGGGGGGCTGGCTCTACGGAAGCATCGGCGCCCGAGCTCCCTACGCGGTCGCCTCGCTGGGCATGCTCGTGGCGCTCTGCCTCGCTACCGGACTGCGCAAGCCCCAGGCGCACGGCTAAGCTAGTTTCGGGTGGCCACCGGCGACGATCCCTGTCACCGACGCCGCGACCTCGCCGACTCATGGAACCGTGTGCAGCTGAGCCGTGACCTCACCCGAGCCGACCTCCACCACTGCGTTCGAGCCGCTTCCCGAGATTCCGAAGCGAAACGTATTCACTCGCACGCGAGATTACTTCCTCGCCGAGGATCCGACGCTTTTGACGGCACTCGTGCCGACTTGTTTCCTCTCCATGGTGCTGTACACGCGCCATCCGGCAACCAATTTCATATTCGACGAGCAGGAAGCCCTTCTCGCGAATCCCTACGTACGCGCAAGCGTCGATCGCGGGGCTTCAATCGGCTGGCTGCAGGCCTTCAAGCGTGACTTTTGGGGGCTGACCCCGGACCGCACGATCGGTTCCTACCGGCCGCTTCCGGATGTCATCTGGCGAGCCCTCTGGAAGCTGGGGGCGAGGGACCAAAGCGCGTTTCCGCTGGCCTACGTCAACGTCCTGCTTCATGGGCTCAATGGCGCGCTCGTGGTGCTCCTCGTTCTTCGCTGGACGCGCGACCGACTGACCGCGTGGCTCGCCGGGGGGCTGTTCGTCGCCGCCGCCATCGTCACCGAGGCGGTGAGCGGCGTCGTCGGGCTCGCGGACGTGCTCGGTGGCACCGGTGTGCTCGCCGCTCTTCTGGCGTTGACTTTGCCGCTCTCGACGATGCCATGGGCGCTCGCCTTCGCGACGTTGTTGGGGCTGTATTCCAAAGAGAGCGCGCTGTGCATCGTGCCGCTTGCGCCACTGGCGGCGCTGCTCACCAGTCCGATGACGCACGTCGATCGGCCTCGACGCTGGCTTCGTGCCGCCGCGGCATTAGCGGCCACCGGCGCGGCATTCGTCTTTTACGTCGAGATGCGCCGCCGATGGTTTCCCGTCGTCACTCCTCATGAACTCACGGCGGAGGCGAATGCCGGCAGGTCCCTTGCGCGTCGGGCATTCGCCGCTGCGCTGCGCTGGTATGCGCAGCCGATGCTGCCGCACGATCCGCTCAACAACCCGCTCATCGAAGCGTCAACGCCGTTTCGGGTCGCAGCGGCCCTTCGCGTCTACGCGCGCGGTCTCGCTCAGGTGCTCGTGCCGTGGACGCTCTCGGGGGACTACTCCGCGCCCCAGGAGCCCGTCCCCTCACGCCTCGTCTTCCCCGAGAGCGTCATCGGGGCCGCGGCGATGATTGTGCCGCTGTTGGCTTGTCCGGTGCTCGCGATCATGGCCGCGTGGCATTCGCGCGCGCGCGCCCTTGCAGCGCGTCGGGCGTTGCAGTCCGGTGAGACGGCGCGCTCGGTCGTCGATCGCCTTTCGATCGTCGCGTTCGCGATGGCCTGGATCGTCGTATCGTACATCCCCGTTTCGAACATCCCCGTCGTGCTTCCCACCGTTCGGGCGGAGCGCTTTTGGTATTTCCCGGTCGTCGGATCGTCGATTCTGCTGGCCCTCTGGTTCGCCCACTGGCTGCGTACCGCGTACGCTACGCGCTGGTTTCCTTCCATCCTCATGTTGCTCGTCGCATTTGTCGGGTTTCAGAGCTTCGCAGCGCGCCGGCACGCGTTCGATTACACCAACGACCTGGTATTCTGGGACGCGACGCGCAAAGCGGTACCGAGGAGTGCCAAGGCGCATCTGAACTATTCGGTGATGCTCGGAGCACGGGGCGACTTGCAGGGCCGCCTCGCATCGAACCGGGTCGCTCTGGATCTCGCACCCACCTGGCCGATGGCCAACGTGTACATCGGCGATACCCTTTGCCGACTGCACCGGGCGCCCGACGCGCTCCCCCACTACCTGCGCGGGTTCTCGCTCGGTCCGAACGACATGAGCCTCATCGCGCTCGGCCTGCAGTGTCTGTGGGACGAAAAGCAGCTCGGCGAGGACACGGATGCGCGACGCGATCTGCAGACCGCCGCCGACGGCTATCCTGATTCATGGTTCAAGTACCTGGTCGACGATATCGTGGCGAACGGCGACGAGTACCAGGGTGTCAATCCCAAGTACCGTCCCCGCGGCTACAACGAGGGCCCGAAGAGGGATGACACATCCTCGGCCCACTGAGTTGGCCACGCGGGGACCGCTCAGCAGACGAGCACCCAGATGTCGTAGAGCGCGTGCGTCCAGACCGCCGCAGCGAAGCCGCGCGTGCTGTAGACGAGCGTGAGGGCGATGCCCAGGACGGCGCGCGCCACGAAGGACCGCACGTCAGGCGGATCGCCGAGCGGCCCGACGTAGTGCATGCCGCTGAACACCGCGGCGCTGACGATAGCCCAGATCGACATGACGACCATCGCCCCGAGGTCGAGCGGCGGTGCTTCACGCACGAACGCGACGCGTTGACCGCAGAATGCCCACACGAGCAGTTTCGCGCCCAACCCGAACAAGAGAACCCGGAACGCCAGTTCTTCGTAAAATCCCGCGCCGAGCGACATCACCACTCCCGACAATGGTCCGTTGACCACCGCCGCACGGGGTCCGGCGAACAGTTTGCCGACCACCCACGAGGATGCGGTGCCCATGGCCATGGCATACGTGGCCCCCTCGACGCAGGTCTGCACGAGTTTGCCGAAACGGATCACCTGTCCCCGCCCCAGCGCCGCGAAGACGGCGATCGTCGCAAGGCCGACGGCTGCCGTGATCTCGAGGTACGCCCGTCGGTCTCCGTGCGAGACCTGGAGCAAGCGCTCGGTGACCAGGTCCGTGGCGTTCCGAACATTGAGGAACACCACGCCGATCTGGTAGGTCAAAAATACGGGAAGCGTGAGCGCCAGTTCGTTCCAGGCGCCGGGTCGGGCGGCGAGCGACGAGTCTCCGGCGCGCATTTTCCGCACGATGCTTCAGCGCGTGGTAGGCGTCCAGTATTCCGCTGTGAGGGCAGCCGCTCGGCCGCAGCTCGTACACGATGGCCACGATCCCTCATCGGTTCAGATCACGAGTCCGGTCAGGCGCTCGGCCGCAGCTTGTACACGATGGCTACCACCACCATCGTCCAGATCACGAGGGTGAGGACGAAGGGAACGTCGCGCAACATCTCCTGGGTGGGGGACTCGGCTCGGACCCCGCGCCCGGCCCGGCCGCTCACGAGAAAGAGAAAGCGAACGAGACCGAACACGGTGAACGGCGCTGTCAGCCAGAGGTACTCGGAGTTGAACGCCGCGCGGGTCGACGGGTCGAGCGTGTAGGCGACGTACGTGAGAGCGGTTGCCGTGCCCGTGACGGCGAGAGCCCCATTGAGCGACCGGGGGGTATACGCCTCGAGTGAGGTCCGATGCCGTCCCGCGCCTTCGAGGGCGAGCTCATGGCGACGCTTTCCGAAGCCGCAATAGAGCGCCAGCAGGGCCGTGCATGCCAGCAAGTATCCGGATACGTGCACGTCCGTCGCAATGCCTCCAGCAAGCACGCGCAACACGAAGCCGGCCGCGATGAGGCTCACGTCGATGAACGCGATTTTCTTCAGCTTGAAGCTATAGGCCAGGTTCTCGACGAGGTAGAGTGCGGCCACCCACGCGAGCATCGGCGCGAGAAGGTAGGCGATGCCGACCGACGCTAGGACGAGCCCGGTCGCGAGCCCGCGCGCCATCGGCTCCGAGACCTGACCGCTCGCGATAGGACGCAAGCGCTTGACCGGATGGATCCGGTCGGCGTCCACGTCGACGAGGTCGTTGATCGTGTAGATGGCTCCGGCGAGCAAGCAGAAGACCCCGGTCGCGGCCAGTGCACGTCCGGTGACGGTCAAGTTGAGCGCGGGCCCCTGGGCCGTCGAAAGAAATACGTCTTTGTGGAAGAACATCGGGGCGAGAACGAACAGGTTCTTGACCCACTGGTGGGGGCGCAGCGTCTTGACGAGGCCGCGAAGTTGGCTGTATCTCGGTGCAGAGGCGACCATGCTCTGCGGCGCAGGGCCCGAGGCTCCCGCAGCGGACGACGCGACTACGGCGGGGTTCGTCATCTCATGGGCAGAGTGCATGCGCGGGTCCGCACCGCCACGGGGGGCGGGTCGTTTGACACATAGCGCGATCGCGACTCTCTGCCATTGGAAACGGCGCCGGTGCATCCCGTACGCGCGGAGACGACCGAAGTGGAGCCGAGCCGGCGGCGCGGGACCGTCGCGCTTGACGACGCACCGCGCGCCGCAACAAAGTCAGATCTCCAAGGCCTGCTGGTGAAATTGCTTCGCTTGGTCGTCTTCGCGTGGGTGGTCGCATCCGTCGCCCTGGGCCTCCCCGCGCCGTCGGCCCGCGGCGATTCCTCGGAGGTGCTGGGACGTCTGTCGGCAATCCATGCCGAAGTGCTCTCGGCGCGAGGTCCTTTGGCCTATGTGGCGCTTCGTAAGGTCTGGGCGGAGTGGGACGCAGCCGACCCCGCCGCGGTGGAAGAAGTCTTGCGAGAAGTCGCCATCGACGATCGCGAGCCGCCCGCGGTGCGCGCGTACGCCGCTCTCTTGCAAGCCTACGCCCGCCGGCGGCGCGGCGATCTGGAAGGGGCTCGCGCGCGGATTGCACGGCTTGGATACATCGATCGATGGATCCTGCTCGGCCCGTTCGACAACGACGGGAAGGCGGGTTTCACCACGCGCTACGAACCCGAGGCCGGGCAGTCCCAGCCGCTGAATCTCACGCGCGATTACGAGGGCAAAGATCACCGCCCGCGGCGCTGGCGCATGCTGCCTCCGGTGTCTCCGTTCGCCTGGGTCGACTTCGGCGCATTTTTGAGCGCCGCCGACCATGCGTGCGTCTATGCGACGACGTTCGTCCATGACGCTCGCTTGAACGCCCATTCGTCTCGACCCGTTTCGATCTGGACGGGAGCGGCCGGAGCCGAGCGCCTTTGGTGGAACGGCGTCGACGTGCTCGCCGACGACAAATACCGCGATCTCGACTCGGACCGCTTCGCCGTTGCCGTAGTGTCGCGGCCCGGATGGAACCGCCTGACGGCCAAAGTCTGCGGCGACGAGCGCGCTCCGATGCTGTCGCTGCGGCTCGGGGGGCCCGATGGCGCGCCCGACGATCATCTCGAGGTCGATCCC
>Ga0208690_1000425_pt1 | contig 11993 bp, 9 predicted proteins | sample June2015DPH_16_1_2_FD_184712 | JGI IMG/M metagenome (GOLD analysis project Ga0208690, IMG submission 184712) | Peatland microbial communities from SPRUCE experiment site at the Marcell Experimental Forest, Minnesota, USA - June2015DPH_16_10... | ecosystem: Environmental > Terrestrial > Soil >...
CCTGACGTACGACCATGATCTGCATCTTGGCGAGGACGTCGTGGTCTTCGTCGGCGGCCCCGGGGATCGAAGGACGTCCGGCGTGCTGGCACTGCCGCCCTCGGGCCCCGCGTCGGCCCTCTTGCCGATATCGCAAGACGTCGGAAATTTTGGTCTGGCCGTCGTGACCCTCGATGATCCGCCGCGGGTGGACGAACCTGTGGTTTGGTCGCTTTACCCCAACGGACTCGACCCGGCTCCCGTCGCGGTGGCTGTCGGTCGCGGGCGAACCTGGGTGGCCCGCGTTCGCCCGCGATCCGCGGAGCCGAGCGCGCCGCGCGAGCTCGAGCTCGGCGAGCTGCGGCCAGACCGCATCTTTCTACCCCGCGCTCTCGTGCCCACCGACGGATCGCCGAGCGATGTGGCCCTCGCGCTCGATTCGCGTGGGGCACTGTGGATCGGCTGGCTCGATGCGGGCGGAAGCTGGCTGGAACGGCTCGTGTGCCGCTGAAGAGCACCCGCGGCCGCGTCAAGCGAGGCCAGTAACGGCCGCCCATCGGGGGGCGTCGAGGGAGGCGAGACTCTCCCTGATCGCATGCTATGGCCGACCCGCATGGCCTTCGACCCCCCGCGCGCAAACGCGATACGCGACTACTACGACGAGTTCGCGCTCGGCTACGAGGCGGAGCGGCGCCCCAATCGTCCCGACGGCTACCACGCCCTGCTCGACGATCTCGAAGTGGATCTCATCGAGCGCTATGGCACCGGTCGGGACGTGCTCGAGTGCGGAGTCGGCACCGGGCTCTTGCTCGAGCGCGTTGCGCGCGTCGCCCGGTCGGCCACCGGGATCGACCTTTCGCCGGGGATGCTCGAAAGGGCGCGTGCGCGCGGACTCGACGTGCACGAAGGCGATCTCGTAGCACTTCCGTTCGACGCGGAGCGCTTCGACGTCACGTACGCATTCAAAGTTCTCGCGCACGTGCCTCAAGTGGGGCGAGCCCTGGCGGAGATGGCCCGGGTCACGCGGCCGGGGGGCGTGGTGGTCGCCGAGTTCTACAATCCGCTCAGCTTGCGGGGCGTCCTCAAGCGGTTCGGCCCATCGGGCCGCATCTCCTCGTCGATTCGCGAAAACGGGGTGTACACGAGGTTTGACGCTCCGTGGGTCGTGCCTCGGCTGTTGCCCCCCAGCCTGAGCTTGGAGTGTGCGCGTGGCGTGCGGATTGTGACGCCCTCGGCGGGAATCCTGCGCATACCGGGTGTGCGTTCCGTCGTCCGGGCGGTCGAGGTCCGACTCGCCGACACCGCCGCTGCCATTTTTGCTGGTTTTTACGTCGCGGTGCTCCGAAAGCGAGCCTGACGTCTATACTCCGCGGTGATGCGCATTCTCGACCGGTTTGCGAAAGCGGGCGCCCTGTTGGGAGCCTTCCTCATTGCGGCATTTCTAGCATTTCGGCTCAACAACGGGTCGCTCTGGCAGGGGTTGACCCCAGCGATCGCGGCGGCCAACTCCGTCGGATCGGAGCACACGCCTGCGCCCTACGATTTGACGCAGCTCAAGGTCGTGAACGAAGTCTTGAAGACCGTGCGCGATCGCTACGTCGATCCGCGCCGCGTCAAGCCGAAGGAGATGCTGCTCTCGGCGCTCGATTACGTTCAAAAGGACGTCGCGCAGGTCATCGTGACGCGGGAGGAGAACGATCCGTCGCAAGTACGCGTGCGCGTCGATACGCAGGAGAAGACGTTCAGGGTGGACGACGTCGTCGCCCCTTGGGACGTGAGCTCCCACTTGCGCGAGGTCTTCGCCTTCCTGCAAGACGGCTTACGCGGCAGCGAGGTCGATCTGCGCGACGTCGAGTATGCGGCGTCGAACGGGATGCTGCACACGCTCGATCCGCATTCGGTGCTTCTGTCGCCCGAGGCCTACAAGGAGATGAATCTCACCACCCAAGGGCAATTCGGCGGACTCGGCATCGTCATCTCGATCCGCGACCAGCAGCTGACGGTCATGAACCCAATGCCCGGAACCCCGGCCGGACGAGCCGGGATCAAGAAGTACGACCGCATCCAGAAGATCAACAACGAGTCCACCTTGAACATGGGCCTCAACGAGGCCGTCAACCACCTGCGCGGCGTGCCGGGAACCAAGGTGACCGTCTGGATTCATCGGGACGGAAATGAGGGCTGGCAGGGCGTCCGCCCGTTCGAACTCTCGCGCGAGGTCATTCACGTCGCTTCGGTCGATCACAAGCTGCTCGATGGCGGCATCGGTTACGTCCGGATCAAGCAGTTTCAGGCGAATACGACAACCGACCTGCAGACCGCTCTCGCGGACATGAAAAAGGGCGGCGACCTCAGGGGCCTCGTGCTCGACCTGCGGGGAAACCCGGGCGGTCTGCTCGACCAGGCCGCGAAGGTTGTCGACACGTTCATCAGCGACGGTCCCATCGTCGCCACCGTCGGCAATCCGAGCGAGGGCCGCGAAGAGAAGGTCGCGCACGGAGAGGGAACGGAGCCGAACTATCCTCTGGCGATTCTCGTCAACGGATCGAGCGCGAGCGCGAGCGAGATCGTGACCGGCGCCCTGAAAAATCACGATCGGGCGATCGTCGTGGGCGAGACGACGTTCGGAAAGGGCAGCGTGCAGCTCGTATTCCCGGATATGCCCGACAAGGCGGCGCTCAAGCTGACGATCGCTCAATACCTGACGGAGCCGGGCGATGTGTCGATCCAAGGGGTCGGAGTGACACCGGACATCGAGCTCGATCCGATGACGGTCGATTCACTCGAGATGGATCTCACGGCGGACCCGGGCGGTATCAAGGAGCGCGACCTGTCGCGAGCCTTGTCCAACGTGCGAGCCAAAGAGGGCGGCCGGCCCCTCGAAGTCGTAAAATACGACTTGCCGATCCGCGCGCGCCTCGAGCAGCGCGACCGCGGCGGCGATCTCGACGAAACGTTCGAGCTCGACTTCCCGATTCGGTTTGCGGGCGACCTGTTGCAGCACGTCCAGCCGGGCAAGCGCGTCGACGAGGTCCGCCAGGCCAGGTCGTTCATCGCCGAAACGCGGCGGGCCGAGGTCGAGAAGGTCGCCGACGAGTTGAAGGGGCTCGGCATCGACTGGAGCGACGCACCCGCGGAGGTCGCCGCGGCGCAGCCGCCTGCCCCTCCGCCGGGGGTTGACGTCAAGGTCGAGACCGACCGACCCAACAACGAGGTGACGGCCGGCGAGACGATGAATCTCAAGATCACGGTGACCAACCATGGCTCCGCGACCCTGTATCGCTTGTTCGCGGTCACCAAAAGCGAAGACCCGCTGTTCGAAAACAAGCAGCTGGCCATCGGAAAACTCGAGCCCGGCAAATCGCGGACGGTGTCGGCCCCCGCGAGCTGGTGCGACTTCAAGGGCCACAAGGTCGGCTCGACGGCGCAGCTGGCGAGGGACGCTCCGCGCGTGTGTCCGATTCCCAAGGATGCGCTCATGCGATCGGACGGCGTGAAATTTCACTTCGAAGAAGCGCGCGGTCACGCGCCAGCCGATGCCGAGCTCCGGGCTACGGTGAAGTCGCTCGACCGTCCGGTGTTCGCATACTCGTACGAGATCATCGACAACCGTCGCGGCAACGGCGACGGCCGCGCCCAGAAGGGCGAGGGCCTCACGATGTATCTGACGATCAAGAATGTCGGGCACGGTCAGTCGCTCGAGACCATGGCGAACCTACGCAACCTGTCCGGCGAGGGCCTTCTGCTGCACGATGGACGTTTCGACGTGTCCAACATGATGCCCGGCGACACCCGGCGCGTGGCCTTCACATTCGACGTCGAGCCGCAGCTTGCGGATCCCGAAGCCAAGGTCGAGCTGACGATCCACGACGACGACTTGCGCGAGGGAGTGGCGGAGAAGGTGGTCATTCCCATCGCCGAGGCCAGCGCAGTGGTACCGGCGTCCGGCGTAGACCGCGCGAAGGCCGGCGGTGCGAATTTGGTCAACGAGCCGGACGCCGCGGGACGCGTCTTCGGGCGGCTGCCCGCCGGCGGCGCGGCCCCCGTCCTCGGTACCACCGACGGATACGTGAAGGTGTCGCTCGGTGACGGTCGTTTCGCCTTTGCCCCCGCTTCGGAGCTCGAGCGCGGCGGGGTTGCCCCGGCTCAACCGGCGATCGAAGACGCGATGGAGCATGCGCCGCCGGCGATCGAGATCCCGCAACCGCAGCTGGCCACGACGGCCCCTCACACGGCGGTTCGCGGGACCACGAGCGATGACGCGCGCTTGCTCGACGCGTATATCTTCGTCGGGGCACGTAAGGTGTTTTACCGCTCGAATCGCAATGGATCCGATCCGAAGAGAATGGCGTTCGATGCCGATCTGCCTCTGCGTCCCGGTGTCAACGTCGTGACGATCGTCGCGCGAGAGAATCCGGATACGACGACTCGTCGGACGTTCGTGGTGCGGCGCGATGGGCCGAACGGCGAGCTGCTGCCGACGCCGAAGACCGACGAAGAGCTCAGCGAAACGGCTTCGTCTGACGACGAATGAAGTCGCCTGCCTGCATTGGGGCGTGACCTTCCAAGGATCGTCATGGGGATGGGCGTTCGATTGCACGTAAACGTCGACCACGTTGCGACGCTTCGCAACGTCCGCGGAACGTCGTACCCCGACCCTGTGCGCGCGGCGGCCGAGTGCGTCCAGGCGGGCGCCGATGGCGTCACGGCGCACTTGCGCGAAGATCGTCGCCACATCCGCGACGACGACGTCGACCGGCTTCGCTTCGCCCTCACGCTCGCACGGAGTACATTCAACCTGGAAATGGCCGCTACTGACGAGATGGTCGCCGTCGCTCTCCGCGTGAGGCCCGATGTGTGCACGCTCGTTCCCGAGCGGCGGCAGGAGCGAACCACGGAAGGGGGACTCGACGTCGTCGGCGGCGGTGACGCGCTTTCGCGAAGGGTCGAGGCTCTCGCAAGCGCCGGCATCAAAGTCAGCCTGTTCATCGCGCCTGACAGGGCGCAGGTCGAGGGGTCCAGAGCGCTTCGCGCGGCCCAGGTGGAGCTGCACACGGGCGAGTACGCTCACGGACGCGAGGGGGAGCTCGCGCGACTGGGGGGCGCCGCCCAACACGCAGCCATGCTTGGCCTCGAGGTCGCCGCCGGCCACGGGCTGACGGTCGACAACCTCCCCGCCATCGTCACTCTGCCGCACGTCGTCGAGCTGAACATCGGCCACGCCGTCGTGAGCGATGCCCTGTTCGTCGGGTTGCCGGCCGCCGTCGGCGCCTACCGACAGGCCATCGAGCGGGGCCTGCAACGGCGTTGAGCGGCGAACGGTACGCGCTCCGACGTCTCGACGGCGCTCGTCGCTTCTTCGGGCGCGCGTGGGGCGTCCGTCTCGGAGGCGGTGTCCCGTGCCCTGAGTCTAGGCGAAGCGCTTGGGCGTTTGCGGTCATCGTCGCGATGTCGCACCTCGCAGTCGCGACGTTCGCGACGGCCACCCACGAGATGTGGCGCGACGAACTTCATTGCTGGCTCGTTGCGAGAGACAGCGCGACACCGTGGCAGGTGGTCCGGGAGCGCGCGTACGACGGTCAGCCGCCGCTCTGGTACTGGCTGCTTTGGCTGCTCACGCGAGTTACGTGGCATCCGGAACTGATGCGCGTGGTGCACGTCGCGATCGCGACCTCCGCCGTACTGGTCATCGCGCGCTTCGCGCCGTTCGGCCGGGCGCCGCGTGCACTCTTCGCGTTCGGCTATTTCGTTGCCTACGAGTACGCCGCATTGAGCCGCTGTTACGGCCTTGCGCTCTTCTTTGCGGTGATCCTTTGCGCGAATCATGAGCGGCGCTTCGAGCGGCCTATTCTCACCGGTTGCTTGTTGGCGGCCATGGCGTTGACGACGACCGTCGCGACGCTCGTCGTCGTGGCCTATTGCGTCGCGCTCATCGCGGACTGGATGGCCACCGATCCCGACTTGCGAACGCGCTGGACGCGGCCAGCTACGATCGCGGCCCTTGCGGCCGCCGCGACGCTCGCCGCCGGCTTGTGCGCGTGGCCGCCATCCGATTCCACGGTGGCGCACATTGGCCGCGCACCCGAGATGCCATGGGATTTCGCACCGACGCGGGTCGTCGCGGCCTTGATGGCCATCCCGGCGCCGAACTTCTTCTTCTGGAACTCAAATGCCCTGCTCGATGCCATTCCGATCGCGGGACTTCGCTTCGCGCTTTCGATAGGGCTTTTCGCATGGGCTTGCTTCGCTCTGTCACGCGATCGGTTCGCTGTCGTTCTCTTCGGCACCGCAACGGTGCTGCTCGTCCTGCTCTTCAAGGAGGTGTATTCCGGCAGCGTTCGCCACCACGGCTTCATCTTCGTCGCGTTCCTCATGGGGGCATGGATCGCAGCCGGCAAGGCGCCCCGAGCGGCGCAGGCCGGACAGTGGCGTACCCTGCGCGACCGTGCGTTGCGTCCGACGCTTTTGGCCGTGCTGATCCTCCAGGTTCCCGGTGCCGCCATCGCGATCGCCTTTGACGCCCGATACGTGTTCTCGTCTGGCAAGCGCGCCGCCGACGAGTTGCGGTCTCGCGGCCTAGACCATGCTCTCATTGTCGCCGAGGTCGACTTTCCCGCGACCGCGATGCTCGGTCAGCTCGGTCCCCGTGCCATCGGGTACAGTCCGCGAACCGGCCGTCCGTTCTCGTTCGTGAAGTGGACCGCCGACCGTCTCTGGGAACCAACCGACGAACAATCGATCGGCTTCGCGCAGCGGTTCGGAGCCTCGCACGGCCAGGACGTCGTACTCGTGATGAATCGGCCGCTGCTGCCTCCGCTCATCGACGGAACACGGGTGGTCCGCCTCGCCGAGAAATACGACTCGATGATCGAGGAGGAGAACTTCTACATTTACCGCGTGAAGCGCGCGACCGACCCGGAGAGCCGACCGGAATGAGCTCGGTCGCGCGTCCCAACGTTGCGTCGTCGTCGTCGGCGACGGCGACCCGCCGGCGCTGGCTCGCTTGCCGCCGCGTGCGTCTCGCGGGTGCATCGTGGTGAAGTCGGCTCCCGACACGCTGCTGGTCATCCGAGTGCCCGGCTGGGTGGACGACGTCGTCGGCACGTTCCCGGGTCGCTTCGAGACCGACGATGCCCGAATGGCACTGGTCATCGCGCTTTCGCGTCACAACGTGGAGCGCGGAGGTGGGCCGTTTGGAGCTGCCGTGTTTGCGGGCCCGCACCTCGTGGCGGCCGCCGTCAACCGGGTGTTGGATAGCGGCTTATCCATTGCCCATGCAGAAATCGTGGCCTTGATGAGGGCGCAGCAGAGCTTCGGCGCGTTCGCTGCGGCATCGGCTGGCGCCCATTCGCTCGTGGCGAGCGCCGAACCGTGTTGTCAGTGCTTCGGCGCCATCTTCTGGTCCGGGGTCGATCGTCTCTGCTGTGGTGCCACGACCGCCGATGCTGAGGCGGCGGGCTTCGACGAAGGGCCCAAACCGGAGGATTGGGTGCGCGTGTTCGAGGATCGAGGCGTCTCGGTGACGCGGTTCGTGCGCCGCGATGAGGCGCGGGAGGTGATCGCCGAGTACGCTCGCCGAGGGGGTCGGATTTATTGATGCGGATGGTGATCCGGAGTCGCAGATGGTGATGCGCAGTCCCGGATGGTGATCCGGATTCCATCCGGGTCCGCGTGCCGAGCTTCCCGGATCCGGCTGGGGCGCTCGAGGGAGCGGCGCTCCCCTCGACGTGTCGCGGGGGCCGGTCAGCGAGAACGGAGCCGAGCGAGCGAAGCGAGTCGAGGCGGAGCGAAGCGCTCAGGATGAACCGGCACCCCGGATCACGGCCGTTTCGATGGCACAGAGCGCACCTCGCGCCTTGTTCCTCGTTTCCTCCGCTTCTCGTCGTGGGTCGCTGCCTTCGACGATTCCAGCACCGGCCGTAACGAGAAATGCATCGCCTTGGCACACGGCGGTCCGGATCGCGATCGCAAAATCGAGGTCTCCGCTCTTGGCCACGTAGCCGATTGCGCCGCCGTAGATACCGCGAGGCCCCGACTCGAGTTCGCGAATGATTTGCATCGCGCGCACCTTCGGTGCACCCGACAGGGTTCCTGCGGGGAACGAGGCTCGCAGGACCTCGAGAGGCGGAGTCGAGAAAGGGATGCGTCCGGTGACCTCACTCACGATGTGCATGACGTGCGAATAACGCTCGATCTCCATCTGTCGGACGACGCGGACCGATCCCACCTCCGCCACCCGGCCGACGTCGTTTCGTCCGAGGTCGATGAGCATCACATGCTCGGCGCGCTCCTTCGGGTCCGCGAGAAGCTCGCGTTCGCGAGCGGCGTCTTGCTCGACCGTTTGGCCCCGCGGCAGCGTGCCGGCGATCGGTCGCAGAGTCATGATGCCCTGTTCGAGATGCACCATGGTCTCCGGGCTGGCGCCCGCGATCTGGGTGCGGCCCCGCTCGCCCGGCGCCGGCGGCAAGTCGAGGAAGTACATGTACGGGCTCGGGCTGAGCACGCGCATCGCTCGATAGACGTCGAAGGGATCGCGCCCGCCGCGCGGCACCTTGAAGGTGCGCGCCAGCACGATCTGGAATGCGTCGCCGGCGGCAATGTACTCTTGGGCGCGGCGGACTTTGCGCATGTAGGCCGCGTCGTCGACATCGACCTCTACGTCCGCTGGAAGCTTCGACGGGTCGGGGAGGGCCAGCGGATTGAGCGTCACCGTCCCCTCGAGGTGCGCTCGTGCGAGCGCAACGTCGGCCGCGTCGTAGGCGGCGATCGTCACCGTATGAGACAGCGCATCGAAGACGACGATCGTCGCACCGCCGAAAAATCGGCCGAGCGGGGCGGTCGCGCGGTCTCCCCAACCGGGCACCTTTTCGATGGCATGCACCAGATCCCACGCGAGGTACCCGACATACGCTTGCGCGAATCGCGCAGCGGGCCCCTCCAGTCCGTGATCCACGGCGTTGGCCTGGAAGATCGATCGCGCGGCCTCGAGCGGATCGCGCGCGGACATCTTGTCGATCGGCAATCCGCTGGCGTCGACCCATCGGCCGTCGGCCCCCAGCGTCATTTCGAGCTTTGGCCGGTACCCCAGGATCGAATAGCGCCCCCACCGCTCGCCCCCGACGACGCTCTCCAACAAGAACGAAGCCGCCGACCCTGCGGCGTGCCGCAGCGCTGCGTAGGCGCGTACGGGCGTCATCGTGTCGGCGACCAGGGTGAGTGTGGCTACCATGACTCTCGAGGGCCTCGGATACCCAGTAGCGTTCGAGCGCGATCGGGGTCGACCGGCTCCCGGCCGATCGATCGAGCATACGCCGCTGCGCGCGCGACGAGCGGCGCACTTCCTTCGGCCAGGACCCCCTTGGACCAATAGATGTTGTCCTCGAGCCCTACGCGCGCGTGAGCGCCAAGCCGCATTCCAAGCTCGGTGAAGCGCTGCTGGAATTGCCCGACCGCTGCGATGCCCCATGTCGCGCTCGGGGGAACGAGCGATCGGAGAAACAGCACGACGTCCTCGCGCGCTGGAATGGCACCCTTGACCCCCAGCACGAACTGCAAATGCAGCGGCGGCGACACCAAGCCCTGCGCGAGAAGCGAAAGCGCCTCCTCGACGTGGCCGACTTCGTAGCATTCGAGCTCGGGTATGGCGCCGGCTGCGCGAATCCTGGACGCCAACAGCCGAATGTCCGGCCGTGTGTTGATGAAGACGTCGTCGCCGAAGTTGATCGTGCCGCAGTTGAGCGTGGCCATCTCGGGGCGGCACGCGAGACTGCTCGCGCGCTCGTCGATCGACATTCCCACGGCCCCGCCCGTGGACGTTTGGACGATGCAATCGCATTTGCTGCGGATGGCTTCGATGACGCGCGAAAAGCGCTCCGCGGATTGCGTGTTGCTGCCATCGTCGCTCCGCACGTGCAGATGGATGATGGCGGCGCCCGCTTCTCGGCAGCGAGCCGCCTCGTCCGCCACCTCGTTCGCGGTCAGCGGCAAGTGCGGTGTCTGCGCACGCGTGAGCTCGGCCCCGACGATGGCGGCCGTGAGGATGACCTCTGACCCCGAAGCCGATTCCGGCGGCGGTGGGGTTACGGCCGCCGTCACCGGGGCTGGGCCCGCCGGAAGACCCGGAAGGTAAAGTTCTCGGGGTCTCCGTTGCAGAGCCTTCGGAACCACGCACGTTCCGATGGCGCGGGCGACGACGATGGGGTCGCTCAGCACGTCCGCCGCGCTCGGGGGAGCGTGATCAGCCGGCTCGTGGTCGACGGCCCAGCTGGCGCGAACGGTCGCGATCACCTTGCGTGCCTCGAAGCGCATCTGGCGGCTCGTGTTGCCGATGCCAACGAGCTCTGCCGTTGCCTCGATGTAGTCGCCGGCGAAGACCGGCGCCAGGAACTCCACCGATTCGTAGGCTCGAAAGAGTCCCTCGTCGCCGTCCAGGCGAATGAGCAGCTCCGTTGCCGCGTCTCCGAACAACGCGAGAATGCGCGCGCCGTCGACGAGCTCGCCCGCGTAATGAGCATCGTGCGCGCTCATGCGCATTCGAAGGCTCGCGGTCGTCCCGATCATGGGCGAGGCATACCACGCTCCAGGGCGGACACCCGGCCTGGGGCCGCTCTGTCGCAGGCCGCGGGGAGCGGCTCGAATTCCTCCTCCGCCCGTCGCGGCGTCATCGGTCCGGCGAACCGGCACCCTTCGGTGCGAGCCGAACGCGCTCGAGCACCAGATGCCAGCCCGCGGGCCTGGCCCCGTTGCCTCGGGCACGCAGGACGTCGTTCGGTGCGGTTGGAAGGACTTCGGGCCGGCCCACAGCGACGGCGACTTGCCATGGCCCCGGCGGCACCCCCGCAAAGAGCATATCGACGGCGCCCGAGATGCTGACTACGCCGTCCTGCGAGACGGTGAATGGCGGGTCCCACGGGCGGACGTCGTCGCCTCGAAGGAGAAATCCGCGAGCACCGACGGCTCCCTCGATCCGCTCGGCGGGGCGAACGTCCATTTCGAAGCGACCTCCGGGCAGCAGCGCCACTTCGTTTCCGCGCAAGTCCGCGCCGACGTAGGCCGCGACCGTTGGCGGCTGAAAGCGGAGACGAAGCGCGACCAGAGCGATGGCGGTGGCGATGGCCGCCGGCACGAGCGCGACGACGGCGGTTCGCTTGACGCGGGCCAGCAGTGGGCGCCCGCCGCGCGCCGGATCGGCGCCACTCGAATTCCCCTCGGCCGGCAAAGCGCGGCGAATGGCGGCCATGTGTGCGGTGATGCGAGGTTAGTCGCCGTCTGCGAGCCGTCCACGCGCTTGGGCGGAATGCTAGTTTAATGTTCGATGGGTACCGGCCGTTCGTGGTCACGATGACGACCTGCGCCGCGCGGCAGCTCTCGGGCGATTCACGCCCTGTGGCGCGGCCGGGCATCGCCGTCTTGGTTCTGGTCGCCGCTTGCAATTGGACCGCGAAGCCTATCGGCCAAGGCGACGATCTAACCGTGGATGTCGAAGCGTCACCCGCTCCGCCAGCCACGACGGCAGACGCAGCCTACGGCGAAGATTCGCCTTTCGGGCAGAGCGATGCGCCGTACGGGAACTACTCGTCGGGCACGTCGGCCATGCTTACGGCCTGTGAGCAGTGCGCGTGCACATCGGGAATGTACTGCTTCGGGGGAGGCACGGGGTCTATGCAATTCTCGGGAAGCTGCGGTCCCGCTCCAGGCCAATCGGGCCTCGAGATCGGTTGCCAGGCGATGCCGGGCGCCTGCGCCAACGAACCGACCTGCCCTTGCATCCTTGCTGCGATCGACCCCCTTCTGTCGTGTGTCGCGGTATGTGTCGAGACGCCCGCCGGCGGGTTCACCGCGTACTGCCCGACGCCCTAGAGCGCGTGCGCCGGTTGCGGCGAGACGCCCTACATCAAAATGCTGTCGCAGCTCTTTGGCGACCGCGCGGTCATCGCCAACGCCACCGGCTGCTCCTCGATTTACGGCGGCAACCTGCCGACGACGCCTTATTGCAAAAACGCCGAGGGCCGCGG
>Ga0208690_1000439_pt1 | contig 11852 bp, 21 predicted proteins | sample June2015DPH_16_1_2_FD_184712 | JGI IMG/M metagenome (GOLD analysis project Ga0208690, IMG submission 184712) | Peatland microbial communities from SPRUCE experiment site at the Marcell Experimental Forest, Minnesota, USA - June2015DPH_16_10... | ecosystem: Environmental > Terrestrial > Soil >...
AGAAGAAGGCGGACGGCACACGCCATTCTTCAAGGGATACCGTCCGCAGTTTTATCTGCGCACGACCGACGTGACGGGCGTTGCCGAGTTGCCGGCGGGAACAGAGATGGTGATGCCGGGCGACAACGTCAGCCTGGTGATTGAACTGATCACGCCGGTGGCGATGGAAAAAGGCCTGCGCTTCGCGATTCGCGAAGGCGGGCACACGGTCGGCGCAGGCACGATTGCGGAGATTGTGCAGTAGCGGCAGTTTCATGGGCAAGCGGCTTGCATCGCGCCGCCAGATCTTTTCCCCCGGTGAGCCGGAGGAGGCAAGAGAGAAAAATTGTGATTGGAAAAGAAAGAATTCGGATCCGGTTAAAAGCGTACGACTATCGCATTCTCGATCAGTCAACCGGCGAGATTGTGGATACGGCGAAGCGTACCGGAGCGCAGATCGCCGGGCCGATTCCATTGCCTACGATGAAGAACAAGTACACCGTGCTGCGTTCGCCGCACGTGGACAAGAAGTCGCGGGAGCAGTTCGAGATCCGCACCCACAAGCGCCTGCTCGATATTCTCGAGCCGACGCAGCAGACGGTAGACGCGCTGATGAAGCTCGATCTGCCCGCGGGCGTGGACGTGGAGATCAAGGCATTCGGCAAGGAACATAAATAAGCCGCTAGCGATTAGCTTCTAGCTTTAGCTGAGGCTTGCCAGCCAATAGCTCTGGTGGATGAATGACGAGCCATGCTGGATGGAGAAGGAAATGGCAACGAAGGTTACAGGCATTCTGGGCAAGAAAGTCGGCATGACGCAGCTGTTCGACTCGAAGGGCGACGTTCGCCCGGTCACCGTGCTGCAAGCCGGCCCTTGTGTCATTACGCAGCACAAGTCGGCCATGAAGGACGGCTACGAAGCCGCGCAGATTGGCTTGGTCGAACTGATGAAGCAGTCGAAGCTGACCAGGCCCGCGCAGGGCCATTTGGGGAAGCACAATCTTCCGCCGGTGAAGTTCATGCGCGAAGTGCCGCTCGAGAGCGATGGCGACGGGGACGGCGCAGTGAAAGTTGGCGACCGCGTACTGGTCGAGATTTTCGAAGGCGAGAAGTTCGTCGACATCGTTGGGGTGAGCAAGGGCAAGGGCTTTCAGGGTGTCGTGAAGCGTCATCACTTCGGGGGCGGTCCGAAGTCGCACGGCTCGATGTTCCAAATTACGGGTTCGATCGGCTCTTCGGCGTTTCCTTCGCGCGTGTTCAAGGGTATGCGCATGTCGGGCCACATGGGGCACGATCGCGTAACGCAACGCAACTTGCGTGTGCTGGGCGTGGATAAAGATGAAAACCTTCTGGTGGTCGAGGGAAGCGTGCCGGGGCCGCAGGGCGGATACATTGTGATCACGAAGGCAAAGAAGCCGCCCAGAGAGCGGCGGGGATTTGCGGGTTCGGCAACGGTGGATCCGTTAAAGGCGGCGAAGAGAGCAGCAAAGAAGGCATAGTGTAGCGCGGGCGCCCTCGCCCGCGTGCGTGTGGCAAAGGCAAGAAAGAGTCGCGGACGAGGGCGTCCGCGCTACACGAGAAGCAATATGGCAACGATTGACATACACGATTTGAGCGGCAAGAAGGTCGGAACGTTCGATTTGGCCGACGAAATTTTCGGCGCGGTCAACGAAGATCTGCTCTGGGAAGCGGTGAAGCACTACCGCGCCGGGCAGCACCGCGGCACGCATGCGACGAAGGCTCGCTGGCAGGTTTCCGGGTCGGGCAAGAAGCTGTGGAAGCAGAAGGGCACCGGACGCGCCCGCATCGGCTCCATCCGTTCGCCCCTGTGGCGGCACGGCGGCACGGTGCATGGCCCGGTTCCGCGCTCCTATGACTATGCGTTCCCGCGCAAAAAGCTGCTGGGCGCGCTACGTTCGGCGTTGGCCGCGAAGTTTGCCGACGGCAAGTTGACAATCGTGAACGCTTTCGAACTGAAAGACGCGAAGACCAAGGCGTTCCGCGCAGCGCTCGATGCTTTGAAAGTCGAGTCAACCGTCTTAGTGGTGGACGCGCCGAACTCGGGAAACCGCAATCTGGAATTGAGCTCGCGAAATATCAAGGGGCTCGAACTGATTCCGGGCAATGAAGTTCATCCCTATCATCTCCTTCGCTACGATCGCGTGATTTTTTCGCATCCCGCTATCGAGAAGCTGCAAATCACGCTAAAAGATTCCCTGCCCAAGCGGCAGCGCAAGCCGGCGCAGGAAGAAGACGAAAGCGCCAAGAAAGCATCGGCGGCGCCGCGGCGGCGTACGCGGCATGATAAAGCGGCGGAGGTGGCCTAGCAAAAATGAAATCCGCATACCAGATCATTCGTCGTCCGGTCATTACCGAAAAAGGGTTGGCGATCAAGGAAAACCAGAACACGCTGGTCTTCCAGGTTGCGCCGGGAGCGACGAAGACGGAAGTCAAGCAAGCGGTGCAGACGATTTTCAAAGTGAAAGTTCTTTCGGTTCGCACTGCGATGTATCCGGGGAAAGAGCGGCGACGAGGAAAGTTTGCCGGCTACCGTCCGGATTGGAAGAAGGCGTACGTACGGTTAAGAGCCGGCGAGAAGATGCCGGAGTACGCACAGAATTTGTAGAAACAGTCATTGGTCCTTGGTCGTTCGTCGTTGGCAAGACCAGAGACCCGCGATTTTTGGCGAATGACGAACGACCAACGACGCAGTTAAAGAGCTTCATATGCCGATTAAGACATACCGACCGACGACGCAGACGTTGCGCTACCGCACAACCATCGTCAACGACGACATCACGACGAAGCACCCGCACAAGCCGCTGCTCGAGAAGAAGAACCGCACCGGCGGACGCCGCAACTCCGGCGACATGACCATGCGCTTCATCGGCGGCGGACACAAGCGCAAGCTGCGCATCATCGACTTCAAGCGCGACAAGACCGGCATTCCCGCAACCGTTGTCAGCATCGAGTACGATCCGAACCGCTCGCCACGCATCGCCCTACTGGCGTATGCCGACGGCGAGAAGCGTTACATCCTTCAGCCGGAAGGCTTGAAGGTTGGACAAAAAGTTGTGAGCGGTCCCGAGGCCGATATCCTTGTGGGCAATGCATTGCCGCTGCGCAATATTCCCCCAGGCACTTCGATTCACAACTTGGAATTGAAGCCAGGCAAGGGCGGGCAGATGGTGCGCTCCGCTGGCGGAGCGGCGCAGTTGGTGGCGAAGGAGTCCGATTACGCGCTGGTGAAGTTGCCTTCGGGCGAGACGCGCAAAATCTCGCAAGACTGCATGGCGACAATCGGGCAGGTCGGCAATTTAGATCACGAGAATGTCACTATCGGCAAGGCAGGACGGTCGCGCTGGCTGGGCAAGCGTCCGCACAATCGGGGCGTTTCGATGAATCCAGTCGATCACCCGCATGGCGGGGGCGAAGGCAAGACTTCCGGCGGCAGGCATCCCGTAACACCGTGGGGCCAGCCGACGCGCGGTTACAAGACGCGCAACAACAAGCGGACGGATAAGTTCATCGTGAACCGCAGAAGCAAGTAAGCGGCAGGCGGGAAGCAGATTCCTCGCGCTGCGCGGAATGATAAAGCTGTTTGGCTAAGAGCTGACAGCTGAAAGCTGAGAGCTGACTTTATGGCACGTTCAACCAAAAAAGGCGCGTACGTGGACGATTACCTGATGTCGCGGGTCGAGGCCATGAATTCGCGCAACGAAAAGAAAGTTCTGCGCACCTGGTCGCGGCGCTCCACCGTCGTTCCGGAGATGGTGGGCCACACCATTGCGGTGCACAACGGCAAAAAGTTTATTCCGGTGTACCTCACCGAGAACATGGTCGGCCACAAGCTGGGCGAGTTCAGTTTCACGCGCAATTTCAAAGGCCACTCCATGCGGGCGGCCACGGAAACAGCGGCCAAGCCGGCGGGCGTTCCGGGCGGCCCGGGAGCGATTACGCCGGCAGCGCCGTCGGCGCCGAAGGCATAAGGGGAGACGCGAATGGAATTTCGAGCCGAAATGCGTTACTTGCGAGTCTCGCCGCAGAAGGCGCGCCTGGTGCTGGATCTGATCAAGGGCCGACGCGTGGAAGAAGCGCGCAATACGCTGCTCTTCACGAAAAAGCGTGTGGCCGCCCACGTGGGCAAGCTGTTGCAGTCAGCGCTGGATAATGCGAATTTCTTGAGCGCCGAGAAGAATCTGGATATCGAGCTCGACAATTTGTACGTGAAGAGCGCGATTGCCAATGACGGGCCGCGCATGAAGCGCATCCGTCCGGCGCCGCAGGGACGCGCCTTCCGCTATCAGCGGCGCATCTCGCATATCGAGTTGGTGCTGGCCGAGCGCGGCAATGGCGCGGCGCATGCTTCGGGGCAGTCGCGAACTATCGCTGGCGCTGCTGCTCCTGCGAAACGCCGGGCTCCGGTCACCAAGAAGGCGGCAGCCAAAACGAGTAAAACGAGTAAGAAGAAGGCAGCCGCGAAATAAGCGTACATCAGGTTCCTCACCCGCGCTTTGCGCGTGTTCGGAATGACAAGATTTTGAGTTGGTGGTTTTAGGAGAAGCAATGGGACAAAAAGTCCATCCTTACGGTTTTCGCCTCGGCTACACCAAGCCGTGGAAGTCGCGCTGGTTTGTAGAGCGCGACTACGACAAGCTCTTGCTTGAAGACGTCAAGCTGAAGACCGAGCTGAAGGAAAAGCTCAAGTCGGCGGGCGTGAGCTCAATTGAAATCGAGCGGCCGGGCAACAAGCTGCGCATCATTATCAAGACGGCGCGTCCCGGAATCATCATCGGGCGCAAGGGCGCGGAAATCGACAAGCTGAAAGCCGAGCTGCAAAAACGCACTTCGCGCGAGATGTTTGTCGACATTCAGGAAGTGCACAAGCCGGAGCTCGACGCGCAGCTCGTCTCGGAAGCGATCGCGTTGCAACTCGAAAAGCGCGTTGGGTTCCGCCGCGCAATGCGTAAGGCCGTGGATTCGGCGCTGCGCTTCGGGTGCAAGGGAATTAAGGTCCGCGTGAGCGGACGCTTGAACGGCAATGAAATCGCGCGTTCTGAATGGTACTTGCAAGGACGTTTGCCGCTGCACACGCTGCGCGCCGACATCGAATACGGCTTCTCCGAAGCGAGGACGACTTACGGCGTAATCGGCGTCAAGGTGTGGGTGTACAAAGGCGAAATCCTGCCGGCCAAGAAGCGCGAGCAGACCACTGCGGTAGGAGCATTCTAGGGATTGCGGTAGAGAAACGGTTTTGGCTAAGAGCCAAGAGCTGAAAGCTAAGAGCTGATTTTATGTTGATGCCAAAAAAAGTTAAGTACCGCAAGCAGCAGCGCGGACGCATGACCGGCAAAGCCTGGCGCGGCAGCACGCTGGCGTTCGGCGACTTCGGGCTGAAGGTGCTCGAGCCCGGCTGGATCACCGACCGTCAGATCGAAGCCAGCCGCGTGGCCATGACCCGATTCGTCAAACGCGGCGGCAAGATTTGGATTCGCGTGTTTCCCGACAAGCCCGTCACCAAGAAGCCGGCTGAAACACGTATGGGTAAGGGCAAGGGCGCTCCCGATCATTGGGTTGTGGTAGTCCGTCCGGGAAAGATTCTGTTTGAGATGGAAGGCGTCTCAATGGCGGATGCAAACGAAGCCATGCGGTTGGCGTCACACAAGTTGCCGCTGCGCACAACCTTCGTCAAGCGCGAAACGGCGCATTAATTAGAAAGCTGAGAGCTTTTTATGAAATCAGACAAAATAAGAAACCTAACGGACGAGGAACTGCAGCACCAGGGCCGGGATCTCGCCGATCAGCTGTTCAAGCTAAAATTTCAGTTGAACATGGGGCAGACCGAGAGCCTGAAGAAGATTCGCGGAATGCGCAAGGACATTGCGCGGGTTAAGACGATTCTGGGCGAGCGCACGCGCGCGGCCGCAACGGAGAAACGATAATGGCGCAAACCGCAGCAGCCGAGCACGTGCAGGGGCGGCGCAAGGAAGTGGTGGGCGAAGTGGTCGCCAACCGCATGCAAAAAACGATTGTCGTTAAAGTGACGCGCAAGAAGGCGCATCCTTTTTACGGGCGCGTGGTGGCGCGGAATAAAAAATTCTACGCACACGACGAGAAGAACGAAGCGCATGTAGGCGACGTAGTAAGGATTGAAGAGACCCGTCCGCTCTCCAAGCTGAAGCGCTGGAAGCTGAAAGACATTGTGCGCAAAACCGCGCTGGTGCCGGAAGTCGCGTTGGAGCACGACGCGAAGTAGTTGGTTGGAACAACCGAGGGAGATTGAACCATGGCTGTGATGATGAGATCGATGCTGGAGGTCGCCGACAATTCCGGCGCCCGCAAGCTGCAGATGATTCTGCCGCTCGGCGGCTCAACCGGACTGAACGCCGGCCTGGGCGACATAATCACGGCGGCTGTGAAAGAGGCCGCGCCCGAGGGCCAAGTGCAGAAGGGCAAAGTTGTGAAGGCAGTAATCGTGCGCACGCGCAAGGAGCACCGGCGGCGTGATGGCACCTACATCCGCTTCGACCAGAATGCCGCAGTACTGATCAACGACGCCGGCGAGCCGGTGGGGACGCGCGTGTTCGGGCCGGTGGCGCGCGAGCTGCGCGACAAGAGGTTTTTGAAGATTGTTTCGCTGGCTCCGGAAGTGATTTGAAGCAAGTTTCAAAGTTTCAAGGCTTCAAGGTGCCTTGATTCGTTCGAAATTCGCGAAATTTGGAAAGAGTGACTTGACACTGAAACTTTGACCTTGAAACTTTGACTTATGAGAACTGTAAGCACAGCACATACACGAGTGGATATCCGCCGCAACGACAACGTGAAAGTGATCACGGGGCGGGACAAGGGCAAGGAAGGACGCGTCTTACGCGTGTTTCCCAACGACAACAAGCTTCTGGTCGAGCACGTGATGATGGTGAAAAAACACGTCCGCCCGAACCCGCAGCGCAACATCAAGGGCGGCATCGCCGAGCAGGAGAGCCGCATCGCTCTTTCGAATGTGCAACTGGTTTGCGCGAGTTGCGGCCCGGTGCGCATCGGGCACGAAATGCGGGGCGACAGGAAAGTCCGAGTTTGCAGGAAGTGTGGGACGACGCTGGATAAGTAGCGAAGATAAGTAGCAAATCGTTCTCACGAACCGGTAACCACTCCGAAACCGTGAGAGGAAGTCAAAACAATGGCAAAAGAAAAGAAAGCATCGAAAGAATCCGCGCAGGAGCAGAAAGCTCCCGAGCAGGCGCGGCACAGCGCCAAAGAGCGGCCGCGGCTGCGCGCGAAGTTTGAAAAAGAAGTCGCGCCGGCGCTGTTGAAAGAACTCGAACTGAAGAACACGATGGCTGTTCCGAAGCTCAACAAGATCGTCGTCAACATGGGCATGGGTGAGGCCACCCAGAACTCGAAGATTCTCGACCCTGCAGTGAACGAGCTTGGCCAGATCACCGGACAGAAGCCGATTGTGACCAAGGCCAAGAAGTCGATTGCGGCTTTCAAAGTGCGCGAAGGCCAGGCCATCGGAACCATGGTGACGCTGCGCGGCGACCGCATGTACGAATTTCTCGACCGTCTCGTGAACATCGTTCTGCCGCGCGTGCGCGACTTCAAGGGAGTGTCCACGAAATCATTCGACGGACGGGGCAACTACACGCTGGGCCTGCACGACCAGCTGATCTTCCCGGAGATTTCCTATGAGAAGGTCGACAAGCTGAAAGGTATGAACGTCACGATTGTGACCACGGCGGCAAACGATAATCAAGCGCGCTCACTCTTGAAGCATCTGGGCATGCCGTTCCGGGCGAACTAAGCCCGAGGTTTGAGAAGAGGAATTTTAAGGATTTCATGACGACAGCAAAACGAGTTAAAGACGCGAAGATCGAAAAGAAGTTTGAGCTGGCGCGCGAGAAGAAGGCGGCAACGCCGAAGTTTTCCTCGCGCCGGCACAACCGCTGCAAGCTGTGCGGGCGTCCGCGGGCTTATCTGCGCAAGTTCGGTATCTGCCGCCTGTGCTTCCGCGGGCTGGCGTTGCGCGGCGAGATTCCGGGTGTATCGAAGTCTTCGTGGTAGTGCGGCGTCTCGGACACGCCGTTGCTGGCTAGAGACAGACAGTAGGTTCCTCACCGGTCCTTCCGAACCGGTTCGGAATGACAAAGGGTTGTTGAAAAGTTGAGGGGTACAAGCCGCCGCGGGTTCTCTGCAACGCGGAGCGAACGGGTGGCTCAAGGAGAAGCAAACGATGAGGTTGACCGATCCGGTCGCAGACATGCTGACGAGGGTGCGCAATGCGCTCCAGGCGCGGCACCAGAAGGTGGACATTCCGGCTTCGCGGCTGAAGGTGGAGATCGCCCGTATTCTCAAGGAAGAGGGCTACATCTCCAATTTCAAAGCCACGGAAGAGGAAGGCCACAAGATCATCCGGATCTATTTGAAATACGGCGCGCACAATGAAGCCGCGATTTCGAAGGCCGAGCGCGTGTCGCGCCCCGGCTGCCGCGTCTACGTGCGCCGCAGCGAAATTCCGCGCGTGCTGGGCGGCATGGGAATCAATATCCTCACCACGCCACGCGGCGTGATGACCGGACGCCAGGCCCGCAAAGAAGGCGTGGGCGGCGAATTGTTGTGCGAGATTTGGTAATAAACTGGGCGCAATGAGCAATGAGCCTTGAGCGATCGAAAATCAGTTGGCTCACGGCTCCCCGCTCATAGCTCATCGCTAAAGAGAGCTTATGTCACGAATTGGAAAAAAGCCGATTCCGATCCCCAAAGGGGTGACGATCAAACTGGAAGGCAACGCTGTTCTGGTGCAGGGGCCCAAGGGTAAGCTGGATACGCCGCTCCCGTCCGGCATCACCATGGAACAGAAAGACGGTCACCTCGTCGCCGTCCGCGAGAACGATTCGCAAGCGGCGGTGCATGGCCTGGCGCGGGCGCTGGTGAACAACGCGGTCGAAGGCGTGACCAAGGGCTGGACTCGCGAACTGGACATCGTCGGCATCGGGTATCGCGCCGAGATGAAGGGCAAGGGAATGGTCGTGTTCAGTCTCGGCTATTCGCACCCGATCGAGTACCCGTTGCCCACGGGCGTGGAAGCGTCGGTCGATCCCAAGCAGACCAAGATTGTGCTCACCGGCATCGACCGGCAGCAAGTGGGCCAGGTGGCAGCGGAAATGCGATCGCTCCGTCCGCCCGATCCTTACAAAAATAAGGGCGTGCGGTACACCGGTGAGAGATTGAAGAAGAAGGTAGGCAAGACGGGAGCCAAGTAACTAGTAACTCATGCGGAGACGGGCGCCTCGCACGTCGAACGAGCGAAGCGAGTTATAAGAAGAAGGAAGCTAGAGATGCTGACAAGAATTTCGAAGAACCAGAAACGCGACCATGTGCACGATCGCATCCGCAAAAAGATGCAGGGCACGGCGGAGCGTCCGCGGCTGAATGTGTATCGTTCGCTGAACCATATCTATGTGCAGGTGATCGACGATCTGCACGGAACCACGCTGGTTTCTGCAAGCTCCGCCGAAGGCAAGAAAGAAGATCGGCGAACCGGCGGCAACGTTGCAGCGGCGAGAACTGTCGGCAAAACCATCGCGGAACGGGCAAAAGAAAAGGGTGTCACGAAAGTGGTGTTCGACCGTGGCGGCTATATTTATCACGGCCGAGTGAAGGCGCTGGCCGACGCAGCACGCGAAGCAGGATTGCAGTTTTGAGAGCAGCGATGAGCGATGAGCGCTCATAATTGATTGCTCGTAGCTCAACGCTCATTGCTCATAGCTAAGGAAAAAATGCCAACAGTAATCAAGAAGCTCGATGCGAATTCGTTTCAGTTGAAAGACCAGGTCGTCGCCATCAACCGCGTTACCAAGGTCGTGAAGGGCGGCAAGAATCTCTCGTTCGCTGCCCTGGTAGTGGTGGGCGATCCTTCAGCCGCGGTGGTAGGCCACGGTGCGGGCAAAGCCAAAGAGGTTCCGCAGGCAATCCGCAAGGCGATTGAGTCGGCGAAGAAGAATCTGATCAAGGTCAATTTGACCCAGACCAGCATCCCGCATCTCGTGCTCGGACGCTATGGCGCCGGCAAGGTTCTGCTGAAACCCGCCCCTGAGGGCACCGGCGTGATCGCCGGCGGTGCGGTTCGCGCGGTCATGACTTCGGTGGGCGTGCAGAATGTGCTCACCAAATCGATCGGCACAACCAACCCGCACAACGTAATCAAGGCGACATTTGCGGCGCTGCGCAGCCTGAAGAGCAGAGAGAGTGTTGCGGCCATGCGCGGCAAGACGGAGCAAGAGTTCTAAGCAGATCTGAGCAGCAAAAGGATTAGCAATGACGGCGAAGAAAGAGAACACGGGCGGCGCGAAGATTCACCTGAAGTGGGTGCGCTCCGCCATTTGCGCCCCTGTCAAGCACAAGGTTGTGGTAAAAGGACTGGGATTCACGCGCTTGAATCAGGTGATCGAACGCCCCGACAATGCGGCGATTCGCGGCATGGTGGCGAAGATCCCGCACTTGGTAGAGATTGTGGAGTAGAAATGTTTTAAGGTTTCAGAGTTTCAAGGTTTCAAGACGGATTCAGTTCCCTGAAACCCTGAAACCCTGAAACCCTGAAACTTGGGTTTACTTATGAATTTATCCAACATTCACGCACCGAAAAAAGCGTCGGAAAAGCGCAAGCGCGTCGGGCGCGGCATGGGCTCCGGCATGGGCAAGACCTCCACTCGCGGACACAAGGGCCAGCGCTCACGCACCGGCATGCGCCTGATTCGCGGCTTTGAAGGCGGCCAGATGCCGCTGCACCGTCGCATGCCGAAGCGCGGCTTCACCAACATTTTCCGCAAAGAGTTCAATATCGTCAGCCTGGAGCGACTGGCCGGGCTCGGCGAAGAATTGCACGCTTCCCCGATTACGCCGGAGGTGCTCCGCAAGGCCGGCGTGATCAAGACCAAGCATCCGGTAAAAGTCCTCGGCGATGGCGAATTGACTGTTGCCATCACCGTACACGCGCACAAGTTTTCGAAATCCGCGCAGGAAAAAATCACCAAAGCAGGCGGCAAGGTTGAGGTCTTGCAGTAATGTTCGAGAAGCTGGCTAACATCTTCCGTATCCCAGACCTGCGCAAGCGGGTTTTGTTCACGCTGGCTCTGCTAGCCGTATACCGTTTAGGCGGGCATCTTCCTACGCCGGGCGTGAACTTCCTCAAGCTGGAAGACTTCTTCAATCAAAACCGGGGATCGCTGCTCGGCTTTGTCGATCTTTTCTCCGGCGGCAATCTGCGCCGCCTGACCATTTTCGCTCTCGGCATCATGCCGTACATCACGGCATCGATTATCCTGCAACTTTTGACCGTGGTGTATGAACCGCTCGCCAAGCTGCAAAAAGAAGGCGAGATGGGCCGCAAGAAAATTACCGAGTGGACGCGCTATATCACCATCATGCTGAGCGCGGTACAGTCCTTCGGTATCGCGATTGGCCTCGAAAAAGCCGGAGACTTCGTTCTGCGCCCGGGTCCTTCGTTCGTTTTGATGACCATGCTGACCCTTACCGCCGGCAGCACCTTCATCATGTGGCTGGGCGAGCAGATTACCGATCGCGGCATCGGGAACGGAATGTCTCTGCTGATTTTTGCGGGCATCGTAGTGGGCCTGCCGCGGGGTGTGGAAGATCTTTTTGAGAAGGCAAAGAACGGCACATGGGGAGCAATTACGCCGGTTTTGATGGTCGGGCTGATCGTCTTCATGATCGTCGTTGTCGGCTTCATTGTTTACGTGGAGCGCTGCGAACGGCGCATCCCGGTGCAATACGCCAAACGTGTTGTGGGCCGTAAAGTGATGGGCGGCCAGTCCACGCACCTTCCCCTGCGCGTGAACGCGGGTGGCGTGATGCCGG
>Ga0208690_1000446_pt1 | contig 11788 bp, 10 predicted proteins | sample June2015DPH_16_1_2_FD_184712 | JGI IMG/M metagenome (GOLD analysis project Ga0208690, IMG submission 184712) | Peatland microbial communities from SPRUCE experiment site at the Marcell Experimental Forest, Minnesota, USA - June2015DPH_16_10... | ecosystem: Environmental > Terrestrial > Soil >...
GGCCTTAGCCGATGCCCGATGCCCGAAGCCCGAAGCCCGTGCTCCGACTACCCGATCTTCCCTATTGTAAAAAAATCCGCCGAAGTGGAGAGTGAAGGGAAAGGGGCGCGCAAGTTTTGCCGAAGCGTATTTTAATTGTCGATGACCACGCGGCGGTGAGGCGCGCCGTTACCCGGCTCTTCGAAACCGTTCCCAGCCTCGAGATATGCGGCGAAGCGGAAAATGGCTGTATCGCCATCGAAAAAGCGCGCGCGTTAAAACCGGACGCGATCGTCATCGATCTCTCCATGCCGGTGATGAATGGCTTGCAGGCAACGCGAATCTTGCGCGTGCTCCTGCCCGCCGTACCCATCCTCATGTACACGTCGTTCACCAACGTTCGTTTGGCGGAAGAGGCTTTCGCGGCGGGTGTAACCAAGGTGACGTCGAAGACCAGTCCACCGGAAGCGCTGGTTCAGGAGTTGCAATCCCTGCTGGTGGATGCGGCTTAGGCGGCGATTTCCTTACGCAACACTTTCAGCCCGTTTAAAGCGTCTTCGATGGCCAGCCGCTCCTCTGGCGTGGTGCCGTGATCCTAGCTGAGTTCCCGCATTCTGGCTTGGATCGCGGCTTCGGCGGCTGCGATAGGGTGCCGCAGCTTGGATCGATCGGTTTCGAGGATGGCGGTCACATACGGGCGCTGCCATTCATAATCCAGATTCATGGCGAAGCACCTCTATACGGCTCCCGCGGCGCTCGGGGCGACCGTCGACGAGCAGGTAAATCTTGGATCGATGGACTTTGGCTGCGCCTTCGGCGCTTCCTCGGCGCTCAGGCAGCCATCTTCCTCTCGGGAAGCTCCAGAGGATGGCACTGGGGACAGTAGGGCAAGGAAATGTTCCAGCCATGTTCCTCGCCGTCGAGCCAGCATTGCGCCTTCAGCTGGAAGAGGAGCGAGCCGCAGTCGGAACAAAATTCAGGCCCGGTGCGAAGCTGGCTTTGGTCGAGATAGCTTTTTAGACTCTGGACAACCTCAGCGTGGCGATCCGTCTGCGATGGCATGGAGGCTTTCGAAGAACCAGGGATAGCGTCGCAGCTATGCTATCCGTTCCGGGGGCGCTCGTCGGTCTGCTGACTGACGAATATATGTACGATAGCGTACATAACAGGATCAGGCCATCTCCCTCTTCCACATGTCCGCGTGCCGCCGGATCAGCTCGTAGCACTCGCAGGCCGCGTCTTGCAGGCGGGCGCGATTCTCGATCCTTACCTGGCCGCGGTTGTAGGTGATCAATCCCGACTTCGCCAGAAGCCCCGCGGCCACAGTGACGCTGGAGCGGCGCGTGCCCAGCATGTGCGCCAGAAATTCATGGGTTAGCGGGATCACGCTGTCCCGGGCGCCATCGCCATCCACCAGATCCTGGCTCATCAACAACCAGCGCGCCAGCCGTTCGTCCACCTCATGCAGCCGATTGCAGGCCGCAACCTGCGTCCCCTGCATGGCGATCATGTGCCCGTATTGTTGTATCCGTCTGAGTAGTACGGGGCATTGGGGCAACGCCCTTAACAAAACTTGAGCGCTGACGCGGAATGCGGTGCCCGAGATCTGAACCAGGGCGCGGGTATCGCTGCTTTTGAAGCCCACAGCAAGTTGTAGCCCGGTGCAGCCGTCTTTGCCAGATAGCCCGACCTCAACGCTCTTCCCGTCTTTCATTACGCTTAGAATCGAGACCATACCGCTGTCGACAAAATAAGCGTACCGAATCGGTTCCTCGGGTTCGTGAAGAACATCATGGAGTCGCAGCGGCACGAAGGTGAGCTGAGGGAAAATCGAGTCCTGTTCGTGTTCGGGGAGGCCGCGCAGCAGCTCGTTCCGGACAGGATTACCCTCGACTTGAGGGGTCGCTTTTCTGGCTTTCGGGGAAGTGGATTTTACGCGTGACGGCTTGTCAGCCATAACGGCTCCTTGCGCAGCAAACTACGCTGTCTGATTTCGCAAGGTGTCCTGGAATCGTTACCTGTTCGTCGGAAGGTTGCTAGAAGAGACCTCTTTATGTTAGCAGATGGGCTCCGGATGAGAACACAAAAGTTTGACTCCGTCTTTTGGGGCTCGTCATCCCGAAACCCGGCGCCGTTCAGCCGGGTGAGGGATCTCCTGGCCGACGAGGCAGGCGTAACCGGAGATCCTTCGCTCCGCCTGAACAGCGGCTCTTCTCAGGATGACGCCATCAGGAGAGTTCCATGAAGCCACTGCCCGATGATCGGAGTCGAATCATGCCGCGAGCGACTTGGCGGCGAGCAGGCTGCGGTAAAGTTCGAGGTACTGGTCGATCATGCGCTTGGTGGTGAAGCGTTCGCGGGCGCGAGTGAAGGCGCGGTCGGCGTAGGCGAGGCGCAGCGCAGGGTCGGCATCAAGCTGGCGCAGAGTTTGCGCCAGGTTCCCGGCGTCGTTGGTGCGGAAATAAAGCGCGGCGTCACCCCAGACCTCGCGGAAGCTCGGGATATCATTGGCCACGATGGCGCAGCGCGAGAAGGCGGCTTCGAGAGCTGCCATCCCCAGCGGTTCGTAACGCGAAGTGGCCGCGTACACGGCGGCGCGGCTGTAGAGGGCGCGCAGTTGCGCTTCGGTCTGCGGCCCGCGAATGGCCACCGAACTCTGGGCCGTGGCCACCTTGACGTCGGCGCGGATCGGAATACGCGGCACCGCCACAGTTTGGTCGGCGCCCACGATGCACACCGAAAACGGCTGGGCATGCTGCGTAAGCAGGAAGACCTGCTTGCCGGCATCGATCAGGCGGCCCACGCACAGCACGGAGTCGTCCTTGCTGCCGTAGGGGTTAAAGAAAATAGGATTGCGTCCGGGATAGATCACGCTGGAGCGGCGGGAGTAGACGTACGTGGCGTGGATCGTATTCAGCATCCAGGCCGAGGGCGCAACCACCGCGTCGGCGCCGGTAAGTCCGCGGATCACCGTATCGCGATACCAGCGCAGCCACTGCGAAGGCCGCGGCGGATGACCTTGCACGGCCTCGGTCCAACTGATCAAATCGCCGTGAGCCATAACCACGCGCGGCACGCCCACCGCCAAATTGCCGTAGCAAAACTCATGCAAGTGCAGCAGGTCGGGACGCACTTCGCGCACCAGCCGAGCGAGGAACTCGGCAGACTCGGTGAAATCCTGCGGAGCCTCGTGCATCCACTCCAAGCGGAATGCGGTGGGGCGGTAGTCCAAACCGTGCAGCAGATCCATCCACGCGGTTTGCTCCGGTAGGGGAATCTCGCCGAAGCTGACCAGCGTGACCCGCACGCCGCGCGTGACCAAACCGGTGACCAGTTCGCGCGAGTACGCCCAGGCGCCAGACATGGTATCGGTCGTGACCAGAACGTGCACCAGAACCTCCGAGTCAGGTCAGACGGCAGCGTCCGCCGTATCGCTCGCCTATTCTAGTGCGAATCGGGCGGCGCGTCGAAGGGAAATTTCGAAAATTCAGCGATCGAGGCTGCAGTCTGCCTAAATTGAGGGCTTATAAGGCCCAGGGGGGCGAAGCCCATTGCAATCAGTTTGCGCCCAGGCGAAGCCGCATCTCCCGCGCCAGATTATCGATGGTGCGAATCTTCTCCGCCGCCGGCATGGGCACATTGGGAACCGACATGGCCAGTTCGCAGGAAAGCAGCATGACCGTAAGACTTTCAGACATCTGGCTGCGAAATTGCTCTTCCACGGAGCGGCGGGCCTGCGCTTCCTCCCGTTTGCGGCGGTGCAGCGCCGAGCGCACCTCGCGCAACAAGCGCTCCATGCCGCTGACGGCAAAGCTGAGATAGACGGGAAACGCCGTACCCAGATGTTCGAGCACATGGTCGCTTTCGCTGGGTTCGCTCTCCAGCAGAAATTGATCGAGGACCACGGCCGAGTAAGGCTGCTCCCTCAAATGAGCCAAAGCTTGCTGCAGGTTCTCGGCCCAGTGGGTAGGCTCACCGGTGGCTTCTTGCAGTGTGGTGGCGCACTCCAGGCCGCGCGCCGAAGGTGTGATGAGTAAAATCATGCAATACACCTTGCACGCGAGCAGCCACAAGCATGGACGCTGAAAATAAGCCACTTACCGACGGCAAGGAGCACGCGCCTTTCCGGTTATGGAAAACCACTCCCGGAGAGACCGTTTCGCAGTTCTCAGATTTCAGATTTCTGACCTCAGGCCCAGACCTCAGCTCCAGCGTTTTCTTGACTGCGGCCTGGTGGAGCAACCACCTTTTGCATCGCGCGCAAATCCCCGAAGCAATCGATATCGAAAACAAAACCTTAAAAACTTGCGAGCCCCTTCCAAGCACTCGCTCGAAACTGAGAACTGAGAACCGCCTCTAAAGTTGCGCTGAATAATCCTTCAACTTGCGATACAGAGTGGTCTTGCCAATGCCCAGCAGCCGCGCGGCTTGCAGCTTGTCTCCATTCAGTTCAGCAATCGCGTTCAGAATACTTTGGCGCTCAAGCTCCGCCATAGGGACAATCTTATTCAGGCTGTGGCCGTTACCGTTGCCCGAACTCGAAATCTGGGTGCGCCCGATAGCCGCAGGCAAGTCCGTCACGTGGATGAGCGGGCCGCTGGTAAAGGCGCAGGTGCGTTCCAGGCAATTTTCCAGTTCGCGAACGTTGCCCGGCCAGTCGTAGGCCAACATCGACTTGAGGGCTTCGTCGCCCACGATTTTTTCCTGCCCGGAGGTGCGCGCGGCGCGCTCCATAAAGTGGGCGATCAGCAGCGGAATATCCTCGCGCCGCTCGCGCAGCGGCGGAATGCGCAGGCTGAGTACGTTCAGCCGGAAATACAGATCCCGCCGGAACGTGCCTTCCGTGACCGCCTGCTCGAGGTCGCGGTTCGTGGCGGCCAGAATGCGAACGTTGATGGGAATGCGGCGGGTGCTGCCCACCGGGCGAATTTCCTTTTCCTGAATCGCGCGCAGAAGTTTGGCCTGCAGGTCGACCGGCAACTCGCCCACTTCATCGAGAAAAACCGTGCCGCCTTCGGCGATGGCCAGCAATCCATCCTTGGCCTGGTTTGCGCCCGTGAAGGCGCCCTTCACGTAGCCGAAGAGTTCGCTTTCGATGAGCGTGGGCACGAGCGAACCGCAGTCGACCGGAATAAACGGCTTGTCGCGGAAGGGGCCGGAATAATGGATGGAGCGCGCCACCATTTCTTTGCCGGTCCCGCTCTCGCCGAGAATTAGCACGGGATGCGAGCTGTTCGCGGCCTTGGCGATGATGCGATAGAGCTTCTCCATCTCGGGAGCGCGGCCGACCAGCCCGCCGTATCCTTGCTTCGATTTAAGCTTCTCGCGCAACATGCGATTCTCCGTTTTCAGCTTGAGGTGGTTGCATACCCTCTCCAACAGCAGGCGGAGTTCATCGACGCTGAAAGGCTTGGTGACGTATTCGTAGGCCCCATGCTTCATGGCCTGCACCGCGGACTGCACCGTGCCGTAGCCGGTCACGACAATCACGAGAGCTTCCGGAAGCAACTCCTTGATCCGGCGCAGCGCCTCGAGGCCACCCGCTCCGGGCAAGCGCAGATCGAGCAAAATGGCGTCGACCGGTTGAGCTTGCAGTAAGCGGTAGGCGTGCTCGGCCGAATCGGCGACGTGGGCGGCGAAGCCCAGCGACAAGGCCACTTCGCGGCAGGCCTCGCGGATGGAGCGTTCGTCGTCCACGATAAGCAGGTTAAGAAAGTTGGCGGCGCAGATCTGAGGAGTGGCGAGGCTGGGGCTAACGGCTGCTGACGTCATAGTTTTAATTCCTTCTTGATTTCTTGAAGTGGGCTGGCTTTTGGTGAAGTCGAATCCTGATGGCTGGAATGTCGAAGTGCGGAATCGCGCGCTACAGAATCCACTACAGAATTATGGCTTGCGGCAGAGTCGTCAGCTTCAACGCCTCGCTCCCACGGATCGAAATTTCTTCGGGCGCTGGGCAACAACTCTATGCCGGGCTTGGCCTCGCACTCTGCGGCCGCGGCCGAGACCGCCCGAGGAAGCAGGATCATGGCGCGGGTGCCGCGTCCGGCTTCGCTTTCGAGGTGAATGAGGCCGCGGTTGGTGGTGACGATACTCTGGACCGTGGTCAATCCCAGGCCCGTGCCTTTGCCCGAACTCTTGGTGGTGAAAAACGGTTCAAAGAGGCGCTGGCGGGTTTTGGCGTCCATGCCGCGGCCGTTGTCGCCCACCACTAGCAGAACGCAGGGAAAGACGGGCGCGCCCATGGGTGCGCCCGCCACCGGCTGGAATTTGCAGTTGCTGGTTTCGACCGTAATTTTTCCGCCCTCCGGCATGGCGTCGCGCGCATTGAGAACGAGGTTGAGCAGAATCTGCTGGGCCTGTGCATGATCAATCCTCACCAGAGCTAAACCGGGATCGAGGCGTAATTCGAGTTCGATGTTTTCTCCGATCAGGCGGACCAAGAGATTCCGCATCGACGTGGCAATTTCGTTAAAGCAAAGAGAGCGGGCTTGGGAAGCCTGCGGGCGCGCGAAAACCAGCAACTGCTGCACCAGCCCGCTGGCCTGCGTGATCGCCGAGCGAATCTCGTCGGCGTATCGGCGCCGCCGGTCGCGGGGATCGAAGCTCGAGAGCAGCAAGTCGCAGTAGAGCATCACCCCGGTCAGCAGGTTGTTGAAGTCATGGACCACGCCGCCGGCCAGGCGACCGACCGCCTCCCACTTCTGCCCCTGGATCGCTTCTTCGTCGGAAGAAGGCTCGCCGGGAAAAGCTTCGTCGGAAATCGGTTCGTCGGAGATCGCCTCTTCGGATGGTTCGATTGGTTCTCCGACCGCTGCCTCTCCGGTGTTCGCCACCATCGTCCCCGCGAAAAATACGATCTCATCGCCCTCCACCGCGCTGTCGCTCATGCGCCAACCGGTCCAACTCATGGCGGCAGAGCCAGCCGCGGCGTTTTTCCCTGGAATGCGGCCTGGAATGCAAACCGTGTCGCGCTTGCGCTCCAGCAATTCTCGCAGCAGCGCTTGACCCACAGTGCGATCCTGGAGCACGAAAAACTCCCATAAATGCAACCCCTGACGACTCGACCCGTCCCTCTTCGACTCGGCGCCGTGGAAGATGCGGTCGAAGGCGGGATTCGCTTCGACAATTTCTCCCCGCGCATTACAGCTCACCACGGGCATGGGGGCGCGCTCGAAAAAGGAAGCGAAAGCTATGCCCGCGTCCCTGCGCGAGCGCTGCTCATGCCTTGGAAATGGAGTCGCCGTGCTCATACTGATACTGTCAAGCCGGAAGGACCAAAAAAGGAACCCCGCATCGGATTGCTTGATACCTCGGTGTTCCCAGAAAGGGAACGGCGATTCACCCCTTGCCAATTCCCTTCCCGCGATTTCGATCCCACTATAGGAGGGCTAATCTGATACTGCGAAGGGCAGATGTCACTCAAGAGCCGGGAAAACCTGTGGAAAATCAATACAAAAGCTTTATTTTGTTACATATCAAAGAGAACGGAAGAAGCGCAAGAGAGGAGACAGACGCAGAAAACTGATCGGGGAGGCTTTTCGCGGACTACTCTTTCGTCCGTTCCGGGGCCCGGTTTGGAGACTGGCGAGCGGCCAGCGCACTTGTCACGTCGAGGGTAAGTGGGGCGGTCAAGCGGAATGTGAGCCGACGGCCCCGGGGCACGCTGCCGGAGTCCCCTGCCGTGCTTGAATCATTGCCGGAAGCCTTTCGCGTCTGCGACACACTGGTTCGCGCAAACAGGCTGGAAGTTTGCAGGCTAATCGACTTGCCCCCCACCGTGATGGCGCTCAAGGTGAGGCGAACATATCCTGCTCTCAGAATCCCCGCCGCTGTGCCGCCGAGGCCCACTGGCGGACCCGGCGCCTGAGCGGACTCGACTCGTCCCGTGACCGCAGTACCGGCGTCGATCACCGTTCCGCCATCGAAGGCGACCGGTTCGGTTACCGTCGCCGGGAAGGCGTCCCCGGGGCGAATCCTAGCGGGCGCCAGCGACTTGCCCAATTCGACCGTCAGCAAAGTTCCCCGCTGCACAGTGCGCGGGAGCGACGCCACGCGAAAGGGCAATTGATCAGGCGAAGCGAGACTGATCGGGACGTCGGGCGCTGCACCTTCTTCGGCAGCATCGCCATTGGAGCTTTGAGCCACATGGAAGGGTATACCCCGGCTGGTCGAAGAGGAGTTTGCATCCGTACCCCGCAGAACTCCACTGGGACGAACGCAGGCTAGACTGAAGCTCAGAAGGCTGAAGCTCGCAAGAAAAGCTGGCCAAGCGCATCGACTCTGGGACCATCTCGCCCGCGCGACTTTCCCCGCACCGCGATTCATCATGCCAGCTCTAGCCAACTTCGGAGGGCTCCAAGGCATGGTCGCCCGGAGTTCGTTCCTTGGGTAGTCGCAAGTAAGGTGCCAGATGGCTTTCCGCCGAATCATGCAGATAGGCGGGAGAGCTCGGCCGAACACCATGTAGAAGTTGCGCAGAGTCGATTGGGAGCGAGGAGATATTTCCGTCCCTCAAATAAAACGCGGAGAGCGTGAAGCTCTCCGCGAAGGTTCGAGCAATGGAGGGAAAACTAGTTGGAGCCGCCGCCGGCGTTGGCGCTCTGCGGTTCGTTCTCCGGTTGGGCGATCACACCGTCAAACGGAGTAGCCGCTACAAAGCGTCCGTGCACCACGCTGATGCGGCGCAGCGGAAAGCCGGAATCCGGCCCACGCTTCCAGGTGGTGCCGCCGTCGTGGCTCTCAAACACCACGCCAGTCTGGCCGCTGGTCGCGAGCAGGCGCTTGCGGCTGCCGTCGTAGGCCACCGAGGTGATGTCCTTGTCCGGCAGGCCGGCAGTCAGGTGATTCCAGCTCTGGCCGGAATCGGAGCTGTGGAATGCGCCTTCGCGGGCCGCTACAAAGATCTGCCCATCGGGCGCTACGGTCACGCTGCGAATATTCACCGGATATGAAGCCAATGCCGAAGGCAGCCACGTCGCACCCGCATTCTGCGAAACCAGAACGCTGCCGCGCGTCGCCGCGACCACCAGGTCATCCTTCGCCTGCACCGCAACAAAGTCTTTCTCGCCCGCAACCGGTCCGCCGATCCATTCCTTGCCTTGATCTTTGCTGGTGAAAAGTCCGGCGGAGGTAGCTGCGTACCAGCGAGTCGCTCCCAAGTCGGTATCGCTGACGCGGCTTTCCAGGGTGGATTTCTTGCTGGTCTTGGAGGTAACGGTTTTGGTTTTGCCGCTCTTCAACTTAACGGTGCGGGAGGAAGTTTTCTCCTCGACCACGTTGTTGATGGGATGCCAGGCCGAGGTTCCCTCCAGCAACTCAAACATGCCGCGGTTGGTTCCGGCAATCAGCGTTCCCGTGCTGGCTTGCTTCAAGGTAAATACGTCGCGGCCTTCGAGACCAACGCTTTTCTGCAACCAGGTTTGCCCGTTATCGTGCGTGTAGAAGACCCCGCCGAACTCACGGTCGTTGACCACGCCGATGTAGAGCGTGTTGTCCTGTTTGCCGTCAGCCAGAATGGCGCTGACGTAGCGGTGCGTGTAGCCGTGATTCGAAGAAGTGAATGTGGCTGCGGAATCGTCGCTGGCCAGCACTCCACTGCGATCGGTCGCCAGCAGCACGCGCTGCGAGTTGCGCGGATCGATGAGCACATCGTTGACCACGACTTCCGGATCGCTCATGCGCTTCCAGTTCTTGCCCTCGTCGGTCGTCTTCCACAAACCTTCGGTGGTTCCGGCATAGACAATCGCCGGATTGCTCGGATCCTGCTTCAGCACGCGGGTGCGCCGCGCGGTGAACGGAATGCCTTTGATTTTTTCGAACTGCTCGCCGCCGCTGGTGCTCTTATAAATACCGGAGCAGGCGCTGGCGAAAACTTCCGATGGATTCGCCGAGCTGACGATGATCGAGAACACATCGGAGTCGTCGATCATGCCTTTGTTGATGTGCTGCCAGTTGGCGCCGCCGTCGCTGGTCTTCCAGGCGAGGTGCCAGGTCCCGGCGTAAACGGTATTGGGATCCTTCGGATCGACGGCGATGGCTTCGATATTCTTCACGATGCCGTCGTTCGACGAAATCCTCTGAAAGGTGTTGCCGCTATCGCTGCTGCGGTAAACGCCGTCGAGAGCGCCCGCGACTACAACCTTCGAATCGGACGCTGCCAGCGCCATGGCGCGCACCGACCTGCCGTGCATCGCAGGCAGAGCTTCCCAATCTTTGCCGCCGTTGTAGGTGCGGAAAATATCGCCCGCATTCTGATCTTGCACGCTCCACGCGGAAACAAACATGGTCTTGGAATTCTGCGGATTGATCGCAATGTGGTCGAGCACGTAATCGTCGCCGCTGCCGAGTTTGGCAAAGCGTGTCCAGTTGTGGCCGCCATCTTCGGAGACGAAAATCACGCCCGTGCTTGTGCCCAGGAAAACCCGATTCGGGTTTTGCGGATCGTACGCCAGGCTGCGCACATCGCCCCCATCCGGACCTAAAACTGCCCATTGATTGGCGGCGCCGGCCGCAAAGACCGAAGCTAACATCAACATCGCCAACAACTTAAGAAAAGCTTGTTTCATAGTCGTTTCCGCCCCACGCTGAGAAAATTTTTAGATGCACACCCAGCCTGACAGGGGCATGCCGCTTCAACAAGTTACAAAAGGACACGCCAATCGGCATAGGGGGAGCGGTCGCCCGCTCGCCCCTGCCACACCACCGTACATGCGGGTCCGCATACGGCGGTTCGATAAGTTAGTCCCACCGATGGACTGGCAGGCTGAGTGTTCGCGGTTTGGGGACGCCGTGCGGGTTTCACTTCTCGGGTCAGCATCCATTGCGGCTTCACCGCGCCGTGCCCACCAGAGGCCCGCCAAAGCGGGATGGCGCGTGCACTACCCTCATCGAGACCCCAGCACTACTGGCCCTTCCTATCGTTCGGGCCTTCCTCACTTGTGTGAGTACTACGCCCTCTGCTGACTTCTGCTGTGCGGTCAGAACACCTCACGATGTCCTCAGTCACCATTCCGTGACGCCCAGCAGATCTCCCGAGGTAAGTTCGACCGCCTTCGACGCACAGCCGCCGGATTTACCACCAGCAGTCTTGATGGAAGTGGGCTTCGCGGTTTTTTTTGGCCCGCTCGCCCGCTGCCGTAGGCCTCATCATCCGGTTCTTGTTCATCGGCTCGCGCCTTTGCTCCACGCTTCTTTCAGACCCCGCCTCGCGACGACGCCCTTGCGCTTCGCTATCACTTCACCTCCATCAGGTTGTGAAGAGGACTTTCACCTCCAAGCTGTCAAACATGCTCGGCACACCAAAAGAGGCCGGTCGATAGTTTCGACCGGCCTCCAGATTGCCACGAAAAGGCACCGCTCTGCCTACCTCACTGTGCCTTCGCTGCCGCTTTCTTTTTCGGCGCAGCCGGCTTGGGATGATCCGGAACATTCTTCACTTTGGCTTCATCCACCGCCATGGTGCCGGTCGAGTCGAAGGTCGCACCCGGAGGCACGATCCAGTACTCGGCCGTCTTGGTACCACCGCCGCCCGTGCGCACTTCGATGCGGCTGGGGTCGATGTGCTGCTGGGCTTCGCCCTCCGCCAGATAGAACTTGGAATTGACCGCGCGTTCCGCGGCCAGATTCTTCCGTTTCTCGGCGGGTTCGGCGTTGCCGATGATCACCAGCTTATTATCCGGGTTCTGCTGCAGGTTCTTGGCTACGTCGTCCAGGATGGCCTTGCAGGTGTTGTCCACGCGCCAGGGCTTCTTCTCATTGGGGAAGTCGCACTGGCTGAGCTTGGCTGCCTTCGGCGGCGGCGGCGGCGGAT
>Ga0208690_1000451_pt1 | contig 11757 bp, 11 predicted proteins | sample June2015DPH_16_1_2_FD_184712 | JGI IMG/M metagenome (GOLD analysis project Ga0208690, IMG submission 184712) | Peatland microbial communities from SPRUCE experiment site at the Marcell Experimental Forest, Minnesota, USA - June2015DPH_16_10... | ecosystem: Environmental > Terrestrial > Soil >...
ATGGGAAGCGTGAACAAGACGCATCCGCCAAGCTCCGTCGAGGTGCAAAACGCGATCGCCGCGACCAGCCCGGTGCCGACGACGACGGTGGAACCCACCAGGGGTCTCCGATTCATTCGCCCCGCTACTGCAACTTCCGACCCGAACCAGCGAAGCCGGAGCCCAGCTCGCGACGATCACCGCCAGGACGCCCATCGTTACCGGCGACCGCGATCCCTTCTACCCCGTCGAGCTAGCGGTCGAGCTATCGCGCGATCCCTCGCTCCTCGCTCTGGGTCGTCCCCGAGGCGATGCACAGCCCCATCTCCTTGTCCCAGAGGGAGGCGTTCGCGGCGGAGGCGATGCGGTTTCTCGCCGCGTGACCACTCTTCTTGCGCGTCCCGCTCGAGATCGTGCGCGGGGTAGCCCGTGCATCCCGCGTCGATCTCCAGGCCGCTCATGCCCCACGCGGTAACGCCAAGTTCCCGAGCCGCCCTGTGGAAGGGATGCAGATCGACTGGCGAACGGGCCCGTTTCGATGCACGACGAAGCCGAGATCGCCGTCGAACCGCCGAGCCGTGGCAAGCCGTGGCAGGGTCGTCGGGCTTCCGCGCGTCGGTGGGCTCCGCCAGCATTACTCGTGGGCTGCGTGACTGCCGAACGGGTTTTTGGCCACGACAGGCCGCGATGATGTTCGGGGCCGGACGCCAGGCTCGCTCAGCAAGGCGAGCCCGCGTCCGGCGTTGCGGCCCTCAGCGTCCGGACGAACCGAGGCGCGCCCAGAGGTTCGCCCCGTCGGTCTTCCTCGCCGCGTTGCCGCTCGCGGCGCCCACGATCTCGCAGGTGCTCGCGCGCTCGACGCGCGTACCCGGAAAGGTCTTCTTCTCGTCGTTGGCTCGGACGAACGCCTCCAACCCGCGCGCCTGCTCCTCGCGCTCGAAGACGACGAGAACGGTGGACACGTTGGTCGCGTGGTCCCAGGTCCAGAAGCCGACGACGTAGCCCGGCATCTCGCGGACCCCGGCGATGAGGTTGGGCAGGCCCTCGATGAGCTGGGTCTTGTGGGCCGGGTCCATCGTGAACAATCCTGTCATTGCGTGCATGGTGAGCACCTCCGCCCCTTTAGGCGTTCCAAGGGACGGAACAATCGTTCCGCGATCGCGATGGCTACGGCCAACCGGGCAAATACACACAGAACACGCCCGTCCGGAGACTGAGATCCAGGTGCTCTCCGAGCGACGGGTCCTCGGCGCGGACGCGGCCCAGCACGTCACGGATCCGCCGCTGGACGTTGATCCGGGCGCGCTCGGCCGGTGAAGCCGACCGGCGATCGCGTCCCCCCGCGCCGACGGCCCGCGACAGCTCGTTCGCCAGTGCGTCGAGTTCGGCCCGCGCGCGCTCGGCGCGACCGAGGTCGTGATGGGCCGTCGCCTCCGCGAGCGATTCGCGCAGGGACTCGGCTCGTTCGCGGTACGCGTGCTTGGCCCGGGCGTCGAGGACGACCCCCGCGTCCCCGTCATCGCGTAGCCCGACGAGATCGAGCACGTGGAACTCGCGGCACGGCTCGCGCACGAGGACGTCGAGATACGCGAGGCCCTTCGTGTCCCTCAAGAGAAGGACCCTGGCGCCGCTGTCGATCCGCCACATCTCGCCTTCGCGTTCGAGGGTGAGGCGCGGCGCGCTCCGCACTGCGGTCAACGACCCGGCGCGAGGCGAGGGGGCTGGAGAAGCGGCCCTGGGAGCGAGGGCCTCGAGAAGAGCCTGCGCTCGAGCCTCGACGCCGCGCATCCCGACCTCGCTCGCGAGGGTACGCGCCGACTCGGCGACCGCGCGCGCTCGCTCCGGCTCGCGTCTCGCGAGGATCTCGGCCGTCGCGAGGTCGGTCTGCGCGATGTACGGACGCGACCGGAGGCGCGCGACCAGGGCCCGCGCTCGCGCAAAGTGGGCGAGCGCGTCGTCGTGGCGACCGAGCAGAACGGCGAGGCGGCCGAGCGTCAGCGCCCGCGGGCCCACGGACGTGACTCGCCCCGGCCCGAACTGCCAGGGGCCCTTGGCTTCCTCGCGTGCGACGACATCGTAGAAGACTTGCGCATACTCGTGGATCTTCGCCGCCGCGCAGGCCACGCCGAGCGCCCCGACGTCGGGCAACGCGTCCAGGGGCACGCCCTTGGTCATCGCGAGCGACGCGCGCACCTTGTCCGGGCGGTCGCACATCGCATCGAACATGCACCGGTAGATTGCGAGCATCGGGTCTTTCTCGTACATCGGAAGGACCATGGGCTCGACTTCGGCCCAGCTATCGGCGTCGCCGCGCGTATAGAGGAACCCGATTCGCAGCGACCCGAAGAGCACCAGGCCGGGATCGAGCCCGTTGTCCTCCGAGATGCGGAGGGCCTCGTGCGAGAGGGCATCGGCTTCGGCGAAGCGCCCCTCGAGGTCGGCGAGCATCGCGTGCACAAGGGGCGTCCGGTAGCGGTAGATCGGCTGTCTGTAGGCCGAGAGCTGCGACTCCATCTCGTCGGCCTGGCGGAGGGCGGCGTCGATGTCGCCAAGCTCGATGCAGGCGGCGACCTGCCAGGCGAAGAGGGGCGCGACGAGCGGGACCTGTCCCATCTTCGTTGCGAGCGCGATGGTCTCGGCGTTCAGCGAGTAGCGCGTAGCCGAGTCGTCGGTCTCCGACGGCGTTGTGCGGGTGAACCGGAGAGTCGTGAAGAGCGTCCCATCGTCGCCCAGCCGGCGGGCCATGGCCAGTGCTTCCCTCGAAAGCGACAAGGCCTCCTCGTGCTCCTTTGGCGGCGACGGGAGCATCGCGACCGCGAGGCGGGCCATGACCTTCGACCGCGTGGCGGAATCGGTCGCCACGAGCATCGCGAGCGCGGCGCGTAGCCAGGTCACCGACGTCGCGTCGCGCGTGCCCACGATGAACTCGGTCGCGTGAGCGAGCGCCGCGCGAGAGAGGAGTTCGCCGTCCTTGAGCTCGCGCGCCGCCTCGGCGGCCAGCGCCGCCATCTGCCGTGCTTCGGAGAACTTCCCGGCCAGGACCCAGGCCTCGGCGACCGCGATCCGGAGCTCGCAAGCCTGCCGGGGCGGGAAAACGAACGCATCGAGCGCCCGGTGTCCGAGCGATGCGGCGTCCTCGCCCGCGAAGCGGGCGTTCTCTCGCTGGAGGGCCTCGACCACCACGGTGAAGACTTGGTTGGAGTCTTCCGGCCGACCTCCGGCGAGCCAATGCGGCGCTGCGAGGACGCTCGTTCGCGGCGGCCGATCGGTGGTACTGCGAGCGTCGCTCGAGCGTCAGCGCGGCGCAAAGCTCGTCGCAAATGAGGATGTGCGTGAACCGCAGGACGCCATCGAACGACTCGAGGATCCCCGCGCCGACGGCCTCCGCCACGGCCGTACGCACGTCTTCCACCAGCACGGTGAGGGACGCCAGGCGGAACTCGCGGCCGAGCACGGACGCCGCCTCGAGCACCCGCTGCGTCGGTTCCGTCAGGCTCCCCACGTGCGCACGGATGGCCTCGCGAACGCCGAGCGGGAGCTGACCTGCGGAGAGCCAGGCCCGGGACGGTCGCTTGTTGACCGACGCGAGGAGCTCCGCGACGAAGAGAGGATTGCCCTCCGAGACCGACAGCAGCCGATCGGCGCTCGATACGAGGTCGGGTGCCACGGCTTCGAGCCAGGCGACCAGGGCTTCGCGCCGCAGGCGACCGATCGGGAGCGCGACCGCTTCGCGCCCGATCCGGGCGATCAGCCGCCTCACCTCTTGCTGCGCGTGCAGGCTGTTGTCCCGGATCGTGCCGGCGACGTGCAGGCGCGCCCCCTCGCGCGCATGGCGCGCGATGAAGTGCAGCATCTGGAGGGTGGAGACGTCGGCGGCGTGGAGATCGTCGAGCACGATCGCGATCGGTCTCTCCTCGGCGGCCCGGCGAACCAGCTCGGAGACCGCATCGAAGAGCCGGAAGCGCGCCTCCGCGGGATCGCGATGTGCCGCACCGCGCACCTCTTCGAGCAGGACCGCGAGTTCGGGCGACTCGGCGCAGGCCAAGTCGAAGAGCGGGCCGAACGACCCCCGCAATCGACGAAGGACCTGAAGCCAGGGGTAGTAGGCGGGTGTCCCTTCCCCTTCCCAGGATCGACCCCACGCCACGACGAACCCGCGCGCCTCTGCTCGGCGCGTCAGCTCCTCGACGAGGCGCGTCTTGCCGACGCCGGGCTCGCCTGACACGAGGGCCACGTTGCCCTCCCCGACCACCGCCGCGTCGAGAAGCGCGTCGAGCGCGCGAAGCTCGGGGTCCCTGCCGACAAAGATACCCATCTCGGTCGCGGGTATTCTACGCCGCGCTCAGGTCGACCCGCGGTGTTCTCAATTCATCCACGTAGGAACGCCCTTGCGGCTCGGCAATTCGGCTGCGGCGCTGGGTCGTCCGGAGGTCGTCCTGGCCAGTCGCACGCTGGATCTTGAGGGCATTGCTGTCACCTCACTTGCTCCGGGTCTCTCCGGGTCTCACGTCCGTCACGATCCTCGCTTCGGTTCCGGAATGGATCTTGCGGCATTCCCATCGGAGGGCAGTTGCGCTCCGTCCGGCCGACGAGCGAGCTGCCGAAACGTGAGTCTCATGGTCCAGACGATTCGAGCACGATCTTGCCTTCGACCCCCCCCGCTGCCAGCAACTCCAGCGCCTTGCGCGCTTCCAAAAGCGGAAACGTCCGCGCGACCATCGGGTTGATCTCCTTCTTCGCCAGCAACGCGAAGACCTTCGGCAGATCCTCCCGCAGTGGCCTGGGGTCCTTTTGGTAGAGCGCGGAGATGCCGTAGAAGCTCCCACGGCGACCACGGAGACGTGAGCCCAAGAGGATGTTGGCGAACATCAAGAGGGTGGAGAGGGTGCCCGTCGAGGCCATAAAGCCATAGGCGACCAGGTGACCGTGCCGGCACAGCGCCCCTATGCAAGGGCCAATCATGGGTCCGCCAATCCCGTCGAACACGAGATCGACACCGCGCGGCTCCAGCGCGCGAGCGCGGTCTGCCCGGCTTTCGCTTTCGCGACCCGATGGATCGCCTGGTACGCCGTCCCGTAGTTCAAAACCACGGCTGCGGCGTCGCGGTCGGAGACGCCATCGGGGATAGGAAGAAAGTGCTCTGCGCCTCTCACGAGCATCTCGCCGAAGCCGCCGTACACGGTCAGCGCTGCGACCCGCTGGCCGACGCGGAGCCCATGGACCTCCGTTCCCAGGGCATCCACCACGCCCGCGATTTCGTAGCCGGGAACAAAGGGGAGTTTCGGGCCGTAGCGGTACGAGCCGCCGAGGACCATGAAGTCGGTTGAGCCGATCCCCGTCGCGCGCACACGCACCCGCACCTGACCGGGGCCCGGCTCAGGGACAGGAAGGTCTACGACCTCCAGCGCGTCGAGCGCCTTCGGGCCGCCTTTGCGGGTTAGCATCACGGCGCGAAAGGTCGTGGTCGCGGGCTTTTCTGCGGGTGCGACGGCGTCATGAGCAGCGGCAGAACTGTAGGCGCCCTCGGGCGCTCGGACCACGCGACTATCGATCGTCATGTGCGAGCCTTTACGAGAATCGCCTTCGGTCGCAGTATGAAGACCGCCCACACGACATCGAGAACTTGCACCGCGACGAAGAGCACCCAAAGCGGAATAGACGGTCGGGCGCGCTGCTGAACGAGCGCGGGCGCGTAGTGTCCGATGAGCATGGAGCCCTCACCGTGCTGTCGCATAATTGCCGGAGAGCGGGGACGGCACGGGTGCCACGTCGAGCGCATGCAGAAGGGCCTCGCGGAAACGGGCCGGCTCTTCGTAGTGCGGCATGTGGGCGCTGGCTTCGAACCACACGAGCGACTTGCCACGGGGGGCGTCCAGCGCATCGACGTAGCTCGCCACCAGATCGGGGGGCGTCGCGAAGTCGTGTCGACCTTGGAAGAACACGACGGGAACATCGATCCGAGAGACGACGCAGGTCGAAGTGCTTGAGGTCAGCAAGCATCCGTCCCTGCGTCACCTCGATGGCACGCAGAGCCTGCACCGCTTGGACGGTCGAGTAGTGCGGCGACGCCAGCAGTCCCCACACGTTTGCCCACAGCATTCCGATGAAGCCCTGACCGCGACGGATGCCGCCGTACTCCGTGACCCATCGCACCCGCGTGAGAAACTTCTCCGATGTGTCGTGCGGCGGCGCACCGATCGCCTGAAGCTGCCGTTGGGCGCGGCGGTTGCCACGCCGTGCCGCCTCGTCACACGCGAAGGCGTAAGCGTACCGTTCGCTCTCGGCGAAGTCGACGTCGATGCCGACGGCAACGATTCGCCCGATGTGCGCGGGGTTCTGTGCGGCAGCCATCGTGGCAAGTGTGGCGCCAAGCGAAAATCCGACCATGTCGAGACAATCCACCTTCAGTCGCACGCAGAGAGCATCGACCACGGCCCGTACGTCGGTCACAAGCCGAGCGAGGTTGATCGTCGAGGGATCGGCGCTGCACGACCTGCCCGTTCCGCGTTGATCCCAGTACGCGACTACAAAGTTCGACTCGAGGTTCAGTCGTTGCTCGATCGCGCGTGCCTCGTGGATGAGCGGCAGCCCCGGCCCCTGTTGCACGAGTAGCAGGACGCGCCGCGCGTGCGGGTCTCCGCGGAGAAGCACCCATTGGGTCGAACCGTCAATTTCGAACGATTCCAGAGACTCGATGCCTCGGGTGTTCATTGTCACCTTATTGCGCGGTGCGTCGAACGGTGGCGGTGAGGGTTCGGCCCCTTCGTCACTCCTTTTCTGGTTTGTTGTCAATTCGCGAAAAAACGATTGGCACGATGCCGCATGTATGTTCGTTGGTGGACATCGGAGGGACTGCAGCGTCCACGATCGGCGCGACGGCTAGGACCGTCCCATCGAACGAGCCATGTGTCTGGAGGATCGGGGCAACTTCAATGCTACCCTTGTCCGGGTGAAGGACCCGCACGCGGTGACCCTCGGCACCGCATGCCGATGGCAACAGGCCTATCCCGCAGCGCTGCTCTGGGAGCACCGGTGAAGCTTCATGCCTCGTCCGCGTGGTGCCGCCCGAACAGCAGCTCGTCGTCGATGCAACGGCTGCCCTTTGCAAACGATGGGGCGCGTATCTTGCCGGCGGATTCGGCGCGACCCTGCATCGCGGTCACCGTCAGTCGGCAACCCGGTCCCCATCGGTCGGCAGCCTCCAAGACCCTGGTCCCCTCGGCTTTCTAAAGAACCTGCGATCCGCGTCCCTGCCCGTCGGGGTTCGACAGAACGACCGCCGCGAGCGCGCAGCGCGAATCACGGAGACCCTCGATGACGGACGGGACAACGGCGGACGACGCGGTCGACGAAACCAACCACGAGTCGTTTCCCGCGAGCGACGCGCCGGGCTGGACCGGAATGCACGCCGGGCCACCGCTCGGCACGCGTGGGCTCGACGACGCGGCGCTGAGCAGCCCGGCCGACCGGCGCTTCCCTACGTTGTCTCGCGTCCTGCTCGTCGGAGCGATCGTGTCGATTGTTGCCGTCGGCTTTCTCTATGCGGGCGGATGGCTATCGCCGCACGCGCTCACCCCCAGCCGATTCGTCGACACCTTCGAGCAGGTGAACGGCAAGAGCCAGGGCTTCCGCCGGAACCACGCCAAGGGCATGGGCCTATCAGGGACGTTCGAGTCGAATGGACAGGGAGCGCGGCTCTCGAGAGCCGTCGTATTCGAGCCCGGCCGGATGCCGGTCGTCGGCCGCTTCGCGCTGGCGGGAGGCAAGCCTTACGTCGCCGATGGGCTGCGGAACGTCCGCAGCATGGCGCTCCAGATCCTGCTCCCCGACGGCGAGGAGTGGCGCACCGGCATGAACTCGACCCCGGTCTTCGCCGTGCGGACGCCGGAAGCCTTCCGCGACCAGCTGGTCGCTATGGCGCCGGATCCTTCGACGGGCAAGCCCGACCCCGCCAGGGTGCGGGCGTTCCTCGATCGGTACCCCGAATCGGCGCGCGCGCTGAAGACGATTCAGGCGCAGAGTCCGTCCTCCGGGTTTGCCGACAGCACGTACAGCAGCTTGAGCGCGTTCGAGCTCGTGAACGCCGACGGCCGGCGCACGCCCGTGCGCTGGTCGATGGTGCCCGAGCCGCTCGCCGAGGGGCCCGCCGGCCCCCCGGCCCCCAATGATCCCAACTTCCTGTTCGACGCGCTCATCGCGCAGGTCCGCCGCCAACCGCTTCGCTGGCACATGGTGATGACGATTGGCCAGCCCAGCGATCCGACGAACGACGCGACCGCCGAATGGCCGGTCAATCGGGAGAAGGTCGACGTCGGCACGCTGACGGTCGATCGCGTAGTGAGCGAAGAGAACAGCCCGGCGCGCACGATCAATTTCGACCCGCTCGTGCTTCCGGCCGGGATCGAGGGCTCGGACGATCCGCTGCTGAGCGCGCGGTCGGCCGCGTATTCGGTCTCGTTCCGCCGCCGCGCGGGGGAGCCGGTCTCGCCGAGCGCGGTCACGTCGGTCGAGGTCGGGGAATGAATGCCGTGAGCGGGCCCCCGCAGTTCGCCTGGAGTTCGCGCGTCCTGCACTGGCTCATGGCGGCCATGGTGATTGCAATGCTCTACATCGGGGTCGGCATGATGGCGTCGCTGGCGGGATACCACCGGCTCGTCGCGGTTCATCGGCCGCTCGGGATCGCGGTCCTCGCGCTCGCCGTCGTGCGGTTCATCAACCGCCGGCTCATGCCCCTGCCCGACTTTCTTCCGACCGTGTCGCTCCGCGAGCGCGTCGTCGTGACGTGGTCCGAGCGGTTGCTCTACGCCCTGATGTTCGCCCAGCCGCTGGTCGGCTGGGGCATGCTGTCCGCCGAGCGGTACCCGATCGTGCTCGTCGACGCGCTGCACTTGCCGCCCATCCTCCCCCACAGCTTGCGACTCTACGAACTACTGCGAACCGCGCACACGGTGCTTGGGTATCTGTTCTTCGCGATGTTGCTGGCCCACCTGTCCGGGGTGCTGCTTCATACGATCGTGCTTCGCGACGGCCTGCTCTGGCGGATGGTTCCGTGGGCCGTACGTCGTAGGCGGACGCGCGGCGAGGAGGAACGCGTCCGGTGAGTCGCGACGCTTGGAGCGTCCCCTTGATCCATGGCACCACCGCGGGCGTGAACACACCGGACGCGGGCCTCTGCGACACGTGCGAGCACTCGAAGTGCGTCGAATCTCCGCGCGGGTCGGGCTTCCGCCTCTGCCTGCTCCATATCCGGGATGCGCGGTACGCGAAATACCCCCGGCTTCCGGTGATTCAGTGCTCCGGGTACGTCCGCAGGCCCCCGGAGTGACACGAACCGCCGCTCACCGTGCGCGGGCGCGCCTTGCATTCTCGCTCGTTGGACGGCACTCGACTCACGGACGGGCGAGTTTCTTGGCTGGTGCGGACTGCGGCGGCAATCCGACGGAGACGTCGACCTGGGCTATCGATACCGTCGATCCGTTTGGGGACGTGGGCTCGCCACCGAAGCGGGGCAGGCTCGCCTTCGGGTCGCATTCGAGCGCTTGCGGCTCTCGAGTGTCATCGCAAGAGCCCACCCCGAGAACGTGGCCTCTCTGCGCGTGATGCAAAAGCTGGGCTTCGAGTTCGAGGCGACGTCGTCGTTCGATGGCTTGCCGGCTGTCGTTCATCGGCTGCGCGTCGACGCTTACCGTCGCTAGACGCCACCGAGATCCGAACGAGCGAACGATGGCCCTCGGGGCACTCGCGCCCGCGCCGCACGGTCTTCCTTGCGCTCGTGAAGTCTTGCCGGCTACCGCCGCACGGCCTTCTCGCCGGAGCCCACGCTGCGGGGGTCCTACTAAGCCGCGAAGGGATTGACCACAAGCATCGCCCCAAAGCTCTGCCCTGCGTTCAGGTCCTCGGAATAGAGCCGGTCGCACCCCGCGGTGATCGCGGCTTGCACGACGAGCGCGTCCCAGAAGGAGAGCCTGGCGTGTCGCTGGAGGTCGATCGCGCCAAGCAGGATTGGCCCGGTGTTGTCGACGACGGTCCAGGTCAGATACTCATCGACGATGTCTCTCGCCTTGCCGACCGCAAGGGGCTTCTTCAGCTTGCGGGTCACCGTCACGTAGAACTCCTGGAGGACCTGCACGCTCAGAACTCCGTCGCGAAGGTCCCACAATTGCAGGACGAGGTCGCGTGCCAAGCGCTGCTTGTCCTTCGCGTCGGAGTCCTCTGCGTAGACGAGGACGTTGGTGTCAACGAAGCTTGGCACGATCGTGGATCTCGTCGCGAGACGGAAGCTTGCCTCCGCCAAGAGGCTGCCCGCGACGGAGGCGATTCAGGGCAGCCGCTCTGGCCTTGGCATACTTTTGCTGTCGCCCCACGAGACCAGCAAGCTCGAACCGAAGAAACGCCGACACGGACAGGCCGCGTTGCGCCGCGAGAACGCGCGCTTCGCGTAGCGTCTCCTCGTCCAATGTGAGAGTGATGTTCCTCGTGGACACGCAATATACGTGTAACACGTGTTTTACGTGCGAGCCAGCCGCCGCCCGATGTCACCCGGGGGGGGCCGCCCTGACGCCACCGCTCGGACGACCTCGCACCGCTCCCTGGAAGAGCGCAGGTTGCTCTAAGCGCGAGTGCCCGCTGCGCTGTCCCGGCGCTGCGCCCTCGGACATTTCGATCGAATGCGCCGTACTCGTGGTTCGAGCCATGCACCACCCTGGCGCATCACCTAGGCACTCGCCATCGCCGGCGCCGTCGACTGGCAGAGGCAACGCCGGGAGTAGTGCGTGGCGGCCAAAGAATCGCTGCCGGCACTACCGCCGACGAGGGTACCTTCTCGGGGACATATGCCGCCTGCGGAACGCACTGAGAAGAGACCGTACGGCTCGACGCACCTTGCGCCGCACGAGCCCCGCGTTCAGCCCCTTTCCGACGCTACGGGCTCGCTGGTTCGTCTGCCCGACGGAAGAATGATCGGCCTGCGCGAGACGGGGGATCCCCAAGGCTGGCCGCTGCTCGTCTTTCCTGGAATCCCGTGCTCCCGGTTGACGCCCCTTCCGGACGTCGCCGCTACGAGCGAAGCGGGCGCCCGGGCCATCGTGCTCGAACGCCCCGGCTTTGGCATGAGCTCTCCTCGGCCAGGCAGGCGCATTCTCGATTGGCCAGCCGACGTCGCGCATGTGGCCGATGCGATGGGAATCGACTCGTTCGCGATTGCGGGCATGTCGGGCGCGGGACCGTATCTCGCCGCGTGCGCGCTTGCGCTTCCGGGGCGCGTCCGGTCGGTGGGTATGCTTGGCGTGGTCTGTCCTCTGAACGCGCCCGGAGTGCGCGGCTCGATGACGTTGCGACGCCGTCTCATGTATCGCGCGCTTCCGCTGGCACCGTACGCGGTGCCGCTCCTTCGCGCGCTCGGACCGCGGGGAGTCCAACGCGTCATGACCGACGACGTTCCCGACTGCGACAAGGCCATCCTCGCCCGTATCGCCGAGCCGTATGCGAGGATGAAACGGGAGGCGTTTCGACAGGGGCCTACGGCCTTCGCGACGGAACTGGCGCTCGCGGCGGGCCCGTGGGGATTTCGCCTTGAGGACATTCGGGTCCCCGTCCATCTTTGGCACGGTGAGTTCGACGTCTCGACACCCGTCGCCATGGGGCGCTACCTCGCGGCGACCATTCCCGGGTGCCATGCGACCTTTGTCGCCGGAGAGGGGCACTTTGTCGCCTACGCGAAGTGGGCGGAAATCCTGGCGGCCCTCGCGCCGCGCTAGTTCCTAGCGCACCGGCGTTTGG
>Ga0208690_1000452_pt1 | contig 11756 bp, 5 predicted proteins | sample June2015DPH_16_1_2_FD_184712 | JGI IMG/M metagenome (GOLD analysis project Ga0208690, IMG submission 184712) | Peatland microbial communities from SPRUCE experiment site at the Marcell Experimental Forest, Minnesota, USA - June2015DPH_16_10... | ecosystem: Environmental > Terrestrial > Soil >...
GCTCCGATTACTTCGCCGTTTCTCACGACGGGAAGGCCGCCGCCCCAGCCGGTGTAGTTGGGATCGCCGAAGTAGGAGATGTCGTGTCCCTTTTCGGGGTGTTTTACTTTGTCGCCGATTTCTTTGGTGGGCTTGCGCTCGCGGGCGGCGGTGTAGGCCTTATTGGCGGCGACGCGGATGGAGGAGATGGGAGCGCCGTCCATGCGGGCGAGGAAGATTAGGTCGCCGTGAGCGTCGGCTACGGCGACTACCGCGGCTTTTTGCATTTGCGCGGCTTTTTCGAGGATGACGTCGGCGGCGCGCCGGGCTTCGGAGTAGTCGAGGGTGTGGAGGGTTCGCATGGCTAGGAAAGGATAACAGCGCTCGGATGCTGCCGTCTGCGCGGAATTTCCGGAGCAAGGTCGCGTGGCGATTTTTCGAGACTGAAAGAAAAGAGTTTTGGTGGTGGAATCGAAATGCATAGGTCCTTCGCTCCGCTCAGGATGACAAGGAGGTGCTTGGTGCGAAAAAAATGCTGGCCATTGCTGGCCAGCATTTTCGGAGATTGTTATTCCGGGCCGGGAATTTATGTCCCGGCCCGGAGTTTCTTAGAAGACGAATTTGAGAGCGAACTGGACCAAACGTTCTGGTGAGGCGACACCGCCCTGAATGGTGGAGGTGATCACGCCGATTGCGCCTGTATTGCATGCCAGGCCTTCCGCATAAACGGTGGCGGCGTTGCCGCAACCGGTCGCTGGCTGAGAGAAGTACGGATGGTTGAAGATGTTGAAGAACTCCGTACGGAACTCGATACCGAGTCTCTCGTTGACCTGGGTCCGTTTGAAAATGGCGAAGTCAAAGTTGTTGATTCCGGGCCCGCGAAGTGTGGGATCGACGCGCGACTCGGTACCGGGACCGAAAGCCGGTGGGGTTACGAAGCAAGTCGTGTTAAACCAATTCGTTATATGGCCACCACCAGCTTTCTTGTCGCATCCCGGAACCACATCGGGTCGAATGTTGCTGACTCCAACGTTGGCCTGTTCCAGCGGGGTGGAGCCGGAAAAGCCGATCTTCAACGGGAAGCCGCGTTGGAAGGTCGTGATGCCATTGATCCCCCACCCGGAAACTGCCCCGTTGAGGACACCGGTAAAGTTATTCGCGTACGCCTTTCCATGGCCGAAGGGAAGATCGAGGACGTAACTGACCACGAGGCGTTGGGAAACGTCCTGCGCGGAGAGTGATTTTTCGCCTTTGAGGTTGTCCCAGTCCTGCACGCCGGGCACCCCACCGGTTGGCCCTTCGAGCCAACTCGTCAGAGTGTCGGTGTTGCTGAGGAGCTTGGCGTTGGTGTAAGCAACTAGCAGCGTCCCGCCGCCTTGAAACCGGCGAGTTAATGTAGCTTGCAGGGAGTTATAGGTGCTACTGCAGCAACCGAACCCGGCCAACTGTACCTGGTTGTATTCCGGATAGGGGCGCTCGAGCTGACCGGCCGCGATGGTTGGGGTATTAAGCGAGGGATTCGGATTAGTGCCGACCATCGGGTTAGTAACTTGGGTGTTCAGCGCGGCTCCCTGAGACCACAATGTGTCGGGAAGCTGGTTGACCTCGGTCTGATACTGTTCCAAATGAACCCCGTGGGAACCGGCGTAAGCTACATCGCCAAAGAAGCCGGCGGGGAGCTGGCGCTGGATGTCGAAATTCCATTGCTGGACGTAGCCCCATTGCGGATTGCCGTGGCCGGAGGCCCCGTAATAGGGAGCCAAGTTCGGACTCGCGGTGAAGAGTGCAAAACTCGAAATGTCCGCGGGGAACGGAGTCAGAGTACCAGCTAATGGCGCAAAGTTACGTCCGGGTGGAGGTAGGATGCCGGAGTTGCCGAAAGGACCGGACTGAGCGCAGCCAAAATTGTTCGGCCCGCGAAGCGGAAATACCGATGTGCCGGCGAAGTTATACGAGCATTGATCTCCGTCCAGCGTTGCAGCCGGAGTGATGAACGCGTCGTTCGTGGCATGCAGCGGAGTGCTGGCAAGGTTCACGAAGTCGTTGTCGGGGTTAAGTCCGAACGAGACATAGTTCGGAATATAGAAGATGCCGTAGCCGCCGCGGACGACGGTTTTCGAATCCAAGCTGTAGGCGAAGCCAAGCCGCGGGGAGAAAGCCTTCTTATCCATCGGAATGTTGTTGTTGCTGGTGTTGCGCCCAGTCCCTACGAGGAATGCATCTCCGGGACAAGGAGTTCCAGCGGTTCCCCCGCAGCCAGTGGCTGTGGCATTGGTGGCCAACGGATCCCAGTACGAGAGGCGCCCTTGGGCGTCCGACCAGGTGCCCTGCAATTCATAGCGAAGGCCAAGACTCAGTGTGAGCTTGGGAGTTATGTGCCAGGTATCGTCTGCGAACAGGGCGCGGTAGACCTGTGAACCCTTTGTCTGAGCAGGAACCTGAGCAACGCCTTCCGTTTGGTTGACGAAGTTACCCTCGTTTTGCGAGAGGCCGAGGAGGAAGTCGGCAAACGCAAAATTGACATTGGTGGCGCCTGCGTTTGCAGTTGTCCAGCTTCCGCCAAAGGCAAAAGCGCCGCTGGCGATATTGGTTTGGAAGTAGTTATCCAGTCCCCATTCGACTTGCGCCCCGGCCTGGATCGTGTGCTTGCCACGAATGAGAGTAAACGCCGGGGTTACGTTGTATTGCGTGTTGTGATCGCCGATGGCGCTGTTGCCCTGGGACTTTCCAACGTCGTTGTTGAAGGGGAATGCCGGGGTGGGAGGGGTCCGCATCGTGCTAGGCGGGGTGTTGTAAGTGGAAGGCCAGCCCAGACTCGTAAGGTCGAAGCCGGAGAGAAGCGGCTGACGACCATAGACGAAGCGACTAGCGGCGAAGTTCACATCGAGAATGGTAGTGGGGGTAAAGGTGTGGTTCACGCCAACGGCGAGCAACTTGCTGTGATATTTTTCCGCGCAGCGGTCAAGGCACAGGCCGCTGTCGAGCGGATTCACCGGCAAATCCGTTAATCCGAAGTAGGCGAATCTTCCAAACACGTGCGTGTTGGCTCCGATGTTTTGATCGCCGCGCGCCACGAACTCGTTGGTATTGCCGCCGGCTGGCGCCGCAGTCAGAACGTTATTCAGGTCCGTATTAGCGAGCGGCGTCACCTTTGTAAAATACGTCTGCCACATTACGGTTGTGGCCTTGCTAAATTCCGAACTGGGAATTTGATTATTCAAGTACGGGTGTCCGGTGCGATCCCCTGTTGCGGTTGCTCCATATGGGTCGTAGAGCTGGCCGGCGAGGTTACTGCAGATACCGCCGTTAAAAGAGCCGCCCGCTCCTCCTGCGGAAACGGGCAACGTGCAAAGAGAAGAGAAATCGCCGGTCAGCATTTGGGGCTGCGGAACGGTGGTAGTAAAGGGGGATCCAGTGCGTTGCCGGTATTGCTCCCAACTCACGTAAAAGAATGTCTTATTCTTGATAACTGGGCCGCCCACCTGGAATCCGTACTGGTTCTGGGTCCACGGTGGAGGGGTGTTGGAGGCGCCGCTGGCAAGCTCGTTCGCTTTATTGAAGTACTCATTTGCGTTCAGCACTGCGTTCCGGAAGAATTCGTAGCCGGATCCATGCCAGTTGTTGGTACCGGACTTTGTGCTGAGGTTCACAACGCCACCTGAGAACTTGCCCCACTCAGCGCCGAGGTTGCTGTACTGCACTTTGAACTCGCCCACTGAATCCTGGGTGGGGATGATGATGGGCAGGTTGATATAGCCAATATTCAGGGGTTGACCATCCAGATACTCCGCGCCCTGATTGGCGAAAGAACCGCCGATCTGGTAGTTGCCCCAGCTAAAAGGGTTCTGGCCCACGGGCGACCCGCCGGATCCGCCTTGTGCAACTGCGCCAGGAGAGACGGTGATCAAGTTGAAGATATTGCGGCCATTTAACGGAAGATCGTTGGCTTTGCGCTGCTCAACCACTTGACCGAGTGACGAAGACTCGGTCTGCAGGAGCGGCGTCTCTGAGGTCACTTCCACAACCTGGCTGACCTCGCCGACTTGCAGGGCCGCGGCTACGGTAGTGCTCTGTTGCACCTCGACGACCACCGCCGTGCGCGTGAAGTGCTTGAATCCCGACTTCTCCACGTCAACGCGATAATTGCCAGGGAACAAGTTTACGAAGGTAAAGAGCCCGTCCGGGCCGCTGTTCTCGGTGCGTTTTTCTCCGGTGCCCGTATTGGTCAGGGTGACGGCAGCGTCGGTGACGGCAGCGCCAGAGGCGTCAGTGACCGACCCGACTACTGTGCCGTAGGTACTTTGCGCGTGCAGAGAAACGGATAGAAGAAGGACCAGGGTGAACGACAACAATGTCGTGAAGAGTTTGCGACTTGGCATAGTGGCTCTTTCGGTGCGAGAAATTTTTCCCCAACAGTGATGGTCACGGATTCTTGAATAAGGGATAGACCGTTGTCAAGAATAAAATGAATGATTTCCATTTGAATAATCGTTAACCCTTCGGAAACGGTGGTATGCTGGCGCGCATGCCCGTGACCATGTCGGACATCGCTAAGGATGTCAATGTTTCGGTGGTGACGGTATCGAAGGTCCTGCGGAATCAGGGACGGATCAGCGAAGCGACGCGCAAGTTGGTGCTGCGGCGCGCTAAAGAGCTGAATTATCAGATGAATTGGGTGGCGCGCAGCCTGGTAACGAGGCGCACGTACACGATTGGGTTGCTGGTGCCGGAGTTCGCGCATCCTTTCTTTGGGGAGATTGCGCGGGCGGTTGGTCGGACGATCAGACCACAAGGTTATCATCTTCTTATTTCGTCGTTTGAGGAAGATCCTGAAGTGGAAGCTAGCGAGGTGGATTCTTTGCTGGCGCGGCAGGTGGATGGGTTGATCATCGCGTCGTCGCAGCCGGCAAGAGAGTTGAAAATATTCAAGCGGTTGCAACAGCGCAAGACCCCTTTTGTGCTGATCGACCGGCCGATCGCAGGACTGCGGGCATGTTTTGTGGGCGTGGACAATTGCGCGCTGGGCAAGCTCGCTACGGAACATCTGATTGAGCGCGGATGTTGCCGCGTCGCTCATCTGCGCGGCCCGGACGTGGGAATCGCCGAAGAGAGAATGGAAGGATACCGTCGGGCGCTGGCGAAAGCGGGGCGGCGGGTGGATCCGCATTACATCGTTGCGGGCGGGCGCGGGGAAGAGAGCGGTCGCGATGGTATGCGCCAGTTGTTGGGCCTGCAGCTGGCGCCGGATGGAGTTTTCTGCTTTAACGATCCGGTGGCGATTGGGGCGATGAAGGCGATTCTCGAAGCCGGGCTTCGATTGCCCTGCGATGTGGCGCTTATCGGCGCGGGAAACGTTCACTACTCGGATGTGTTGTCGGTGCCGCTTAGCACGGTGGACCAGCGGACTTGCAGGATCGGGGAGCTGGCTTCGGAGCTATTGCTGGCGCGGATCGGAGCGAAGCGAGCTTTGGCGCCGAAGACGATATTGATTTCACCGGAGTTGGTGGAGCGGGAGTCTACGCGGCGGTAGATCATTAACCACTAAGGACACTAGGGTACACAACGGTTTTTATGATTTAGTGTGGCGTCGCGGAAATAGCGGAAGAGAGTCCGAGCCTGATTTCGAGGCCAGGCCTGTGCAGCAGGCAACTACAGAGGTCCTTCGCTTTGCTCAGGATGACAAGTCCGATTGCGTGACAGGTACGATTGCGCTGCCGAAAGGGTGCACGTTGCGGCGATTCCGCGTTATGCTGGGCGATTGAAGGAAATCCAGGTTGCTGAACACATTGTCTTCGTTATGGCGCATCGTGGCGCTGGTGTTGTTGGCTGCCGCTCCCGCCGGGCCTATTTTCGAGGTCAGGTTGCCGCGCGGGGTGGACTTCACTTTGCAGAATTCTCCTACGCCGCAGAAATATTTGATCGAGACGATGCCCGGTGGGGTGGCGCTTCTCGACTACAACAATGATGGGTTGCTGGATGTTTTTTTCGTGAATGGCGGGCATGTTTCGAGTCCGATGGGCGGGCCGGATAATTTTCAGCGGCATGATCCGAAATATTGGAATCGGTTATACCGGCAGAATAAAGATGGAAGCTTTACCGACGTGACCGAGGCGGCCGGATTGTCTGGCGTTGCCGATGGCGATTACGGGATGGGCGTGGCGGTTGGGGATTATGACAATGACGGCTATCCGGATATTTATGTTACGAACTACGGAAAAAATATTCTTTATCACAACAATGGCGACGGGACGTTTACGGATGTGACGGCGAAGGCGGGAGTGGCGGCGGGCGGGTGGTCGGTTTCGGCGGGATTTGTTGACTACGACAATGATGGAAAGCTGGATTTGTTCGTGACTCGCTACATGGAGTGGGACACGCAGCACAGCAAGGATTGCGGGGGAAACTACCATACTTATTGCCCGCCGGGGGAATTTCCGCGGACTACGAATATTCTTTATCACAATCGCGGGGATGGGACGTTTGAGGATGTGAGTCAGAAATCGGGGATTGCTGCGAAGAAAGGTCACGGGTTGGGCGTAGCCTTTGCGGATTACGATGGCGACGGATTTACCGATATCTTTGTGGCGAACGATGGGATGCAGCAGTATTTGTGGCACAACAACGGGAACGGGACCTTTACCGAAGTCGGGCTGGAGGCGGGGGCGGCGCTGAATTCGGATGGCGGGCCGCTTTCCGGGATGGGCGTGGTGTTTCAGGATTACGACAACGACGGGCGTCCGGATGTGATTGTGACTACTTTGCCGCGGCAGGCTTATCCGGTGTTTCATAACGATGGAGATGGATCGTTCAGCGATCGCGGGTTGCAGACTGGGGTAACGATGCTTTCGGGGCTCAGCGCGGGGTGGGGCGTGGGGCTGGAGGATTTCGATAACGATGGGCAGAAGGATTTGTTCATCACGCAGGGACATGTGCTGGACAATGTGGAGGCCATCGATCCTTCGTTGCATTATCTCGAGCCGACGCTGGTTGCTTTGAATCATAGCGGGCGGTTCGAGCGGGTGTATTCGGGAACTGATGCGGCGGTAGCGGGGCGCGGGGCGGCGTTTGGCGATCTCAATAATGATGGCTGGGTTGATGCGGTGACTACGGTGTTGGGAGCGCATCCGCAGTTTTTTATGAATCGGAAAAGTAACGCACATTGGTTGACGATTAGTTTGCGCGGAACGAAGAGCAATCGCGACGGGCAAGGGGCGCGGGTGCAGGTGAATGGGCAAGTGCGATTTTGCACTACTGCTGGCAGCTATGAATCGGCAAACGATAAACGTTTGCACTTTGGATTGGGTGCGGAGGAGAAAGCTAAGGTGGAGATTCGTTGGCCGTCCGGGATTAAGCAAGTATTGGATGATGTTCACGCGGATCAGTTTCTTGAAGTGCGTGAACCGGAGAAGCCGTGATTCGGGCTTTCATGATTGTTTATCTCGCCTGGCAGGCGGCGTCGGCGTCGCCGCAGGTGGCGGAGCATATGCAGGCGGGGCTTGCGGCGGAGAAAGCTCACAAGTTTGATGTTGCGGTTGTGGAATATAAGAAGGTTACGGAGATTGATCCGGCGCTTGCGGATGGATTTGTGAGCTTGGGCCAGGCTTATTTGGAGCAGGGAAATTATGGTTCTGCGATTCCGCCGCTTAAACATGCTTTGGAATTGAGCGCGGATTCGGTGCCGGCTCACGAGTTACTGGGATACGCGCTGCTGGCGCAGGGTTACGCTGGCGAGGCGATTCCGCATTTGCAGCGCTCGCCGGATAAGACTGCGCTGGGGATCGCTGAGATTCAGACTGGACAACTGGCGGAAGCGGTGAAGAATTTGCAGGCGGCGCAGACTGCGCATCCCAACGACCCGGACATTCTTTATTACCTTGGCCGGGCCGGCGGGCTGCTGGCGAAGCAATCGGTGGATACTTTGCTCGAGGCTTATCCGGATTCGGCGCGGGCGCACCAGGCGATGGCGGAGAATTATTTTGTGCTGCGGCGAATGCAGGATGCGGAAAAGGAATATAAGGATGCGTTGCGGCTGCGGCCGGGATTGCCGGAGGCGCATCTGGCGCTGGGCGAAGTTTATGCGAGCGCTGCGCAATGGCCCAAGGCGGAGGAACAATTTCGATTGCAGGTGAAGTTGCAGCCAGGGAATGCCGAAGCTGAGTACCGGCTGGGGCAGTCGCTGTTGGAGCAGGGCAAGGCGCATGAGGCTCGGGCGGAACTTGAGCGCGCTGACAAGTTAATGCCCCAGATGCCGGAGACCTTGTATTCGCTGGGCAAGGCGGATTCGTTGGATGGTGATGCGGCTGGCGCGGAGAAGGCTTGGACGGAGCTGCTTTCGGTTGAGAAGCAGGGTTCGCTGGCGGCGCAGGCGCATTTTGGGCTGGCGGGGATTTATCGCAGGCAGGGCAAGGCGGCTGAGGCGAAGCAGGAGATGGAGCAGTTTGAAAAGCTGCAGGGTCCGGCTCAGTCGGGGGGGAAGCAGGATTCGCAGTAGTGGGCGGCGGTTTTGTGCTTGACGGCGGCGGTTTTGTGCTTGACGGCAGCGGTTGCGCGCCGCTGCGGCCCGATGTACCTGGGCTGCCGGACGGACGAGGCGTCCGTCCCTCCATGTTTCGATTTTTCCTACATTTCGATTTAGGAGCGCTGATATGGAATTCATGCGGTGGCTTTTCTCGACCATCTTAACGATTTGTTCTTTCGCGGTGCTACCGGCTGTGGCGGCTGAGCCTGCTTCGCGGAATATCGATTCTGGCTGGCAGTTTCGGGCGGTCGCGGGAACGGATCGGGCTGACGTTAAGGATTGGCATGCGGCTAAAGTTCCGGGCGTGGTGCAGACGGATTTGTTGGACAACAAACTTATTCCGGATCCGTTTGATAAGGACAATGAATTTCATTTGCAGTGGATTGGTTTGGCGGACTGGGAGTATCAGACTACGTTTCAGGTGGATGCGGCGGCTTTGGCGCACGATCATGTTGACCTGGTTTTGGCGGGGCTGGACACGTTTGCGGATGTTTATCTGAACGATAAGCAAGTCTTGCAGGCCGACAATATGTTTCGCAAATGGCGGGTTGGTGCGAAGCCGAGGCTGAAGCCAGGGGCGAATAGTCTGCGGATTGTTTTTCATTCGGCGGTCGAGCACATGTTGCCCTATTCGAAGTCTCTGCCTTATGTGCTGCCTTCGATTTCTACGCACAATTACGGCAATGAAGAAGGCATTGCCACTGCGCCTTATACGCGCAAGGCTCCTTATAACTATGGATGGGATTGGGGCCCCCGCTATATGACAGAGGGGATTTGGCAGCCGGTACGGCTTGAGACGTGGGATGCTTTGCGGGTTGAGAATTTTCATATTCATCAGCAGAGCATCACTAGCGATTTAGCTAACGTTACGGCGGAGGTTGAGATTGATGCGAGCAAGCCTGCTACGGCCACGATCAGCGTTGCTCATGACGAATTGTCCGGGCCGTCGACTGCGGATGGATCGCTGAGTGTGCAACTGAATGCCGGCATCAATCACGTTTCGATGCCGATTCGAATTACTACGCCGAAGCTTTGGTATCCGGTGGGATATGGGGCGCAGAGTCGTTATCGATTTACTGCTTCAGTGAAGATCGGCAAGGAGACTGCGGCGCACGCAGAAGTGAAAACTGGCTTGCGGTCGGTTGAACTGAGACGCGTGAATGACGAATGGGGCAAGAGTTTTGAATTTGTGGTGAACGGAATTCGTGTGTTTGCCAAAGGCGCGGACGTGATTCCCTTCGATAGCTTCCCTAATCGCGAGACTCCGGAGATTCATCGCAACATTCTGCAGGCTGCGGTCGATGCGCACATGAACATGATTCGCGAGTGGGGCGGAGGGTTTTACGAGTTCGACGATTTGTATGACATCTGCGATGAACTTGGAATTATGGTCTGGCAGGAATTCATGTTTGGCGGCGACATGATTCCGGGCGATGTTCCCTTCCAGGAGAATGTGCGGGCGGAGGCTGTTGATCAGATCAAACGGTTGCGCGACCATCCTAGCGTTGTGGTTTGGTGCGGCAATAATGAAGTTGAGACGGGATGGTGGCATTGGGGTGACCGGCAGGAATTCAAGGCTTCGATTTCGCCCGATACACGCGATCGCGTTTGGCAGGATTACGTGATCATGTTCGCTGACATTTTGAAGGGCGCGGTTGCGGAGTATGGGGATCCGACGCCTTACACGCCTAGTTCTCCCAGCGCGAACTTCGAAGAGATTCCGGACAATCAGCACAATGGCGATATGCATTACTGGGCGGTGTGGCATCAACAAGCGCCGGCTTCGGATTACACTTTGCAGTTTCCGCGATTCATGTCCGAGTACGGATTTCAGTCGTTTCCGGAGATGCGGACGATTCGGACTTATGCGCACGATCCGGGGGACTTTGACATTCGCTCGACTGTGATGCAGGCGCATCAGAAAAATAAGGGTGGGAATGAACGCATCCTTACTTACATGCTGCGCGAGTATCGCGAGCCCAAGGATTTTGCTTCGTTCGTTTATTTGAGCCAGGTGCAGCAGGCGGAGATCATTAAGATTGGCGCGGAACATTTGCGGCGGCAGAGGCCGCGCACGATGGGATCGCTTTATTGGCAGTTGAACGATTGCTGGCCGGTGGCTTCCTGGGCGAGCATCGATTATTACGGGCGATGGAAGGCGCTCCATTATTATGCGCGGCGATTTTATGACGATGTTTTGATTTCTCCGTTTCTGCATGACAACCAGGTGGATGTGTATGTGGTATCGGATAAGTTGCAGCCGGTCTCGGGGACGATTCATATGCGGCTGATGGATTTCTCGGGAAATGTTTTGCTGGAGCAGAGTAAGGATGTGCAGGTTGCGGCGCAGTCGAATGCGATCTATCTCAGCGTGGATAAAGCGACTTGGACAGCGAAAGGTGATCCGCATAAGAGCTTTTTGGTTTTTGATTTTGACGTGGCCGGAAAACGGGTTTCGCGGAATTTGATTTTCTTCGATGTAACTCATGCGTTGGAATTGCCGGTTGCGCCGAAGATTGAAACTACTTTGAACGGGGATGCCACGTTGACATTGAAGTCCGCGAAGCTGGCGCGTGGCGTGTATGTTTCGTTTGGGAATTTGGATGTGCAGGCTTCGGATAATTATTTTGATTTGTTGCCGGGGGAGACGGTTACCTTGCATTTGAAGACGGCGGCTGCGGTGGATCAGGTGCGGGGGGCGATGAAGGTGGTTTCGTTGACGGATGCGTTTGAGTGACGGCCTCGGCGGCTGAACCGTTTGTTAAAAAGACTCTTTGGCAAAAAATGCGACCACGGGGGCTGAAGCCCGAATCAGTTTTGAACGTTACGCGGCGCTGAAGCGCCGCTCTTCCACGGTTGCTGCCCTTTGTTCATTTTGGATGCAATGCTAGGCTAGGACGTCCAGGCCGCTTTGGCTTCCGTAGACGTCTTGCAGGATTGAGGTGGTTTGGTCGAGCGTGGTTGACGGTGTGGTTTCGTCGAGCGTGCTTAGGAGTTGTTGGACTAATTCCACGGATTGAGAGGCGGCGGTGGCTTCGTTGATTTGCGCGGCCGATGCGGTGCCTTTCAGGTCGCCGAGGACAGTGGTGAATGCGGATTGGGCGGTGTTGACGTCGCCGGACTGCAGCGCATTGCCGAGGGTTGCGAGGTCTTGGGTTAGCTGCGAGTTGCCGGCCGCGGTGGTTCCGTTTGACGTCGACGAGTTCTGAAGAATATTTTGCAGCGATTGGAAGGCGGACTGGGCGGTATTCAAGTCGCC
>Ga0208690_1000457_pt1 | contig 11707 bp, 8 predicted proteins | sample June2015DPH_16_1_2_FD_184712 | JGI IMG/M metagenome (GOLD analysis project Ga0208690, IMG submission 184712) | Peatland microbial communities from SPRUCE experiment site at the Marcell Experimental Forest, Minnesota, USA - June2015DPH_16_10... | ecosystem: Environmental > Terrestrial > Soil >...
GCGCTCTTTACAGGCTCGCAGCTCCAACCGACGGAGATGCTGCCGCAAGGCGTCGCGCACCAAAGCGGAGCGGTTTCGCTTAGTGCGCTTCGCGGCTTGGTCGGCGGCGTTTAACAGCTTTTTATCCAGCACGACTTGAACGATTTGCATGTGTGGAACCTATTCCACAGTATACTCCACAGAGAAAATCTGGGAGCCATGGCGTTCCCCGTTTTTCTCAAGCATTAATGCGGCGGGGCAGGCCGGTAGATCATTCCAATCACCAGGCCGGAAACAGTCCACTCCACGAAGTAAGCGATCGCCGATTGCACGGTGAGTCTCAATCCGATGTTCAAATTCACGTAGTTGTGTACCACGAATGCGCCCACCGCAAAAATTCCGATCAGCGCTCCAAAACGTAGGCCCTCGACCAGTCCCGAACCGCCGCGACACAGCGTTGCGTAAATCGTCGCCATCGCCAGCATCGAAACGAACATCCACGCCATGCCCACCGGCATGTGGCTCATTTGCCCTTGCTGGTTGCGGTAAACAGCGGGATATTTAAGGAACTCGGCTTTAAGCGGCAACAGCGCGAACATCAGGCCTCCGAGCAGGAAATACGCCACAAAACCGCCGGCCGCCGCAAGTGCGATACGTGTGTAATTCATAATGATCCTTTCCAGACTTCCCCCCCGGGATATCTCGGGCAAAACTCCGGGCGTGCATTTTACTCTTTCGCGCATCCGGTATACTAGAAATACATGTCGGTACTAAAAAACATCACCGCCATCGCCAAGGGCATGAGCATCACCTTCATGGAGATGTTTCAGCCAACGACCGTCGAAAATTATCCCGATGGCAAAGGCCCGCTGCGGGGCGCGCGCATTGAAGCCCGCTTCCGCGGCGCGCACGTGTTGCAGCGTGACGAGAACGGCCTGGAAAAATGCGTCGCATGTTTTCTCTGCGCGGCGAATTGTCCTTCGAACTGCATCTACATCGAAGCCGCCGACAACACCGCGGAGAATCGTGTGAGTGGCGCAGAACGCTACGCCCGCGTCTACAACATCGATTACAACCGGTGTATTTTTTGTGGGTATTGCGTGGAGGCTTGCCCGACTGACGCGATTACGCATGGGCATGGGTTTGAGCTGGCTACTTTCAACGCCAGCAATTTGGTTTACCGCAAGGAGCAAATGCTGGCCCCCCGGCCAGCACACATGGGAGCGAATGTTGTATTCAATCAGGCCGACGTGGACGGCGGAGCTCCCAAGGAGATGGTTGCGGGGAGTTAGGGTTTCAGTTGTGGGTTTCGCACACGCCGGTCCTTGGGGGCCGGCGTTTTGTGCATGGGGCTTGCACTCCGGGTTCATGCAAGGGTAGGGATTCCTCCTTGTTCGCTTCGCTCGCGTGTCGGAATGACAAGACCTTGAGCCGGCGCTTTGGGATGACAAAGGTATTTGCTTATGGCTGATTTCTTACAGACCGTGAAAGAGCGCGTTGTGGTTTTTGACGGCGCGATGGGGACGAATCTGCAGGGGCGGGATCTTTCTTTGGATGATTACTGGGGGAAGGAAAACTGCAGCGAGGTTTTAGTGCTTAGCCGTCCGGAGATTATACGAGAGGTTCATGCAGATTATTTTCGGATTGGTTGCGACGTTGTTGAAACCGATACGTTTGGCGGATCGCGAATTGTGTTGGCTGAATTCGATCTTGCGGACCGGGTGCGCGAGATCAATGTTAGGGCTGCGCAGATCGCCAAGGAAGCTGCGCGGGAGTTTTCGAGTGCGGGGCGGCCTCGGTTTGTTGCGGGATCGATGGGGCCTACCACCAAGTTGCCCTCGCTCGGACACATTGGCTTTGAGGCGATGGCGGCGGCTTATGAGGAGCAGGCTTCGGCTTTGATCGAAGGCGGCGTGGATGTGCTGCTGATTGAGACTTGCCAGGATTTGCTGCAGGCAAAGATTGCTGTGATTGGCTCTTTGGATGCGCTGCGGAAGGCGGGAAAGCGGCTGCCGGTGATGGTGCAGGTTACCTTGCAGGAAAGCGGCACGATGCTGCTGGGTACGGAGATCGCGGCGGCGCTTACCGCACTGGAGCCGTTCGATGTGGATGCGATCGGATTGAATTGCGCTACCGGACCGAAGGAGATGAACGATGCGGTCCGATATCTGGCGCTGAATTCTACGAAAGAAGTTTCTGTGCTGCCGAATGCGGGCTTGCCGGTGAATGTGGGCGGTCATGCGGTTTACAAACTGACGCCGGAAGAACTGGCGGAGTATCACAAACATTTTGTGCAGGATTACGGTGTTCGCATTGTGGGCGGGTGTTGCGGGACTACAGTCGAGCATTTGAAAGCCGTGATTGATGCGGTTTCCGGCGTGGAACCTGCCAAGCGCGAGGTCAAGAGGGTTGGAGCGGCGTCCAGTGCTTACACATCCGTTCCGCTCGATCTTGAGCCGAAGCCGTTGATCGTTGCTGAGGAGATGAACACGACCACGCGGGTGGAGAAATTTCGCAATCTGGTGCGCGGGCAAAAATATGATGACATTCTGGCATTGGCGAAAAAGTTGGTGAATGAAGGATCGCACATGCTGGATTTGTGCTGCGCGATTGTGGGCGAGGATGAGAAGGGATACATCTCTTCGATTCTGGAAAAAATTGCTACGCGGGTGCCTGCTCCGATTCTGGTGGATTCGACTGAGGCCGATGTGGTGGAAGAGGCGCTGAAGCGGATTCCGGGGCGGGCGATTATCAATTCGATCAATTTGGAGGATGGGGAGAAGCGGACTTCGCAGGTTTTGCCGATGGCGAAGCGGTATGGGGCGGGTGTGATTGCCTTGACCATCGATGAAGACGGGATGGCGCTTACGGCGGAGAAGAAGACGGCGATCGCGCACCGGATCTTTGATTTGGCAACTAAGAAGTATGGGCTGGACGCTACGGATTTGATTTTCGATGCTTTGACTTTGCCGATTTCTACTGGGCAGGAAGAATATCGGACTGCTGGGATCGAAACTTTGAAGGCGGTCGAGCGGATTAAGAAGGAACTGCCAGATGTAAAGACGATTTTGGGAGTCAGCAATATTTCTTTCGGGTTGGATGCTTATCCGCGGCGCGTGCTCAATTCGGTTTTTATGCATGAGGCGGTCGATCATGGGCTCGACATGGCGATCGTGAACTACACGAAGATTTATCCGTTGTACAAAATTCCGCAGGAAGAAGTGGATCTGGCGCGGAAGCTGATTTTCCGCGACGAGTCTGGCGGCGATCCGCTGCAGGCTTACATGAATCACTTCGCCGGGATGAAAGGGAAGACTGCGGGTTCGACTACGGCGCATGTGGATACGCTTTCGATCGAGGACAAGTTGAAATTCGCCATCATCAATGGCGAAAAATCGGTTGGGGAGGGGGCGCATAAGACGTCGCTGGAAGAACTGCTGGAAGAGGCGCTTGGGTCTTACTCGGCTTTGGAATTGATCAACACTGTGTTGCTGGATGGAATGAAGACTGTCGGCGATTTGTTTGGCGCGCGGAAGATGCAGTTGCCTTCGGTGCTGGATTCGGCGGGAGTGATGAAGCAGGCGGTGGCTTATCTTGAGCCGAAGATGGAGAAGAAAGAGGGCGGGTCGCAGAAGGGCACGATTGTGCTTGCTACCGTGAAGGGCGATGTTCACGATATTGGGAAGAATCTGGTGGACATTATTTTGTCGAACAACGGATTCAAGGTGGTGAATCTTGGGATCAAGCAGCCGGGGGACAAGATTATCAGCGCCGCGCAGGAGCATGGGGCGGATGCGATTGGGCTTAGCGGGTTGCTGGTGAAGTCGACTTTGGAGATGAAGTATGTAATCCAGGATTTGCAGCGGCAAAAGCTGGAGTTTCCGGTGATTTGCGGGGGAGCGGCTTTGACGCGGAAATATGTTGAGGACGATTTGCGGCGAGAGTATGAGAATGCCGTGTTTTATGCGGAAGATGCTTTTGCCGGGCTGCATGTGATGGAAGATTTGGTTACCGAAGATGGGGCTCGGGAGACGCGGCTGCGCGATGGGCGGACTGTGAAGGAATATGCCAAGGCCGCGGCGGTGGATGAGGAGACTGGGCCCGTTTTTTCGGAACGAAGCGCGGTGGTTTCGGACTCGCCCGATATTCCGGTGCCTCCGTTTTGGGGAGTGCGCGTGAAGAATTATGACGTGCGCGAGGTTTTTCCTTATATCAATGAGACGGCTTTGTTCAAGAATCAGTGGCAGTTGAAGACGGCTTCGCAGGCGGATTACGTGCGGCTGGTGGAGGAGAAGTTCCGTCCGATTCGCGGGAAGCTGGAGGAGGAGGTTGCGGCTTCGGGGTTGTTTGAGCCTAAAGTCGTTTACGGTTATTTTCCTTGCCAGAGTGAGGGGAATGATGTGGTGGTGTATGGAGTACCTGGTACCGAGTGCATAATGCCGAGTGAAGGTCAAAATCTTAAACACAGGGGACACGGGGATACACAGGGGGACGGCTTCAGTGGCGATGCTGGCAGCACAAGAGGTTCCTCGCTTTCGCTCGGAATGACAAAGAGCGCTGAAGAGGTTTTGCGGTTTACTTTTCCTCGGCAGCGCGAGGGGCGGCGGCTTTGTATTTCTGATTTCTTTGCTTCTCGGGCTTCGGGGAAGATGGATTTTATTGGGTTGTCGCTTGTGACTATTGGACCTAAGGCTTCGGTGGAGACTCAGCGGTTGTTTGAGGGTGGGGAGTATACGAAATATTTGTATTTGCACGGCCTGAGTGTGGAGACGGCGGAGGGGTTGGCGGAGCTGCATCATAAAAAGATGCGCGAGGAGCTGGGAATTGCGGGCGAAGACTCGCCGCATATTCGGGATTTGTTTCATCAGAAGTATCGAGGGTCGAGGTTTTCGTTTGGGTATCCGGCTTGCCCGAATTTGGAGGATCAGACTAAGTTGTTTGCTTTGCTGAAGCCGGAGGAAAATGTCGGGGTGCGGTTGACTTCTGGATTTTTGCTGGAGCCGGAGCAGAGTACTTCGGCGATTGTGGTGCATCATCCGGGGGCTAAGTATTTTGTGGTGTAGGCGCGGGACGGGACGCTACGGAGCCGCGGAGAGGACTGGGTTCGAAGATGAGAATCGAATCTGTCCCGCGGAGTAGGAGCGCCAACGGGCTAAAGCCCGACATCGCTTCGGGACCTGACGCGGCGCTCAAGCGCCGCTCTTCCACGGTGCGTTCGAGGGTATGGTCGAGGGTACGGTTGAAGCACCGATTAATTTCCTGCCAACCTGACGCTTCGCGATCTGCATCTTTTCTGCATGATTCGAAAATTGCCTTCTGGGGAGTATCGGTTGTATTCGCGGAAGAAGAATGTGAAGACTGGGAAGCGGAAAAATCTTGGGACTTTCTCGTCGCGGGCGGCGGCGGAGAAGCATGAGCGGGCTGTGCAGTATTTTAAGCGTGGGTGAGTTCGAGCGCACGCACCGGCGAATCCCACTTCTCGCAAAAGAAGCGAGAGGTGTGGCACCCTGAATTGAAGCCAAGCGCATCGGGTGCGGCGGAGGGGTAGGGATTCTTCGACCCTTCGACTCCGCTCAGGGCGGGCTTTGCGCTCGCTGTCGCTCGCGACTGCGCTCGGAATGACAATTTAAATGGCTGTGTTCTAGGACTGGTGCAGGAAGTTCGAGGGATCGGACAAGGCGATTAGTTTCCCTACGGGATAGTCTGCCTTGGATAGGGGAACCTCGGGCTGGGGATTGATGGTTAGAACCTCGCCGCTTTCGACCCCACACACCACCAACTGGTTTTCTTCGACACTGATCACGCGATATTTTTCGTCGAAGATTGACATCGGTTCCTCTTTGGTTTGACGAGTTGGATGCCGGAAAGACACCTTGCTGATGCTCCTGGAATCAACCTTAGTGCGTCCTCATTAGGACAAACCCTTGATTTGAAAGAAAGTATCGTTCGTGGAACGAAATACTTTGCGACGGGCTACTGTGACACTGGCTTCGTTTTGGCACTATAAGGCCTATATCGGTGCGGAAGGCAGAGTAGTTGAATGAACTTGCGCACCCCAACTACGTGCACCCTATGATTTTGTGGAAATTGAAAAGGCCGCTTGTGCGGCCTTCGGAATTTGACGGTCTAGCGCGTGCTTAGAGGGTGGACTCGATCTCGAAGCCCCAGGCTTCCAGCAAAGGCTCGGGGATGTACTTGGAATTCTTGTTCCGGCGAGCCCACTCGCGCAACCGGGTGGAGCGCAGATACTGATCGGGAGTGAGCTTGTACTCGCGCACGACCTGCTCGAACTCGGTGATGGTGGGCACTATGGGCCCGATTGGCTCGGGCTTGCCCCAGTTGGGATTTCCGCGTCGTTTTGCCATGAACAATAGCCTTTCCTACAAATACGGGGATGAGCTGGCCGCCTAATTATCCTTATCTATTTGATTCTCCGAGTGGTATCGGGATTCACAGATACGTAACAAAGGGTGCGACCGAAAACAAAGACGAATACCCTACAGCATAAAGAACCTGATCGGAGACTCAATATATTAGGGCAGGTTGGCATGGAAGTCAATACTAAACTTGCCGGAGTTGGTTTAATGAGTCACTTCTAAGCTGTTATGAGACATGGCGTTACGGAGTGGACATGCCACGAAAATTGCGGCCACCGGTCGAACCGGAAGCGGTTTTGCTGCTTTGCAGTGCCTAGCTGGCGGCGCTTTCGCAAGTGGCGCTCCCCTCGCGCGCATGAGATGGTTACAACCGTAACGTCTTTGCGGGGCAGCTTCATTGATTGGGCACTGGCGCAAGCTTAGAGTTAAAGTGCCGCTTTCTGAAAGCGTCGGAAGAACGTGCAGGCGGCACAAAATAGGGCGCAGACATGAATCTGAAGTCATTGTTGTTGAGTTCGGACGAGAAAATCGTGCGGGTTTTGCGGCGCACGCTTGGCGATCTTGAGATTGACGTGGAGCACTGCACGAGTTCGGAAACGGCGTTGCGTTTTCTGACGCGTGACCGGTTTGAAGCCATCATCGTCGACTGCTCGGAGGAGCGCGCGGCGGAAGTCCTGCGCGGCGCCCGCAGCGCGCCATGCAACAAGCGTGCGGTGGCGGTGGCCATTTTGGATGCGTCGGTGGGGCTGCGGTCAGCGTTCGACAATGGGGCGCACTTCACGCTTTATAAGCCGGTGTCGGCTGAGCGGGCGCGATCGAGCTTCCGTGCGGCGCGGGCGCTGATGAAGAAGGAGCGGCGCAGGAACTTCCGGATGCCGCTGCATGTGCCGGTGGAAATGGTGAATACCAGTTCAGATTTGCGATTGCGAGTGAAAACGGTCGACGTTGGAGAAGGCGGACTGGCGGTCGCGCTGCCGAAGCGGAGCATTCGTCTGGGACAGTGGAACCTGCTGTTTACGCTGCCGGGGGCCGGGGCGAAGATCGAGACTCTGGCGGAATTTGCCTGGGAAGGAAGTGGCAATCAGGTTGGATTGCGCTTTGTGAGTCCTTCGGCTGAGGTTACCGGCCAGTTGCGGGAGTGGCTGAGCCGCAATTCGCCGGATGCGGAGAAGGACGATCCTCCGGTTCGCTGCCAGCTTACGGACTTGAGCCTGCATGGTTGTTATCTGGAGGTGGCTTCGCCATTTCCGGTGGCTACGCGAGTGACGCTGGCGATGAAGGTGCCGGGCATGGAGATGAAATCGCTGGGCGTGGTGCGGGTGATGCATGCGGAGAAGGGGATGGGAGTGGAGTTTACCCAGAGCACTCCTGAGCACGGGGCGATGATTGAAAAGTTCCTCGCGCGCTTGGCGGAGAATCCGGATCAACTGCCAGAGCTGCTGGTGGAGCCGGAGGGATTGGAAAATGATGAGGCGCAGAATTTGCCGGCGGCTTCGAAGGCGGCGGGAGATCCTCTGATTAGTCTGTTCCGCAATCACGCCGAGCTGGGCGCGGAATCGTTTCAGGCGGAGTTGCGGAAGCAGCGCGGGATGGCGGCTGCCGGGGCGTGAAGGCGGCGCTTGGCTCAGCCTACCGGCTGCCCATGTGACGGCACAGAAGATTTTACGGTTTCGGGCGCGCGTGAAAGTGTCATACTTTAGGCACGGGCAGAAAGTACGCGTCCGCTCCCGAGGACACTGTGCGCGCGAAATTCCTGGGTTCGATTCTCTCCCTTCTCTCCCTTCTCTTCCTGCTCCTTCTAACGACAGCACCTGGCAAAGCGCAAATGCACGGACCGCCCCCGAAGCTTGACGGTGGGGCGGCGAGTACGAGTCCGCCCGAGGTTGATGAAAACCGCGAGCGCATCGAGAACGAGAGATTGAAGAAGGCTAATTCGGACCGTCAAGCGGCGCTTAGGACTGACACCGAGAAACTGGTGAAGCTGGCTGGAGAGCTGAAGGATTACGTGGATAAGTCGAATGAGAATGTTTTGTCGATGGACGTAGTGAGGAAGGCGGAGGAGATTGAGAAGCTGGCGAAGAGCGTGAGGGAGAAGATGCGGGGAGCGAATTAGGGAGTTGGAGCATTGAGCAATTGGGGAATTTGGTAATTGGGAAATTGTGTCGTTCAGTGTTTTAGCGAGGGCGGAGATTTTTCGATAACTTGCCGGTGCGTTTGGCGCTCACAGGGGCTGAAGCCCCGTTCATCTGATAGCCCTGATCGGCACGACTGAAGTCGTGCCCTGATACGAACCCCTTTCGTGACGCCTTTCAGTGGCAAAGAAAACGCCATCCGACGTTTTGGATGGCGTTTTTGTTTTGGCTAACATCGACTTCATCGGCGCGGCTCAACCCGCGCTTTCAAAGCGCTCTACGGCCGACGGGACGCCGCGCTACTTGGTGTCGCTGCGGATTCTCATGCCGTAGAACGAGCGGTAGACGAAGAAGAAGGATACGGCGAAGAAAGCCAAGGCCAGCACGTTGGTGAGGATTGGGCCCCGGTCGCGAGTTAGCGTTACCGCCAGTTCGACCGCCAGTAAGCCGAATAGCGTGGTGAATTTGATTACTGGATTCAATGCTACCGATGAGGTGTCTTTGAAGGGATCGCCGACGGTGTCACCGATCACGGTAGCGTCGTGCAGCGGAGTTCCCTTCTGTTTCATTTCTACTTCCACGATCTTTTTCGCGTTGTCCCACGCCGCGCCGGCGTCGGCCATGAAGATAGCCTGGTAGAGGCCGGAGATGGCGATCGAGATGAGGTAGCCAATGAAGAAGAACGGCTCCACGAAGGCGAAGGCGAGGGTGCCGAAGAAGACGGCGATGAAGATGTTCAACATGCCCTTCTGCGCGTACTTGGTGCAGATCTCGACGACCTTCTTGCTGTCCTCGACGGAAGCCTTGGTCACGCCTTCGAGTTTGATGTTGGCTTTGATGAACTCGACGGCGCGGTAGGCGCCGGTGGTGACGGCCTGGGTGGATGCGCCGGTGAACCAGTAAATCATGGCGCCGCCGGTAACCAGGCCGAGGAAGAACGGGGCGTGGAGCAGCGAGAGATTCTCCTTGTTTATGGTTAGGCCGTTGGTGAGAGCCATAATGATGGAGAAGATCATGGTCGTGGCACCGACTACCGCGGTGCCTATCAAAACCGGCTTGGCCGTGGCCTTGAAGGTATTACCTGCGCCGTCGTTGGCTTCGAGCAAGTGCTTGGCGCGCTCGAAATTGATGTTGACGTTGTAGTCCTTCTTCACTTCAGCCACGACGTTGGGAACCTGCTCGATTAGGGAGAGTTCGTAGACGGATTGAGCATTGTCGGTGACCGGGCCGTAGGAGTCAACAGCGATGGTCACGGGGCCCATGCCGAGGAAGCCGAAGGCCACGAGACCGAAGGCGAATACGGCCGGAGCGAGCATGGTCTCGGCGTCGAATCCCATGGTGCTGAGGCCCTGAGTGCTGAAGTAGTAGGCGATGGACATGAGCAGGACCATCGACAGGCCGAGGTAGTAGCAGGAGAAATTGCCGGCGACGAATCCGGAGAGGATGCCGAGCGAGGCTCCGCCTTCTTCGGCGGAGGTGACGACTTCCTTCACGTGGCGCGATTCAGTGGAGGTGAAACTCTTCACCAACTCGGGGATGAGGGCTCCGGCGAGAGTTCCGCAGGAGATGATGACGGAGAGTTTCCACCACTGGGAGTTGTCACGGCCAAGCATGGGAATAATGAAGTAGGAGACCACAAAAGTGAGGGCGATGGAGACGATGGAAGTGAGCCAGACCAACGTGGTGAGCGGGGTTTCGAAATTCATTTCATCGACGTTGCCGAAACGGGCTTTGGCGATGGCAGCGTTGAGGAAGTAAGAGATGGCGCTGGCAATGATCATCACGACGCGCATGACAAAGATCCAAACGAGCAGTTGAACTTGCACGGTGGGACTCTTCACGCCGAGGAGAATGAACGTGATCAGCGCTACGCCGGTTACGCCGTAGGTTTCGAAGCCGTCGGCGGAGGGCCCGACGGAGTCGCCTGCATTGTCGCCGGTGCAGTCGGCGATTACGCCGGGGTTGCGGGCATCGTCTTCTTTAATCTTGAAGACGATCTTCATCAAGTCGGAGCCGATGTCGGCGATTTTGGTGAAGATGCCGCCGGCGATGCGGAGCGCGGCTGCGCCCAGCGATTCGCCGATGGCGAAGCCGATGAAACAGGGGCCGGCGTAGTCGCCGGGGATGAAGAGAAGGATGATGAGCATGATGAGCAGCTCTACGCTGATCAGCATCATGCCGATGCTCATGCCGGCTTCGAGAGGAATTTGATAGACCGGGAACGGTTTGCCGGGAAGCGATGCGAATGCGGTGCGGGAGTTCGCGAAGGTGTTGACGCGAATGCCGAACCAGGCTACGCCGTAGCTGCCAGCGATGCCGACCAGGCTGAAAGCGAGAATGATGGCTACACGCTGCGCTTCCATGTGCTCGAGCAGGCCGAAGTAGAGCAGGATGATGACGGCGATGAAGGCCCACAGGAAGAGAATGAATTTGCCTTGCGTGACTAGATACGTTTTGCAGGTCTCGTAAATGAGCTCGGAGATTTCGCGCATGGAGCGATGGACGGGAAGATTCTTCAGGCGCATGTAGATGACCATGCCGAAGCCGAGTCCGAAGATGCAGAAGATAATGCCGATTAAGAGCAGCGTGTGGCCGTCGATTGCGCCGTTGAGGAAGCTGACGGAGGAGAGATCGGGAAGCTTTAGCGAGGCTTCGCCCCCGGCGCTTTCGGCGGGTTGGGCTAGGGCTGCGATTGCGCCGAAGGTCAGCATTGTGGCTACGGCGAGAGTTTTCTTTGCGGTCTTCTTTAATACATTTGTCAGGAAGCCGGAAATCGCGTGGCTTGGTTGGAACGCAGCGGCGTTGAGCCAGGTGCGCATCATAAGTCCTCCAAAAATGAATCGGTTTTAGGAATATTGAACGTGTTTAGATACAGCCTTCCAGCGGGATCGCCCCGGCCGAGCACGAACGGGACATCGCTGGAATTCCGAACACGCTTCCACCGCAAGACCTAAACGGAGTTTGGAGCTTGGCCGCGTCGGAGTTTGCGTCTCGCCCGCCGGATTAGAACGGCTCCGGAAGAGATACGCAAAACGGGCATTTATAGCATGTCGGGTGGATGGGGGTCAATCGGAAGAGTGGGGTGGTAGTGGCCCGCGCAGGCGATTGACTCTTTCGCCCGCCCGTGGGAGAATGCTCTCCCTTTGCCATGGAGGCACTCGATGAACCATTCGCGTTCGCGCAATTCCCCGCTACCTCTTCCCGCATTATTAAATCGTC
>Ga0208690_1000458_pt1 | contig 11696 bp, 9 predicted proteins | sample June2015DPH_16_1_2_FD_184712 | JGI IMG/M metagenome (GOLD analysis project Ga0208690, IMG submission 184712) | Peatland microbial communities from SPRUCE experiment site at the Marcell Experimental Forest, Minnesota, USA - June2015DPH_16_10... | ecosystem: Environmental > Terrestrial > Soil >...
TACGCGGCCCGCTGGAGCGTCGTGACATTGCGCGCAGTGCGTTTTGTAGAGAGCCGCGCCGTCCTGCGCGCAGGCTACGCCCAGCCCGAATAAGATCGAGAAAAATGTTCGCGTCATTTAGATAGAAGCCTTCAGCCGACGCGCGCCAGCCGCCGGACCGAGAGAGCGGTAAAGAGCAACGTTACGCCGGCGAGGACGGCTACATGCATCCAAGGTGCGCCTTCGCTGGGATTGCCCAAAACGCGGAAGGCGAGTTGATCCAGATGGTGGGCCGGCCAGATCACCGCCATCGTAGCCATGGATTTTGGCAGCGGAAACATTATTCCCGAGAGATAGATCATCGCCAGATAAATGAGGTTTGCGATGGCCGGCGCGGCTTTGCCTGAAGTTCGTGTGCCGATGAAGAGCCCGAGCGCGCAAAACGGGAGCGCGCCTAATATATTGACAACCGTTAGACCAGCGCATTGCGTAGCGCTCAGCGGCAAGTGGCCAAGCGTTAGAGCAGCGGCGATCATAGTGGCCGTAATGATCACGCCAAACATCATCGCCATCATCAGCTTCGCGGTGAGATACGCCGCGGGCGGCATGGGCAGCGCGCGCTTGAGCGCCAGCAAACCTTGTTCGCGTTCCAGCGCCACCACTGCTCCAAAGCCGAACAAACCCGGCCCCATCACGCCAAATACATCGAAGGCTGCGAAAGTGAAGATGGCGGACTTGTGGTCCGCGCGGAGGGCCGCGCCAAAGAGCAGCACCGCGAACAGAAGATAAAGAGCCACGGGAAGGCATAGGAAGGGAATCCCGAAGGCAGGTGTTCGGAGCATTCGCAGGGTTTCGTATTTCGCTTCCGTAAGGCACGCATTTAACAATCGGCCGAACGGCATCGCGCGATTTGTGGTTAACCGGCTACTCGGCATTTCTATGGCAGTGGTACTCATTGTGGGGTCTCCTGTGTCAGTTCCGCGAACGCTTCGGAGAGTCCGGCGCGCCGCACTTCCAATCCTTCCAGCGCTTCGTCGGCGGCCAGCAATCGCCGGACGATATCCTCCGCATTGTTCGCGCTTATGTGCATTTTTAGCTGGCTGCAGCTTACGCTTTCGACGCCGGGCCAGCGTTCCACCTCATCCACCGCGAGCGTGGTTGAGCAACTGATGTGCTTCTGGACCACGTGGCCGCGGATTTCACTCACCGTGCCGGAGGCGATTACGCGTCCGCGCGCCAGCACAGCCACGCGATCCGCCAGCGCTTCCGCTTCTTCGAGATAATGCGTGGTCAGTACGATGGAAGCTCCCTGTTCCACCAGCCGGCGCAACACACTCCACATCATCTCGCGAGCCTGAATGTCGAGCCCCACGGTGGGCTCGTCGAGGAACAGCAATTTCGGACGTCCGCACACTGCTACCGCAAACTGCGCCTGACGTTTTTGTCCGGCTGAAAGTTTTCCATAGGGACGATCGCGAAGGGGCGTGGTGTGGGTTAGCTCCAGCACCGCGTCCACTGAAAGCGGATCCGGATAGTAGCTGGCTGCGAGATCAATCTGCTCGTGGACGCGCAACTCTTGCGCCAGCGCGACTTCCTGCATCATCACGCCCACTTGCCGGCGGGCTTCGACGCGGCGTGGGGACTCGCCAAACATCTGGACGGTTCCTTGATCCGGTGAGCGCAGTCCCAGCATGATAGAGATGGCCGTGGATTTTCCGGCGCCGTTCGGGCCGAGTACGGCGAAAAGTTCGCCGCGGCGCACTTCGAGATCTAAACCATCCAGGGCGACGGTTTTGCCGAACTTTTTGCTTACGCCGGATAGCCCGGCCACACAATCACTAGTCATGACACCTGCTTTCTGCGTTCTGCTTACTCGTTTCGTAGCGCCACTGTCGGATCGGCGCGCATCGCTCGACGGGCCGGGATATAGCACGCTGCCAGAGTCACGCATGCCAGCAGCACGGCCACGCCGGCCAGCGTTAATGGGTCCGTGGTACTGATACCCAGCACTAATTCACGAACGATCGGCGCCGCGACGAGCGATAGCAAAAGCCCGGCTGGAAGTCCGATGCCGACAATCAGGAGTCCCCGGCCGAGAACCAGCTTTCGGATATCGCGGGGCGAAGCGCCTAGCGTTAAGCGAACGCCAATTTCATGCGTGCGTTGCGCGGCAGAATAGGATACGACGCCATAGAGTCCCAGAAGCGCGAGCGCTAGCGCCAGCAGGCCCATAACAGTTGCGAATCCCGATTCGATGCGTAAGCCCAGGAATCCGTATCCCGCTGAACTGTCGATTTGTTGGAGCAAGGTCTCGACGCCAGCCACCGGCAAACCGGGAGCAAGACTACTGATTTCCTTGAGCACCTCTGCGATAGCAGTTTCTGTCGCACCGTTGTAGCGAACGCGCAAGGTCTGAATGGGCGCGTAATTCTGTTCGAACGGAACATATATGTAAGGCTGCTTCGGTTCGGTAACAGCGAGGTATCGGGCGTCCCGCAGCACTCCCACCACTTGAATCGGGTGCACGGGATCGATCGTAAGCTGAATTGTTTTCCCGACAGGATCGTGACCCGGCCAGAAACGTTCCGCAAACGTCTCGCTAACGATAGCGACGCGCGGCGCGTGCTCATGGTCAGACGGGTTGAAGGATCGGCCACGGACTACCGGCATGCGTAGCGTCTCAAAAAAATCGCGGGAAACTACGTCCCAGAAAACCGTGGGCGCCGCTTGGCCTTTGGGCGACGCATAGCCCTCCGGTTGCACCTGCATGGGGAGCGGAAGCGCGCTAATCGGCCCGCTGATGGCAAGGCTGGCGGATTCCATCTCGGGCAGCGTGCGAACACGCCGCAGAAGTTCGCTGTAGAATTGCCGTCCCTGCGTTTCGTTATAACCGACGTTGTGCGGATCTATGCTGAAGTTGAGGATATGGCGCGCGTCGAAGCCCATATCCAGCCGGCGGCCATTTTGCAAACTGCGGTTCAGCAGAGACGCAATGATGAGTAACAGGAAGGACGCCGCGACTTGCGCAATCACTAAAACACTGCGCGTGCGTTGTGGGCGACCAGAGCTGCGCTGTCCGCCATCGCGCGCTACCGCCGCCAGATCCGCGCGGGAACCTCGGAGAGCAGGCACGATGCCGAGCATCAGCCCCGCTAGGACCGCTGCGGCAAGCGCGTACGCGAGCACCCGCCCGTCGAAGCTGAAATCCAAGTAAATCGGAATTCCTTGTAATCTGAGGGTACTCAACGCGCTACAGGTCCATGCGCTCGCCAGGAGTCCCGCGAGCGCGCCGAAACACGTAAGGAGAAAACTTTCGGTGAGCAGTTGCCGGATCAGCCGGCCACGGGAACCGCCCAGAGCCGCGCGCATGGCGATCTCTTTTTGCCGGGCGGCCGCGCGCACCATCAAGAGGTTCGCCAGATTTATGCACGCCAGCACCAAGACGAGCGCGGCCATCGCCAGAAAGACCGCTCCCAGCTCCATCAGCTCGTTGCCACTTTGAATTCTGCCCAATAATTGCTTCTGAACCACCACCGTCACGCCACTCGAGTCTTTGGGATAAGCAGCCGACAGGCGCTCGGACACGATCTTGAGCCTGGCTTGCGCCTGATTCAACGAAACTCCCGGCGCCATCCGGCCCAGGAGATAAATGTTCCGGATGCTTCGGTTTTCGAGAAAGCCCGGAAATCCGGCAGAAATTGAATTCATGCCGAGCGGTAGATAACCTTGCACGTCGATCAGCGCCTGCGCGCCGTGGAATTGCTTGGGAGCCACCCCCACCACGGTCACCGGATGCCCATTGAGGAAGACGTGCCTGCCGATCACGTTCGGATCGCCCGCGAAGTGGGCTTTCCAATAGGAATAACCCAGGACAATCATCGGGTCGCCACCCTCCACTTTGCCTTCCGACGGCAGGATCACCCGGCCCAACACTGGCTTCACTCCTAGCAGTGTGAAGTAGTTGCCGGTTACGTAGTGCGTGATCACGCGGTCCGCGCGGCCGTCAACACTCAGACCATCCAAGCCGTCGCAATACGCCAGAATGCCGGAAAGAGCGCCCGTAGTTTGATCCCGGATATCGCGATACTCCGGATAGGAGAATGCGGGCATCGGAAAACTGCCCTTTTGCTGGGAGGAGAATGTCACTAACTGGCCTGGGTCTTCGACCGGCAGAGGCCGCAATATCAGCATGTTGATCAGGCTGAAGAGAGTGGTATTCACTCCGATTCCAAGCGCGAGCGATATAATTGCGACGGCGGTGAAACCGGGGGCTCTTCGAAATCCACGCAGCGCGTAGCGAATGTCTTGGAGCAGTGCTCCCACCCACGCTACGGCTCGGGCTTCGCGGTAAATTTCAGCGGTTTGCGCGACGCCGCCGAACTCGATCAGAGCCCGCCGCCGGGCTTCCGCCGGTGTCATGCCACGACGTACGTTCGCCTCGGTCTCCATCTCGATGTGAGAACGGAGCTCGTCTTCTAAATCGCGATCCAACCGGGGCGCGGCGAAGAGCGCGCGGACACGAGAGATAAGAACACGTAGAAAGGTCATGGCGTTCACTCCGTCGCGTTGAGCATGCGCGCCATGACGCCGGCGAAGCGTTCCCACTCCAGCGTTTCGGCTTCCAGCTGCTTTTTGCCGGCTGGGGTCAGCGAATAATATTTCGCGCGTCGATTATTTTCAGTGATTCTCCATTCGGAGCTGATCCAACCTTTTTGCTCGACACGCAGCAGCGCGGGATACAGCGTGCCCTGGTTCAACTGCAGGAGATCCCCGGAGATCTGGCGAATGCGCTGCGCGATCCCCCATCCGTGCATGGCGCCCAGGGTCTCGAGGGTTTTGAGGATCATGAGGTCGAGAGTGCCTTGCAGAACATCTGACTTTAGAGCATCGGACTTCGCCATAACCGCTCCTTTTGGATATCTACAGAAGCAGTGTAAGGCAATTCCTGTTGGATGTCAACAGTAACGGATTAGACAGATGCTGTCGATTGCGTAACTAATTGAAAAATATAATAGAAATGGAGGCGAGGCTCGGCGGACGAGCCGTGGACGCCGCGTAGTGGGAGGGAAGGAACTACGCGGCCCGGCGGGTCCTAGCTAAATCAGATCGCCGATTTCTTTGGCGACGTTGCGGGCTTCCAGATGGATCAAGCCGGCGTTGGAACCCATGGGGCCCATCACGGCCAACACGGCTTTGGCACCGGCAGAGTAAACAAAGAGCACGCCTTCGTCTCCCCGGATGCTCACTTCCGACAACCCACCGGTGGCCATGCTCTCGCTGATCCGGCGCCCCAGGCTGGATGCAGCGGCAGCCATGGCAGCCACGCGATTCGGATCGGTACCGTTCGAAAGCGAATGCGCCACGGGCAGACCCTCATTAGAGGCAAGCAATACACCGCGCAGTTCCGGAATGGAATTGCGAAGCGTCTCGAGCTGATTCTTCAAAGCTTCTTGTTTTACCATAAACCCTCTCTCCTTAACGGCTACGCACCTTCAGCCGATGCGAGGCAGAAAGACGTCCAGTCAAACGCTCCGGCTTGACCAGGCTCTCGCTCAAACGGGCACGGGAGGAATCCAACTGGCATTCCCAGCATGCCCTGTTAGGTAGATCGTCCGTTAAGGCGGCAACTTTAGATATTCTTTGCGGCAAACACACTATTTTCCGGAAAATTCTGCGGGGCTACTCCTGAAGCCTCGCAGTTCCCGACGAGTGAGTTGCGGCTGCGGGGGTAGCCGAAAGCCGGGAGTAATTGGTGCGGATTCATCCTTGGTTGTAGTGTAGTCGCCTTAGAAAGAGTGGATAAGAGCTTTACCGTATAAGAACACCCTTGTTTGGCCTTAACGATTTCCTGGCAAAGAGCCGATTACACGCATATGCGTTGCCTGTACTGCGGAAAGCAACTGGCGCTGCTCAAGAGACTCACAGGCGGCGGCGAGTTCTGTTCCGACGCTCACAAGCAAAGTTATCAGGAGGAGTATAACCGTCTAGCGCTCAGCCGCTTGCTGCAGGCGCAATCGAAGCCGGGCGAGATCAAAGTATCCGCTCCCAAGGCGCCTGCGCCTACCGAGGGCTTGGGGCAACCTCTGCCTCCGGGTGCCGCGCGGCGCCGCGCACTGCCGGCCAGTGCTCCCACGCCTGAGCCGCCCGCCCAAGCGCCGAGACGTTCCGAGCGAGTGTTCTACGCTCCGGCGGCAACCGAAGAGACGGTACCTGAAGCCGTGGAAGAAATGGTGCCGGTAGCCCTGGAAGAAGCAGTGGAGGAGACGCCGTCCGGGCCCGAGGTAACACCTGAAGTAACCATCGAAGTAAGCGAGGAAGCGCCACCTGAGGTGACCGTGTTCTCGATGGAGATCCCGGCCTACTCAGCGCTGGCCGACGGAATACCTTACGTAGAACCGTGGCTGGATATCGCGCCGGCTCCCTGCAGTCCGGCATGGCAGGCGTCGCAGCCGGCTTCCCACTTGCCGTTGGCAACTTTAACGGCGGTGGAGGGCCCCTCCGCGGGGGAGATGGAGCAGCGGGCGTTGGCGGCGGAATCGGCTCCGCTGGAATTTGCGCAAGCGGGCGTAAGCATGACGGTGCTTGCGGAACGTACATTCGCTCCGGCCGCGACAGCCCGCATTCTAGCCGAAGCAGAGAGTGAGCAATTATTCTCCTCACTGCCTTCGGGAGAGCTGGTGCCACTCGCCATCTGCTCGAGCGTGGGCGGCATTCCGCTGGCCGGCATGAATCTGACGGCCGAGCCGGCTGAATTTGCAAACGCGAAGGCGGACCTGCATGTGCCATTTCACGCCTCGGTGATGCCCGCACGCGCGTTCCCAGCAGCCTCGCCCATCCAACTGGATATTCGCGTCACTGCTTCCGGAGCCGGCCATCAGACCAGCTCGAACGGGGCTCTCCGTTTTCCCGTCCGCATCACATTTCAGGATTCTTCGCTGTTGAATCTATACCCCTCGGGAATCGATTTCCCAGCCGAAGATTCCGAAGTAGTCCTGACTGCGCCCTGGGCCGACGAGATGCTTACCCACTCGAACGGCTTCAACGGGAATGAAAATGGGCTCAGTGAGACGGAGCCTGCAGGCTCACCGCGTGAAGTGCTGGAAGCGCTGTCCAAGCTCCATCAGGATTTGGCCGCACAGCAGGAAGAGGCCGAGGAGCAGGAAGCTGAGCCGCTTGCCACCGATCTGGAATTGATCGCCGAGCCGGAAGTGCAAACGAGTATCGCCGCTCGGCAGGAAGAGCCGTCCACCACCACCATCGACATATCCGCGGAGCTTGCCGATGAGCGTCCCATTCCCGGATCGGCCCATGATCTATTTGAGATTCCCTTGAAAATCTTCGCGCCGCTGAAACCGGCCCTAGCTGTGGAATCGAATGCGCTGGTCAGCCTATCGCCCGAGATGCCCCGTCTCAAGGCGCTGCCGCTGAGGCCGAAAGTCGCCAAGGCTCCGCCGGGATTCTCTCCACAACCCGGCGCGGTCCAAAGCAAGGGCCTAGTCGTGGAGCCCAAGCCGAAAGCGCCTGCGTCCGCGCCTGCTCCTCCGCCGCCGCGGCAAGAGGTCCGGACCTCGCAGATTCCGGCGCCCGTAGCCAAGCAGCCCGCGCCACCTGTAAAAGCTCCGCCGACGGTGCAGCCTGTTAAGCCGGGTCAAACATCCAAACCGGCGCTGCCGGTAAAACCAGTACCGCCAGCCAAACCTTCACAAGCCGTCAAGCCCACCCAGCCGCCGGTAAAAACAGCCAAGGCGCCTGCCGCGAACGTACCGACGCCGCCCAAGCAGTCCCCATCGCAGACACCTGCGGCTGCGCCACCGCCTCAGCCCGCCGCCCACGATACCAAGGTTGCTGATAAGGTTGCTGAGCAGAGTGCCACTCAGGCCCCCGCGGCTCCGGCTGCCCCGGAACAGGCCTCCAGGCCTGACGAAACGATGCCCAGTTTTGCTTCCATCCAACCGGGCAAGAACGGCTCCTTTCTCGGATCCCTCAAAGGCAAGCTCGTCCTCGCGATATTACTGGTGGTGACCGCGACTGGCGTGTTCTACAACATGGGCAACAGACCGCACGCGCCGGCGCCAACCCCGGCGGCCACCACCACTACCGACGACGCCGCGGGCCCCAGCATCATGATGGGAGAAGGCGGCTGGGTGCAAAGTTGGGCCGGCGATACCAACGGATCGCATGCCGGCCGGCAGATTACCATCTATCGCCCGTCGCTCAAACTCTCCGACTACCGGATCGAATTCCAGGGCGAGATCGATAGTAAGAGCATCGGTTGGGTGTTCCGCGCGCTGGATCCGTACAACTACTACGCCATGAAACTATCCATCGTAACGCCCGGCTTGTCCCCCAAGATGGCGCTCATCAAATATGTGGTGTTGCAGGGACACGAGACAGAAGTGGGACGCGTTCCACTGGATATGGCGGTCAGGAACGACACGCTGTTCAGTGTCCGCATGGATGTTCGTGGCTCGAAATTCAGCACGTTCGTACAGGGCCAACCGGTGGACGTCTGGACGGATGAACAAATCAAGTCGGGAGGCGTCGGATTCTTGAATGAACGCGCCGAGCGCGCGCGCGTTAAGTCGGCCGCGATCTCCTACCTGACTGGAGGGAAGAATTGAAAAGACTGCAGGCAGAGAAAACTTCCATGGAACAATCCAACGACCAATGGCTATGGTTCGTCGACGACGAGCTGGTGGAGGCGCTGGCGCGCCACGACGTATTAGACCCGCAGAGCAAGAAGCGTGCCGTCCAATCCGTTGCGTTGGTCAAGGCGTTATCGCTCAACATGGAGGGCAAGACCGAGCAGGCCTTGCGCGAGATCCGTTCCGCCATCGAGAACGGCGAAGCGTTGCCCGAGCTCGACTGGACCCAGGCACATTTGGAATTTCAGTTGGGCCAATATGAAGCCGCGCTTGAGAATTACGGAAAAGTGCTGGCCGCCTATCCGAATCATAGAGCTGGAATCTACAATTCGGCGCTGTGCTTGGAAAAGTTGCACCGCTATGAGCCGGCTGCCGAAGCGTTTCGAAAAGCGGCTGAGATTTCTCCCAACCTGGCCGAAGCCACGCTCGGACTAGGTATCTGCCAACTGCATTTACAACATCCGGAGGAAGCGCTGGGCGCGTTCGAAGAATGCCTGAAGTTGAAGCCCGCCTACGAAAACGCGCTGTACGGGAAGGCAGTTGCACTGCAGTTGCTGGGCCGCCTGGAGGAAGCCTGGGAGCTCTACACGAAACTGCTCCCGTCCAATGGCGGTAACGCGGAGTTGCTCACCAACATGATCGGCCTGGCGCTCGGAAAATCCGAGGACGTCAAGGTTCGCGAGTACTCGGAGAAGCTGCTAAAGGTACGCCCGGGCGCCAAGGCGGCGCTCGAAGGGTTGACGGCCGCGGCCATCGCGCGCGGCGATTTTAAAACCGCCGCGACACATGCGGCGCAACTGGCGAAAGCTGCTCCAAAATCATACGAAGCCTGGTTCAACCTGGGCGTGGCTTATCAGAAGACCAACCGCATGGAGCAGGCCGGCCAAGCGTATTCGGAAGCGATCAAACTGCAGCCGGAAAGCGAAGTGGCCTACGCGAATCTTGGGACTACGTTGCAAGAGCGCGGCGACCTGCCCGCTGCGCGTAAAGCCTACGAGCGCGCCCTCCAGATCGCTCCGTCGCACACGGGCGCGCTGTGGAATCTCAGCCATCTGTACGAAAAGCTGGGCTACACCGAGGACGCTGAGAAGTGCATGGAAAAAGTGGTGGAGAATGAACCTGAACGCGTGGACGCGTGGTTCCGATTGGGCTATTTCCGGCTGCTGCGCGGCGATCACACTCGGAGCATCGAACCTTTTCGCAACTGCGTCAGCCAACGTTCGGATTGGCTGGAGGCGCTGGTGAACCTGGGCCAGGCGCAGTGGCGCTCGGGCGATCTCGAAGCCGCCAAGGGCACTCTCACGCAAGCCGTAACATGCCATCCGAAATCCACCGACGCTTTGCGCGCCCTGGCAGCCTTGAGCGTCGAGATGGGCGATTACATCCAGGCCCTGGATGCCGAATCGAAATTGCAGGAATTGGGAGAGCCTCTTCCGGAGCTAGCCTTCAACATCGGAGTACTGCTCGAAAAATCGAGCCTGTTTGAAGATGCCGCGCGCACCTATCGCCGCGCTGCCGACGAAAAGCCGGGTTTCGCAGAAGCCTTGCTCAATCTGGGGCATGCGCTGAAAGCGCTCGGCCAGGAAGATGAAGCGCGTTCGTGCTGGCAGCAGGCGGTGGAAGCGAAGCCGGAACTGGCGGAAAAGTACTTCTAGTAGATCGAATTCAAGGTACTATCTCATCTGCAGCCATTTCACGCTGGTCGGATTCGAGTGCTCGCACTGCATCGTATCCGTTACCCCCGATGCAATCAAGCCGCACGCGTTCGATTGCGCGCTGCGCAAGGCGTGCTCTTCAGTGTCCGCGCGTGCCGTGCGGCACGACGTCCTTCCCTGAAATGCCACGCACACTTCCACGCGGTACTTGACATTGCTGGTGCTCGAATAAAACATGTAGACCAATCCGAGCGCCGCAATGACGCCAATTACCGCAATCGCGACCTTCTTGTTCATGCGCCCCGGCCTTCGGCGAAAAAATTCCCCATGCGGCGGAATTTGTCATAGCGATCATCAATCAGTTCGCGCGACGAGCGCGATGTCAAATCCGCTAGCGCGCTGCGAATCGCGTCCCTGACAAACTCGGCGGCTTTGTCGGCGTCGGTGTGCGCGCCCTCGGCCGGCTCGGAAATTATCCCGTCGATCAGCCCTAGTGCCATGAGGTCGCCCGAAGCCAGTTTCAGAGCCTCGGCAGCTTCGGGAGCCTTGCCCGAATCGCGGTAAATGATGGCTGCGCAGCTTTCGGGAGAAATCACACTATAGTAGGCGTTCTCCAGCATGTACACGCGGTTGGCGATTCCCAATCCCAGCGCGCCGCCGCTGCCGCCTTCGCCGATCACGATGGTGATCACCGGGACGCCCAGACGCGACATCTCGCGCAGGTTCAAGGCAATCGCTTCCGCCTGGCCGCGCTCTTCGGCATCGATCCCCGGATAGGCCCCGGGTGTATCCAGAAATGTAATGATGGGCCGCTGAAATTTGTCGGCCATCCGCATCAGGCGGAGCGCCTTGCGGTATCCCTCCGGTTTCGGCATCCCGAAATTCCGGTGCAGTTTCTGCTTGGTATCGCGGCCCTTCTGCTGGCCGATCACCATCATGGGACGCCCGTCGAAGAACGCCATGCCGCCCACGATGGCTGCGTCGTCGGCGAAGGTGCGGTCTCCATGCAGTTCCGAAAAGCCGGTGAAGATGCGCGTGATGTAGTCGAGAGTGTGCGGCCGCTTGGGATGGCGCGCCAATTGTACCCGTGCCCAGGTGGCATTCACCGTTGACGTTTCGGCGCTCTTCTCGTGCGGCTGTGAGGCTGGGTTTTCTTCCATTCCGAATTGCGCGGGACTAGCTTGCCAGGACCTCCACCGATTCCGGTCCGCAGATCCGTTCCACTTCGGCCCAGAATTCTTTGTCCGGGCGTACTTTGCGCGTCACATCCAGAATAACGGAAAAATCGCGAGGTTTCTCAAGCCGTAGCCGCACCTCGGTGTTGCCGCACTTTTTGGCGAACAGTTGATTCAGTTCTTCAGCCTTATCCATGGCCTGATCTTTGGTCCCGTTTACACCCACGGCCACGCGAATCGAA
>Ga0208690_1000463_pt1 | contig 11641 bp, 8 predicted proteins | sample June2015DPH_16_1_2_FD_184712 | JGI IMG/M metagenome (GOLD analysis project Ga0208690, IMG submission 184712) | Peatland microbial communities from SPRUCE experiment site at the Marcell Experimental Forest, Minnesota, USA - June2015DPH_16_10... | ecosystem: Environmental > Terrestrial > Soil >...
AGAGTGACGGAATGGAGCCACAGGGTCCGCTGGTCAGGGGCGCGCACGGTGATCTCTTTGGCACCACCCCTGCTGGTGGCAGCGTGGGCAATAATTGCGGCTATCCCTACTATGGCTGCGGCACCGTGTTCGAAATCTCGAAGGGTGCGAGCGGCTGGACCAAGACTACCTTGTACACGTTCCTGGGAGCCACGGACGGCGCCACACCTCTGGGCGGCGTCATTCTGGATTCTGCAGGTCATTTGTATGGAACGGCCGAGCAAGGGGGCAATCCCAACGGTTGTGTTACCAACCCGAACCCCGGTTGCGGCGTTGTCTTTACGCTGGGGGCCAATTCTTCCGGCGAATGGACCGAGCAAGTCATCGCAACCTTTGAGCCGAATGCCGACGGCAACCCCGGCAACACCGGCGGATCGCCCGCCGGCAGCCTCGTCTTCGATTCCGCGGGCAACCTCTACGGCACGGCTTCGCAGGGAGGCGCCGGAAACGGAGTCGTCTTCAAACTCTCCAAGAGTTCCGCCACCAAGTGGAATGAAACCGAGTTGTACACCTTTAACGGCCTCAACCATGGTGCGAGTCCAGTGTCGAACATCCTCGTGAACACGACCGGCGACCTCTTCGGCACAGCGATCGCCGGAGGGAAAACAAGCGACACATACTGCAGCGGAACCTGCGGACTCGTTTTCGCGCTCAAGCCTTAGGGAGGCTAGCCCGCATTCGGCGGAGCCCGGCGCATTGCCTGTTATGCTTCCGCGCTATCGCCTAACATTTCCGCTTCAATGCCCGAGCCGCTTTCCCGGGGCGGAATTCTCGCGCCGGGAAAATATCCATTTCGCGCCAGGAGCTGGATGGCGCGGGTTAGATCGCTTCGTCTGGCCGAAAGCTTCTCGATCACACTGGCGACAAAAGCTCTCCTGTGCCCGTACCACTGAGGTGGCATCTGGGCAAAAGTTTCCCAGATTGGGTTCAGGTCCATCATGGACGCTCTATGCACCCACGGCCAAAGCTCGTCCAGCGATTTCACCGTTCCCGAGGCCCATTGTGGAGCGGGGCAGGAATGAACCGTGGAATCCTCGAAGTGATTCCAATTGGACTCGGCAAGGCAGTGGCTGTGGTCAACCAGAATTACTTCGTGTCCGGAGCGCGGCCTTGCGATTCGTAGAAACCCCCTGGGCGCAGAATTCAGCGTCCAGATGTCAAAGACCAAAGCGCCGCGCAGCTGCTTGAGGCACCCGCGCGGCCACGCAGGGACCGGCGGACCTTCGGCGACCTGCTCCGCGCCCAGGTAGCGAAAACCGCAGCAGAATTCGCTCCCGCGACGCTTCGGCTCCGGGCGCTCCGCGCAGTTGGCGTCGGCCAGGCGCAGCAGTTTCGCATTCACCGTGACCACGGCGCCGCTGGGTGCGCCAAGGCCGAAGAGGATCGCAAGCCGATTGCAGATCATTTCCGTGGCCGGCAGAGTTTCACTCCAACGCCGGCTCGGCAGCGTGATTACATATTGGAACCCGTCGCTGGCATTGACCAGATGATGTCTTCCGCTTGCGCCCACTAAACTGTCGTAGGAAACGGCGATGACCGCGGGCAAGGCGCTCGTCCCCCGGTTCCAACCTGCGGTTTCTGTGTTTTCCTTTTGCTTCTCCCAGCATTGATAGACGATGGAAGACCGGATGAATTTGTACCTCAAGGCGTCGGGCAGGTGGCGGCAGATACTCCGCGCTCGATCGGCCGAATGGAGGGCGCGCTCGATGAACAACACCACCGTTTCCTCGTTCGGCAGACCGATCCCTCCCAGCGGCAACTCTTTTCGCAGCCAGTCAAACCATTCCGAGGTCTCGACAATCAGCAAAGAACTTGCTGCGTCCGCGGCATCCATTAATCTTGTGCCCTCTGGAAACTGATCTTGTGTCCTCTAAAAACAAAAATACCCGATCAACGCCGTGCCGAAGCGCCGCGTCAACCGGGAACAAGTGTCTGTCTTCGAGTGTGCCAGGATCCTCGGAGCGCACCTACAGCATCTTCGCTTAGCGACTGCTCAACTTATAGTCGATTCTTGATGCTGGCGTCGGTGATGGGTGACCAATGGGCGAAAACCAACCTGTGGAAAACGCAGCGGGTGCCACGTGCTCTCTGCACTCCGCAAAAGGCTGGAACCACGAAAGCGATGCGCAACCGCGCTGCTCCGGAGGCCGCCGTTTCGAGTATAACCGGAGTTATCCATTTAGGTGGTTAGGTGCGGGAGCTAGGCATGCTGACTAACCGGTAAAACATGGTTTGGTGGTTGCAATTCGTCGTCAAGTGCAGGCAGCAGTGGTCCAACCCGCTCCGCGCCCGCCAAATGAAGGTTTCCGATGCGATTCGCAAAGAAAAAGTTGCATTTTTGCACATGCCCAAAGTAATATGCAGTTAGGAAGCGTGACTGTAAGCGTTTCCGGGTAGTAGCCCAGTACCGCCCGTTTTTCCACAACTTCCCAATATCGCTGTACAAGCTTTGGCGAAAAACTCGACGTGAGAGGTGACCCGGTTCGCCTCCATCCCGGTTCGGAGAGTTCAACATGGCGTGGTACGCGTACTGTCTTACCGAGCATCAAACCCTCCCAAATGGAACCCGCACTCGCCGCCCTTTCCTGTTAGAGGGCGTTCAAGGAGTGAACGGCGCTGCGGTTCTGAGCTATCCCAGTGGTGAATTCGCGGTGATCGTCAGCGAATATGACCACGCAGCCAGTGAATTGGACCAGAAGTCCGCGATCGAGCACGCACGGGTCGTCAGCAACTGTTTCCGCAATTCGACCGTCCTGCCTTTCAAGTTCGGAACCATTTTCGACAGCGATGACGCGCTCCGCCAGGCCGTCCGGGTCAACCGGCGGGCTTTTGGGGTGAGCGTCGCCAAGCTGCGGGGAAAGTCCGAAATGCACATCAAACTGGTCGTCCGCGATGGCTCTCTACGCGAGGCGATGATTGATATCGAGTTGCCCGACACCGTTGGCGGCGACTACCTGTCGAAGCTGAAGGTGAAGGCCTCCCGCGAACGCGAACGCCAGACCAAGGCGCGCGCGCTGTCGGTCCAGGTGCACAAGCTGTTTAACCCGCTGGAAGAAGAAGTCAGCTGCAAGAAAGTCGCGCCCGAGGGCATGTTGATCGACATCGCCCACCTGATCGACTCCAAGAGCGTGGAAAAGTACCAGAACCGCTATTCGACCGCCGCCAAGCAGTTGAAAAACTGCGAAGTGTCGGTGAGCGGACCGTGGCCTCCCTACCACTTCCTGCCAGGGAAGCTGCGCACCGTCGCTGGCAACAGCTAGAGTCAGAAAGAAACTACCGTTTTACTCAAGCCCATGGCTGGCCAGAACCCGCCATGGGCTTGGTGTTTGTGGCAATCTGGTAGCCAAGTGCACGGAATATGCATTGTTCTGCACTTCTCATTTTCCTCGGATTTCCGCCCCGCTCTATTCCTTAGCATCGGCTCTGCGACTAAGTCCTTGCTCGTCATTTATTTATCGGAGGGAAGATCGAAATCACAGGGCATTCCTGTTTTGGCGCGGCAAGTGCTTCTCTCCAGTGTAATAAAGAGGCCGCAAACTCTAGCAACATGACCTTCACTCTCATTGATTCTCCGCGTCACTACCCGAACCGTTCCGGCCGCCGGAACGGAACCTTGCATCGCCTTTCCTGACATCCCACCAAATCCGTAGCCTCTTGAAATCTGGCCCCAGCGATGGGGCCATTTTTGTTTCGTTGTGGCGTCGTGCGAAGCGGCGATGCTCTTCCGCCCCCGCCGGGGCTGGTTCGGGTGCCGCAAGCTAACCCACGGCTTGCGCCCCATCGACAAGCTCAGGGCAGGCTGTGGCTGCATTCTTTCGCCGCTTCGCGGCTGGAATCAGGATCGACGATTGACGCTGTGTGTGCGCCCGGCTAACATTGCCTCTCGAATGATCGGGCAGACGATCTCCCACTACAAGATCACGGGGAAGCTGGGCGGCGGCGGCATGGGAGTCGTCTATAAGGCCGAGGACACGCGGCTGCACCGCACTGTCGCGCTGAAATTTCTGGCGGAGGATTCGGCCAAGGATCCGGCGGCCCTGGAGCGGTTCCGGCGCGAAGCCCAGGCGGCATCGGGACTGAATCATCCCAACATCTGCACGATCTATGACATTGGCGAGGAGGGCGGGGTCGCCTACATCGTCATGGAATATATCGACGGGCAGACGCTCAAGCACCGTATCGAGGGCAGGGCGATGCGGCTGAACGAACTGCTCGAATTGGCGGTGCAGGTTGCCGATGCGCTCGATGCGGCCCACGCCCAGGGGATTATCCATCGCGACATCAAGCCGGCCAATATTTTTGTCACCCGCAGCGGGCAGGCGAAGGTCTTGGATTTTGGTTTGGCGAAATATACGGCCGAAGCGCAGTCGAAGCATTCGGGCGTCACCAGCTCCATGCCCACGTCTCCCAACGCCGAACCCTTGACCAGCCCGGGCCTGGCGCTAGGAACGATTGCTTACATGTCGCCGGAGCAGGCTATGGGCGAAGAACTCGACCGGCGCACCGATCTGTTTTCTCTGGGAATTGTTCTCTATGAGATGTCGACGGGGCGGCCGGCTTTTTCTGGGCCGACTAATGCGGCGGTCTACGATGCGATTCTCAATCGCGCGCCTGCGCCGCCTTTGAAATTTAATCCACAACTTCCACCGCGCATGGAAGAGATTCTCGAGAAGGCACTGGAAAAGGATTTGAAACTTCGTTACCAGACAGCTTCCGATTTGCGCGTGGATCTGCAGCGTTTAAAGCGGCAGGCGGAATCGCAAAGTGGCTCGAAAGCCATGGCCCAGGCCGATGCGCCCGCGTCGGCGAAGACTGCGGCGTCCGGCGAGCCCGCCAGTCGCTGGTGGATTGCCGCTGCGGTGTTGGGGATGGTCGCGATTGCCCTGATTGCTGGAGCCTATGTTCTTGGAAAACGCGAAGGGCTGGCGGCCAGCATTATGCCGCCGACCTACCACCAGCTGACTTTTCGCGGCGGCACCATTCGCATGGCGAGGTTTGCTCCGGAGGGAAAGAACATTGTCTACAGCGCGGCGTGGGAAGGAAATCCTATCGAGTTGCTGGTGACGCGGCCGGAGAGCCCGGAATCGCGGCCGTTTGGACTTACGGGCGCTGAAGTTTTGTCGATCTCGTCGCAGGGCGACATGGCGGTCTTGCTGAACAGCCATAACGTCGACCCTTACATCAACGAGGGCACGCTGGGGCGAGTGCCGCTGGGCGGCGGCGCTCCGCGCGAAGTGCTGGAGAAAGTGCAGTGGGCTGACTGGTCGCCGGATGGCACGAACTTCGCCGTGGTGCGCGAGGTTGGAGGCCTTAGCCGGGTTGAGTATCCCATCGGAAAAGTTCTGTACGAGACTGGGGCATGGCTCAGCCATCCGCGGGTCAGTCCCAAGGGAGATTACATTGCATTCATTGAGCATCCGGTTCGCCGCGACGATGCTGGATCGATTGCAGTCGTTGATCTTGCCGGGAAGAAGAAGACTGTGTCCACAGGGTGGGAGACGGCGTGGGGATTGGGATGGTCGCCGAATGGAAACGAAGTGTGGTTTTCGAGCACGCGGCTGGGCTATGGACGATATCTTTCCGCAGTAACCTTGTCGGGACACGAACGGCTGCTGGCACGGGAACCGGGGACGCTGACGCTGCAAGATGTCGCCCGCGACGGGCGGATGCTGATTACCCGCGACGTGCCTCGCGTGGGCATGGTCGGCATGACGGCGGGCGCCAGTAAGGAGCGTGACCTTTCGTGGATGGACTGGTCGGCGCCCAAGGATTTGTCGGCCGATGGAAAGAATTTGCTGTTCGTGGAATCGGGCGAGGCGGGTGGAGAGAACTATTCCAGCTATCTGCGGGGTACCGATGGATCGCCGGCGGTGCGACTGGGCGATGGGCTGAGTTTCGCGCTGTCACCCGATCAGCGATGGGTATTGTCGGGCCTGCCCAAGCCGCCTGTGCAATTCCTCCTGCTGCCCACCGGCGCGGGAGAATCCCGCGAACTGTCGCATGACCAAATCAATCGTCTTTGGGCGCGGTGGTTTCCTGATGGCAAGCGCATTTTGTTTTCTGGCGATGAGCCCGGCAAGGGCGTGCGGCTTTATGTGCAGGATGTGAGTGGTGGCCCTGCGAAGGCCATCACGGGCGAAGGGGTCAATGGCAGCCTGATCGCGATTTCTCCAGACGGCAAGCAGATCGCGCTGATTGGGCCCGATCAAAAGCCTTCGCTGCTGACGGTGGAGGGTGGCGAGATTCGTCCCATTCCCGGGCTCGAGATTGGAGAAGCGCCCATCGCCTGGACAAGCGACGGGCGGTCACTGTTCGTTTACCGGCTGGGCGAAGTTCCCGCCACCGTGAGCCGGTTGGACCTGGCTACGGGCCGCAAGCAACTTTGGAAAAAACTGGTTCCTCCCGACGTTTCGGGTGTGACCGACATCAGTTCGGTGCTCATTACTCCTGACGGCAACAATTATGTCTACGAATACGGGCGGACGCTTTCGGATTTGTATCTGGTGAATGACCTTAAATAAGCTTTGGCAAGCGGCGGCTCAATTTGATCTTTGTGCTTGCGTCATCGTGAACCGCCGCGTATCGGCCGCGGGGATTTCCCCGGGCACCATTTTCAGGGAGATCCCTCTCTCCGCCTGAAAAGCGGCTTCGCTCGGGATGACGCAACACCTGGATGACAGTCGCGCTTGAAAGTTCCAACTGAACACCCTTCGCCCGGCGACTTCGCCGCTTACGTCGGAGTTCAAGGTTAGTCGTTTCGCGATGGATGGGTTACCATCGCGGGACCGCATCCACAATTCGGGCTCACTCCGCGGTTAAACTGGTGTACGGTTGGACGCCACCACCGAAGTCAGATGCTCGGTAAGAGGGCCGAACCCATGACGCCTGTGCACGAAGAACTTCTCGAGGAGTTCCAGGATTTTGCGAAAAACGCTCCCACGGCCCAGGCCGTGATGGAGCTGATCTCCCGGCGTCTGCATGAAAAGATGACGCGGTACAACTGGGTGGGATTTTATCTGGTCGATCCGACCGATTCCGGCGTCCTGGTGATTGGAGCGTTCGTCGGCAGTTTTACGCCCAACGCGCGCATTCCTCTGAATAGCGGGCTCTGCGGCGCGGCGGCCCGCAGCGGGGAGACGGTGGTGGTGCACGATGTCAGCAAAGATCCCCGTTATCTTGCAGGGTCGCCGCTGGTGAAGGGTGAAATTGTGGTCCCCATCTTCGCGAAGGGAAAGTTGGAAGCTGAGCTCGATATCGAAAGCTATTTCACGAATGCGTTCACGGAAGCCGACCAGGTTTTTGTCGAGGCGTGCGCCGCCTTGGTGGCAAAGTTCATAGGGAAGAGCTAGTCCGGCGGAAACCGGCGCGCGATGGGGCAGTGGGGCAGCTTGAATTGGTGCAGGTTGAAGAAAGATTCGTATCAGGGCATGCCTTCACAAGTTGCTGAGGGAGTCGCTGCGGGTGGAGAATGCGAACGACCGGGGCTGAAGCCCGCGCTGATTTTAGGCGCTTGACGCGGCGCTGAAGCGCCGCTCTTCCACGTTGCCACACACTTAAATAGAAATGCTTTGCGTTTCGCGATTGGACGTGTAATCTTCGCAGCGGAGAATCCAGGGAGAAAGCAGCCGTGTGTTTTTCAGCGACAGCGAACTTTGTGGGCAGCGGAGTTCTGGGCGCCGTTGGCGTGGTTACTTTGAGCAGGGTGAAGCACCGGCGCGAAGTGCTGTTCGCGGCCCTGCCCACACTTTTCGCGATTCATCAGTTTATTGAAGGCTTTGTGTGGCTGGGGCTGGACGGGATTCTTTCACCCGCGGTGGCGCACGACATGGGTGCGGCGTTCATGCTGTATGCACAGGGGCTGCTGCCGTTCCTGTTGCCGCTGAGCGTGCTGCTGTTCGAACCGACCGCTGCCAGCCGCCAGCGGATGCTGCCGTTCCTCGTCATCGGCGGAGGCACGACGCTCTATATATTGTGGGCGCTGACGGCCTTCCCGCTGCAGCTGTTCGTCAAGGGGAACAGCATTGTGTACATCAATCAGGCGACCAACAATACGACGGTTGGGTTGCTCTATGTGATAGCCACGTGTGGCTCGCTGTTCTTCTCGAAGATCAGAATGATGGTGCTGTTCGGGGCGGCGAACCTGGTGATATTGCTGGCGGTCATGGCGGTGAAGCGCTACGCGTTCACCTCGCTATGGTGTGCGTACGCCGCGGTTGCGAGCGTGATCATCCTGGCCTATTTCTGGAAAAGCCACGGAGAGCGGCCGTTCCTCTACGCGTAGAAAATCATCTACGCACGGCAATCATTCCACACTCTCTTCCAGACCCATGCGGCGCGGATTTTCGAACAGACGCGCCGTGACTACACCGAAAATGAAGCCACCGATGTGGGCCAGGTAAGCCACGCCTCCGCCCTGCACCTGGGCGACCGAGCCGGCGCTGACCAGTTGGGTGAGAAACCAAAAGCCGATTAACAGCGCGGCCGGAATGAATGTGATCTTGATAAAGATGAATATGATCAAGACCGAGCGAATGCGGTCGCGTGGATAGGTCACCAGAAACGCGCCCATCACGGCGGCAATGGCGCCGCTGGCGCCGAGGTTGGGCACCGTGGAATGCGGACTGGCTGCGACCTGGGCCATCATGGCCACGAGGCCGCCCACGAGGTAGAAAACCAGATAGCGCCCGCGGCCCATCGCATCTTCAATCTCCGGGGCGAAGGCCCACAAGAAAATCATGTTGCCGATGATGTGGGACCAACTGGCGTGCATGAACATCGCCGTCAGAATCGTGATCCAGCGATGACCGGAAAAAATCTCGGCGGGGATCGCCGACCAGGTGGTCACAAATGCTTCACCACCCAGCAACTCGCGCACAAAAACGAAACAATTCACCGCGACGATCAGGATGGTGACGAGGGGGGTGCGAGTCGGGCGACGAGTTACGTCGCCCAGCGGGATCAGGCCTCCCATTCGGTCTTCCTCCGTTACTGGAAACTACGCTGCGACTGTCGTCGCCTTCCGTACCGCTAATGACATCATGACGCGCGAGGCTCCGCTGATGATCATGCTCACGCCGACCAGGGTGCCAATGGCCCAGGCGGCGCTCGACGGCCAGTGCATGTAGATCATCGCTCCCAGCAGGAGAGTGATGATGCCGTCGATCAGCAACCAGCTCGAACCTCCCAAAGAGCGCAGATTGAAAAACAGAATAATCTGCAGGATGCCTTCGATCAGGAAAAGCACGGCCAGCACTAACGTAAGAGTAGCCACGCCCAGTACGGGATGGATGATCAGGTAGGCGCCGAAAAACAGATACGCGAGCCCCACCAGAAGCTTCCAGATCATGCTGCTTGCTCCATGCGTGCGAACGCCGAGCATGATGTGAACCACGCCGGCCAAAACGATGAGCCAGGCAATGAGAATGTTGACGGCGACGGCGGCGAGCAATGGCGAACCGATCGCAACCATGCCGAAGATGATGAGCAGAATACCCCACAAGATTGACAACGTCGAAGCCTGCCGCGCGATGTCGGCTGGACTGTGCTGTACCATGTAGACCTCCTGGGGAAAGGCGCAGACATCCTATCGCAAAAAGTGAATTGGTAGAAGGCTCACAGAATTACGCTCACAAAATTGTGGCCGTCTGGTTGTATCCTCTCTGCGGCCTCGTCGGATACACTGGCCAACGACCTATGACTATTTCTTCCCGATCTCTCCGGATTGATCCGGCTCTCTATGGCATCATCTTTTTCACAGCGGCCCAACTGGCAGCGGGCCAAGCCCAGCCCCAGCCGCCAAAGAACGCTCCCGTTCCGTTCATGGCGCAGCCGCCCCAGGCATCAAAGGCGGAGTTGGACAACTTCCCTGCTCAGTTACTCGAGGAGCTTACCGCGATCAAAACGGCCGCGCTCGCCGACGACTACGCTTATCGCCAGGTCGCCCACTTAACCGAGAACATCGGGCCGCGCATGAGTGGATCTTTGCAGGCCAAGGCCGCGGTGGATTACGTGGCCGGCGAATTGCGCCAGCTCGGGTTGGAGGTTCATCTCGAGGAAGTTAAAGTTCCGCATTGGGTGCGGGGAGCGGAGACCGCGGAACTGACCGAATACGCGGGCCAAGCCACTGGGACCACGCAGAAGGTTGTTCTGACGGCGCTGGGCGGAAGCTCATCGACGCCCGCGGAGGGGCTGACGGCCGAGGTGGTTGTGGTCAACAACTTCGACGAACTGAAAGCGCTGGGCCACGACAAAGTCGCCGGCAAGATTGTCCTGTTCAACGAGATTTTCGACAAGCAGAAGGCCGCGGCAGGGATGGCCTTCGCGGCTTACGGGGAAGCCGTGCGTTATCGCGGGACCGGTCCTCGGGCTGCGGCTGAGCTGGGCGCGGCTGCCGCCCTGGTTCGCTCGGTCGGCAATGCCGACTTCCGACTGCCCCACACTGGCTTCAGCTTTCCCGCGGGGATTCCGGCCGGGGCCGTCACGGCGGAAGATGCCAACCTGATCGCTCATCTTTTCGCGCAAGGCAAAGTCCGCATGCGGCTTGTTCTGACACCCCAAAAGCTGCCTGACGCGACCAGCTACAACGTCATCGCCGACCTGAAGGGTAGCGAACATCCCGAACAGATCGTGGTTGCCTCTGGACACCTTGATTCCTGGGACCTGGGCACGGGTGCCATCGACGACGGCGCTGGGGTTGTGGTCGCGATGGAAGCGGCCGAGATTCTGCAGAAGCTGCACCTGCGCCCCAAGCGCACGCTGCGCGTGATTGCCTGGATGGACGAAGAAAACGGAGGCGCCGGCAGCGATACGTACACGAAAGATCATTCTGCGGAATTCGTGAATCACGTGGCCGCGATCGAAAGCGATTCCGGCGCGGCTCACCCGCTCGGCTTCGATGTCAAAATGACCCCGCACGCGGCCGAACTGCTGCGGCCTGCGCTCGAAGTTCTGCAAAGTTTCGGAGCTAACGCCGTGCAGCCCAGCAGTTATCCGCCGGGAGCCGACATCGCGACGATGTCAGAATCCGGCGTGCCCGCGCTCGGCCTGATGCAGGACGGCCGCACTTACTTCAATTACCATCACACGGCCGCCGACACGCTGGACAAAATTGTTCCCGCCGAGTTGCGCGAGAACGCTGCCGCCATGGCCGTGATGGCCTACGCGCTGGCCAGCATGAGAGATCCGCTTCCGAGGTAGGGGTGTCAGCGGCCTTATCTACAGTGTGCCCCGGTTGACGCATCTTAATTTGCGCGCTTATGATCTTCGTTTGGCCTGTTCGCCACGGACGCCTCCGAGATGAGGCGTCCGCAGAGTTTGATACGGCGATTTTGATACCGAGCTGAAGAGACTTATGGATAAGAAGAAGATGGAAGCATTCAAAAAACGTTTAGAGACCCGGCAGCAGGAATTGCGCCGCACGGTGAACCGGAATCAGGCCGACGGCCGCTCCGCCGACGAAGATACCGCGCAGGACATTGCCGACCGCGCCGCCAGTTCCTACACCAAGGAATTCCTGTTCAGCCAGAGCAACAACGACCGCCAGACTCTGCAGATGGTCGACAAGGCGCTCGCCCGCATCCGCGAAGGCAGCTTCGGCGAATGC
>Ga0208690_1000468_pt1 | contig 11597 bp, 10 predicted proteins | sample June2015DPH_16_1_2_FD_184712 | JGI IMG/M metagenome (GOLD analysis project Ga0208690, IMG submission 184712) | Peatland microbial communities from SPRUCE experiment site at the Marcell Experimental Forest, Minnesota, USA - June2015DPH_16_10... | ecosystem: Environmental > Terrestrial > Soil >...
TGAAATCAAAATCTTTAACACGGAGGACCCGGGGGAACACGGGGTAGTGCTGAGTGCTTGGTCACTTTATCTTTCCACGTATTTGGCGAACATTTTTTCGGGGTCGATGGCGATGAAGATTCCTCGGCTGCGGGCCAAGACTTCGTCTTTGTCGTTGAGGATTTCGGCGGTGTTGATGTGAGTGCGGCCTTGAACTTTCACTTCTTTACCTTCTACTTTTAGCGGCCGGTGCAGCGGGACAGGCTTCAGGTACTCGACCGTCATCTCTCGGGTTAACGCTACTACTTGATGCAGTTTGTTCACCTTGCCCATGGCGTCGTCTAGGATGCAGGCGATTATGCCACCGTGGCAGTGGCCTGGGGGGCCGGTGTAACGCTTGCCTAGGCGGAAGTTGCAGACGAAGGTTTGGCGGGCTTCGTCGAGGATGAACTTCAGACGCATGCCTTCGGGATTGTTTTGCCCGCATACGAAGCAGTTGTTTTTTTGCATTTTTACGTGGCGGGTGTCGTGGCCTTGGGGTTTCGCGGGCATGAGTAATTTTAGCTTGGGTTCGCGAAAGTCAACAGCTTTTGAACGCGCAGGGCGCGGAGAGCGCGAGCGAGGGCCGCGGAAGCTTCAGCACTCCCCTTCTCACTGGGGGCGGAATCCTGTATACATATCGGTTTCGGAAATCTTTGCCTGGGAGAGATTCGTGAAATTAGATCGACGTTTTCTGACGGCTGTCTCGGGGGCTAAAGCCCAGATGCAAAGGGGCGGCTTTCCTGCAGGCCTTGAAGGCCTGCTCCACCCTGGCCTGGGCTCTCCCTGGTCGTGCTCTCCCTGGCTGCGCTCGCTTTTAGTGCGGGTGGTGCAGGGCCTGCCGTTGCGTTTTTGTTTATTGCGGCGTCGTCAGTTACGGTTGGCTCTTCTTCTTGTGTCCGCCATGTTGCTTCTGGGGTCGCTCGGATTTGCGCGAAATTCGCAGGATCCGGATAAAGATGCGGATAAGACGGCGGTGCTGCCTGCGCCTGCGGCTAGCAAATCGCGGAAGAAGGAGAATAAGGAGCCGGCTCCCGATGCCTCTAAGCCCGACTCAGCTAAGGAAGAAAAAAAGCCGGGCATGAACGCCGACACTTTTTCGGGCTTGAAGCTTCGCCCGATTGGGCCGGCGGTGGCTTCGGGACGGGTGATCTCGATTGCGGTGAATCCGAAGAACAAGTTTGAGTTTTACGTGGGCGTGGCTGCGGGCGGGGTTTGGAAGACGGTGAATGATGGCACCACCTGGACTCCGGTGTTTGAGAAGGAGGCTTCTTATTCTGTGGGCTGGGTTGCGTTGGATCCGAATGATCCGGCTGTGGTGTGGGTGGGGTCGGGCGAGAGCAATTCGCAGCGCAGCGTGGGTTATGGGGATGGAATTTATCGCTCGGATGATGGCGGAAAAGATTGGCAGAATTTGGGATTGAAGAAGTCGGAGCATATTGGGCGGGTGGTGATCGATCCGCGGGATTCTAAGGTTGTTTATGTGGCAGCGGAGGGGCCGCTCTGGGGGTCTGGCGGTGATCGCGGCTTATATAAGTCGGTGGACGGAGGAAAAACATGGAAGGCCGTTCTGACCATCAGCGAGAACACGGGAGTGGTGGATGTGGCGCTCGATCCGTCGAATCCGGACATCGTTTATGCGGCGGCTTATCAGCGCCGGCGGCATGTTTTTACTTTCGTCGATGGCGGGCCAGAGAGCGCGATTTATAAATCGACCGACGCGGGGGCCTCTTGGAACAAGTTGAAGTCCGGATTGCCTACCGTGGATATGGGGCGGATTGGGCTGGCGGTTTCGCCGGCCGATCCGAATGTGGTGTATGCCACCATCGAGGCGGCGGATAAGAAAGGAGGAATTTTCCGCTCGGACGATAAAGGTGCGACTTGGGAGCGGCGGAATGAGTTTGATGTAGGCGCGATGTATTACGCGCAGGTGACCTGCGATCCGAAGAATGTGGATCGGATTTTCGTGATGAGCGTGCAACTGCGGGAGTCGCTCGACGGCGGCAAGACCTTGCAGAAGGTGACTGAAACCAATCACCACGGCGATAATCACGCCATCTGGATCGATCCCGACACCACGAAGCATTGGCTGCTCGGCTCCGATGGCGGCATGTATGAAACCTGGGATGACGCCAAGAGTTGGGAGTTCAAGGCGAATCTGCCGACGCTGCAGTTCTACGATGTCGCGGTGAGCAACGCGCTTCCCTTCTACGACGTGTGCGGCGGAACGCAGGATAACTTTTCCTGGTGCGGGCCGGCGCGCACTCGCAATATTAACGGGATCATGAATTCGGATTGGTATGTGACTACCGGCGGGGATGGGTTCCGGTCGCAGGTTGATCCGGTGGATGCGAACACGGTTTATTCGGAGTCGCAGTACGGCGTTCTGGTGCGTTATGACAAGGCCACGGGCCAGGAATTGGTGCTGCAGCCGCAGGAGGGCAAGGGCGAGGCTCCGCTGCGGTGGAATTGGGATTCGCCGCTGATTATCAGTCCGCACTCGCACACGCGCTTGTACTTTGCGGCCAACAGATTATTTCGCTCCGACGATCGGGGTGATACCTGGAAGGCGGTAAGCGGCGACCTTACGCGGCAGATCGATCGCAATCAACTGCCGGTGATGGGAAGAGTGTGGGAGCCCGATGCGGTGGCGAAGAATCAGTCGACTTCGCTGTATGGAAATATTGTGGCGCTGGCGGAGTCCCCGAAGAAAGAAGGGCTGATTTATGTGGGGACTGACGACGGGCTGATTCAGGTTACAGCGGACGACGGACAGAATTGGACCAAGCACGAGAAGTTTGCGGGGGTTCCCGAGAAAACTTATGTGAGCCGCATTGCCGCTTCGCAGTTCGATGCCAATACGGTTTTTGCCGCATTCGATAACCATAAGAATGAGGACTTCAGACCTTATCTATTGCGGTCGTCGGACGCGGGCAAGACCTGGATTTCGGTTGCGGGAAATTTGCCGGAGAATGGGTCGGTGCTGGCTTTTGCCGAAGATACGGTGAACCCGAAGCTGTGGTTTGCTGGCACGGAGTTCGGTGTTTTTTTTAGCGTCGATGGCGGAGGGCATTGGGTGCAGTTGAAGGGCGGGCTGCCTACAATTCCGGTGCGCGATATAGTTTTGCAGGGGCGCGAGGGCGATCTGGTAATTGCCACCTTCGGGCGGGGATTTTATGTGCTGGACGACATCACGGCTCTGCGGCAGAGTAGCGCGCAATCGGTGGAGCAGGCTGCGGCTCTGTTTCCGGTGAAGGATTCGTTGTTGTATATCGAACGGCATCCGCTGGGCGAACCTAAGAAAGGTTTTCAGGGAGATGCGCTTTATACGGCGGAGAACCCTCCTTATGGCGCGGTGTTCACAGCCTATTTGAAAGACAAGTTGAAGAGCAAGAAAGAGAAGCGGCAGGAGGCGGAGAAAGACGCGGTGAAGAAGAAAGAGACGCTGCCTTATCCGTCGATCGATGCGCTGCGGGCGGAGAGTGAAGAGCCGAAGCCTGAGATTTACTTCATGGTTTACGACGAGTCGGGCGCGCCGATTCGGCGCGTGGAAGGCAGCACGGACGCGGGGTTTCAGCGGGCAGCTTGGGATTTAAGGTATCCACCGGTTTCTTTGCATGAGCCTATCGAGGACAGAGACGATTTTCCTCCGGCTGCGGCGCTCGGTCCGCTCGTGATGGCTGGGAACTATTCGGTGCGATTATTTTCGCGAGTGGACGGGGCGCCTAAGGAGTTGGGTGGAGTGCAAAGTTTCAAAGTTGTAGCCGATGGCACGGGCGCCATGAGCGCAGCGGATCGGGCGGCGCAGGAGCAATTCCAGCGCAAGGTGGCACAGCTTTATCGCGCGGTGTCGGGTGCGGCGCATACCGCAGAAGATGTTGAGGCTCGTCTGAAGGATATTCGCGAGGCGATTCAGGCTACTCCCGCGGCGGAGAAAGAGTTGAACTCCGAGGCGGATTCAATTGAACAACACGACCGCGAAATCTTGCGCTCGTTGAACGGGGACGACGAGTTGCACAAGCGCAACGAGGCGGCGCCGTCCTCGATCAACGACCGGGTGCAGGCCATCATGGAGGGCGAGCGCTTTTCGCTGGCCAAGCCTACGCAGAGTCACGGGGACGATTACATCATTGCCGCAGGGGAGTTCGCGGAGCAGTTGGGGAAACTTCATGCTCTGGTTGAAGTGGATTTGGCTAAGCTGCAAAGAGATATGGAGGCGGCGGGTGCGCCATGGACTCCGGGGCGGGTGCCGGAGTGGTCGAAATAGTTCTCGGGTTGGCGCGGACGTCAAAACAAAATCTTCAACACGGGGACACGGAGGAACACAGGGTAGATCAATTTTTTGCGATGGGAATCCGTGAGATCTGTGGTTTGGGCGCGATAAGCAATTGGCATTAGCACTGGGCCAGCAAAGGTCGGTGAGAAACGAATGGGTGGCCATGTGCTAAAAACCAATTGCTAGTTGCGGATTTGTTTTTTCTTTTTTCGTTGCTTGCAAATTTGTTCGGCGGCTGTGGTAAACTCGCCGCCGACTGTTGCTTTGCGCCGTGGGGCGCGGCAACTTTCGTCCGGGAGGACTGGGGAAATGGGCCTCGCGTTAATGGCTTTGATTTGGCTGATCACCCTGATCAGCACTTATTTTTTTGTCGCCAAGACTTGGTGGCTTCCGGTGGGAGCTGCGGAAGCCGCGCACTTTATCGACGGACAACTCGCGCTCACCTTTGTGCTGATGGGAGTTGTTTTCCTCGCGGCGCAACTTTCTCTGGGCTACATCTCCTGGCGCTACCGCGAGCAGCCCTCCTCTCCTCCGGTCCTGTATTCGCACGGCAACACCAAACTTGAAATCATCTGGACGGTGCTGACCACGATTCTTTTTGTGGGATTGAATCTGATGGGCAGCACGGTCTGGGCCAGCCAGCGTTTCGATCCGGCCGGGCCGGGCGCGGTCAAAGTGGAAGTGACGGGCATGCAGTTTGCCTGGTACTTCCGCTACCCCGGGCCGGATGGAAAGTACGGCGCGACCAGTCCTCGGCTGATGGATCCCTCGGCCGGCGGCGAGGCTGCGGTGGGGCTGAACACTTCCGACCCGGCGGCGAAAGACGATTTGGTCACGGGCACGATGTATCTTCCGGTGGATCGCGAAGTCGATCTGAGCTTGCGCTCGGTGGATGTGATCCACAGCTTTTTTGTGCCGTCGCTGCGCTTCAAGCAGGATGCTGTGCCGGGTTTAAATATTCACATGCACTTCAAACCCACCGCGATCGGCGAGTATGAGATCGCTTGCGCCGAGCTTTGCGGGCTGGGTCACTACAAGATGCACGGCATGGTTCACGTCGTCAGCCAGGAGGATTTTGACCAGTGGCTGGCGGCTCGGGAGGCGGAGAAACAATAACATGGCGACCTCGGCTACCGTTCACGCGCACGCCCCACAGGGGTTCATTCGAAAATATATTTTCAGCCTCGATCATAAGGTGATCGGCATCCAGTATTTTTTTCTGGCGCTCACGGCGGTGTGGGTGGGAATGTTTTTATCGCTGCTGATGCGGATTCATTTGCTGTGGCCGAGCGTTAGTTTACCGCTGGTGGGCGAGATCAAGCCGGAAACTTATCTCAGCCTGCTGACCATGCATGGCACGATCATGGTGTTCTTCGTGCTGACCACGGCCCCGCAGGGCGGCTTTGGGAATTATTTTCTGCCCATTCAGATTGGAGCGCCAGATATGGCGTTTCCAGTGCTCAATATGCTTTCGTTCTGGACCACGTTTGTGGCTTTCGCGGTCATGATCGCCGCGTTCTTTGTTACCGGCGGCGCGCCACTGCATGGGTGGACGGGATACCCCCCGCTGAGCGCGATTCAGCAAGCCGGTCCGGGCGAGGGGTTGGGCGCGGATTTGTGGATCGCGAGCATTGCGATTTTCTGTTTGGCATCGTTGATGGGCGCGCTGAATTTTCTTACCACTACTCTCGACATGCGCGCAAAAGGCATGACCATGATGCGCATGCCTTTGACCGTGTGGTCCTGGTTCATCACCGCGATTCTCGGGCTGCTGGCCTTCGGCGTGCTTTTGGCGGCGGGCATTCTGTTGCTGATGGATCGCAACCTGGGCACCAGTTTTTATGTGCCGCTGGTGGTGGTGAACGGGCAGATGATGGGGCACAAGGGCGGCTCGCCTTTGTTGTGGCAGCATCTGTTCTGGTTCTTCGGGCATCCCGAGGTTTACATCGCGATTTTGCCGGGCATGGGCGTGACTTCGCAGATTCTTTCCACCTTCTCGCGCAAGCCGATTTTCGGCTACAAGGCGATGGTTTACGCCATGCTGGCGATCGGATTTTTTGGCTTCATGGTCTGGGGCCACCATATGTTCATGAGCGGCATGAGTCCTTACTCGGCCTTCGCTTTTTCGCTGCTGACCATGTGCATCGGCGTGCCCTCGGCGATCAAGACTTTTAATTGGCTGGGCACGATGTGGAAGGGGCACATTCGCTTTCAGACTCCCATGCTGTATGCGATTGGATTCGTATCACTGTTCGTATCCGGCGGATTGAGCGGGCCGTTTCTGGCGCAGCCGGTGCTCGATATTCAATTGCACGATACTTATTTTGTGGTCGGGCACTTCCACTTGATCATGGGCGTGGCCGCGATTTTTGGCATGTTTGCGGCGACTTATTATTGGTTTCCGAAGATGTTCGGCCGCATGATGAATGAGACCTGGGGGCGAGTTCACTTCTTCCTGACGCTGGCGGGAACTTACGCGATCTTCATGCCGATGCACTATCTGGGAATTGCGGGCGGAACTCGACGCTACTCGCAGTACACGGAAGTGGCTTACTTGCAGAAGCTGATGCCGATTCATGAGTTCATGACGTATGCGGCGATCATCACGATCGCGGCGCAGTTTATTTTTGTGATCAATTTGTTCTGGAGCATGTTCAAGGGGCCGAAGGCCAGCGATAATCCGTGGGAAGCTACGACCTTGGAGTGGACTACGGCGACTCCGCCGCCGCACGATAATTTTGGCGGAGTTACGCCCGTGGTTCATCATGGGCCTTATGAGTACGGGGTTCCGGGCGCTCCGCGGGATTATGTGATGCAGACGGATCCGGCTACTATGGCGGCGCATTGAAGCGCGGGGGATACAGCGCCCTGTTAAAGATAGGGGGCTTAACGCAGCGCTAAAGCTCTTCTCCACCCTTTGCTTCGACCCTTTGTTTCGCCCAAGAGTCCTGGGAGCATAAAATCTTCCAAGAGGTTTCGTTTATGGCGACTTATACACCGAGCACTCCGGTTGGTCGGTTGGGACGCGGCGGCGGTTTTGTGCCTCCGCGGGATGGCGGTGATGATGGGCGCTCCGACGGTTCGAATGTGCCGGACTTTGGGGCGCGGCTGCGGCGGGCGCGGCTGGGATTGATTTGCGGCATTGCGACCGTCAGCATGGTCTTTATTTCTTTGACCAGCGCTTACGTGGTGCGGCAGGGGTTGCCTACCTTCGACGGGGCTTCTAATTCTTATGTGCGCGACTGGGGCTACGTGCAACTGCCCTGGGTGCTGCTGGCGATCAACACGGCGTTGCTGCTGATCAGCGGTCTTACGATGGAGTTTGCGCGGCGTGACATTACGCGGCGGGCGGCGCTGGCCCCGCTGCAATCGATTCCGGGGATTTCGTTGGGGAAAGAGAAAAGCTTTCCCTGGCTGGGCGTGACGGTGCTGCTGGGCTTGGGCTTTCTGGTGGGCCAGTGGATGGCCTGGGGCGAATTGAAGGCTCGCGGGTTTTTCGTCAACACCAATCCCAACAGCTCTTTTGTGTATTTGCTGACCGCAGCCCACGCAGTGCACCTAGCCGGAGGAATTCTCGCATTGCTTTGGGCGGCGACCACTTCCCTGCGCATGGCACCCGTCGAGGGCCGGCGCATTGTGGTCGATGTTACCGCCTGGTACTGGCATTTTATGGCGGTGCTGTGGATTTACGTTTTTGCGCTTTTAGCCTTGGCCAGGTAGGGAAACAATCTCGGTAGTCCGCGCTGATGGGCGTTACCGGTCGATGGGGTCGAGTCCGGACACCATTGACCTGAAAAGTTGATCCGTGCGAGATCCTTCGGCGGGCAAAGAGCGCCCGCTTTAGGATGACAATTTGAGGGCGAAAGGGGAATCTGAAGAATGGCGGACGCCACGCTTTCACATAACGCTCCGGTTGCAGTCGCGCACGGAGATGCAGGCGAGTTTGAGGCTCCGCTGTTTGGGGCTTATTCGAAGAAGGTCGGGATGTGGTTGTTTCTGGCCTCGGATTCGCTGACCTTCGGGGCTTTGCTGTTTGCTTTTTGTTATAACCGCATTTATACGGCGTGGCCGACGCCGTTCGGCAAAGACAGCATCATCAACGCCACGGTGATGACCGGGTGCCTGCTCTCGAGTTCTCTCACCATGGTGCTGGGCGTGCTTGCGGCGAAGAAAGGCGATCGCTCCGCGACCAGAAATTGGCTGCTGGCTACGATGGCGTTTGGTACGGCGTTCATCGTGTTGCACGGGTTGGAGTGGACGAAGTTGATTCAAGAGGGATTGACCGTGCCTGGCTTTCCCAAGCCTCGAGTGGAGCATGCAGGCGGCTTCGCCACAATTTCCACGGGTGTGCCGCAATTCGCGGCTACCTTTTTCGGGCTTACGGCCATGCACATGTTGCACGTCACTATTGGCGTGATTTATTTGGGCGTGGTGGCGCTGCGCAAATGGTTTCTGCCCATTCTGGGCGTGATCTGGCTGGCGGGGTATTTATTGATTCCTACGGACAATGTTTTTCACTATGGAATTCACGCGCTGCTGATCGGGCTGATTGTTTCGGCAGTCATTTTATTTTTGAAGCCCAAGGATTACGATTCGGACGATGTTGAGGTGTCCGGGCTGTACTGGCACTTTGTGGATTTGGTTTGGATGTTTATTTTTCCGCTGGTTTATCTCTTGTCGACGCGCGTGTAGCGGCGAGTGGCGGACGGGCGCTCGCAAGCGAGAGCGGTGGCAACCGGTAAGTTGCATGCCTCCCTTCGACAAGCTCAGGGCAGACTCTTCGCTTCGCTCGGGAGTGACAAATATAAGGGGATGACGATGCACGATGCGGCTTCGCATGACGACAGCAAGGGGCAGTATTTCTGGGTTTGGGGCGCGCTGCTGGTTCTAACCGCCGTGGAAGTGGTGCTGGCTTATCGGCAGGTGTTCCAGCCCGTGGTGATGCTGGAAGTGCTGCTGGTGCTGTCGGTGATTAAATCGGCGCTGATCATCGGCTATTTTATGCACTTGAAGTTTGAAAGTCCCCTGATGCGCTGGATGCTGGTGATTTCGGTGACCGCGCTGTTCGTGATTATGTATCTGTTCTTTTTCCCGGACGCGGGGCGGATCCTCCGGTTGGGAGTGAGCGAAGTGTTCAAGGAGTTGCGATGAAGCGGTTGGTCCGGCTTTTCGTTTTGCTCGGGCTGCTTTCGTGGTTTACTCTGCCCGCGCTGGGGCAAGGGTGCGCGATGTGTAATGCGGTGGCGAAGAGCACGCCGCGCGAGGGGCAGCGGGTGCTGCTGGTGCCGCCGATTGGAATGATGGTTTTTGGATTTGGATTCGCTTTGCGGTACGGGAAGAAGCGCGATCGGGAGCAGGATCGCGATGTGAATCGAATTGTGTGAGCGTGTGATACCCCTCCCTCAGCGCCTAAAGGCGCAGGCCCACGGATACGACGACGGTTCGCCTGAAGGCGCACCCCGATAGGAAGCTCCGACGAAGACGAGCTCAGGCCGCTGCGGCAGCGGCGGCTACTGCGACTCCGTCGATTGCGCTCTCCTCAAGCGTCGCCACTTCTTTGGCGCCGGTGTGCTGGAAGACTTCGCGAGCCCAGAATGTTTTTTCCTTCTGCGCGCAGGAGACGTAGACCAGCGCGCCGAGATGGCGAAGCTGGTTTTCGAATCTTTCCGCTTCATTTTCCGAAAAACCCAATCCCACTAACGTCCGGGCATTGCCGCAGAGAGCCGGGGCTTCGCGCGAAACCATGAGCGCATGGAAAAAGGCGCGGGAGCGAATGAAAAACCCAACGGTGGGAATTACCACGGCTCCCAGTTTGGAGAGCCAGCCGATGAGTCCGGCGGTTCGAGCGCTCGACTCGCCCTCGGTATGGAAGATACTGGCGTCGCGAACCACCGAAGCGATTGGGTGCGTAGGCGAGACCATCATGCAGATATCTTCGTTGTCGAAGCCGGCTTGGTTCAGAGTGTGGACGACGTCGTTCAGAACTACGTCTTGAGAGTAGATCCCGTAGGCGGCAGCGGTGTTGGCGGCCATATTGAACTCTCCACGTGGGGGATTTTTTCTTTCGCCGAACTCAGATCCGGGCGGATCCAGGCTGAGTCTGGGCTTCGCGGATTGTTGGTTTGGATTCCTGAACCAGCGGCTTGTCGGAATCCCGTCGTCGATCACGCTACTCTTTTCGAGAGTCTCTGGCACTCGGGTGAATCCTGTAGAGGATGAGGTTTTGTTTGCAGACATGAGTATGGAGCCGCCTCGGTCTGGAGGAAGTCAGTTCTGCTCGGGACGGCAACGGCAGCCCGGACAGGTGGCATCGAATTGATGATGAAGACCTAATGAAACTACATGATTCATGAAATGGATAACCCTATGAGTGCGCATGCGACGAATCAAAAAGGACGACCTCATTATGATGTTCCGACCGCGGTGACGTTTTTGATCGCTGGGCTGGGAATTGGGTCCGTGCTGACGATATTGCTGTCCTCCGTGGCCAGCCCCGCGAACGATGTCCGGCAACGCGCGCTGGCCTCGGCGATCCGGGGGACTGCAGTTCCTTAGAGCGGCGACGAGAATGGCTAGGCAGCGCCTGAAGGCGCGACGCGGGACGGCTTCGGGGGTTGGGGCTGAAGCCATACCCTGACACGAGGCGAGTTCCGTGAATCGCCCTGCTTTATAATAGAAGATTCGACAGCGCTCGCAGATGCTGCTGGGGGGAACTCCCCGTGCGGATCGCGTGCGCTGCTGCGACTTACCCGATGTCCATTCCAACAACCACGGAAAGTATTACGGTGCGCGGCGCTCGCGTGCACAATCTCAAGAATGTCGATTTTGAGGTTCCGCACAATCAGCTGACGGTGGTGACAGGGGTTTCCGGGTCGGGCAAGTCTTCCCTGGCCTTCGACACCATTTATGCGGAGGGGCAGCGGCGGTATGTGGAGTCGCTGTCGGCTTATGCGCGGCAATTTCTGGAGCGCATCGAAAAGCCGGACGCGGACTTGATCGATGGCATCGCCCCGGCGGTTGCGATCCGGCAGAAAAACACTACGCGCAATCCGCGGTCGACGGTGGCGACCGCGACCGAGATCTACGATTATTTGCGGCTGTTGTTTGCCCGTATCGGACGAACTTACTGCGCGCAGTGCGGTCGCGAGGTCAAAAAAGATACGGTGGATGAGATTGCCGACGCGATATTGCAGTTGGAAGCCGGGACGCGCGTGCAGGTGGTCTTCCCGTTACAGCCGGCCGCTGCGGCAGCGAGCGAAACGAAGAAAGTTGCGCGTGGGCGTAAAGCGAGTAAGAAGAGCGC
>Ga0208690_1000472_pt1 | contig 11536 bp, 11 predicted proteins | sample June2015DPH_16_1_2_FD_184712 | JGI IMG/M metagenome (GOLD analysis project Ga0208690, IMG submission 184712) | Peatland microbial communities from SPRUCE experiment site at the Marcell Experimental Forest, Minnesota, USA - June2015DPH_16_10... | ecosystem: Environmental > Terrestrial > Soil >...
CTCGCGCTGCTGGCCCGCTTCGATATCTTCTCCGATGGCTTCCGCGGTACGCTCCACCGCTTTGGTGGTAACCGATAACCCCGCCAGCAACTCCACCTGCTCACGACCCTGCTCGAAGGGAGCTTCATGGCCGACCGCAGCCAACATGCGGCGTACCCCGGGCGAGAGTTCCGTGTTCTCGATGTCAAGATCGACATCGACCGGAAACTGACCGCGATGGCAGTGCTCGCACAGGTAATAAGGGCGCACGCATTGGGCATTTCCGACGGCGGTCAGCACCGGTTTCGAACGTAACTCTACATAACGGGCGGTATGGCCGCAGGCACAGGAGAGTTGCCGCTGTTCGGAGCTGGGCGGATCGAACTCCAGCCACTGGCTCAGCACGGCTGCCCCGGCCTGGTGCATGCTGGAGCGAATCGCCATCTCTACCGCTTCTAAATCCAAACCCCCGTTTTTTTGGCGTTGGCAGAAAATCCGCTGCAGTAACTGCTCTACTTCTCGGCTGATTTCTTGCTGGAGCGTCTCCGCCGTTTTTTTTTGACCAAGGATGCTTCCTCCGCCACGGGCCGACGCAGACCACAGATCTTTTGGTTGACTGCGACCAATTCCTGCGCCAGAGCTTGAAAGCGGCGAAACTCGGCGATTTCCTTTTCGGCTTTGCGTACCGCAGTGGGAGAAGTCAAGGTCTGAGTAACCGTCTTGCCTGCGATCTTCTGGGTGAGTTGCCGATGCGGGCCATGTCGAGGGTCGTTGGGTTGAGCACAATGGCAGTTGGGCTTGCCGCACCGTCGGGTGACGGAGGAAATGGAACCCGGCTGAAAGTCACCGAGTTGGGAGAGTGCCTGCAGGAGATGGCTACGGCTGTCCAGCAGTTCAGGCAGGGAGTCGGGCATGAGGAGCTCCAGGTGATGATATAGGGAACTGTCTTACAGTAATACATACTGTAAGACATAAGGCGCAAAAAAGAAACCTGCCAGATCCTCACCTTTATGTCGCGCACCCATCGGTGACTCGTTGGTGACCGGTAACAGGCGTCTCGCATTAGGGCGTCGCTCAAATCTATCGCATCGCCTCAAAAGTGATGGCCTGGGAGTTCGATAGTGGTGGCCAGGACCTCCAGCGCTTGGGACGGTGTCAGCGCCCGCGGCAAGAAGCTGGGATTGGACAAGAGTCTCAACAACGCCGCTTGGGTTATCGGACAGGACCCAGCCACGCTCGGGCATTTGGGCAAACCAACGGATGGCTCGGCCGTGGGCGGAATGGTCAGGCCACGCCAGTGCGATAAGAATATTGGCATTTAGCAGATAGACTGCCACCCTAAATCTCATTTTCTAACAGTCGCGTGACATCCTCGCTGCCGACCTTCTTCCCGTCCCTGGGGAGCACAACCCTACAGAAACCGTTGATCATTTCCGGGTGCACTCGCCCCTTTCCGGACTAACTCCGAGCAGCTTTGCCGAGCGCCAACGAGCGGGTTTGAGAGTATTGGCGAAGAATCTCCAGGGCGTCATCATCGAGGTCGAGGGTGGTGCGCAGGATGACGTTACGATGTCATCAGAAACCAAGCGATGTCAATTGCTGCCTGGTCGCATCACGGAGACTGGCGGGGCATCTTCTTGTGGGTGTTTCTAAATTACCAAATGATTCAATCGCCTACATCTTGTACTTGCCCAGATCCTCGTCGTTCAGCCCTTCCAGCCACTTGCGCAACTCTTCGGCCGTAACGCGGTCTGACATGTTGGCCGCCTGCTTGGAGTTCTTCAGCACCACCTCATCCACGAAGATGGGACAATCCACCCGCAGGGCCAACGCCAGCGCATCGGACGGACGCGAGTCGATGCTGACCACTTCGCCGCTCCGCTCCAGCCAGATCACCGCATAAAACGTGTCCTCGCGTAGCTCCGTCACTACAACTTTATGCACCTGCGTCTCCAACCCCGTGAGCACGTTCTTGATCAGATCGTGGGTCATGGGCCGCGGCGTGTTCACTTTCTCCATCTCCAGCGCGATCGCATTGGCCTCGTAAACCCCCACCCAGATCGGCAATACGCTGTCTCCCGCCACATCCTTAAGGATCACAATCGGCATATTGCTAACTGGATCCATCAAAAGACCACGGATTGTCATCTCCACTTCCATAAAGAAACTCCTTCAAAGGCGGTGCCCGAGCCCTTGTTCTTCGACTCTTATACCACCAATTCGCCCAAGAGGCTGTTGGGAAAACTCGCGGTCGCCTTCACTTGGACGTAGCTACCTATCCTGGGAGTTTTCGCCTCGGGAGCGGTGAAGTTCAGGGTTTTGTTTTGCGAGGTGCGGCCGATCCATTGGCCGCGGGCCTCGTTCCTGCCTTCAACCATTACTTCTGTGATGGTCCCTATATATCTCTTGTAGCGTGCGCTTTGGATCTCTTTTTGCTTATTCATCAGCACTTCTAGGCGGCGCGATTTCTCCTCTTCGGGGATCGCGTCCTCCAGTGCTAGAGACGGTGTGTTCGGTCTAGGCGAATATTTGAAGGTGAAGACCGCGTCATAGCCGACTTCCTCGACTAGCGCCAGAGTTTCGGCGAAATCTTCTTCCGTCTCGCCGGGAAAGCCAACGATCAGATCGCTGGTGATGCTGATGTCGCGCCTCGCAGCCTTCATCCAGGCTATGCGTTCGAGGTATTGCTCGCGAGTGTAGAGACGCTGCATGATACTGAGCACGCGGTCGGAGCCGCTTTGCACCGGGAGGTGGATGTGATCGCAGAGTGTGGGAACGGCGTCGATGGCCTCGATAATGTCCCGGCCGAAATCTCGTGGATGCGACGTGGTAAAGCGCACTCTGCGAATACCCGGAACTTCTCCTACTGCAGCCAGAAGTTCCGCGAAGCTTCGCTTCCCTGCTGGATCTTTGTACGAATTCACGTTCTGCCCGAGCAATTGAATCTCGGTATAGCCGAGATCGGCCATCTGGCGGGCTTCTGCGAGGATCGATTCCGAAGTGCGACTGCGCTCTTTGCCTCGTGTGAACGGCACTACGCAATAGGCGCAGAACTTGTCGCAGCCTTCGATGATGGTGATGTAGCCGCGATGGGGATTAGTGCGGGCGGTGAACTCGGTCTCGAAGCACTTGTCGGTTTCGCGGTCGTCGAGGCCGGTGATGCGGATCAGGCTTTCGGCTTTCGACCTTCGGGCTTCCGGATGGGAAATTCGGCTTCCGGCCTCCGGCTTCGGGCTTCCGGCCTCCAATTGCTCGAGCATTTGCGGCAGGTTGCGATAGCTGGCTGATCCGCAGACCAGCGAAACGTGCGGGGCGCGCTCGAAAATCTTTTCGCCCTCCTGCTGCGCCACGCAGCCCAGCACTCCGAACTTTTTTCCTTGCGATAGCAGTTTCTTGTAGTCGGCGAGCCGATGGAATACTTTCTGCTCGGCTTTGTCGCGGATGGAGCAGGTGTTGTAGAGAATCAGGTCAGCTTGCTCGACCGCTTCCACCTGCCGGTAGCCCTCGTGCACCAGCGTGCCAATGACCTTTTCGGAGTCGTGCACGTTCATCTGGCAGCCGAAGGTTTCGAGGTAGAAGGTCTTGTGTGAATCCCCAGACATAGATGAGTTCAGTATAACGCGGGAGCTGCGTGGGATTGGCTAAAGCTTTTGTCCTCGCGCCCGCTCATGAGTAGAAGGAACGTCTTTGGATACCGGCCCTCGCCGCACAGTTTGAAACGACCGGAAATCTTTATCCCAAGGCCCTTCTGGGACGTCCGGCTTTGAATCCATGCAACGGCGCAGCAAGTTCAGGTCACGGAGGCTGATGTTGCGGTTGTGCATGCGCTCGACCAGATGGTCCCGAAGGGCTAAAGGCAGCCCCGACCATCTTTCGATCTGTGGCATCACTAACGGCTTACGCCATGGGCGGCATTCTGACGCCGCTTCGCGGCTTGTAAAGACGACTCGCAGTCCAACCGTTACAACTTCAGGTGTCGGAGCCGGAGGGCGTTGGTGATTACGGAGACGGAGCTGAAGCTCATGGCGGCGGCGGCGAAGATTGGGCTTAACAGAAGGCCGAAGAAGGGATAGAGGACGCCTGCAGCTATGGGGACGCCGATGGCGTTGTAGATGAAAGCGAAGAAAAGATTTTGACGGATGTTGCGCATGGTGGCGTGGCTTAGAGTGCGGGCGCGTAGGATCCCAGTGAGATCGCCCTTGACGAGAGTGATGCTGCCGCTTTCGATAGCCACATCTGTGCCCGTGCCCATGGCGATACCGACGTTGGCTTGGGCTAGAGCGGGGGCGTCGTTGATGCCGTCTCCGGCCATGGCGACGACTCTTCCCTGCGCTTGCAGTTTGCAGATGATTTCTAATTTTTTTTCTGGCAAGATTTCGGCTTCGAATTCGGCGATGCCGAGCGCGTTGGCTATGGACTCGGCAACGCTGCGGCTATCGCCGGTTAGCATCACGATGTGAATGCCTTGGGCTTTGAGGGCGCCCACCGCTGCGGGAGTGGAAGTCTTCAGGCGGTCGGCGACCGCAATGTTACCCACATACTTTCCGTCCACGGCCACGAATAGGACTGTGCTGCCAGTCGGGGCGCCGTATAAGAAGCCCTTCTTGCTGGCTTCGTCGAGCGCGTCGATCTCTCTCATGAGAGCGAGATTGCCGACAGCGACTGTTCTTCCGTCAACCACTCCGGTGACGCCTTTGCCGGTGACGGAGCGGACTTGCTGCGGTTGAGAAAGTTGCAGTCTGCGTTTGGCGACGCCGTCGACGACGGCTAAAGCCAGGGGATGCTCGCTGGCCCGTTCCAGGCTGGCGGCGAGGCGCAGAAGTTCCGGATCCTTTTCCAACGCTGCGGAAGCGCTTCTGAGGCTGGGCTTGCCTTCGGTTAGAGTGCCGGTCTTGTCGATGACTAGCGTGTCGACCTTTTCCAGAGTCTCCAGGGCTTCGGCGTTCTTGATGAGAACGCCGGCGCGGGCCCCGCGCCCTACTCCGACCATGATCGCCATGGGCGTCGCTAAGCCTAAGGCGCACGGACACGCGATGATCAGCACGGCGATTGCATTCACTAACGCATGCGCGAAACGCGGTTGCGGGCCCAAAGCGAGCCACACGACAAAAGTTATGGCTGCGATCGCCACCACAGCGGGGACGAACCAGGTGGCGACGCGATCGGCTAGGCGCTGGATGGGGGCGCGGCTGCGCTGCGCTTGTCCGACTAACTGCACGATGCGCGCTAGTAAAGTCTCGCCGCCGACGCGCTCGGCTTGCATCACGAAGGAGCCGGAGCCGTTAATAGTCGCTCCGATCACATTGCTCTGACGCAATTTTTCTACCGGGATGGATTCGCCTGTAACCATCGATTCGTCGATGGTGCTGTGGCCTTCGAGGAGGATGCCGTCTACTGGGATTTTTTCTCCAGGACGGACGCGGAGTCGGTCTCCGGGCTTCACTTGTTCGAGCGGGACATCTTTTTCGCTGCCATCTGAGTTTAGTATCCGCGCGGTCTTGGGGCTGAGGTCGAGGAGGGCGCGGATGGCGGCACTGGTGCGGCTGCGGGCGCGGAGTTCCATGACCTGGCCGAGCAGGACCAGTGTGGTGATGGCGGCGGCGGCTTCGAAATAAACGTCGGGATAGCCTCCCATGCCGCGTAGCGACTGGGGAAAAATCTGCGGCGCGGCGGTGGCTATTACGCTGTAGCCGTACGCGACGCCGGTTCCCATGCCGATCAGGGTGAACATGTTTGGGCTGCGGTTGACCAGGGAGATCCAGAAGCGCTGGAAGAATGGCAGTCCGCACCAGAGGACTACGGGAGTGGCTAGGATGAATTCGATCCAGGTGATCTTTGCGCCCTCGAGAAACCTCACGAACGCGCCCGGGCGCATCATGCTGACCATGGCAATGATGAGCAGTGGAGTCGTGAGGATGGCGGCGATCCAAAAACGGCGCGACATGTCGCGGAGTTCGGGATTTTCCTCCCCGGCGGTGGTGACGGTGCGCGGCTCGAGGGCCATGCCGCAAATGGGGCACGAACCCGGCTCTGAGCGGACGATTTCGGGATGCATGGGGCAGGTGTATTCAGTGCGCGCGACGGTGATCGGGACGTCCGGTTCAAGGGCCATGCCGCACGAGGGGCAAGCTCCGGGCTTGGTGGCGCGGACCTTGGGGCACATGGGGCAGACGTAAGCAGGGGTTTGGGCCGTGTTCGGAAGCGGCAAGATTTGATGAATGTCTTGCGGAGCGTTGGTGTGGGCTTGGGCAGATGTCGGTAAGGCCCCAAGCGCTACCAAGCCTGTGGAACTCGCTGGGGGTTGAGATCGCAGATATTTTTCCGGGTCGGCTTTGAATTTTTCCAGGCAGGGGGCGCAGCAGAAGTAGTAATTTTTCCCGCCGTGGTTGTGAGTATGTTTGGCGGAGGTCTTGTGGACGCTCATTCCGCATACCGGGTCGCGTTCGAGTTGTGGGCTTGAGAGCGTGGCCATTTTCGACGAATCGGTCTGGCGCTGCCGATTCTATCTCTTCGATGGACAATGCTTTATATTGGATTCAGGCGCCGGCTGCTGGCGGCGCAACCGATTTCCAATCGAGAAGTATTCAAGGGTCATTCTATGACTTATCTGGACGTGGTTTTTCGCTATGGCGCGAGCCCGGGCGAAGCTGAGTTAAGGGCTATCGACGGCATGCGGGAGGTCTACGGCGTGCGGAGAGTAGATTTTGACGAACTGGAGCGGACGGTGCGGGTGGAGTTCGACGCTTCGCGAATGAAGCCGGATGCGATCACAAAACTCTTGCGGCAGGCCGGGATCGATGTACGGGAGCGACTAACGACCGTGTAGGCGGCTGTGGATTTTCTACCAGGGGACCGTGGCTACGACACTTGCTGGTCGCCTACCCGCCGACGAGATACACCCGAGGTATCGACGAACCGGGGTCGTGTGGGGGAGGGCTTTTCGACCGTTTTAATGCAAGGGGCGCCCAAGAAAACCTCTGGCCGAAGTCGTCCTTGGAACGCCCCGTTGCGCGCCACTTCGTCTGTCCTGGTGTTAGCAAATCGGATGCCAATATTAACTTCTTCTAAATACAGGTCAGAGCTGTGGACGGCGTTGTAGTAAATGCTCTGCGGCGCGAAAGATTTACTTCTTGGATTGCGAGACGCACCAAGCCGCCTAATAGCGGCCTGAAAGAACATTTTTCTTTTCGTCGCGTCGGCAGATTGGAAGTATCGTTGGAGCAGTGGCCGGCCTTGGGTTCTTGCCCTCATCGAGGTCGTGTTTGCCTTGGTCGCGCTGTATTGCCTCGAACACCGGTTCTACCCCGCACATACTCGGTAAAGTTGGCTCGGAAAAATCTCTGTAAGACCTCAAGAAATCTCAAAGTCAAAGGCGACGGAAAAAAGTATCAGCGGTTCTGAGCTCACGGCTTAACTGTTTTGCCATCAATCACTTCCACTTGAGCGTGGCGGGACGGAGGGTGCCCGGAACTTCGATCTCCCAATTTGGGAAAATCCTTGTAACCCGATTTTGGTCTCCGGCACCTTTCTAGCAATCAGGCGCAATGCCTGAGATTTAGAAAGGAGATAAAGAAAGTGTCTGTAACCGCCCCCGCCAAATTTCGCATCGACGTTGACATTCACAACCTACTCATGAACTCCGCATCTTCCGGACCCACTCCGGCGGTTCAGACTGGCGCTACATTGCCGGAGCCGGTTTTTCCGCAGTATCCGGAACTGCTGAACGACCCGGGGCCGGCTGAAATTCCGGAAGAGCGGGATTGGACTTATCCGCAGGTGTGGCGCAAGGTGCGGGGCTGGCTTTTACCCTACATCCGGTCGCGCGTGATGCCGGGGGAGTTTCATCCCATCACCGCTTATCTTTTCTGGATTACAAGTGCAATCTGGAACTGCTGGTATTGCTGGGCCTTTAATAACAAAGTCAAGGGCATGACCGAGGATGTGGCCAAGCGCTCGATCGACTGGCTGCATGACCACGGCTGCCGGGTGCTTGCTTTGATGGGCGGCGAGCCTTTGCTGCGGCCGCAGGTGGCGCATAAAGTGGTTTACTACGCGGCCAAGAAGGGCTTCTGGATTTACGTTGGGACCAATGGGCGGCTGCTGAGACCGGAAGTTGCCGACCGGCTGGGCGATGCCGGGGTTTCGATTTTCAATTTTGCTCTGGATGCCTGGGATGAAAAACCCAGCCAACCGAAGGCGTTCATGCCGGGGCAAAAGCATTTGGAATACCCGATCCGCAAGCAATACGTTTATGGCTATATGGTGTTCTTCAACATTAATATCTGCCGCAACAATCATGAGGACGTGAAGAAACTTACCGAGTATGCGCATGCGCATCGGCTGGCTACCGATTACCACATCAACGAAACTCCGATGCTCGAGCAGGACGAGCACTTTAAGCATTTCGATGAGAACCCGACTTACATCCGGCCGGAGGATTGGCGGTCGGTGGACTCGCTCATCGACTGGATCATCGAGAAGAATAAAGCCGGCTACCAGATGGTGAACTCGGTGCAGCGGCTGCAGGAGATGAAGGCGTTTGTGCGGATGTCGTCGGGCCTCGATCTGAAGAGTTACGGATGGAATGGCGACGGTACGGGGACGAACGGCAACATTTCCGCAATGCTGGCGAACACTCCCGGCATCGCCCAGGATGCCAATGGCGAGTTGCACTTTACCGACTGGAATTGCCGGGCCGGGCAGAATAACGTCATCATTCGCACCGATGGAACTGTGGCGCCGTGCTTCCCCATGTATCCGTCGACTTTTGATTGGGGCAATATCGACAATCCAAAGTTCGATCAGAAGCAGTTGCAGGATATGAAGCACACCTGCCAGCGGCACTGCTTCTCCACTTTGAATCACAACCTGGGTTATTGCTACAACGATGCCCGCGTGATCAAGTGGGTATGGACGCAGGCGGTGACCAACCGCATGAAAGGCGGGGCGAGAAGTTTCGAGGATTGAAGTCGGCTAAATGTCGTAGTTGACTTGGCGGAGGCCGTCTTTATTGGCTTCGCGAGCTTTATTGGCCTTGGTGTGCGCGTCTAATTCTCGGAAGTGGGCATCGTCCCATTTTTCCATGGCGATCATGGAATGGTCGGGTGGTCGCTAAGGCTTCTTCAGCGCGAATGGCGGCGATCCCTTCGCTTGTAGGCTATTTTAGGCTAGGCGCAGGTGGTCCAGGTTGAGAGCGGCCATAACGTTGGAGGTACCGCTGCGGTGTGTCACGGTCAATCGTGGGCTGGGAAATCCATGGGAAATTAATGTAGCGGAGAGGGTGCGGGGCAACAATGGGGCAACAATGTTGACCGAATCCGGCAACACCGGATTGGGAGTGTTATTTCCGGCGAACGCAATGCCAAGCCGGAAAGGGACTGTCAGGGTAGCCCGAAGAATGACACACGTCTTCATGAGTTACCGCCTGATGGGATGAATGTAAGGAAATCCTGTCAACTCGCTAATTCCATTTGAAGGTGGGGGAAGGATCACAGCGACCAACGCTGCTCATATTTTGATGGACGCTTCGCGTACTCTCTCGTACGGAAGAAGTTGTCGCATCGCCGGTGAAGACGTTACAATGATCTTCGGACTTAACGTGAACTTCACGAATCGTTCGCGCCCAGTTGGCCAAAGTGTCAGGGATGGGTGAACGCCAGTCTGCTACATCCCATTGCTTTTCTTATAGTTGAAAACATGCGCCCTTAGCTCAGCTGGATAGAGCGTCTGGCTACGAACCAGAAGGTCGGGAGTTCGAATCTCTCAGGGCGCACCATCTTTTCGAAAACCTTAGGGCACGCGTCGAAAGGTGCCCCTCGGTTTTTGTCCGTGAGTTGTCCGGGGAACAAAAATTCCTAGTTACTTGATTCGTCCCGCCATGATCCGTTCCGCCGCGTTTTGAGCATAAAACTGCTTCCGTTGGGCTGCAGTGTTTCCAAGCGATTAGGAGAATCGATGTGGCCTGGACCGAGGGGGCGATTCGACGGCATGCAGTCGCGGCAGCGCTAGCCTCGCGACTCCAGGGCCTGAATAGAACGACTGATCTGATGCAGGTGGGAAAGGTCGTGACCGGCCAGCAATCGTACCATCAGGGCCAAGGACTCCGCGCCACGCTCGTTGTGCTGCCCGCTGCGTTGCAAGTCCTCTGGGGACATTCGTCTCCACACGGACAAATTGAGTACGCGCAGCATCCGAAATATTTCGACAAGTTGGGACGGCTCGCATTCATTGTGGCGCAGGGAGGTTACCCAAGCATCCTGCCTGAAGCCCAGAATAGCCGGTTCGTCCTCGCAGAGGATCAACCTGAGGCGATATCCATAAACCCACTCGCTATCGGCGAGATGGCCGATGATTTCGTTCGGAGTCCATTTCCCCTGAATTGCTCGCCCGCGCAGGAGTTCCGCCGGATGTCTGGCCACAAGATCGGTCAAGGTGGATGCCGTCTGCCCTAAGACCTCGATCGGATCCCGGCCAGCCAACAGGTTGAACAGCTTTTCCCGGTAGGTCCATGGGGCCGACACCTCGAGTCCCGGTTGCGCTGGCGTCATCATCAACTCCCTTCCTTGCGACTTCGACAGACCGTTCGCTTGGCGAGCGGGAAACAGGCGCTAACGGTGACCTTGAATCGGTGAGACAAGGCCGCTAACGCTTGGAATGGAATCTCATGGAACCTGCACTTCTTTTTCCAGGGCGAAGCCTTCAACTTTCCAGCCTTCCGCGCCGCCGATCATTTTCTTCACCTTCCGGCCCAGGCGCGCCAGACGAGCTGCAGCGCGGTCGGCTCCGTTGCAATGCGGCCCGCTGCAATAGACTACGAATAGCGTATCCGGGGGATAGGCGGCGAGGTTGCGTTCATTGATTCGGCCGTGCGGGAGATGGAGCGAGCCCGGAACATGACCGCCCTCGAAAGCTTGCGGGCTGCGAACATCCAGCAACACAAACCCGGGCGCGCCGGAAGCCAAGGCCGCGTGAACGTCCCAGCAGTCGGTTTCGAGAGACAGGAGCTTCTCGAAGTGATCGAGGGCCGTTTGCGGATCGGCGGCGACCTCACGGTGGGTGTTCATAACTCACTATGGCCCGATTCAAGAACTTTGTCGATAGGCAGAAATGCCATTATGCGCTAAAATCCTGCCATGCGCTCCTGCGACCATCGCCGCGTCGCTACTCTGCTTTACGACGGCCTCAGCATCTTCGAGTTCGGGATCGTGGTGGAGATTTTCGGCTTGCCGAGGCCGGAGCTGGAGGTCGATTGGTACAAGTTTGAGACCTGCTCGCACCAGCGCGGCCCGCTCCGCACGACCGGCGGCGTTCAGGTCGAGGCAGGTCGTGGATTGCGGACCTTGCGACAGGCCGGAACCATCGTTATTTCGGGCTGGAAGCGAACCAGCGAACCTCCTCCGGAATCTCTTCTTAAAGCACTGCGTTCGGCGCACGCTCGCGGCGCACGTCTGGTCTCCATTTGCTCCGGAGCCTTCGTTCTTGCGGCCACCGGCCTGCTCGATGGCAAGCGCGCCACCACCCACTGGCGTTACGCGGAAGAGTTGGCTTCCCGGTTTCC
>Ga0208690_1000476_pt1 | contig 11511 bp, 9 predicted proteins | sample June2015DPH_16_1_2_FD_184712 | JGI IMG/M metagenome (GOLD analysis project Ga0208690, IMG submission 184712) | Peatland microbial communities from SPRUCE experiment site at the Marcell Experimental Forest, Minnesota, USA - June2015DPH_16_10... | ecosystem: Environmental > Terrestrial > Soil >...
CCCCGCCACCTCGCCATCCCCCGCTTCCTCCGGGGCCTCGTCTGCCCATTCTGCGCAAAACCAGCGTAATCCACACCAAGGCAAAGAGCGCCATGAGCCCAATGGGAACCGCGTCTTGCCAGCGCCCATGGGGCACGCCATTCCCTGCGCTCGGCGCCTGTCCGGTGATGGCGGCGGCGATGGCATCCGTCCCTGCGCGGATTCCGTCGTAGAAGCGGTCCTGTTTGAGTGCGGGACCGATCTCGTGTTGGATCATGTCTTGCGTTTGCAAGTCGGTGAGCTGTCCTTCAACACCTTTGCCCGTCTCGATGCGCATGCGGCGATCGGCGACAGCAATGACCAAGAGCGCGCCGTTGTCGGCTCCCTTTTTCCCGAGCTTCCATGTGTTGAACGTGTCGTAGGCGACGTCCTCGATCGTGTTGCCGCCGAGTGCAGGCACGATGAGCACGGCGATTTCGGCGCCGCTTGCGCGGTCGATGGCCTCCAGTCGCGTGTCGAGATCGTCGCGTTCGGCGGGTGAGAGCTTGCCAGCCACGTCGGTCACGTGCCCGGCGATCGGAGGCGGGCTGTATGCCAAGGCGTGCACGACGACGAACGCCGTCGCCAGAAACGTGAGGAATGCGACGTGGCAGCGAACCATCAAAAGCTCACGTGTGGGGCGTCGCGCGCCTCCGGAAGGGCCGTGAAATAGGCACGAGCCTTGAAGGGCTTGCCCGTAATCTTGTTGATGACTTGCCCGCCCACGTGTGCGAGCGTCGAGTTGTAGTCGGCGACGGCCTTGTCGTACTCCTCGCGCGCCCGCGCAATCCGATTCTCCGTTCCCTCCAACTCGATCGCCAGATCGTGAAATTGCGCATTGGCTTTGAGGTCGGGATAGGCCTCCTGGGTGAGGAGCAGACGAGACAGAGACCCCTTAAGATTGTCCTGTGCCTTGGCGAAGGCAGCCATTTTCGCCGGGTCCTCGAGATCGTCGGCCGATAGATGAAGGCTCGTCGCCTCGGCACGTGCATGGGTGACCTCCGAGAGGGTCTTCTCCTCGTGCGCGGCAGAGGCTTTGACGGTAGCGACGAGGTTGGGAACGAGATCGTAGCGCCGCTGAATCTGGGCCTCGACGTCGGCCCACTTCTGCTGGCACGCCTGGTCCTTATCGACGAGTTCGTTGTACCGACCGCATGCCGGGAGCAGGGCGAGCTGCGTGACGACGGCAAGAACAACGAAAAAAAATCCTGGAACGCGCACCGTGGACATAGGGGCAGCGTACGGTCCAACCGCTTCGTGGCGCAACGCGTAGTCCATCGATGGGCCGCGCCTGTAGCCCATCCGACGACGAATCCACCGCCGGTGGCGTGGCGCATTGACGTTCCATGAAACGCGCGGCAGACATGAGGTCGTAACGATGTCGACACCGGTTTCGAGCAGCGCGCCGAGAGCTCTTCGTGGGCACACGCTTCGACAAACCCTGCGCTCGCTCGTACCCGGAACCGCCGAAGATTCCGTCCCTACACCGGCGGAGGCGCCGCACCCCGCTCCCGTGCCGGCACTCGAACCGGACGACCCCGCGATCGATCTCGAACCGTGCAGTTCCGGGCCACCGGCTCTGCGGCCTCACGACCTGGCGCGCTGGCTCGAACGCCACGCCTGACACAGGACCTGTTGCGTGGACTGCCGACCCAGAGACGCCCCACCAGGCCCTGCAGAAGAAGCAGCCACGCGGGTGTAGAGGGCGCCGGGCAGCGCCCTTTCCGTGGCAACGGCCGTGCTAAACCACGTAGTCGTGCACGTCGAAACGCTGGCTGTGGGCCCACTCCAGTGCAACTGCTCCATCGTGGCGGACCTCGAGGCCAAGCGCGCCATCGTGATTGACCCTGGCGGGGACTTCGAGGCCCTCCGCGCGCGACTCGAAGCGCTGGGTGTCGCGGTCGGGGCGATCCTTCACACGCACACGCACATCGACCATGTCGGCTGCACGGCGGAACTTCAGCGTGCGACGGGGGCAGCGGCCAGCATCCATGAAGGCGATCGGCGCCTCTACCAAATGCTGCCCATGCAATCGGAGTTGCTCGGGCTCGAACTGCCTGTCCTAGCGGACATGGACGGCGCGCTCGTCGACGGCTTGACGCTTCGCGCCGGCGTGCTGGAGATGACGGTGCTGCATACACCCGGACACACGCCGGGCAGCTGTTCCTTCGTCGTGGGGGATGCGGCGCGCACCGTGGTCTTCTCCGGCGACACGTTATTCCGGGGGAGCATAGGCCGCACGGACCTCGGCGGAATCGATCAGGAGACGCTCGTTCGTTCGATCCGGGCGAGACTGCTCAGCCTTCCCGACGATTGCCTGGTCGTGACAGGGCACGGGGGTTCCACGACGATCGGCGAAGAGCGGGCGCACAACCCGTTTCTGCGCAAGCGCTGACGCGACGCTATCCGCACCCTCGCTCAGAACGTATACGGATTTTCATCGGAGGATGACGACGACGACGTGGCCTTGGGCGTCGGCGAGCTGCTCGCGGAGCTGGTAGAGCTCGGGGCCGTCCCCGTCGTCGCCGAGGGGCTCGCGGCCCCATGGACCCACATGGACGAGGCCGCTGGCGCGTTATTCGTCGGCCCGGTGGTCGTCAACGTCGTCGCGATGGGGCGCACGGCAGGCGCGGCGATGGGCGGAGCCGAGCGCGGTGCCGGATAGGAGGGGATCGCCGGTCGAACTTGGACCGGAGCCGCAGGCCGTTGGGCCACCGGTGCCGGCGAAGCGGACGCCGACGCTTCGGCCTCGGAGGCCGAAACGTTGCTCCCGTCGGGAACAGGCGTCGTGCCGATCGAGGATGTCGAAGGGGCGACGGCGATAGCCGCCTGGGCCGACGGCGGCAGGGTCACGACCGGCACCGCTACGGAGGCCGCCGGAGAAGAAGAAGAAGAATTGTCCGAAGCTTGGCTGCCGAACAGCGAGTCGCGAAATAGCACTGCGGCGAGCGCCGCGGTGGCGGCCGCAACGAGCCACAACCACTTGCCGGCGCGGCCCGTCCCAGCAGGCTTGATGTCGTCGTCCTCCTGCGGGCCGGCGATCGCGCGGGGACGGGAAGATGCCGACGTCGGGCGGCCGGAGGGACGGCTGACTTGCGTGTCGGTTCGAACGTTCGGCAACGGATCGCGTATGATGAGGGTCGCGCCGGACTGTCCGGAGTGGGCTTGAACGGGGGCCGGAGACATTGCCGCCACCATCGCTCGCGCACCGGCCGCCTCGTCGCGCAGAGGAGTGGGTGCAGCCTCTGCGTCGGAGGAGGGCTGCGATACGGTCGGGCTCGGCTCGCCCGGTGGCACCGCCGGCTCTACGGCCGGTGGACCGCTTGGCGCACGGGATTCCCCCGGTCCGGAGAAAAGGGGGCTGGTGCCGACGTCCGCCATCGAACCACCCGCCTCACGAAGCGCTTCCTCGAGAAGCTCCGCCGCCTGGCGCATGACGGTCTGCTCCGCCTTCGGCGGAATGGAGGAGGTGAAGCGGTTTTTGGCGGGGAACATGCCTGCGGTCGGATTCGGCCGGGGCGGTGCCGAAGGCGAGCGCGGCACCGGTGTCCGTGCCGGGGGTGCGCTCGACGTGGTTGAGCCCGGAATTCCGAGCCCGACCATCGTTCCTTTGCCGACCGAGGGTGCCGGCGGCGATCCGACACGAGTCGCGGCATGCATCCCCGCGGGCGTCTGGATGGGCTTTCGTCCGGCTGCCGGCGGTAGCGCCTCAGGTTCGGATTCGAAGGCTTGGCCCGCATCCGCGCGTGTGTTGAGCAGCTTGTCGACGAGGGCCCTGGACGGCTCATCGATCTTGATGAACTTGACCCCCATTCCCGCGGGTCGTTCGCCGGTTCCTTGGTGGCCATCGCGCTTCCAAACGACCCGGCCGACCCCCGTGATCACCGCTTGGTCGCTGGCCAGCCGAATCTCGAACTTGAGCAACGTTCCGGGGGGAAATGGATTGCCCGTCTTCACGTAGATGCCGCCCCGGCTGACGTCGAGCGCGTGATTCTCGATGAACTCGTCGACCGTGGCGCTCTTGTAACGCACGTTCAAGCTGACGATCTTCACGCGGCGATCTTTGCGGGTGTCCTGGGTCATCGAACGCCGTCTCTCCAACTTTCTCGTCACCGATGCTCGCGGTCGATCGGTTGACGTCGATCAGCTCACGACAAACACTGACCCATCGTAACCCGCTATGGCTGCAAAATGCCATGTCATCGGGGAGCCCCCACGCTACAAACCTCGGACCGATTCCCATCGTGACCACCGTAGTGCAACGACCGCGGGGGCGTTGGTGGTGATCCGTCGCGCTCGCGAGCCGACTCGCTTTCGCGCCCACGGCCGTGCGCAGGTTCGCTTGCACGGGCTCTTGGAACACTTCGAGGCCGGCTGGCAGCGCTACGCGCTCGTCGAGAACATCGGTCTCGGCGGCGCCCGCGTCGCGGTCGACGAGCCGCTCGGTTGCAACGACGGGGTCATGCTGTCGTTCACGGCACCCACTCTGTGGGACCCCTTGCATCTTCGTGCACGAATCGCCTGGGTGGGATCGAACGCGGCGTCCGCCCCAGACGGATCCAGCGAAAAGGATGCGTTCTGGTCCCAGGAGCCCCAACGAGCCGGTCTCGCGTTCGACCACCGCTCCAGGGAGAGCCTCTTCAGGCTTTGCGAGTTCCTCGTGGCGCTCGGTCCGGAGTGACGTTTGCTGTCTTGCCTACCCGATCGTAGGAAATCGTCTTCGCTAGCTGGCTCTTCCGTTTGTCGACCTCGCGTTGCAATTGCGCGACGGCACGCTCGCGCGAATCGTAGAGGCGTCGCGCGCTCCGCTTCATTGCCGGGTCGCTCAGAAGGGCATACGTCAGCCAGGGAAAGACGGCCGTCACGTCGGCGTGGACGTAGACGCTGCCCGTGGCGACACTCTCGGCCGACACTTTCCCCCACGTGTGGCCTTCCCCCGCCGGACACGAGCTGAGCGCGCCGTTGTCGACCGGATCGACGCAGAATTGCACGTCGATGTCGAAGCCGTGTGTGGGCACCCCGAGAATCTGATCGAGGAGCGGCTCTCCCTGCAGCGTGTAATTCTTGGGAACGCCGCCGCCCAGGATCCACACGGCCATTGGCTTACCCAGGGTCGCAAAGCAATGGTGTTGCATGGCGCCCATTTCGAAGACGTCGTCGTTGACATCGATCTCCAGCTTGAATTGCTCACCGAGCACGCGCTTCAGCTTGACGATATTGAGGAATATCGACCCATCTTGGACGGCCCCGACGAAGATGGGAACACGGCGTCGGAACGCGGTCGACAAAAGCGACGGCTCTTTGACGTCGAGGGCGCTTTCGATGTCCGCGATCCGCTTGCCGAGCATGAAGTGAAGCTCGGGCGTCGTCATTTTTCGCTGGAACTCCGGGCCGCGCACGATCGCCGAGAAGAGCCTGTCGGTCTCGAGCAGCGTTTCCTCCCAAAAGCCGAGGTCGTAGATGCGGATGATGCGCGCGAGGCGGTACTGGAGATCGCCCGCGGTCGGGTCGATTTCGCGGATCCGGTGGCCAATGACGCGGTGTGCGTCGTGATACAAATTCGCCCCCGTTGTCGTGATGCAATCGATGAGGCCGCGCTCGATGAGGGGGATGAGGCAGGACTGGTGGAGGCCGGCCGGAGTCATCGCGCCGCTGAAGGTGAGAAAAATCGCGCAGTCCTGCTCCACGCTCCGCCGCATCAGCTCGTACGCAGTGCGTTCCTGGCGCCCGACATACGCCGGAAACCGTTGCATCAGAATTTCGTGCGGCCGCTCCTTGCCCGAGATGGCCATGGGACGAACGTCGCGCGATTCTTCGAAGTGTCTGCGCAGGCTGGCGCCATTCGGAGTATTGTGCTTGCGCGTTCGGGTGGGCATGGGCGCGAGAATGAGTTCGTCAGGCACAAGCGGGCGTCAAGAGCGCGCATGCAGGGGTTCGCGAAAGGGTGCATTTCAATGTCGATCACGATGCTCGTGCCGCTGGGCAATTCCCCCGTCGAGGCGCGGGTGCCGCCCCGACCCACGACGTTCGAGCAGTTGGCCCGACTGCCGGACGAGTTCATCGATGTCGCCGTAGGGGCGGCCCTCATCGCGCGCGACGCGTACGGCACGCTCGACGTGGAGCGGGTCCTCGGTGCGTTCGATGACATGGCTGCGCCACTGGTCACGCGGTGCCTCGCGGCTCTTCCGCTCGAGCACCAGGCGGAAGCGGTTTCACGGTGTGTCTATGAGCAGCTCGGGTTTCGGGGCAACGAGCAAGACTATTACGATCCGAAGAACAGTCTTCTTCCCGACGTGCTCGATCGTAAGCTCGGCATCCCGATTACGCTCGCGCTCGTCTACTGCGAGATCGCGCGGCGTGCCGGCGTGAACGCTCGCGGGGTGAGTTTCCCCGGTCATTTCCTCGTTCGAGTCGACTCGAGTGCCGGCGATGGGCCGATTGTGGTCGACCCGTTCTTCGGGGGTCGCCGCCTCGATGAGCCCGCACTGCAGAAGCTGCTCGAGCGTGCGTCTCCCAATCAGCGGCTCGTGCCGAGCGAGCACCTCGCCCCGGCGTCGCATCGAACGATGCTCGTGCGCATGCTCATCAACCTCAAGTGGATCTATGCGACCCGCGGCGACTTCGCGCGCGCGCTCCTCGCGCTCGATCGCATCATCTCGCTCACGCCCGACTCGGTTCCGGCTCTTCGCGAGCGCGGGCTTCTCGCCGCCCGTCTCGGTGCCGTCGAATCGGCGCGAGCGGATCTTTCGCGCCTGCTCGAATTGGTCCCCCAGGCGCCCGATGCAAGCTCGATCCGTCAGCGGCTGCAAGAGCTGTCGGTCAAGAGGAACGTTCTCAATTAGGCGGTTCGCGTTGGTTGCGCCGCTTCGTCTTCGCATGGCGGGGATGCGCACGCCGGTGGCAGGGTCGACCGGCTCCTCAGCGTCGCGGTCCGTTACCGGCTTCGCGCCCCCATGGGCCCTTCACGGCCGAGGTGGCCGGGCGCGTCGGCCTGGCGTTCATGGGGGCGATGTATGACCCCCAAGAACGCGGCCGTGGCACCTCGAACCTCGGGCGCGACTCATTCGCCGTGTCCCTGAGCACCAGAGTAAGCTTGGAAAAGTAGCGCCGCGGGTTTCGCGGCCGCATGCTCCCGCTTGCGAATGAGCACCCCCTCCGACCGTGGCGCTGCGACGAAAGCCGAGGAGCCCCGGCAGGCTCCCGGCCGCGCCGAACGCAAGGTCGAGCGGCCCGGTGCACGGCCTGGCGGTCCGGCGTCGCTCGTCGGGGTGGTGCTCAGCGGTCGCTATCTCATCGAACGCGTCATCGGCCAGGGTGGAATGGGCGCCGTCTACCTGGCCGAGCATATGCACATGCACAAGCGCCTGGCCGTCAAGGTGCTTCACGGTGAGATGAGCCGCCTACCGGAGGTCGTCGCCCGCTTCGAACGCGAAGCGATGGCCGCCGCCCATATCGAGCACCCCAACGTCGCGTCGGCGACCGACTTTGGAAAACTCGAAGACGGCTCGTTCTTCTTGGTCCTCGAGTATGTCGAGGGAAGAAGCTTGCGCGAGGCCATCGCCGAGGCTTCCCTTGACTGCCGTTCGGCGCTCCACGTCGCGCGGCAGATGGCAAGCGGTCTCAGCCGGGCTCACGCTCTTGGAATCGTGCACCGGGATCTCAAACCCGAAAACGTGATGCTGGTGTCGCGCGAGGACGATCCGAACTTCGTCAAAGTACTCGACTTCGGAATCGCGAAGGTCCCCGTTGGCGAGTTGATCGGAGAGTCGAAGGTGTCCGGTCAGGTGTTGACGCAGCTCGGGATGGTGTACGGGACACCCGAGTACATGGCGCCCGAGCAAGCGCTCGGGGAGGCCGTGGATGCTCGCGCCGATTTGTATGCTCTCGGCGCGATCATGTTCGAAATGTTCACGGGCGGTCGTCCCTACGATCACGAAAGCAAGGTCACGCTTCTGGGCATGCACGTGACCGCCCCCGTCCCGCGGATGACCGAGCGCGCCCCGGACGCGGACATCCCGGCGGAGCTCGATGCGATTGTCACGAAGCTCCTCGCCAAAGACGCCGCCGCCCGTTTCGACAGCGCGAAGGAGCTCATCGAAGAGCTCGATCGGGTGACCGCGCAGCTCACCGCGCGCGGGCTCGACGAGCCTCCGGCGGCCGCCCGCGCACCTCGCCCGAGCGGTCCTCGGTTCAGCGGAGCCGGGGCAGCTCCGAATCTCTCCGTTCAAGGGCCGTCGAAGCTTGCCCCTTCTTCGGCGACGAGCCTGCAGAGCCTCGCGTCGCTTTTCGGTGCATCGCTCGGTCAGGCCGTTCGTGGGGCGCCCCGATGGGCCACGCGCCGAATGAGGGTGGCGATCGCAGCGGCGCTGGTGATGAGCGGTCTTCTGTTCGCGCACGCGGCGCGCCGGGCAACGGCCCCGGGCGCCTCAGCCTCCGCCGGAGCTGTCGTGTCGTCCCGCGCTCCGCGGGCTGACCCAAAAACCGACGACGCCGTCGCGTCGGCGAAAGCCAATATCGAGAAGGGCGATTTCGCGACGGCAATCGATCAACTGACGACGGTCGAGAAATCCTACCCCGATCGTGCCGAAGTGCATGTCGGTCTCGAGAAGGCGTACACCGGCGTGCGCAATGCGCGCGAGGCCATGCGAGAGGCTGGACTCTGGCTCGACTCGGAGCCCGCCGGGGCCGCCGATCTCAAGCTTCAGGAAGACGTGCGTAACGCGGCCCTCTTCAGAGAGGCGCAGGAGGAGGCCTTTCAACTCCTCGAATCCAAGATGGGCGCCCGCGGCATCGACATTTTGTACGACGTCGCGTTCGGTGCATCCGGTCATCTTTATCCGCAAGCAGCGGCGCGCGCGAAGCGATCTCTACTGATGGACCAAGTTCGCGCGCGCGCGAGCCCCGCGCTCGGGGTCGTGCTGGACCTGCGTGAGAGCAAGGGGTGCGAGGCAAAACACGCCCTTCTGCAGCGCGCTCGTGATCAGGGCGACGCTCGGTTGCTGCCGGTCCTTCAGCAGCTCACGTCGGTGCGCGGATGCGGGTTTTTGAGCGCGGCCGACTGCTATCCCTGCATGCGCAAAGACGAGCTCCTCGCCGAGGCGGTTAGCGTGATCGGGCAGCGGGCGGCAAAGGCGCCTTAGGCGTAGCAGGGCGCCCGTGATGGGCGCGCGCGCTCGACGTCGCGTGGGCCCTCATTGCCGAGCGGCGCATTCGACTCGGGGACTCGAATCTAGATCCCGAAGCGCTCCGAGTTCGAGCGCAGGAACGCAATGTACGCATCGGCGTCAAGCCGTGAGGCGATTTCCGCAGCCTCCACGGCATCTTCCAGCTTGCGCTTGATGTCGCCGACCTTTCGCGAGGGGGGCAGCCCGAATGCCTTCATGATGGCGTCGCCGATTCCGCTCGGCAGCGGCGGCAACCGAGCCTCCTCCTCGGCCAACCGCGCAATGCGCAATTGAAGCTCTTCGATCTGTTGAAGCCCGCGGCGCTTCTTCTCGGGGCGCTTCGTGGTGATGTCGGCTCGCGCGAGGCACAGCAGGTCGTCGAGGTGTTCGCCGAGTTCGCGGGCGAACCGACGCACCGCACTGTCGGTCCAATCGGGTGAATATTGGTTGGCGCGCAAGTGATGCAAGATGAGAAAGCGCACCGTGGCTTTCAGCGACGGTTCGTGGGCAAAGAGACCCAGTCGTCGGTCGAGCTTTTCGAACATCCGAGTGCCCACCTCGGCGTGTCCCAAGAAGTGGACCTTTCCGTCGGGAGCGATCGACCGGGTTTTGACCTTGCCGACGTCGTGGAAAAGGGCCGCCCAACGAACCTCCAAGCGTGGAACCGATTGTCGCACCACTTGCTTCGTGTGCTTCCAGACGTCCTTGTGGCGCCACTCGGCGTCGCCAAAGCCCACCATCGCGTGCACCTCTGGAAAAAGCGCCGCGAGAGCGCCGGCTTCGAGCAACTCGTCGAGCCCGCGCTCGGGGTCGTCTCCCATCACGACGCGATCCAGGCGAGCGCGCACGGCTCTCGCGTCCACTTTCACTGCCGCCCGGAAGTCGTCGATGTCGACCGGTGCGAGGACCTCGTCGGCGCCTCGACCCTCGGCCGCCAGAGCGGCCGCCTCGAGTGCCGAAAACACGTGGTCGACTTGCGCCCGCGTCCCGCTCCCGGCTGCGGCGTCGCCTGGATCGCGCATGCGCAGCGATGGCGCGGCGTCCGCGGCGGGCGACTTGGGCTCGACCATGAACGTGCGCTCTTAGCACGCTCGCCTTCGTCCTGCGACGCCGCGATCGCACTTGCACGCTAAGCCACGATCAGACAGATCTGGCCGCGAAATCCGGCCGCGAGAGCTGGCCGCGAAATCTGGAGCCCGAGCTGGCTCACGAGGCGAGGGCAGGGCGGGGCTCGGCCGGATCCTCGGCGCGATCGACGTGGATCGCGCCGAGCTCCTCACTGACTTTGCGCAGGTACTGCTGCTTGACGTGGAATGGCAAGAAGGCGCTCTTGAAACCGTTCAAGATGATCTGTTTGATATCCCCGAGACTCATCCCGAGTTGCGTGTGGCACAGCCAGAGTTCGCGGCTCACAGTGGTATCGGTGATCAATCGATTGTCGGTATTGACGGTGACGCGCAGCCCCAGGTTTTTGTAGAGCCTGAGGGGGTGGCTCGACAAATCCCGGATCGCGCCGGTTTGCACGTTCGACGACGGGCAGCATTCGAGCGGAATTCGGTGGTCGTTCACGTAATGCAGCAGATCCCCGTTCTCGCGCAGACGGCATCCGTGGCCGACGCGATGGGCGCCGCAGACGTGGATAGCCTGTGCGATCGACTCGGGGCCGTAGGCCTCGCCCGCATGGATCGTCACGTTGATGTTGTTATCCCGAACGAGCTGGAAGGCCGCCTTGTGGTGCTTGGCCGGGTGGTCGTACTCGGCGCCAGCCAGATCGAAGCCGACGACGCCGCGGTTCTTGTAAGCGACGGCCAGCTCTGCCATTTCGAGAGAATGCTCTGCGGACACGTTTCGGATGCCGCAAATGATGACGTTCGACTCGACTCCGTGTCGCTCTTGCGCAGCGCGGAGCCCCTCGAGGACACTCTCGACGACCGTCGTCAGCTTGAGCCCGCGCCGCGTGTGCAGCATCGGCGCGTAGCGCACCTCCATGTAACGGACGTTCTCGCGCGCGGCGTCTTCGGCGAGCTCGTACGCAATGCGCCGGAGCGATTCCGCGCACTGCATCACGCGCAGGGTCACGTCGAAGGCTTTCAGGTATTCGATGAGGCTTCCGCAGTTCTGGCCAAGATGCATGGCCTGGCGCAGCCCCTCGGGATCTCGGGCGGGCAGGTCGATCCTCTGTCGCTCGGCGAGTTCGAGGATGGTCGCCAGGCGCAGCGATCCATCGAGATGAACGTGCAGGTCGGTCTTCGGGAGCTTCTCGATGACCTCGAGTGAAACCCCGGTCGGCGGCTGAGTCGGAGACATGACGAAATATACCATGCGCAAA
>Ga0208690_1000477_pt1 | contig 11509 bp, 10 predicted proteins | sample June2015DPH_16_1_2_FD_184712 | JGI IMG/M metagenome (GOLD analysis project Ga0208690, IMG submission 184712) | Peatland microbial communities from SPRUCE experiment site at the Marcell Experimental Forest, Minnesota, USA - June2015DPH_16_10... | ecosystem: Environmental > Terrestrial > Soil >...
TGGAAGGGCGCGCGCTGCGCGTCAACGAGGCGGAAGACCGACCCCAGCGTAGCGGCGGCGGTGGCGGCGGCGGCTTCGGTGGGCGCGGCGGTGGCGGCGGTGGTGGTGGTGGCGGCCAAGGCGGAGGCAACTCCGGTCGGCGCAACAAGTGGTAATAAGGGCTTTGCCCTAGTGCGTCGCGTCCGCGGCGCGGCGCCCCACCGAGTCACAGCTTCGACCGGCTCGGTCGGCGGCTGGAGGACTGAGCGAAAGCCATTGACGGGCGGCCGGCCGCCCGTCTCCTTTCGGGCGTTTCAAGCGATCCCAGTCCCTGAAGGGCCTGGTGGTGGTAGGATGCCGCGCTCGGCGCGCGAAACGATCTGACATGATGGCCAAGGACAAGCCGCGACCGCTCGTGCGGATCACCAACCAGTTTCGAAAGCGGCAGGCGATGGTCTACGACCTCACCTGCGATGAGGTGCGCCTCACCATCGAAGTCACGGCGCGCGAGAACGAGGACGGCCTGGGCGAGTGGAGCGTGGGGGCTCACGCTCGGCAATCACCCGAAAAACCGACCATCGACGAGCCGGGCACGACGCGCAGCGATGCCCTCCGGGCGGTTGCCCGTGCGTGGGCAGCCAAGCAAGGTGGCTTTGGCTTTCCGGCTTTGGACTGGGACGCCGTCGCCGAAGCGTTGCTCGCGGTGCGCGCGATCTGAACCGGCCCGTTGGGCTGCGGGCAGACCTCCTCGCGCGATCCCGCGCGCATTATCTCTTCGACACGACGCTCCAGGTCAAGACCTGCGCATCGGCGCGCACGCCGTTGGTGCCAGGGCCTACCCGTCGATAGCGACCTTCTGCATCCATTTCGTAGACACGGCAGGTGTCCAAATCGAGTGGCGCCTGGCACTCGCAACGCAAGCGATCGCAGAGCGCTGGACTGGTGATGGGAAACAGGAGTTCGACGCGGCGATCGAGGTTTCGCTGCATCCAGTCGGCGGAGGCAAGAAAGAACTCCTCCTCGCCCGACGGCCCGAAAACGTACAGCCGTTCATGTTCGAGGAATCTGCCGACGAGCGAGCGGACTCGAATTCGGTCCGAAACGCCTGGCATTCGCGGCCGCAGGCAGCAGATCCCGCGAACGACCAGATCGACTTCGACCCCGGCTTGAGACGCCGCATACAGCGCGCGGATGATCTCCGGGTCCACGAGCGCGTTGAGCTTGGCGAAGATTCGCGCGGCAAGGCCCGATCGGGCGCGGTCGGTTTGTGCCCCAATTTTTTCGAGAAACGCGTGCCGCAGCCTCTTCGGCGCGACGGCCATCTTGCGATACGGGTAACTGCGCGAGAACCCCGACAGAGCGTTGAAGAGCTCCGATAGGTCATCGCCGATCTCGGTGTCGGCGGTGAGCAGGCCCACGTCGGTATAGAGCTTCGCCGTTGAGGCGTTGTAGTTGCCCGTCGACAAATGCACGTAGCGCCGAAGCTCATCGCCTTCGCGCCGCACCACGAGCAAAGCCTTGGCGTGCGTCTTCAGCCCGCGCGATCCGTAGAAGACGTGCACGCCGGCCCGCTCCATGGCTCGGGCCCATCCGATGTTGTTCTCCTCGTCGAAACGGGCCTTCAGCTCGATCGATACGGCGACTTGTTTGCCGTTCTCCGCAGCGCGCACCAGCGTGCGGACGACCTCGGCGTTCGATCCGGCGCGGTAGAGCGTCATCTTGATCGCCAGCACGTTCGGATCGTCGGCCGCGAACGACAAAACGTCGAGAACGGGCGCGAACGACTCGTACGGATGGTGCAGCAGGATGTCGTGTTCCCGAATCGACTCGAACGGACTGTCCTGCGCAGCCCATTCGGGAGGAACGCGCGGCGGCAGCGGCGGGTCGCGCAGATCCGGACGCGGCAGCGATGCGAGCGCGAACAGGGACGCGAAGCCGAGCAGCGATCCGCACTCGTACAGGTCGTCGGGGTCGAGTTCGAGCTTGTCGAGCAACAGCGTCCGAATCCGGACGGGAACACCCGGCGCGACCTCCAAGCGAACGCCGGCGCCGAAGCGGCGCCTCCTCACCTCGCGATCGATGAGCGCCAAGAGATCGTCGGCCTCCTGCTCGAGGATTTCGAAGTCCATGTCTCGTGTGACGCGGAATGCGGTAGATCCCGCGATCCGCATGCCCGGGAATAAATCGCTCAGATTCGAGGCAATGACGTCTTCGAGCGGCACGAATTCGAGGTGGGCCGCGTCCTTGGCGTGTGGGTCCGCCGGTTCGTGGCCGACGGGCACGAATCGCGGCAGACTTTCGGGGACTTTGACGCGCGCGAAACGCCATTCGAGCGTAGTGGGCTCCTCGAGTTCCACAGCGAGCGATAAAGAGAGATTCGACAGAAACGGAAAGGGGTGCAGGGGATCGACGGCGAGCGGAGTGAGGACCGGGAACACCGATTTCCGAAAATAGGCCCTGAGCCACTCTTGCTCCGAGGCGCTCAGCGAATGGGTGGGCCGGATACGGATTCCGGCACCCGTGAGCGCCGGAAGGAGCTCGCGCTCGAACAGGGCATCCGCTCGGTTGACGTCGGCGAGCACCCTGTGACGGACCTGCTCGAGCTGCTCGGCGACCGACAGTCCGTCGGCCCCCGCCGTGGGAACGAGTGCCTCGAGCTGCTCGTGGAGACCCGACACGCGAATCATGAAAAATTCGTCGAGGTTCGAGCCGAAGATCGCCAAGAACTTCAGGCGCTCGAGCAGAGGCCATGTGTCGTCGCAGGCTTGGTCGAGGACGCGGGCGTTGAACGCCAGCCACGAAAGTTCTCGGTTGATGAAGAGCCGCGCGTCGTCGATTGCGCCGACCGGCCTGGGATTCGACGAAGCGACAGGCGGGGCTTCGCCGCCGGAGAGGGTCATGACCGACCCCTCGCATACCTTTGCGACGAACGCGCGTGGATTTGTGGGTGATGGGGCAAAAAGATGCGGGTGCGACGCTCCAGCGTCTCCTTGTGTGGGGGCGCCGCTATGTTAGGAGTGAACGAGGTGCCACCTGAACGCCCGCGGGGCAAGGATCGGAGACCATGAACAGAAGACTGATCGTTGCGACCCTTTTTCTCGCCCTGGGTGCGCTTGGGGTGGGGCTCGTTTTTGCCTGTGCCGGTTCTGCCCGCGCGGCGGGTATCGCGCAGAGTCGGCCGAGTACCCCGTTGGACGGGGATGGCGGTTGGTGATCGACGTGCGCGCGTCGCAACGACGCTCTCGCTCGCAGTCGCCCTAGGGAGCTGCGCGTCGGGTTCAGGTCCCCATGTCCCGCCCGCGCCCAAGATCGGCGCGCGTGCGGAGGCGGCCTCCGATCCGCTGGCCGAGTTACGTGCTTGGGAGGGCGCGACCCGAGATCGTACCGACTTCGCTCGCGTGCGAACGTCCGACATCGCTCTCGGCACCGATCCCTACGTCATTCGACGCATCGAGGGTCCGAACGGCAACGGGGAACCGCATGCCGAGCGCTTCGTCGGCATTTTGCGTGGGCGCGCGGCGCTGGTGGAGCTCGATGAAGCCTTGCACGAGGTGAACCGGTTCATCGCTCCGGCATCCCCGAGCGGTCTGGCGGTCTCAGGGGCTGGTGTGTTTGCCGTCGGGGAGCTTTCCAGCCGCGTCGCACGCTTCCGCACGGTGCGCGGGCGCCTCGAGCCCGCGGGGTTCATCGATCTCCCCGGGGTTCGCGCGATGCGCGACGTCGCGACGGGACCCGAGGGCGTCGTGTACGTCGTCGAGGAGCACGACGGTCGGCTCGTGACATTGCGTCCCGGAAGCGGGGACGATCCGACTCCGGCGGCGCGGGTAGATGCCGTACTGTGCCAGGGTCCGATCCACGTGCTGAGGGTTGCGAAGTTCCTTCTGGTGGATTGTCTCATCGACCACCAAGTGGTCATCCAGTCGGTCGATGCCCGCGGGTTTCCCGACCCTTCGACGGAGATCCGAATCGCTCGAGACGGTCCGATTTGGGGGATCGATGCTCTGCCGCGGGAGGACGGTTTGATTGTCGCCCTCGGAGCCGTCGAGGACCATCCGCTGGATCGCACCCAGGGGTCATTCGGCTTCATCGACTCGTTCGTCGCGCTGTATGGCGTGGACAAGGCTGGAGCGGCCAAGATCGGGGAGGTGAACGTGTCCGCCTACGGACTTGTCACGCCCAAGGCGTTGAAGGTCCTTCCTCTTCTCCCTTCCGGGGGGCTCCAGATCGTCGTCGCTGGTTATGGCTCCGATCGTCTCGCTTTGTTCGAATGGACGGATGCGATTGCGCTTGCGTCGCCGACCGTCCAAATGCGCAGCATCCCGCCGGGGGCCGCCATGATCGAGGCCTCCGGAGATGGATCTTGGCTCATCGCCGATCCGTTGATCGATTCGTGGGTGCGGGTCACTTCGTCCGACAGTGTCGTGGTGCCCGTCGAGGATGACCTGTCGCGTCAGCGCACGGCCGACTCGAGGCTGGGGGAGGCACTCTTTTTCACCACGCTGATGGCGCCGTGGAACCGGCCGGACGGCCGCCTTAGTCGCTTCACGTGCGAGACATGCCACTTCGAAGGCTACGTCGATGGTCGCACCCACCGCACCGGTCGTGGCGATATCCTGGCGACGACGAAACCGCTGGTTGGGCTGCTGAACAATCGACCCCACTTTTCGCGGGCCCTCGATCCGGACCTGACGACGATGGCGGACAACGAGTTTCGCGTGGCAGGAGCGAAAAGCGACCACGATCCATGGTTTTCTCTGTCGGCCGAGGACTTTCCATGGATCCGCCGTCTCGGCCTGAGCCGAACGACGCTAACCGCCGAGACTCTTCGACGCTCCCTCGTAAGTTTCTTCATGGATTTCACACCGCGGCCAAACCCTTCCGTCGAGGGCCGCACGCATTTTAGCGATCTCGAGCGGTCCGGTGCGATCGTCTTCCGGGACGAGTGCGAAGGCTGTCACCAAGCCCGTCTCGTGGCCGACGATTCGTCGACCCGCGTTCCGTTCGAAGGATGGCAAGCCCTCGTGATGGCACCTCAAGGAGCGATCGTTTGGGCTCGTGCCGAATACGCGAAGACGGGTGTCACTCCGTACGTCAATGAGCGTGGCGCACGGGTCGTCTCGCTCAGGCGCCTGTACAAGAAGCACCCGTACTTCACGAACGGAACCGCAAGGGACGTGCGCGGGGTCCTCGATCGGGTTCGAGTGGCGGACACCCGCTTCTTCCATGAGGGCGGGCCCGAATCCGCGCGGATCCTCTCGGAAGCCCAAAAAACGGCCTTGGCAGCTTTTCTCGACTTGCTTTGACGCACACTCGTCGACATGACCCCTGGACTTGGTCTAAGGTCCGCTCGCTCGTTTTCCGAAGGGGTTGTCAGAAATATGTTGAAGCAAAAATACGCAGTGGTGCTTACGCTTATCGGGGTTGCCGGGGCGATCACGTGTGGGGCAGTGGTTGTCACCGGTTGCTCGTCCAGTGAATCAAACTCCACCCCCGAGGACTCGGGGCCAGACCAAAGCGTTCCCGACGCGTCGAGCGACCAGGGAACAGGTTCCGAGACGACGGTTGATGCCTCCGATGGCGGCGTGGGCGACGCGTCCGACGGCGGCCACGAACCCGACGGCAGTGTCGGCGATGCGTCCGACGGCGGCGAGAGCGATGCCGCCGACGGCAGCGTCGGAGATGCGTCCGACGGCGGTCACGAATCCGACGGCAGCGTCGGCGATGCGTCCGACGGCGGTCACGAGTCCGACGGCAGCGTCGGCGACGCATCCGACAGCGGCAGCGACGCATCCGACAGCGGCAGCGACGCGTCCGACAGCGGCAGCGACGCGTCCGACAGCGGCAGCGACGCGTCCGACAGCGGCAGCGACGCCTCGTCGGACGGCTCAGTCGAAGCCGACTAGCGGAACCGATGCCGGGCTGACATCAGCCCGGCGTCTCGAAGATTGCGCGTTTCGGGGTGTCCGATCCGGGCAGCCGCGATCCCGCGGCGGCAGCCTGTTACTTGATGAAGTATCCTGAAACGCGCCATCGCCCATCGGGCTCCTGGGTCGGCGTGACCGTCTCGATCGCACCCGGCTTCTTTTCGAAGTGCGTATCGAACTTGAGCACCACGTACTGTCCGTCGGGGGCGCCCGGAAGGGTTCTCGAGTATTTCGCCGTCTTGAGCGTTCGTGAGATCACCTTGCCGAGCGGATCGCGCACTCCACGGACGGCCCTCTCCCAGCCCGCCTGGTCGATGGTTCCTTTGAAGAGAGCCGCGGCCTCGTTAAAGCTCTGCGCGTTGTTGCCTGCGTCCACGAGGGCGAGCCAGGCGTCGGCCGAGGCGCGCGCGGCCTTCTCGTACCCCGTCGTCGACCCATCAGCTGCGGCCATCTGAGTCTCAGTCGCCTGAGCATCGATTCCTGGCGACTTCCTTTCCGTACAGCCGCAGACCGCCAGCAGCACCGCGGTGGCGCGCATGACGTCCAGCCGGGCCCTCGCGCGGCGGTGGGACATTGCGCCGAAGGCTAACTCCGCTTGCATGCCGGAGCAATCGACGTGCGCCGAGATTTCCGCTCTTGGCTCCCCGCGCTGCACTCAAAAACCTTGGCTCGCAATAAGGCCGCATGAGCGGCAAGGGCGTCATGCAGGGAGCTGGCGGACCGATTCGTTCGGTGCTCTAGGGATTGCGGCGGACGGGGAACGACGCAAGCACCGATTCGACGGCGCGGCCCAAGCGCCCATAGTCGACCGGTCCCGGATTGACCTCGGTACGAGCCGAGCCGTGCCAGACGAGTTGATGGGTTTCCCCATCGAACGCGTCGATCACGAATGCACCCTCGACGAGGTCTCCCTCTTCTTGGTCGAGCTCTCCATGGTACTCGGACGTCCCCATGTCGGCGGGGCCGGGCACGTTGCCCGGGGTGTCGTTTGCGCGTGACGCCTCGGGTAAACCGGAGACGCCACCGCCGAGCGGCATGATCCCGGTGCCGGTCGGCACCTCCACCTCGCGACGCCCGGCCTCGATTCTCACGACGAGATCGGCGTGCTCGTGGGCGGCGAGTCCGTACCCTCGGCTCTGAAGAATTGCCGCGGCGAGCTGCCGGACATGCTCGCGCACATCAGCCGACCGAGGCGAGGCCACATGGCCGGCAGGGGCCCGGCGGCTCACGTCGAAAGCGATCGTCCGGTACCGTTCGAAATGGGCATCGGGAGATTGAATCGCGTGAACGTGGATCGCCGGTGCGCAGCCGCCACTCATGAGCGCGGCGACCAGAACGAGAAAAAAGATCTTCACGGGATGAGCCATCTTACGGCGTCTCACGGGATCCGGCTCGACGCGTGTGCGTGAGGCGCAGGGCTGGCGCGCTTAAGCCTACGGGAGCCGACATGTTCGGTGCTCTACGACGTCGGCCGCATCGGGCCGGCCCCGGTCGATTGGAGTCGCTCGAGCAGATCTTCACGCTCGAGCGCCAAGGCTCCGAGGGTCGTTCGGACCATGTCGAAGTGCTCCTCCAAGAGGTCAGCGCGCCTTCCACGCCGCGAGCGCGGCCAGCGATGCGGCAGGCCATGCAGAGACCGCGATGGCGCTATACACGATCCCGAGCGCCCGCGGCCCCGGGCCCGTAAGTAGAAGTGCGTCGCGGGCGGCTTCGAGCACGGTGTGCCCGGTGATGATGAGAAAGAGGACGGACGCGAAACCCAGCAGGGCGACACGCCCTTCGCCATCGCGCACGTCCAGCAAGCGAGGCATGGCTCGCCGCAATCGTGGAGGCTCACTCAGGGCTTGGTAAATAGCAACGCGAACCGATCGCTTGTTCCCCGCCGCTCCGCGGCCGCTTCCGGGGAGTCGTTCCAGTCGCGCGCATCCGAGGGGTTGCGCAGAAAGTGCCCTTCGCGTTCCAACACGAAACCTGCCTGTTGCACTTCCGATCGCACGACCGCTTCGTCGATGCGATGCAGTGTTTGCACGTTGGCGATCCCGGTGCCGGGCCGGGCGCTATGATCGATGACGGCGAATTTGCCGGCCCTCTTGAGCGCAGCGAACACCGCGCGATTCATGGCCCCGCGGTCGACGCCCAGCCAAACCGTGTCGTGGTAAACGAGGTTGATGACGACCAGATCGAGATCGCGTGCCTCGGTTGGAAACGGGTCGTCAAGTTCCTGGTCCACCCGCACGATGTTCTTCGCAGCCGGCGTGGACAGTCGTTTCGCCCAAGACACTTCGGATCCCTGCAGGATGAGCCGAGGATTCTCGGCGTAGACGATACCGGTGGGCCCGACCGCTCGTGCGAGGAGCTCTGCGGTATACCCCGCTCCAGCCGCCAGCTCTCCGATGCGCATCCCCGGCAAGACACCGAGGAACGTCAGCATTTCTGCCGGGCGTCGACCCGCGTCGAGCCGCCGGTCCAAGGGCGAACGATCGGCCGCTGCGACGACGGCGCGAGCCTTGGGGGAGGCGACGATGGGTGCCGGCTCGCCCACGGGTGCGGATGCAGCGGGGCCGGCCGCGGCGCAGCCGACGGCAGCGACGGCGCAGAGGGCGACGTAAAAAAAACGCACACGGTTGAGATGCTTCGGCGCCGCGCTTCGTGACGGACATCGCGCGAGTCTGCCGCCGGCGTCCGCTTCCGCCGTCCTTACGCTGTGCGTTGTCGATTCGGACTGTACGTCCGCGCGGGCGCCCAGAGGGCCAGCGTTTGCGCGCGTCGATGTCCACCGACCTTGACCGGTCACCTCGACGCCCGCTCTCTAAACCGGTCGCATGTCGCTCCAGCGCAAGTGCCGAGCGACGATCCGACAGAAATCCATGACCGAGTTATCGTTCCTTGCGCTCGATCCCGGCTATGCGGTACCCGCGAGTCGGTCCGAGATCGTACAAGTGCACGCGCAGGGGTGCCTCGGAGAGACCGTCCTCCAGCGCAACACGGACATAGCGGCTCGGCGCGTCGTCTGGTTCCCCGCCATCTCGGGCGACGTGATTCAGCTCGACGCACAAGCGCGCGCCCTCGTCCCTCGTGACGGGCAGGCTGACCCCACCGTCCGCGCGTACGACGTAGCGGAGCCCTCGGATTTTCGCAAAGCGGCGTGATGCGGCCAGGTCGACGCCGCACAGACGGTCGCCCTTTTCGATCTGCACGGAGGCGATGGGGGATAGCCGCGTGAGGTACCGCTCGAGGATGCGTTCGAGCCGTTCCTCGAGCACGCGAGCTACGTAGGCGGTATGCCGTGGATCGGTGAATTGCCCCACCTCGGCGAGTGCAAGTACCATCTCCGGAGTGAAGCGCGCGAGGATGCGCGCCATCCAGGCCGCGTCGCGCTCGGTCATCCGTATGAATGCCGGATTCGGATATTCGTTCTTCCACTGGTCGGGAACGAAGTGATCGGCGTCGAAGTAGCCGAAGATTTCGTACCCGGCGACCCGGTTGCGGTCCCACGGGCGCAACGGGACTCCCAGGGTCAAGAAGTCCGATGCGATGTCACCCCAATCGACGATGTACGAGTAGCCCATGCGTCGGGTGATGGCTTCTTGCGGCCAGTTCCCGCCGAGGCAGTCGCCCCAGTCGAGGTACGAGTGAACGACCCGGCCGGGCGAGGAGTCGGGGTCGCTGGGGCGATTCGCCAGCCAGATGTCCATGCTGTTCTTCTCGTTGCTGTCGACGTGCCCGAGCCATGCCGCCAGCAAGCGATCGGCGCGCAGTTCGCGACGGTCCTCGTGCGGCACGACGTCGTTCGGATCGTCGGCGCGCATCCCTTCGTAGCGAAAGGGGCCCAACAGCTTGCCCGGCAGCCACGCCGACGCAAGCATGCGGACCCGTTCGCCACGGCGTGGTGCAGCGCGCAAGATTCGGTCGAGCGCTTCGCGATCGAAGTCGTGCTCGTCGCCCAGTGTCGAAAATTTGTAGCGCAGCCCGCGGGTCAGTTTTAGGGTCGACGGCTTGAAGTAGACGACTTGCTCGCAAGTCGTGTTGTAGCCCGCGGCATGATACGCGGCGGAGGCGATGACCGTGGCCGCGCTCGACAGCTCCGGCTGGTCGGCGTCGTCGAGCTTGAACAGGTACCTGCCTTTGCCTGGAACATTCACGCGAAATCCGGGCGAATTGCCGCTCGTCTTTCCCTTCTCGATGACCCAGCTTCCGTCGGTGGCGCCGTCGGGGTCGATCAGCGACGACGGGTCGCAACCTCCAAGCACGAGCTCGTCGCGGCTCATGGGCCTCACGCCCAGGCGGTTGGTGAACCACGAAGAGTCGGGCACCTCGTCGAGGCTGTTGACGTCCACGGACTCGTCGCTCACCGCGATGCCGAGAGTCTGCGACAGTCGGCGAAAAAGAACGTTGTCGGTCTCGTCCCAGAGTTGGGGGGAAACGTACGTCCGTGGCGCGCAGGATACGTGCCGTGGGTCCTTTGCCGTCGGTTCCATGTGACAAGGCGCAATGACCGAGCGGAGGTCACCGTCCCGCCAGAGGGGCTCTCGCAGCGGAAAGCGGCGCTCCTGGCGAGCGCACGATGCGACCGCCATGCATCCGATCAAGGCGAGGGAGCGAGATTGAGAAGTCATGTTCACCCGAAAGCGTGGCCCTACGAACGAGTCGACCGCGCCCCGTCTCGCGAACGTTGGGCGCGAACAGGGCCCGTCACGACCTGGGCGAGTGAACATCCAACTCTAGGCGATGGCGGTGGACGTTTCTTGCGGGTGGTGCGCCGACAACCTCGGCGATTACGCCGAGGGCCTTCTCGACTACGACTTGCACACCGCGTTGCAAGCCCATGTCGCGTCTTGTTCGCGCTGTACCCGTCTGGTCCTTGACTATCGGGCGATCCCAAGAATCGTCCGACGCGGCACGGACTGCGAGATGCCGCATGACGTCCAAAGCCGCCTGCGCAGATGGCTCACGATGACCTCGAAACCTTGAAGGCGTCGATCGCGCGCGAATTTTGCGCATCTCCGCAGGCTCTGCGGGCTTTCCACCCCCGGGCGAACGTGGCATCCACCCCGCGAGCGCACATGACTTCCACGCACCGAGCGCACAAGAACCGGGTGGCAGCGGGTGGCCCTGCGATTGCACCGGCTGCCCATACCATGCTCGTCAGCACCACCGAAGCGTTGAACACGGACGAGGCGCTCGCGGCACAGGCACGACGAGGCATTGCGAGCGCGTTCGTCGTCTTGGTGACGCGTTACCAGAAGCGCATCTACCGTCTTGCCATGCGCATGTCGCGAAACTCGAGCGACGCGGAGGAAATTACACAGGAAACTTTCCTGCGAGCGCATCGCGGGATCAGCACCTTTCACGGCGCATCGCGCTTCAGGACGTGGCTCTACCGAATCGCCATGAACGAGGCACTCATGCGTTGGCGCCGGGCCAAGCGTCGTCCGACCGAGTCGCTCGACGTGGCCTTGCCTGGGTTCGCCGACCTTTCCGTGGCGGCATGGGCCCCCTCGGAGCGCGCCGACGATCTGGTTGGAAGCAAGGCACTGATGCAGCGCGTGCGAGAGGCTCTCGACCGGCTCGACGAAGAGCACCGGTCGGCGCTGGTCTTGCGGGAC
>Ga0208690_1000478_pt1 | contig 11506 bp, 9 predicted proteins | sample June2015DPH_16_1_2_FD_184712 | JGI IMG/M metagenome (GOLD analysis project Ga0208690, IMG submission 184712) | Peatland microbial communities from SPRUCE experiment site at the Marcell Experimental Forest, Minnesota, USA - June2015DPH_16_10... | ecosystem: Environmental > Terrestrial > Soil >...
GGTCTCCGGGGCGCCGTTGGTGTGCAGGGTCGAGAGCACAAGGTGGCCGGTGAGGGAGGCCTTGATGGCAATTTCTGCGGTTTCAAAGTCGCGGATTTCGCCGACCAGAATGATGTTGGGGTCTTGCCGCAAGAAGGATCGCAGAGCGGCGGCAAAGTTCAATCCGATCTGTTCCTTCATCTGCACCTGGTTGACGCCGCCCAACTGGAACTCGACCGGATCTTCGGCGGTCATGATGTTGGTGTCGGGCTGGTTCAGGCGCGAAATCGCGGAATAGAGGGTGTTGGTTTTGCCCGATCCCGTGGGCCCGGTGACCAGCACCATGCCGTACGGTTTCAGAATGGCTTTTTCGAACTTCACCAGCGACTCGGGCTCAAAGCCGAGCTTGGTCATGTCGAGGCGGAGGTTCTCTTTGTCGAGCAGCCGCAGCACGATCTTCTCGCCCCATAGCGTGGGCAGCGTGCTGACGCGGAAATCGAGCTGCTTCTTGCGGCCGCCGATGTTCATCTTCAGCATGATTCGGCCGTCTTGCGGCAGGCGCTTTTCGCTGATGTCGAGCTTCGACATAATCTTCAGGCGGGAAGTAATTGCGTCCTTCAACTTCAGCGGTGGCGACATGATCGACTGCAGTACGCCGTCAATGCGGAACCGGACGCGAAATTCCTTTTCGTAAGGCTCAATATGAATATCGCTGGCGCCCCGCTTCACCGCATCGCCCAGAACCACGTTGACCAGCTTGACGACAGGAGCTTCATCGGCCGCTTTCTCCAACTCCGACAGCCCCAGTTCCTGTTCTTGTTGCTCACTCAGTTCGACGTCGCTGTCGCTCATCTCCGACATCGACTGCATCACGGTCTCGAGATCTTCTTGCTGGGTCGTGCCGTACGCTTTTTCAATTCCCGACAGGATGGAGCTTTCCGAGGCGACCACCGGCTCGATATTGAAGCCGGTCATGAACTTGATATCGTCCATCGCGAAGACGTTGGTGGGATCGACCATCGCGATGGTGAGGGATGCGCCCACACGGCTCAACGGAAGAATCTGGTAGCGCTTGGCGGTCTCGAACGGAATGAGTTTGACGACAGCAGGGTCAATTTCAAAATAAGAAAGATTGATGGCTGGCACGCCATATTGGCGGGAGAGAAAATTTGTGACGTCCTCGTCCGTGAGGAAGCCGAGCTTCACCAGGGCAGACCCTAGGCGGCAGCTCTGCTCCTTCTGAACCTTATTCGCTTGTTCCAACTGCTCTGGGGTAATGATCTTCTCTTTGACGAGAAGGTCACCCAGCCGTTGAGACATACGCAGATCTCCTATCCAAATGGATGGAACGACGCCTCGCACTTGTGCGGGCATAGCGCAAACGGCCGCCCATCATCGGGAGAGAAGCAGCCCATTCGCGTTGACACAAATTGTCAACGCTGGCGGATTACCTTACCAGTAACTTTGGTACTTGGACCTGACGGAGAGCCTTCACCGCAACGCGCGGCTTACGCTGAACTCCACGCCAAATGCAATTTCTCGGCTGAGAGAGGAGCGGCCTGCCCGCCCAGGTACATGCACTTCGGTAAGTCTCTGTGCCTTCTTGGAAGTCACGTAGCCGCCGGCGCCGGCGCTCCATTAGACTCGATCTGAGGAATTGCTAACTTGCCGCGTGCCCGCAAAGAGAAAGAGACCCAAAAAGCGGAAGAGAGAAACAACGACAGCGACGATGAAATCCGGCAGTACTATCGCGCCCTTTCTCTGGCGTGGGGCGCACAGCACTGGTGGCCCGCCGAAACCGCCTTCGAAGTGATCGTCGGGGCTTACCTGACGCAGAACACGGCTTGGACCAACGTCGAGCTGGCTTTGGCGAACCTGCGCGCCGCGCGAGTGTTAAGCCTTGAAGGAATTCGCGAAGTGCCGCTCCGCAAACTCGAACACCTGATTCGCCCATCCGGATATTTCCGCCAGAAAGCGGAGCGTCTTAAGACATTCGTCTCATTCCTCAACGAGAGATACGGCGGCTCGCTCGATCAGCTCTTCGCGCAACCGACTGGCAAGCTTCGAGAAGAGTTGTTGGGCCTGAATGGCGTGGGTCCAGAAACCGCGGACTCGATTCTGCTCTATGCAGGGAGTCATCCGGTCTTCGTTGTGGATGCATACACTCGCCGCATTCTTGATCGGCACGGGATTCGGCCGGAGAAAGCGAACTACGAGGATATCCGGGAACTATTTGAGCGAGCCCTGGCGCCGATAGCAACGCCGCAAGAAGCAGTTCAGCGAGAACAGAGGTCGGCCAACACGGCCGCTAAGCATGGATCAGGCATCCGCGGAGCCGCCCACCTACCCTCAGCCATGAGTATGGCCCCGCGCCCAGGACTCGCGCAGATCTACAACGAGATGCACGGCCTGATCGTGGGAGTGGGAAAGAATTACTGCAAGAAATCACAGCCCAAATGTGACGGATGTCCTTTACAGCGTTTCCTGCCTCGCGTTAATTGAGAGGTACGAACCCTTCGAACCGGAATCGGCGCAAACGATGCTAAAAACATTTCACCCATTGCGAGTCACGGTCCTGTTTCTGACCGGAACCACAATTGCGCCTTCGCTGCCACTGCGGCAGGCAGCGGACCAGGCCCACATGCTGGTGGGAGCTGCGGTTCGCCCATCCCTGTTTTCCGAAGCCGCGTATTCGGCCACTCTGGCTCGCGAATTCAATATGGTCGAGCCTGAGGACGCAATGAAATGGTGGACGGTGCGGCGGAACCGAGGCACCTTCGACTTCCGCGAGGGCGATGAGGTCGTCCGCTTCGCGCAGGCTCACGGCATGAAAGTTCGCGGGCACTGCCTGGTTTGGGATCACGACAACCCCGAATGGCTGGCGCAAGGCCAGTTCACGCCCGCACAGTTGTCCCACTTGCTGCAAGAGCACATCACGACCGTCATGAAGCACTACGCCGGTCAGGTATTCGCATGGGATGTAGTCAATGAGGCCCTCGACGAGAGCGGCCGTTTCAAGGATTCTCAGTGGTACAACCAGCCGGGCATCGGGCTGGCTGAGAAAGGCGCTGCATATATCGAGCAGGCTTTTCACTGGGCGCACGAAGCCGACCCGCAGGCTTTGCTTTTCTACAACGAAAACGGGGGTGAAGGGCTCAACCGCAAATCGGACGCCATCTACGCCATGGTCAAGGATTTCAAACGGCGGGGCGTTCCCATCGACGGAGTTGGCTTGCAGCTGCACATTGCGGCGCTTGGGTTCGATACTGCAGCGGTCGACACGAATATTGCGCGACTAACCGCGCTGGGGGTTCAGGTTCACATCACGGAACTCGACGTGTCCCTGCCGCTGGATTCGGGGGAGCCAGTTGCTAACGAAGCTACGCACCAGGATCTTCTTCGTCAGGGCGAAGTGTATCGCGGCGTGGTCCGCGCGTGCCTCGACAGTCCGGGCTGTACGGCGATTCAAACCTGGGGATTCACCGACAAATATTCGTGGATCGGGTCGCACAGTCACGGTACACGCGGTGCGGCCTTGCCCTTTGATCCCGCATACAGGCCCAAGGCAGCCTACGACGCCATGTTGGAGGAGATTTCCGCAAAGCTGAATCGACGGCAGTAGCCCTCAAGCAACAAAACCCGCGGCGCTTCGCGCCGCGACCGGGTCAGAGACCCCGGTCCCACACTATCCGCTTGCAGCCTGCGTCGGCGTCGGTGCATCTATAATGACTTGCGCATCCGGGCAGCGTAGAGTCTGTCCCAGGCCGGCTGCGCCCAGACGCCAAACGGCAATGCCACAACCAACTTCAATCGCGCCGGAGAAAACGTCGCACCGCAAGCAGGTCATTATTCTGCTCGCCATCTCCGTATTTCTCCTGCTGGTCATTCTGGTTTCGCAAACTGCCTTCGAGCTGACTTTCCTGCGTCCCGGAAACAATCAGGACATTGTTGTCTTTGCCGCGCTCTCTGCCCTCATTTTTCTGCTGTTCGTTGCGCTCACCTTTGTTTTGATGCGCAACCTGCTGAAGCTCTTTGCCGAACGGCGGCTTGGCGTACTGGGGTCGAAGTTTCGGACGCGCATGGTCGCCGGGGCGCTTCTGCTGTCTTTGCCGTCGCTGGTGATGATGTATTGGTTTGCCTATGGATTGATGAATCGCTCGATCGACAAGTGGTTCTCGACGCCCGTAGAGGAAGTGCGGGCCGACACTCATGCCGTGGTCACGCTGCTGGCCAACTATGCCATGCAGAACGCCAGGGCCGAGGCGTTTTCCATTGCGGCGTCTCCAGAGATCGAGCGCGGGTTCTCCAGTCACGGTTTTTCCGGAGTCGTGAGCGAGTTCCAACATCACGAACTCACACTGCAAGGCGGCTTCGCCCTGGCATTGCGGGATGGCAATGAAGAGGCCGCGTTCAACCCGCCCGCGCCTTGGCCAATTCTTAAAGCCAGACTGCCACTGGCCGATGCGGCCGCGGGACGTCCGGCGCAATTCACGTGGCAGCAAACCGACTACACCCTGGGCAGCGCTCCGGTTCCGGGCGGAGGGTTGATTCTGGTTGCGATTCCGCTGCCGAGCGCGTTCGCGCAGACCGTGCACCAGGTCGAGGCCAGCCAGCAGCGCTATTACGACTTGGCCCGCGATCGGAAACTGGTGCGCCGGACCTACATGGGCTTATTGTTGCTGCTCACCATGATCGTGCTCTTCGTCACGACGTGGCTTGCGTTATTCCTGTCGAAGATTGTGACGCGTCCGCTGTCGGCCCTGGCCGAGGCTACGCAGGAAATCTCCCGCGGACGCCTCGACTACCGCGTGGACGTAAGTGCCGTCGACGAAATTGGCGACCTGGTGCGGTCCTTTAACCGCATGGCCGAAGACCTGGAAAGCAGTCGCAGGCAGATTGAGGCCTCCAGTCACGATCTTAGCGCGGCCAACGCCGAACTCGACCAGCGCCGCCGGCAAATGGAAACCATCCTCGAAAGTATTCCGACTGGCGTGCTTTCGCTGGATGCAGGACGGCGCGTGACCCATGTGAATCAGGCGTTGTTGCGCATGTTTCATCCGGAAGGCGGACACGACGGCGCGCGGCAAATTCTTTCGCGAGCTTCTCTGGCGGATGTGTTCCCTTCCGAAGTACTGGAGGATTTCGAGCCGCTACTCCGGCGTGCCGATCGCATGGGCATGACCACCAGCCAGATGGAAATGCAGCTACCCCGCGCGTCGTTGAACGTCGCGGTCACGGTCGCTACGCTGCGGCATCAGGCCGAGCGCTCGGGATACGTGGTGGTGTTTGAGGATCTCTCGGACCTTCTGAAGGCGCAGAAGCAGGCCGCGTGGCGGGAAGTGGCTCGCCGGGTGGCGCATGAAATCAAGAATCCGCTCACGCCCATTGCGTTGTCGGCGGAGCGAATCCAACGGCATCTGGACCGCGCAACGCCCGATGATCCTGCTTCGCTCGACCTTGTGCGCTCCTGCGCGGAAACGATTGCCGGTGCCGTACAAACTGTGCGACGGCTGGTGGACGAGTTCTCCACCCTCGCCCGCTTCCCGGTGGCCAAACCGCGGCCCGCGGACATTAACGAAGTCATTGAGAATGCACTCTCCATGTTCAACGGCCGGCTGGATGGAATTGCTGTGCACACCGTGCTGGCCTCCGATCTGCCGAAAATCCTGGCCGATAGCGAAGCCATCAAACGCGCGGTCGCCAACCTGGTGGACAATGCTGCGGAAGCGTCGCAGGATTCCGTGGTGCGTGAGATTGAGATTTCGACCGCATTGGTCGCGAGCCGCGACGCGGTCGAGATCACCGTTGCCGATACTGGCCACGGCGTGACCCGCGAACTCAAGGAAAAACTCTTCCTGCCTTATTTTTCCACGAAGAAGAGGGGCACCGGGCTCGGCCTGGCCATCGTCAGCCGCATCATCGAGGATCACCACGGCTCCATTCGCGTGGAAGAAAACCGTCCCGTCGGCACGCGTTTCATCGTAGAACTCCCGGTTGTCCCTGAACCCGCGCCGGCAGCCGCGACCCCGCAGCATGCATAACATCCTCATCGTTGACGACGAAGCCGGAATTCGCGAATCGCTGGCCGGCATTCTGAACGATGAAGGCTACTCCGCCTCTGTCGCGGGAAGTGGCGAAGCTTGTCTCGACCTCGTGCGCAAGACCGCATTTGACGTGGTGCTGCTCGATATCTGGCTGCCCGGCGTCGACGGCCTCGAGACCCTGGAGAGAATTCGCGAGTTGGACAATCCTCCCGAAGTCATCATGATCTCCGGCCACGGAACCATTGAGACGGCGGTGCGCGCGACGAAACTAGGGGCGTATGACTTCCTCGAGAAACCGCTGTCGCTCGAAAAAACTCTGATCCTGGTCAAGAACGCCATCGACTCCAAGAAGCTGCACCGCGAGAATGTTGACCTGAAGAAGCAACTGCAGGGCAAGAGCACAATCGTAGGCGACAGCATCCCGATGAAAGCGCTGCGCCAGCAGATCGGATTGATGGCCCCGACCAACGGCCGCGTTTTGATCTACGGCGAATCCGGAACGGGCAAGGAACTGGTGGCCCACACCATCCACGGCCAGAGCCTGCGCAAGGACGAAACTTTCGTCGAGGTCAATTGCGCTGCGATTCCCGAAGATCTGATCGAGAGCGAACTTTTTGGACACTATAAAGGATCGTTCCCCGGAGCGGCCGCCGATAAAGAAGGCAAGTTTCAGAGGGCCCACGGGGGAACACTCTTCCTCGATGAAGTCGGGGATATGAGCCTGAAGACGCAATCGAAAGTGTTGCGCACCCTCGACGAGCAGCGCTTCACGCCCGTGGGCAGCGATAAAACCATCACTGTGGATGTGCGAGTGATTGCCTCGACCAACAAAGATCTGGAAGAAGAAATATCGCGCGGCAACTTCCGGGAGGATTTGTTTTACCGGCTCAATGTGATCCCCTTCTTTGTTCCGCCGCTGCGCGAACGCCGGGAGGATATCCCGCTGTTTACACGGCATTTTCTGAAGGAACTGGCGGCGACCTATGGACGCCGACCGCGCGAAATTACCGACGACGCGATCGACGTGCTCATGCGTTATTCATGGCCGGGCAACGTGCGCGAGTTGCGCAACGTGATCGAGCGCATCGTGATCATGAATCCCACGACCACACGCTTCGACAGCAAACATTTGCCGCCGCTGGTCTACCGCGACGGCAGCCGGCGTGCACCCAAGAGCGAGTTTTCCACGCTGCATCAAGCTCGCGACGCCTACGAGCGCGACTACATCCTCAAGACCCTCGACCAGAACCACGGCAATGTAAGCCGCACCGCCGAAGTGCTCGGCCTGGAACGCAGCCACCTTTACCGGAAGATGAAGGCGCTGGGGATTACGGCGAAGGAGTGAGGCGTTGAGCTGCGGAACTGAAGTACGTTCGGGCATCTTGCAGCACGCCAAAGGCATCCGTAGGCAGAAGCCATTTATTCGAGCAGCACTGGGGGAGGCGGAATGCGCAGATTGCGAGTGGCCCTGCTTTCGGTTGTTCTCTTCAGCTTGCCCGTACTGGCTCAAGCTAATAAAGCCGAGCTGTTCGGAGGATATTCCCTGGAGATGATTGCGCCCGGGTGTGGGAGCAACTATACCTGCGGAGGTATCGATGACCTCGGGGCATTCAGCAGCCTCAACGGATGGACTGCCGCTGGGACCGTGTACGTTTATAAATCACTGGGCCTTTCCGCGCAAATCAGCGGAAACTACAAGAGCATAAGCCCGTCGTTCGTGAGTGTGCATCGCTTCGCATATCAATTCGGGCCGGTTTACACTTTTCGATTCCGCCATGTGAGTACCTTCACGCATGTTTTATTCGGAGGTGTACGCCAAACAGGCGTGCCCCCAGGGTCATCGTTCAATGCGAGCCTGGATTACACTAAATTCATGTGGTCTGTGGGCGGTGGTCTCGATTTAGGGCTGTCGAAGCGTCTGTCTATCCGCGCCATACAGATCGACTATGAGGGTCAGCAGGTTCCTGTGAACGGTTTCGGTACAAGCACTTCCAGTCCGACGGCTTACAGCAGCGGACTCCGGTACTCCACCGGGCTCGTATTACGGTTCTAGCCTTCGCGCGCGAGAAGAACGAGAATGCCGTAACTGTGCAAGCAATGCGTTTACGCTTATTGAGAATTACTGGTGAGCAGCATGCAACGCGAGCCATGCAGTTAGTCGAACTCGATCTTCTCGAATCCCAAGCCCTGCAACAGACTCGTGATCGTTGAAGCGGCGTTCTGCTGGGCGTTGCGCAGAATGCCGTCGGCCATGGCGGCCTCTTGCAGCTGACGTTCCGCTTCCTGGCGGACTTGCGTTTCGAGATCCGGATCGGTCGAGACGAGCAGTCCTGTCTGCCTGGAATACACGCGCGTCTTCCCGCTGTCGATCCGAGTGCTGAAAATCTGGGGCGGAGGAAGCCGCAGACGGATCTGCTTGCCATCCACTGCGACGTCGCCCGGCTTTAGGTTCGCGAAATCGATGCCCGCGACCACCTCGCCGTGCACCAACATCAGCAGTCGATCTCCAGCCAGAAAATTCGGCAAGACTGGATTCTCCTTGGCGCCGGAGACGATCTTATCCATCGTGTAGACAACGGTCTCCAGCCGCTGCAGCCGCTGAATGCGATCAACCACCGTGGGCTGGCTTACGTCGATGGTGAGCGTTCTGCCGGTCACCGCCGACCACATATGGCTCAGCAGGGCTCGTCCCGAATCACGCGAGAGCATCAGCCAGCCAATCGAGGCGACACAGACGACGCCGAGGAAGAGTCCAACGATGAGAGCCAGCACAACCGCAGCGCGGGATCGAGCCTGCTTGGGAGGTCGCACCTCAGGGTCGTCGGGCATGCTGCAAGGGTACCACTCGAGAGAGTCGTTCAGGAGACAGCTGATGTGCCTTGGCTGTACACTGACTGCCGGACCACTAACGCAATCCAGGAGAGAACGCGCATGGCGCACCACATCGCAAAGCAAGTGCACGATAAGTTCAAGATCTTCAGCGGCGAACTCGCATCTGACGGCACCATTGGCAAGCTGGCGGACGAGGTGGCTGCTTTCGTCAACAAGTCAAAGTCAAAGATTGCCGCGAAGAGTATTGGCGTCGCGTATCTGGAAGCGGCCAAGCGGCTGGTGATTACTCTGGGCTATCTCGAAGCTGAAGATCCCTATCCGGTGAAGCTGCACTGCATCCCGTTGGGAAAGGCCGATGTGAAGGCGGGCAATTTCCAGGGGCTGGAAGCCAGCATGGCGAAAGCTACGGGCAAACATAAAAACATCATCTGCCACGAACTCTATGTGACCGGCGGGAACGATTTCACCATGGTCCTGATGACGCACGACGCGAAGTAGGTGCAAGTGAATCAGGCTGATCGAGCTGCGCTTGGTTTGAAGTGCGCGATTGGAGTCCGACGCGGCGAAAGCTAGCGCTTGACCATGCGGATCTCGGTGCCGTTCTTGTGGAACTGCACTTCGTCCATCAATTGATTGATGAGGAAGATTCCGCGGCCGTGGTTGGAGTACAAGTTCTCGCCCATGGTGCAACTGGGAATCGCCTGCGGATCGAAACCGGGGCCCGGGTCGCGCACGATGATGAGAACTCCGCGCTGCTCGTCGCAGGCCACCAGGCACTCGACGATTTTGGTGGGATCTTCCTTGGCGCCGTGCACCACGGCGTTGGCCAGCGCCTCCTGCAGGGCCAGTTCGATGGCGTCTTCCTTGCCGTCGACGCATTTCATCTGGCGAACGGCCTCCATGACCTGGGTCACCACGGGGTCAACGGCCTTGCGGTCGGCCGCCAGCGTGACGCGCACGCGCAAGTCAAGTCTTTCTGGATCGAAGTCGTGCTCCGGGAAGTGTTCCTCGGAAGAAGCCCCAGATTCCATGGTTGGCTCGTTCGTCCCCTGCCTGCCGATTACTAGAAATAGCGAGTGTGGCCTATTGCGATTCTAGCCTCAAGGCCTGAATCGGGCAATGGCCGCCTGATTTGAGGCGCTCGTCACCATAACACAACCTCAGTCTTTTGTGGGGTCGTCGTCGCCATTCGCAATTCTGCCCGCGTGTGCAACCGGCTCTTCCTTACTGTCTTCCTGACGATCTTCGTTGCGATCTTCCCGCGCGCTGGGTTCGGTTCCACTGTGCTGCGGCGTCCCACGTTCGAACATTCTCTGTTCCAGTTGACGGCGCCAGTCGAGTTCTTCGACGAAGCGGCGTGAATCGCGCCAACGCGGCTCGGCCTTCACGTAGAGTTCGAGAAAGACCTTCGTTCCGAGCATGCGCTCGATCTGCAAACGGGCCGACGTGCCGATCTTTTTCAGCATCAGCCCGCCTTTACCCACCAGAATTCCTTTCTGCCCTTCGCGCTCGCAATAGATGGTAGCGGCGATGCGAGTGAGCCTGGCGCCTTCCTCGAAGTTCTCGACCATCACCGTGGTCGCGTAGGGAATTTCCTCGCTAGTGTTCAGCAGAAGTTGCTCGCGGATAATTTCCGCGGCCATGAACCGCGCGGGTTGGTCGGTGACTTGATCTTCGGGAAAATAGGCCGGTCCGGCAGGGAGAGTCGCGATCACCATTTCCAGAAGCGTATCGAGGCCGTTGCGCTTTAGCGCGGAAATCGGCACCACTTCGGCGAAGTCGTAGAGCTTGCGGTATTGCTCGATGAGTGGCAGCAGTTTCGATTTCTCGCGGATCAGGTCGACCTTGTTGAGAATAAGAAATGCTTTCGTCTTGGGCCGTCGCAGCAGGTCGAGCGCAAACTGATCGCGGGGATCGAACTTGCGGGTGACGTCCATAATCACGAGCACCAGATCGCAACCCTCCAGCGCTTCGCGCACTTCGACCATCATCTTTCGACCTAGAGAAGAGTCTGGCTTGTGCACCCCGGGAGTATCGACTAGCACGATCTGGCCGCCGCCCTTGCCTTTGCGCTTGGGAACGTGAACCACGCCCTGTATACGGTTGCGCGTGGTTTGCGGCTTGGGCGAGATGATCGCGAGTTTTTCGCCCACCAGCGCATTAAGCAGCGTGGACTTGCCCGCATTGGGGCGTCCGAGAATGCAAACGAAACCAGAACGAAAGGGCATGGGGAAACAAGCTTCTAGCTGGAACTACTCGCTTTAATCATCTTAGGCTACTTTGCAGTCGGGCGCCGACGCGAGATTCAATAGTGGAGATTTGCTAGAAGCTAGGAGCTAGCAGCTAGAAGCTCTCATTAAATCAATTTCAACTGCCGCGGCTGCACCGCCGTGACTCTCACGCGCTCCACTTTGCGGTCAGTGGATTCCAGAACTTCGAAGCGCAAGCCGTCTTCTTCCACGACTTCGCCCTTGCGCGGAATTCGTCCGGCGAGTTCGCTGACCAGGCCAGCGATGGTGGCCGATTCTTTTCCTTCGGGCTTGCTGCCGAAAAGCTCGTCGAGGCGGTCCACGTCCATGCCTCCGGCAACGATAAAAGAACGGTCCCCTTCACGCACAATCTCCGGCTTGTCGTGGTCGTCGCGGATCTCA
>Ga0208690_1000479_pt1 | contig 11499 bp, 5 predicted proteins | sample June2015DPH_16_1_2_FD_184712 | JGI IMG/M metagenome (GOLD analysis project Ga0208690, IMG submission 184712) | Peatland microbial communities from SPRUCE experiment site at the Marcell Experimental Forest, Minnesota, USA - June2015DPH_16_10... | ecosystem: Environmental > Terrestrial > Soil >...
CACCGAAAATCCCGGAGTCGCCTACGGAGCGACGTCCGGCACCGCGGGTACTGTGGTTACGAACGCTAGCATCACGCAAACTTCCGGGACGCAGTCCGGGGCGCAGTGCACGCCGGATATGACGATCACCAAGAGTCACTCGGGAAGTTTCGTGCGCGGTTCGACGGCGATCTGGACTCTGACCGCCAACAATATAAGTCCCTACGGAGCCACCATTGGTACGGTGACGGTGAATGACACGCTGCCTCTGGGTGTAACTCCCACCGGCGCTAGCGGCACGGGATGGTCTTGTTCGATTGCATCGCAGACCGTGAGTTGCACCGATTCTACAGTTCTGGCCGGCGCCAGCAGCTACCCGGCGATTACGGTAAATCTCAACGTGGGCCAGACGGCGCCTGCGAGCCTGACGAATACGGCTCTGGTGAGTGGAGGCGGCGAGATCAATCTTACCAACGACACTGCCACCGATATAGCCACGGTGGTTTCTATCTCAGACCTAAGTGTAAGCAACGCGGCCTCGCCCGATCCGGTGGCGGCTGGAAGCAACATTACTTATGCGCAGGTGGTTACTAACAATGGCCCTAGCGCCGCCGACGATGCGGTTTTGGTGCAGGCGACACCGGCGAACACCACCTTTGTTTCGATGTCGGCGCCGTCGGGCTGGGTTTGTAACACACCTTCCGTGGGCTTGACCGGCAATGTAGTCTGCACCGACTTGAGCATGGCGGGCGGCACTGCGGGGACGTTCGCACTCGTCGTGAAGGTGAACACCGGCGTGGCGAGTGGCACAGCGATTACCGATACGGCCACGGTGAGCTCGGCAGTGTTTGATCCGAATTCGTTGAACAATACCGCGATCGCTACCACTGTGGTGGGAACTACTGCGCAAGCCGAGATGACGGTAACGAATACGGCCTCGCCGAATCCCGTGGTCGCGGGAAGCGACATTACTTACACGCAGACGGCGACGAATGTTGGCAGCGCCGCGGCCAACACTCCGACTTTGAGCGAGAACATTCCGGCGAACACGACATTTGTCTTCATCTCTACGCCGCCGGGGACAACCTGCACCACTCCGGGTGTGGGCGGGACCGGCGCAGTAAATTGCAGCGCGCCCTCCGCCCCGGCGGGTTCGAGCGGCACTGTTACTCTCGTAGTGCAAGTGAATGCCGGCACGGCGAGCGGAACGATCATCACCGATACAGTGAATGTGAACTCGACGAATCAGGCTTTTGGAGGTAACTCCTCCACCGCGACCGATGTGGTGGCATCTTCTTCTTCGCAGGCGGACTTGGCGTTGAGTACGGTGGCTACTCCGGCCACGGTCTGGTCCGGCAACGACATCACGTACACGCAAACCATTACCAATAATGGTCCCGCAGCTGCTTCCGGGGTTACTTTTACCGAACCGATTCCTACTAACACCACCTTTGTTTCTGTCTCGGCGCCGGTGGGTTGGTCTTGCACTACAACTACTTCTGTAGTCTGCACAGATCCGAGCCTGGCTTCCGGGGCCTCGGCGGACATTATTGTGGTGGTTAACGTGGCCTCGACCGTGACCGCAACCTCAGTTACAGCCAGCTCTACGATCTCGGCCACTACCGGCGATCCTAACTCGGCGAATAACAGTACCAGCGTGGTCACTACTGTCGGCCAAATTTGTGAGCTAGCGGTGACCAATAGCGCGAGCCCCGCTGCGGTGCAGGATAGCGGTACCATCACTTATACCCAGGTGGTAACAAATACAGGTCCGAGTAACTGCCTCGGGGCAACCTTCACGGAAGCGTTTCCCACCAACACTACTTTTGTCTCGCTCACGCCTGTGCCCACGGGATGGACTTGTACCACCACGGGCTCGATTAGTTGCTCGAACCCCAGCGTCGCTCCGGGATCAAGCAGCACATTCACGGTAAAAGTGACTGTAGGAGCAGCAGTGCCAGCCGGCACACTTATCACGGATACCGCAACTGTGGCCGCCACCACCCACGATACGAATCCAAACGATAACTCGGCCACGGCGACGGTTGCGGTAGCGAGTAATACCGAGGCGGATCTAGCGGTCACCAATTCATGCAGCCCCAATCCGGTGAATGCAGGGCAGAACATTACATGTACGCAGACTATAACCAACAACGGGCCGGCGACCGCGGGAGGTACGGTAGTTATAATCGTAGACCAGGTTCCCGCCAACACCACGTATGTTTCGCAGACGGGAACGGCAGGATGGACTTGCGGCATGTTCACGAGTCCATCCACCTACACGTGCAGCATCGGAAGTTTGGCGGCCAATGCCAGTGCAACGTTTAGTTTCGTTGTGAATGTGAACGCCGGCACTGCTTCTGGCACGACCATTAGCGATACCGATTCCGTAAGTGCCGCTCCCACCACCGACCCTAACTCCAACAACAACAGCGCTACGGCCAGTGTGGTTGTGGCGGACTCCGCCGATTTATCGGTCACGAATACGGCGAATCCGGTTCCGGTTCAGGCGGGGAACAACATCACTTATAACCAGGTAGTCGCCAACGCAGGGCCGAGCGTTGCGACTGGAGTTAGTTTCACGGAGAGTACTCCGCCGAATACGACTTTCGTTCAACTGACACCCATTCCAACCGGCTGGTCTTGTACTCTGCCGACGGCGGGAACTGCTGGCACAATCACGTGTACGAATCCAAGCCTCGCGGTGGGCAGCGCCAGCTTCCCCGTTGTGGTGCAGGTTACTGCAGGAACTGTGCATGGCACGGCAATCAACGATACCGCAACCGTAAGTTCCACGACGAGCGATCCGAACGCGGCAAATAACAGCGCAACGGCAGCGGATGTTGTGGCGCTTTCAACGGACTCCGACCTTATCGTGACGAATAGCGCAGCGCCGACTTCGGTTGCGTCCGGCGCTAACGTTACCTATACGCAGAGCGTCACGAACAACGGGCCGGCAGCGGCAACCTCCGTGAGCTTTACTCAGACCACACCGCCGAATACAAATTTCCAAGCGATTACTGCGCCGCCCACGGGGTGGACGTGCACAAAGCCGGCCGTTGGCTCGGCTGGCACGATCACATGCACTGACGGCAGCAGTTTGGCCTTGAATGCTACCGCCAACTTTACTTTAGTTCTGCAGGTGGCTTCTGGCACTGCCTCCGGTACGAGCATTGCTGAGACGCCCACAGCCACGGCAGGGAACATCGTTCCCAATCTCACGACTAATAGTGCGACCGCGACGGTCATCGTGGCCAACGCCAACAGCGCGGATATGGCCATCGTCAAGACCGCCACGCCGAGTCCCACCGTAGCCGATGGCGATACTCTGACTTATAGCTTGGCGGTAACGAACAATGGTCCCGCCACCGCGACCAATGTAACTGTGACGGACCCTCTGCCGAGCGACGTTACCTGGCTGCAAGACTCCACTACGCAGGGTACCTGCTCGCAGGCGGGCGGTACGGTCACTTGTCTACTCGGATCGATGAACAGCGGAGCGACCGCGACAGTCACCATACTGACCCTCGCAGGCGCCCCGGGTACGGCCACCAACACGGCGACGGTAAGTGCAGACCAGACTGATCCGAATCTGGCCAATAACACTTCTACGCAGACCGAAACCATTACAGCCGCCACCAGCATTCAACTGCAGTCTTTCGCGGCACGAAAAACCAAGAGTAAGAACGGTGCGGTCACTGCAGTTCTATTCTGGAAAACTGGCGGCGAGGCGCACAATCTTGGATTTAACGTCTACCGCGAGCAAAACGGCGAGCGCGTGCAGTTGAATCCTTCATTGATTGCGGGTTCCGCATTGTTGATGAGCGGGGCTCTGCCTAAGCATTCCGGCAAGACTTACTCCTGGATTGATTACTCCGCGAGCGCCGGCAACAGTTCTTACTGGCTGGAAGATGTGGATGTCAATGGCACTCGAACTCTGCATGGTCCGGTTTCGGCGGAGGATGGTGGGACGTCTGCATCCGCCGATGACACGCTTCCTGCGACTCCTTTGACGGTGAATCAACTGAGCCAGGCGAAACCTTCGGCCGCGGTGGCCGCTCTGAGCCACCCTGTGGAAGATGTTTTGCGCGATTTCCAGCCCACCGTTACGCAACAACAATTGCAATTCAAGTTGGCCGCTAACCCCGCCGTAAAGATTGCCGTCACGCACGAAGGCTGGTATCAGCTGACGCAACCGGAACTGATCGAGGCCGGGTTGGATCCGAATGTCGATCCGGCGTACCTGCATCTCTATGCGGAAGCGAAGGAGCAGTCGATTCAGATTACAGGTGCAACGCCTGGTCCGGGAGGCTTTGGACCGCAAGCTACGATCAACTTCTATGGCACCGCAATCGACACGCCGTACACCGGGACCAGAGTCTACTGGCTCGCGGCCGGGGACACTCCAGGCATTCGTATCCGGCAGTTGCCGCCTTCGCATGGATCGAATCAGCCAGGGTCGAGTTTTCCGTTTTCTGTGGAACTTGCGCCCCATACCACCTACTTCTCTGCGCTAATGACTTCGAACGGCAACAATTTCTTCGGGCCTCTGGTCACCACAACTCCCCTGGAGCAAACCTTGCAGGTGCTTCATCTCGACCCAAGCGCCACGGTTCCGGCCAGTCTGGAAGTCAATTTACAAGGAGTGATACTGGGCGTGCCGCATGAGGTTTCGATCACACTCAACGGCACGAGCCTGGGGAACCTGATCTATACGGGGGAGAGTCTCGGCACATTCAGAATAACTGTGCCGGCTGGCCTGTTGCTCAATGGAAGCAATACCGTCACCTTGACTTCGCAAGATGGAGAGTATGACATCAGCTTGGTGCAGTCGATCAGGATCAATTACCAGCACGCCTATGTGGCGGATTCGGACCGGTTGATATTCACTGGCAGGCCTGGGGATGAACTGAAGGTGACGGGTTTCTCGACGGCCCCAGCGATGGTGGTGGATATCACGGACCCCGCCAATCCCGTGGAACTTACTCCCGCGGTGAATGCGAATTCGGCCAACGGCACTTATGCGTTCGAGGTGCAGGCGCCCTGGACCGCGACGAATACCGCGAACCCATCGCTGCATACAATCCTTGCCCTGGCCGGCGAGCGGATTGATGCCGCGGCGGGCATTCGCGCAAACCATCCATCGCATTGGCATAGCCCGCAGCCGGGAAGTGAAATTGTGATGGTGACGCCGGAGCAATTCGCCAGCGCTCTCCAACCATTGGCGCTTGCGCATGAAGCTTCGGGTGCCTCGTCCGCCGTGGTTTACATCAACGACTTATATGACGAGTTCAACTTCGGCGAGCACAGTCCGGGCGCGATTCGTGACTTTCTACGTACTGCGGTCAAAGCCTGGCAGACTGCGCCGAGGTATCTATTACTAAACGGGCGAGCCTCGCTTGATCCGCGCAATTACCTTGGCTTCGGCCATCTTGACTTTGTGCCGACCACAATCGTGCCTACGACTTCGCTGATGACGGCATCCGACGATTGGTTCTCCGATTTTGGCGACAGCGGAATGCCGACGATTGCTACCGGACGCTTGCCAGTGAGTACTCCAGCGGAAGCCAGCTTAGTTGCCGACAAGATCGCGACTTATGAAGGCCAGTCGACGAATGGTCCGTGGACCTCTCAAGTTCTGATGGTGGCGGATGCGGACGGCACTGAGAATTTCTCGAAAGATAGCCTGCTGGTGCAGGCGCAGTTACCTTCGACCGTGCAAGTGAGGGATGTATTCACCAGCACGACGGGCGTAGGAGCGGCGCAGCAGGAGATTCTCGCCGACATCAACTCCGGTCAGGTGCTGGTGAATTATGCGGGGCACGGTTCGGAAGATCAGTGGTCGGGCGACGACCTGTTCGATAACAACGCTGTGAGTTCGCTGACGAATGGTTCGTCGCTGCCGGTGTTCTTTATCATGGACTGCCTGAATGGTTTCTTTCAGGATGTGTACGACGAGCCGCTGGGAGTTACGCTTATGCTGGCTCCAAATGGGGGCGCTGTCGCGGTGTTGGCGTCCAGCGGGCTAAACCAGGCGCCGCCGCAGACCAACTTGGATCGGTTAGTCGTACAAAGCGCGATGAGTCCCTTGCAGCCCGCATTAGGAGACGCGATCCTTAAGGCGAAGGCGGGAATCAAGGATCTGAGCGTGCGAAAGACTTTCAATCTGCTGGGCGATCCGGCGATGAAGATCAAGCCGCCGGCGTCGACGCCTGCGCACTAACCTCGGCTCACTAAGCCAGTAGGCTTACGCCTTGGCCATATCTTCCACCACGGCCGTTCGACGCAACGGTTCGGAGATCGCCTTCATCACTTTTTCGAAACCGGCAAAGTCGAGGGACTGCGGGCCATCGGAGAGCGCGCGCTCCGGACAGGGATGCACTTCGATGATCAGGCCATCGGCGCCTACGGCGACGGCTGCGCGCGAGACGGCGGCGATCAGACTCTGCTTGCCGGTGCCGTGCGAAGGATCGGCCATTACCGGCAAATGAGAAAGGTCGCGCGCCAGGGCCACGGCGGCAAGATCGAAAGTGTTGCGCATCTCGGTCTCAAAAGTTTTAATGCCGCGTTCGCACAGGACAACCTGGCTGTTGCCTCCTGAGAGCAAATACTCCGCCGCGAGCAGCCATTCTTTCACTGTTGCCGAAGGGCCGCGCTTCAGCAGCACTGGCTTGTTCACGGTCGCGAGGCGCCGCAGGAGGGCGAAGTTCTGCATGTTGCGCGCGCCGACCTGCAGCATATCGACATGCTCGCAGATGATGTCGACGTCTTCCGTACTCATGACCTCCGTGACCACCGGCAGACCGGACTGCTCGCGAGCCTGACGCAAAATCTTGAGGGCTTCGAGGCCTAGTCCCTGAAAATCATAGGGGGACGTGCGTGGCTTATAGGCACCGCCGCGGAGCATATGGGCGCCGGCGCGCTTGACCGCGTGGGCGGTACTCAAGAGTTGCTCGGGGGATTCTACCGAGCAAGGTCCGGCGATGATCACAACACCCGGGCCACCGATGTTCACGTTGCCCACCTTTACGATGGTCCGCTCGGGTTGCACCTGGCGGCTGACCAATTTAAAAGGCTGGGCGATGGCGACGACGTTATCCACACCGGGCGCGACTTGCAGGGCCTCGATTTCGTGGCGGCGGCCGTTGCCCACGGCGGCCACAATGGTGCGCTCCACTCCGCGCGTAACGTGAGGCTGATAACCAGCCTCGCGAATGCGCTCGATGATGTGCGCAATCTCCTGCTCGGTTGCTTTCTCCGACATGTTGACGATCATGGGTTTTGCTCCTTAGTAAGCTGGTTTCAAAATTTGCGCACAAAAGAAAAGCCGCGATTCCGGGATCGCGGCTTTGAGCTTGCTTGAATCTTAATGATCTTTATTTATCGTCACTCGATCATGGCCGACTCGATTACCCGCAAGCTTTGCCGCTGCCGCTACTCCGGTAAGCCCGGTAGCAGCGAAACGGCCCGCTAAACGAAGTAAATGGCTTCATGAATGTTCTTTCCGAGCAGCGATTGTATCGCGCTTGCGGTTTGAGAAAAGACATTATTTGCGTTGGAGGCGATCAGGCGCACCGTGCCCACAACCAGAATCACCGCCATCTGACCGCGTGTTCCGCAATGTCCCGGCCCTCTTCTTCGAGCCGGAGCCTGTGGATGCAGTCGAATATATTCTGCCTCCGAGTACCGCGTAATTCCCGCGAGAGCGAATACCGTATGACGGAAACATGATGCCGCAGCCGAGGAGCCTTGTCAAATGCTATGGGTGCTGAGGTGCTGACAGCTACGGGTGGTCTCCTGATGCGGAGGCCTGTGGTAGCGCGGGCGTCCTGGCCGTTTGCCCGAGAGGTTGTCCTCGCCATCGGCGCGGCGGACGTGACGCCCGCCACTTCGGCTTCGCTCAGTGCAGGCTCCCAGCCCCCGGGACCGCGGGGCTACGGTCGCGAGTCGCGGGCTAAGGCTGGAGCTTCTGGCGGCGCTGGCCGGATGAGTTCTTGGGCGGAAGCCTGCGTCAGGCGCAACAACGAGTTGGGCAGAATTCCAAGATAGAGCGTGGCCGCGAGGCATGAGGCTAGCGCCAGACCGAGTGCGAAAGGAACCGGAGTCACAGGAACGGCTCGGCGCGATTCGCGCATGTACATCACGACGATGATGCGCAGGTAATAGTATGCGCCGATGCCGCTATTGAGGACGCCGATGACGGTAAGCCAAATCAGGTTGGCGTTGACGGTGGCGCTGAATACGTAGAACTTGGCGAAGAAGCCGCCGGTCATGGGAATGCCGATGAGCGACAGCAGAAAGATCGTCAGCGTGGCGGCGAGCAGCGGGGAGCTGCGGCCCAGGCCTTCGTAGTCCTCGAGGGCGACGTAACGCTCGCCGGCGTTGGCGAAGTGGCTTACCACCGCGAAGGCGCCGAGATTCATGGCGGCGTAGGAAGCGGTGTAGAACATGGCCGCGGAGGTTCCAAGTGCGGGCGCAGCGGCAAAGGCCGCAAGTAAGTACCCGGCGTGCGCGATCGAGGAATAGGCCAGAAGGCGTTTTACGTTGCTCTGGACCAGCGCGCAGAGGTTGCCCAGAGTCATGGAGAGCGCGGCGGCCACCCAGACGAGCCAGAATCCGCCGGGCACGTGAAGCACAAAAATCACCCGCAATAAAACTGCAAAGGCAGCGGCTTTCGGTGCAGTCGACATGAGGCCGACGATGGGCGCGGGTGCGCCTTCGTAGACGTCGGGGGTCCAGACGTGAAAGGGCGCGGCGGCCACTTTGAAGCCCAGGCCGACGAACATGAACGCCACGGCGACGTAGGCCAGCATGGGAAGCGGGCCGGCTTGCAAGGCCTTGCCGATCTGATCGATGTTGGTCGAGCCGGTGGCGCCGAACATCAGCGCCACTCCGTAGAGAAAGAATGCGGTGGCGAAGGATCCGAGCAGGAAATATTTGAGGGACGCTTCGGCGCTAGAGGCGTTGTTGCGGCGGAAGCCGGTGAGCACATACGAAGAGATCGACGAGATCTCGAGGGCGATGAAGATGAGAACCAACTCGATCGCCGACGACATCAGCGCCATCCCGACTGTGGCGAAGAGAATCAAAGCGTAATACTCTCCGGCGCGGGTGTGCTGGACGGCCAGATACTCGTAAGAAGTGAGAATTACGACGGCGGCGATGGCGATGACCAGAACGTGAAAGAAGACGCTGAAGCCATCGATCTGCACCATGTCCCAGAAGGCGAGGCCGGGAGATTGTGCGGTGAACCAGGTCGCGGCCAGCGCCGCGATGGCGCCGAGGAAAGCGATGGTGCCTAGAATTCTATGGCTCTGGGATTCGTCGAGCAGGGGCTCGAGCATCATCACAACCATGCCGAAGACGGAGAGCACGATCTCGGGCAAGATGCGGATATAGTCCGCACTCTGGGGCAGAGCCGGCGAGAACGTTTGAGCGAGGATGGCGATCACTGTTCCGGCGGTCATTTTCTCGGCGATCATGATTCCGGCGATCACTGTCCCACCATCCTACTGGCTACGCGCACGAAGGGAGTGAGCGCGGTTTGCACGGCGGGGTCAATTGCGCCCAGCCAAAGAATGGGAGCGACACCCATGATCAGCGCCACCAGCGCGCAGGGCCACACCGCGGTTTTTTCGAAGCCGGAAAGATCGAGCAGAGAATTATTGACCGCGAGCGTGACCTTGCCGTAGAAGACGCGCTGATACATCCAGAGCAGGTAGACGGCGCTCCAGATGATGCCAGTGGCCGCGAGAATGCCGTAAATCGGCCGATCCTGGAAAGCTCCGCTCATCACCAGAAATTCGCCGATAAAGCCGTTGAGCAAAGGCAGACCGGCCGAGGCCAGCACAATCACCAGGTAGGAGGCGGCATAGAGCGGCATGGGCGCGGCCAAGCCGCCGAACTCGCTGATCTCGTAGGTGTGGCGGCGCTCATGCAGAATCCCCGCCAGCATGAATAGGCCTCCGGTGGAGATGCCGTGAGCGAGCATCACAAACATGGCGCCGTTAAGTCCGGCCTGGGTGAAGCTGAAGATGCCGAGCACCACGAATCCCAAATGGCTCACGGAAGAGTAGGCGATCAGCTTCTTCATGTTGGGCTGCACCATCGCCACGAGCGCGCCGTAGATGATGCCGATGAGCGCGAGAACCATGATCCAGGACGCGTTGCGACGCGATTGCTCGGGGAATAAACCCAGGTTGAAGCGCAGCAAGCCGTACGTTCCCATCTTCAGCAGAACGCCGGCGAGCAGTACGGAGCCGGCGGTGGGCGCTTCCACGTGAGCGTCGGGGAGCCAAGTGTGGAAGGGGAAAAGAGGGACTTTGACGGCGAAGGCGAGGAAGAATCCGAGAAACAGCCACTGCGCGGCGGCGAAATTGCGGCACCGCTCCGCGCATGATCTGGTCGCGCACGACCACGAAGTCGAAGCTGCCGGTATGCGCGTACAGCCAGAGGATTGCCGCCAGCATGAACACGGAGCCGATCATGGTGTACATGAAAAACTTTACCGCGGCGTAAACTTTGCGCTCGTGGCCGAAGATGCCGATCAGCAGCGCCATCGGGATCAGCGTGGCTTCCCAGAAGAAGTAAAAGAGAAAGAGATCGAGCGAGGTGAAGACGCCGATCAACGCGGTTTCGAGAAGCAATAGCAGGATGAAGAATTCTTTGACCCGTTCGTGAATCGAGGTCCAGGAAATCAGCACGCACAAGGGAGTGAGAAACGTCGTGAGGACCACGAGCCAGAGCGAGATTCCATCCACGCCCATGTGATAGTGGATATTCGGAGTGGAAACCCAGGGCTTATCGATCTGATATTGAAAACCGCTCTGGGCGCGATGGAAATAGACGGGAAGGTGCAACGACAGGACGAAGGTTAGCAGGGAAACGACGAGGGCAAAAATGCGAATGTCGCGGTCGCGGCGGGGCGCCACCAGCAGCAGGAGTCCGCCGGCCAGCGGGACAAACGTCACCAGCGTCAGGATGGCGGAGCTGAGAAAGTCAGTGTTCATCGCACACCCATCCAGATCATGAAAGCGAGCACTACGGCGGAGCCGGCCGCGATCCAGCCCGCGTAGGAGCGAATGTTGCCCGATTGCATATGGCGAGCCTCGTCGGAAGCGTAGCCCGCGTCGGCGGCGGATTCGTTCACCGCGGCATCGATCATTTTTCGATCAACGTCTTGCCAGAGGATTTCTGTGGATCCGTCGATCAATGGTTTAACGAACAACGCGGCGTAGATTTCGTCCACGTAATATTTGTGCAGCAGAGTTTGATAGCCGCCCGAGAGCGACGCGGCAATCTTCTCCGGCAATTGCGGGCTGCGGTAATAGAGCAGCCAGGCCAAGCCCAAACCAAGGAAAGCCACTGCCACCGAAATGCCGGTGAAAATGAGTTCGGTCGAGGTTCCGGTCTTGGGCTCGGGACCCTCGGTTTCCTCCTCCGGCGCGCCTTTCCCTTCCGTGGCCGTACCGTCTGCGCCGGGCGGCGCAGTGGTGTGGAAAACCGGACCGAGGAATTTAT
>Ga0208690_1000481_pt1 | contig 11486 bp, 6 predicted proteins | sample June2015DPH_16_1_2_FD_184712 | JGI IMG/M metagenome (GOLD analysis project Ga0208690, IMG submission 184712) | Peatland microbial communities from SPRUCE experiment site at the Marcell Experimental Forest, Minnesota, USA - June2015DPH_16_10... | ecosystem: Environmental > Terrestrial > Soil >...
TCTGCCCACCGAATTGCACGATGACGCCTTCGGGGCCCTCTTCGTCGACGACGTTGAGCACGTCCTCGAGCGACAACGGCTCGAAGTACAAACGATCCGACGTGTCGTAGTCCGTCGACACGGTCTCCGGGTTGCAATTGACCATGACGGTCTCGAAGCCGAGCAATCGCAATGCCATGACCGCGTGCACGCAGCAATAGTCGAACTCGATCCCCTGCCCGATTCGATTCGGACCCCCGCCAAGAATGACCACTTTGCGCCTGCTCGCGTGGGTCGCGGACTCGCTCTCGGTCTCGTACGTGGAGTAGAGGTATGGCGTGTGCGCGACGAACTCGGCTGCGCAGGTGTCGACGCGGGCAAACACGGAGCGCGTACCACTCGAAAGACGCATCGCGCGGATGTCATCCTCGCAGAGACTCTTGTCTTCGCGATCATGGCCGCTCGTCCCCCCCGACACGGACGCGATCTGACGGTCGCTGAAGCCGAGTCGCTTGTACCGAGCCATGGCGTCGGATCCGAGCTCTCCTCGCTTGATGTGCCCCTCGGCGACGACGATCCGGCGTATGTGAGCGAGAAACCACGGGTCAATCCGAGAGCGTGCGTACAGATCCGCGTCGCTCATGCCGACGCGCATCGCGTCCGCGACGTGAAATAGTCGCTCAGCGCTCGCGGTCGTAACCAGCCTTTCGAGCGCGCGCCGCGTCTCCTCAGCGCTCGCCGGCCCGGAGGCTTTGGGCGCCTCGGGCTCGGGCGCCGCCTCCATCGACAGGTCACGCTGCCTCGTGGGCTCTGCGAGAACGCGATAGTCCGTCCGGTCGAGGAGCGACACGAGACCATCTCTACCCGTCTCGAGGGACCGCGCCGCTTTCTGCAGCGCTTCGCAGAATGTGCGGCCAATGCTCATCACTTCGCCTACGCTCTTCATCTGCGTACCGAGGCTGGAGTCGGCCCCGGGGAATTTCTCGAACGCGAAGCGGGGCCACTTGACGACGACATAGTCGACGACGGGTTCGAATGCGGCCGATGTATGCGTGATGTCGTTCTTGAGTTCGTCGAGCGTGTACCCCACAGCAAGCTTGGCCGCGATCTTGGCGATCGGATAGCCGGTGGCCTTGCTCGCGAGCGCGGAGCTCCGCGATACCCGGGGATTCATCTCGATGACGTGAAAACGTCCGGTGACGGGGTCGACGGCAAATTGAACATTGGCGCCCCCGGTCTCGACACCGATCTCGGTCATAACCGCGCGGGCTGCATCGCGAAGGCGCTGGTATTCGCGATCGGTCAGTGTCATCGACGGTGCCACCGTGATCGAGTCTCCGGTATGGACGCCCATCGGGTCGATGTTCTCGATCGAGCAGACGACGATGAAGTTGTCGGCACGATCGCGCATCACCTCGAGTTCAAACTCCTTCCATCCGAGAACGCTCTCCTCGATGAGAACTTCGTGGGTCGGAGATTGAGCCAGCGCCCAGGCCACTTTGGCCTCGAGCTCGGACTCCGAATAAGCGATCCCGCCACCCGAGCCACCGAGCGTGAAGCTCGGCCGCAGGATGGCGGGGAATCCCACCTCCCGGGTGACCGCACGCGCCTCGTCGACGGAGTGAGCTGCGCCGGCCTTCGGGCACGACAGGCCTATTCGTTCCATAGCCGCTTTGAAGAGCGCCCGATCCTCCGCTTTCGCGATCGACTCGGGGCGAGCGCCCAGCATTTCGACTCCGAACCGCTCAAGCACCCCCTCCTCGCCCAGCTTCATGGCCAGGTTCAGCGCCGTTTGGCCTCCAAGCGTCGGCAAAAGGGCTTGCGGCCGCTCCCGCTCGATGATCGCAGCAAGCGTTCGCCATTCCAGGGGCTCCACATACGTTCGTGCCGCCAGCTCGGGATCCGTCATAATGGTCGCGGGGTTCGAATTGACGAGCACGACTTCGAATCCTTCGTCGCGCAGAGCCTTGGCCCCCTGTGTTCCGGAGTAGTCGAACTCGCATGCCTGGCCGATGACGATCGGTCCCGCCCCGATCAGGAGGACGCGTTGAAAATCTGTGCGACGGGGCATGCGGCAGGACAGGCGCTTAGCAGGACGCCGCGCGAAGCGGTAGAGGGCGTCCTCGCCCCCCGAATCAGGGCGCGCCCTCACGTGCCGGTTGGTATGATGTTGGGCATCGCGCTCGGCTCGGGGTGCGCAGGTGCTTGCGTCGTGCCGGGAAGGCCGCGCGACTCCGGCAACGTCTCGCACATTCCGGCTAATCGAACGGCGCTCACCCACAGCGTCGGGCGCTTCGACCTGCGCGATCCCGCGGGACCGCGCTTCGCGTGGCCGGCCACCGCGATCGAAGCGACCTTCACGGGAGTGGGCCTCGACGTGCGATTGCGCGACCGCGGGACGAATTTTTTCGCGGTCGTGATCGACGGCGGCACGCCGACATCGCTGGCCACGAACCGCGCGACAGAGCGCTACGAACTCGCCTCGGGCCTGGATCCCGGTCGCCATACGGTCTTGCTGACAAAGCGCACCGAATCGAACGTGGGCGTCGTACAGTTTCTCGGCTTTATCCCCCACAAGGGTGCCCTCGTCGAAACGCCGGAGCCGACGACGACGCGACGGATAGAGTTCATCGGCGACTCCGTCACATGCGGTTACGGCGATCTCGCGACTGATCCGAGTGAGCACTTCAACCCCGCAACGGAAGACGAGGCAAGCGCTTACGGGACGTTGACCGCAGCAGCACTCGGTGCGCAACGCTCGGTCATTGCGTACTCAGGAATCGGCATGTACCGAGACGATCGTGGATCGGCGCTGGAGCCGATGCCGGTGCGGTTCATGCGCAGCTTGGCCGACGACCCCACGAGCGCGTGGGACTTCCGCGTGCCGGCCCCAGACGTCGTCGTCGTCAATCTCGGCGGAAACGACTTCGCAAAAGGGGATCCCGGTGCGGCCTTCCAGCAAGCGTACGTCGCGTTCCTAAAGGTGCTGCGAACGCTTTATCCGGACGCCACGATCGTCTGCGCCCTCAGCTCGATGCTCACGGACAACTACCCGGCGGGAGCGAACAGTCGAACGAAGGCCGCCGAGTACATTCGTGGCGCCGTTAGCCAGCGCCAGCTAGCCGGCGACGGCCGCATCTTCTACTTCGTGTTCGACGAACAGCGCCCGGCCGATGGGTTCGGGGCCGACTATCACCCGAGCAAGGCAACCCACCGGCGTATGGCGGCCGAGCTCGTGACCGCCCTACGGTCGCGAATCGGATGGTAGTCGACGCCCGAGCCCACAGGACTGTCCACGACGTCGCAAACTTGGCCGAGATTCGCCATGCTGCGTACGTTCGACGGCGATGGGCCAGGCGGCCAAAGGCTTCTCTTCCAATGCAGCTCTTCTGTTGCCGCGCATGTTGGGACGGCGCGTTCTGCTCAAGCTCGTCGCGCGGGGCGGAATGGGGGACGTCTATTTGGCCGCATCGACCGGAATCGAAGGCGCCGAGCGGCCGTGCATCGTCAAAACGGTGCGTCGCGACCATGTTCACGACGGGTCGTTCCTCGCGCGATTCCTCGATGAGGCGCGCGTCCAAGCACAGCTTCAGCACCCGGGCGTCGCCCAAGTGCTGGAGGCCGCGACCGACGACAACGGCGAGCCGTACACAGTGGTGGAATACGTCGAGGGGCGTTCGCTCAGTGACCTGAGACAGCGCACGATCCAGACGGGGGTTCGGCTGGCCTGGGCCGATGCGGTCGCCATCGCGATCGAGATCGCCCAGGCGCTGGCCCACGTGCACGAGCGCTCGGGCGCAGACGGTACGCCCCTCGGCATCGTCCACCGCGACCTTTCGCCGCAGAACGTGATGGTCGGGTATGCGGGCGAAATTAAACTCATCGATTTTGGAACGGCACGCGGACATAACCGTCGTTGCCACACCGTCGCGGGGGTGGTCTTCGCGAAGCCGGGGTATGTGGCACCCGAGGTCGCTCGCCAGCAGGTGGGCGACGGACGCATCGACATTTATGCGCTGGGCATCGTTCTGTGGGAGCTATGCGCCGGACGGCGTTTTCTGACCACGGATCCACAGCAGCACCTGGACGACGCGGCCCGCGGACGGATTGTCGTCCCGCCGCTCGCGGCGGCGTGCAAGGCGCCGACGGAACTCGACGAAGTCATCGCCTTGCTCACCAAGAATGACCCCGATGAGCGGTACGCGCGCGCGTCGCTGGCCGTGACGGGACTCGCAAAGCTGCTGTCGTCGGCCCCAGCTGGCGACGGCGGAGAGAGAGGTGTGCGCGCGCGCATCGCACTCGTGATGCGCAAGCTCTGGCCGAACGACCCCGCACGATCGCGTGCGGAGTTTGCGCGCTTGTTGCGAGAAGGCCGCGAAGCGCTCGAGACGACCGGAGGCGACGAAACGCCTCCCGCTGGCCCCGTCAGCGCGGAGATCGCCGTGCGGATGGCAACGGCCGACCCAAGACACCTTGCCGGTACGCCGTACCGACTGGTGCGCAGAATCGGCGACGGAGCGAACGGTGCCGTGTACGAGGCCGAGCACGTCGAACTCGGCCGCCGGGTAGCGCTCAAGGTTCTCGCGTCGGAGCACGCCGGAGCACCGGCCTCGCTCGAACGCTTTCGTCGGGAAGCGCGCGCCGTGGCCGGTTTGTCGCACCCCCATCTCGTGAGTCTCTACGATTTCGGCCGTTCCCTGGACGGGCGCGCGTTTTTGGCGATGGAACTTTGCTCGGGGGAGACGCTGGACGCTCGCCTGCAGCGCGGTCCGCTGCCCTGGCGCGAAGCGACCCGCATTGCGACCGAAACCGCTCGCGCGCTCGAAGCCGCCCACGCGGCAGGGATCGTGCACAGAGACATCAAGCCGCAAAACCTGATGCTAACACGCGACGGCGGCAAGGATATCGGGGGCCCGACCAAGCTCCTCGATTTCGGCATTGCGACGGCGCTGACTCCCACTCGGCGCACACCAACCGACGCCGAGAAGGCTCTCCGGGGATTCGCCGTCGTCGGAACGCCCGAATACATGGCACCCGAACAGGTGGCGGGAGATCCGGTCGATCGGCGCACGGATATCTACGCGCTTGGCTGCGTGTTGTACGAGATGCTTACGGGCGTGCGTGCTTTCGAAGGCACCTCGACCGTCGCGGTCATGGGGATGCAGATCCGCGATACGCCACTTCCTCCGCGCGCGCGAGCGCCCTTGCAGCCCATTCCCCGAGCCGTAGAGGCGGCTGTGGTTCGCGCGATGGCCAAGCGTCCGGAACGGCGGTTCGAATCGGCAACGGCGATGCGCGAAGCACTCGAAGACGCCCTTCGCGCTCCCGATAGGCGGCGGGAGCGGATTCGTTACGGTGCAGCCGCATTGCTCTCCCTGGTGGCACTGGTAGGCGGTGCGGGCGCCGCCCTCTCCTGGAAACGATCGCCCTCCGGCGGGGCAGACCGCTCTGCAGCGGTATCGGGTGAGGTGCCGAGCGCTGGGCTGTCCACTCGGCTCTCTGCGGCGACCCCATCTCTGTCCGATTCGACGTCGAACGCGGGAAATGCGATCCTTGACCCGCCCCCACCTCCGCCCTTATTTCACGCGGTGGACACGCGTACGGACACCGTTCGCACGGGTGTCGGTTTCTTGGCCGAAGGGCGCCGCAAGCTCGGCCGCTGGGCCAAGCCGGACGTTTCCCGATCGGGCAAATTGAATTCACCCTGAAAGGCGTCATGCGCGCGTGACCTTGTCTTTGCGCCAACGCCCGGTAAAGTCCGCTGCCCCTAACGCGCATGGAGACGCTCGACCTCGCGGCGCCGCCGCTCGTGCTCGGAGCCCATCGTTACAAGGCGATCCTGCGGCTCGCGCTGCCGACAATGTTCGCGATGCTGTCGCAAGCCGTCGTGAACGAAATAGACGTCCTGTATTTCTCCCGACTGCCCTGCCCCGACTCGTCGAACGCCCAGGCGGCGCTCCTCCCTTCGTTGATTCTCGTGTGGCTGTTCGGCGGAAGCCTCTGCGCGGTGAGCGTGGGAACGCAGGCGCTCGTAGCTCGACGCTATGCGGAGGGAGAGCGCAAAGCCGCCGGGGCCGTTCTCGCCAATTCGACGTTCTTCTGTGTCCTTGCGGGAGTCGCGTTCTCCGTCCTCGGTTTCGTCACCCTTCCAACGCTCATTCGTTTGATGGTCGGGGTGCCCGAAGTGCGGGAGGTCGCCCTCGCTTACACGCGCTGGCGCCTGCTCGGGATCGTTTCGATGGCGATGACGATGTCGATCAAGGCATTTTTCGACGGTATTGGAAAAACACATGTCCATCTGGTGGCGTCGATCGTGATGAACGTCGCAAACGCCGTCCTCTGTTGGGCGTTCATCTTCGGCCACCTCGGGGCGCCGCGCATGGGCGCGCCCGGAGCGGGTCTGAGCGCGTTCGTCGCGACATGGATTGGCCTGGCGATCATGGTTGGCTTTGCATTGCTCACCCGGCGCGAATACCAGCCCTTGCAATGGTCCAACCTTTCCGGAAGGCTCAGTGCCACCATTCTCCGACTCTCGGTCCCAGCGGCAGCGGCGACCGTCGTGATGATGGCAGGGTTCGGCCTCTTCACACGAGCCGTCGGCCGACTGGATATGAGCGGAGTCGCGGCGACGATAGCAAGTCGATGTGGGGGCGTAGAGGCGGTCAACAGTGCGGCAAACACGGACATCGTTGAGCTGCTCCAGCTCACATTCACCGCGTGCATGTCGTTCGGAACCGCGACAGCGACGCTCATCGGTCAGTCCCTCGGACGCCGCGACCCGGACGAAGCGCAACGCTGGGGTTGGGCCAGCGTACGCCTCGGAGCCATGGTTTTCGGGGTGGTGGGCCTATTCGAAGGGGTTCTCTTTACCGATCAGGTCGTGGCGATCTTTTCGAACTCGACGTCCGTTCGCGCCGCAGCGACATTCCCCTTGCACATCATGGGAATGGCAACGCCGATCATCGCCGTTGCGATGATTCTGAGCGAAGGCCTGTTCGGCGCGGGCGACAGCAAGTTCGTAGCGCTCGCGCAGTTCCTTCTGGTCTTCGGGTGGCTCGTACCGGGGGCGTATCTGCTGGGCGTCCGCTTGCACCTGTCGCTCAACGGGATCTGGATCGCAGCGTTCATCTACATGTGCCTGGCCGCCCTCGTCATGAGCGCCAAGTTCGCCAGTGGGACCTGGAAGACCATCCGCTTGTGACGGTCCGCTACGCTCGAATGACTGGCCATATTCAGCGGGAGCGCGAGGCCGCCAAAATCGTGCACGCGGCACGAGCTCGGACCCGGGCGCTCGCGTCCGCGAGAAGCGGTGCGGCGCGCGCTGGGACGCGAAGCGCACCGAGAGCGACCGCGGCGTCGAGTCGATCTTCGTCGCACGCGGCGGCGGAGAGATCTCGCTCAATCCACCCCTCTACCGCGCGATCGCCCGCCATCGCGAGTGCGATGCGCGCGCGTGTCGCCTGAGGAGAACCCGGCGCCGCCATCGCCTCCAGCTGCGATCGCGCGGCACGATCCCCCGCGCGAACCAGTTGCTCGAGCGCGGCGATCCGGACAGCGGGGTCGACGTCCGTCGCCGCCGCGCGCAGTGCCACGATGAGTCCCGCATCGGCGATGGGCACCTGCGCGATACGTACCTGGGCGATAGCCTGCAATCGGTATTGCAAACTATCGGCCGCTATGAATCGGATGAATTGCGCCGCCGCCGTCTCTGTCAAGTCGGCGCCCGCGTCGCGTCGCGCCAGGACCGCCGCGGCGGCTTCGATGGCGCCGGGGCCGTGATCGGTCGCGATGACGAAGCGCAACGCTTCGCGGCCTCCGGCGTTCCAGAGTGCGGCTCTCGACCATGCCCAAGCGATGTCCTCACGAAGTCCGTCGTCACCGACCCACCAAATATCGCGAAGCACGAGGGACACGCCGTCCCCCGAAATCGCAGGAAGCGCTGCAATCGCGCGAACCGCTTCGGTGCGCACAAGCGGCTCGGGGTCGAGTCGCGCAGCCTCGGCGAGGGCGGAGAGGTCCTGGGGGTCGGCGGCGTCGCGTGCGGCCCGAACGGCTTGCCGACGCACCCCCGGATCAACGTCGAGGAACCCTCGCAGGCGAGCCGCGCGATCCTGGGGTCGAATGAGAAGCCGCGCGCCGAACGCTCGCCACGGCGTGTCTCGGTCCGCGGCCAGGGTCCGCGCCTCGTCGAACTCGAGCCCGCGTGCTTCGATCCGCGCGAGCGCAGCTTCTGCACCCGCCGCGTCGCGCGTACGCATGCGTACGGCCAGCGCCGCATCGAGTTCGCGGGCGCACGAGCGGATATCCCGTACGCGCTCGACCGCATCCGACGCTTGAGCGATCCGCAGCTCGCGACCGGCGACGGCTTTCGCGAGCGAGACCGCCTCGCCCGTCGACAATTGGCCGGAGGCTTCACGCGCGACGATCGCCGCCCGAAGGGCTTCGAAGTCGCCTCGGTTCACGGCGCGCATCGCCGACGACGACTCACACCCCACCAGGCAACCGAGCAGATACAGCGCGAGAAAGCCGCGAGAGGCCGACGTCTTCATGAGTGCGAACTAGCCGTCTTTGCGGATTGAAGCCAGGTGCGGGGACGATGGACACGTTGCGTTTCGTGGCGCTGCTGCATCTCGTCCAAGTGCTTCGATCGAGGGCCTGCACGACACGACGAGCGCGGTCGCCGTTGGCTGGCCGGTCTGGCGCGGCTCGGAGTATGCTCGATTCGGCATGGCTTTGACCCGCTTCGGCGTGGCGATGGAATCGTCTCTTTTGGCGCAATTCGATCGGCTGGTGGACGAGCGAATGAGCAGTCGATCGGAACTCATTCGCGACCTGGCCCGTGCTGAAATCATCCGATCGCTCGCGAGCCAACGGGTGGACGCGTTCGCGAGCGTGACCCTCGTTTACAATCATCACGTTCGCGACCTATCCGAGCGGATCACCGAGATGCAACACGAGCTCGGCGACCAAGTGCGGTCCGCGATGCATGTCCATCTCGATCCCGAGCGATGCCTCGAGGTCATCGTCATGCGCGGACGCGCCGACCGCCTGCAGAGAATCGCCGAGACATTGTTCGCGACGCGGGGTGTCCTGCAAGGATCCATCGAGATCGTCGCGGATACGTCAAGTGCAGGCGAGCCGCCCCAACGCCACCACCACGAACACCATCACCCCGCTGCGAAGGCGCGCTCGACGCGCCCGGCTTCGCGTGCCCGATCGCGCCGAAGCTCCTGACGACAAACCGACGGCCCCGAAGGGGCAAAGCGACGAAGTGCCGCTCGACACCAGATCGGCCGAACCGCCGCAAGATGCCGCTCATTCGCCGCGATGCTAGGCGCGCGCCGTGGCCGATGTCGACGTCGTGGTCAATCCGTACGCAGGCAACGTGCGCCCGGGCACCGCGTGGCGCCGCCGGATCCTCGACGAAGCAGCCATCGCTGGCGCGCGCCTGCACGAGCCGACCAACCTCGAGCAGCTTGATCAGCTGGCGCGCGATTTCGCGTCGCGCGAGAGCAAAACCCCCGTGCTCTTCGTGGGGGGTGACGGAACATTCATGCGTGGCCTGAGCGCCCTCGCCCGCGCGTTCGGTGACGCTCCCCTGCCCGTGCTCGGGCTCGTGCCCGCGGGAACCGTAGGCACTGTGGCGCGAAATTTCGGGCTAAGGGGCGCCGGTTGCGCGCGACGCGTCATACGAACGGCGTGCTCCAAGAGCGTCGGCGCGACTTCGGGGCTGAGAACCGACCCGCACCTTACCCTGCGGGTGTGCGACGATTCCGGGAGCGCTTACATCGGTTTCATCTTCGGCGCAGGTCTCGTAGGCCGATTTTTCGACGTCTATCAGCGTGCGCCGCGGCGGGGACTTTTGACGGCTGCGACCATCGCGGCCAGAGTCTTCGCTGGCTCCTTCGTCCGCTCAACGTTCGCCAATCAGGTGCTGGCACCGATTCGCGGAAGCATCGACGTGGATGGCAATGCGCACGGCGGCCAAGCGTGGAGTCTGATCGTGGCAAGCGTCGTCCGCGACCTCGGGCTCCACTTTCTCGTGACGTACCGTGCGGCAGACGCGAACCGGTTCCACGTCGTCGCGAGCGGACTCCCTCCGAGGCTTCTTGGCCCCCAGATGCCGCGGGTTCTACGCGGGCGACCGCTCCGCGGGGAGCCTTTGGTCGACACGCTTGCGCGGTCGCTGATCGTGAGGTTCGCAGAAAGGGACGCCTATGTCCTCGACGGCGACGTGATCCGCGCTCAATCGGTTACCGTCGAAGCTGGACCCGTCGTGCATTTGATACGGCCGTAGCGGTTGGCGTCTGATTCGATGGCTTGGCTGTCGCGATCCCGGCCCGCGACCGATCCCGACGGATCGGGCGCCGAGGGGCGGCTCAAGCAGCATATTCAGTCGCACCCGCGGCCTCGATCCGTACGACCTGGTCGGCGATCGTCAGCGGTTCGGCTCGATGCGTCACAAGGATGACGCTGCGCTGCCCGCGAAGGCGCGAAATGGCGTCGAGAACACGGCGTTGCGCTTCGTCGTCCAATCCGCTGGTTGGCTCATCGAGCAAAAGTACAGGCTGCCGCGTCGCAATTGCGCGAGCCAGCGCAATCCACTGCCGCTCGCCTCCGGACACGGCACGCCCGCCGGCGCCCAGTCGCGATTCTTGCAGTGCGAGCGCGAGGTGTGCCGCACCCATTGGCTCCAGTGCCGCGCATGCATCCGCTCCCTCGGCACCCAGTCCGACATTCGCCGACAGGGTATCCGCGAGCAACGGCGCGTCTTGGGGAACCCACGCGAAAGGTCGGCTGGCGGGCCCTGGCGCTGCGTCGCGAAGCGACTCGCCGCCGTACAGCAGGTCCCCGCCGGCGCAGGCCTCGAGACCGAGCAACGTGCGCAGCAACGTGGTTTTGCCGACGCCCGTGGGGCCCATGACTACGGCGATCGTGCCGGCCTCAACGCGCATCGTGACCGGCCCCGACGCGCGGCGGACAATCCGCAACGCCGACAGCTCGAGTGGCGCCAGAGGCCATACACGCTGCGGGAGACTGGTTGGAGCAGCGGGATGGAGCGGGCGTGGCGGACCGGCCCGCTCGATGACGCGACGCAGCTCCTGGTACGACGCATCCGCTCGGGCGAATGCCGTGCGCGCGTCCGCCAGGTCTCGCAATGGACGATACGCCAGGAAAAATGCGACCGCGAACAGGAGGAGGGGCCCGCCGCGTGCGACATCGCCGAGCCAGCCTGCATGGGCCGCGGCAACGGCCGCCAACAGCGCGGCCGCAGCGAGCACCTCGTTGGCGCCGCTCAGGGCTGCCGCGCGGGCCTTCAGACGGGCCCGACGATGCGCGACGGCGTGGCCCAGGAACCCCACGTTGGCACGGGCCTTTGCCTCTGCACCGTAGCTCACCCACAAGTCAGAGTGACGCACGGCCTCATCCGCGGCTTGGAGAAGCTGTGCGTGCTCGCGGGCTGCCAGCGTCGAAGCCTCCCGAAAGCCTGCCCGCCATAGACGAGA
>Ga0208690_1000499_pt1:5000-11345 | contig 11345 bp, 7 predicted proteins | sample June2015DPH_16_1_2_FD_184712 | JGI IMG/M metagenome (GOLD analysis project Ga0208690, IMG submission 184712) | Peatland microbial communities from SPRUCE experiment site at the Marcell Experimental Forest, Minnesota, USA - June2015DPH_16_10... | ecosystem: Environmental > Terrestrial >...
AAGCGAGTCCTAACAGGGCGTCCAGTCGCCGGCCGTAGACCCGAAACCTCAGCGATCTATCCATGGCCAGGTTGAAGGGTTGGGTAACACCGCCTGGAGGACCGAACGCACCACAGTTGAAAATGTGGGCGATGAGCTGTGGATAGGAGTGAAAGGCTAATCAAGCTGGGAGATAGCTGGTTCTCCGCGAAATATATTGAGGTATAGCCTCGGACGAATGCCGCCGGAGGTAGAGCACTGGATGGGCTAGGGGTCCTACCAGATTACCAAACCCAACCAAACTCCGAATGCCGGTGAGCAGTATCCGGGAGTCAGACAGTGCGAGATAAGTTGCATTGTCGAGAGGGAAAGAGCCCAGATCGTCAGCTAAGGTCCCAAAGTCCGACCTAAGTGTTAAAGGATGTGGGAGCGCAGTGACAACCAGGAGGTTGGCTTAGAAGCAGCCATCCTTTAAAGAAAGCGTAATAGCTCACTGGTCAAGCGAGCCCGCGCCGAAAATATAACGGGGCTAAGGTCGGCACCGAAGCTACGGGCTAGTAATAGCGGTAGCGGAGCATTCTCAAGGAGATACACGCCGGACGGCGACGACCGGTCACGGCCTTGAGAAGAGCTTATGCAGGCATGAGTAGCGATAAACCAGATGAGAAATCTGGTCGCCGTAAGCCCAAGGTTTCCTGGGGAAGGATAATCCTCCCATGGGTTAGGCGGGACCTAAGCCGAGGCCGAAAGGCGTAGGTGATGGAAAACAGGTCAATATTCCTGTCCTATCAAGGCTGGCGTTGAAGTGAGCGGGGACGGAGAAGGATAGGCTGAGCACCGCGCATGGATCGGTGTCCAAGCCCGTAGGCTGCTCTGCGAGGACCCGAGAGGGACAAACCGCAGGCATTAGGCCGAGAGGTGATGGGGTTCGGTTTCGGCCGAGCAACTCAGTGATTCCACACTTCCGAGAAAAGCCGCGCACGGAGCCACTTTGGTAACCGTACTGCAAACCGACTCAGGTGGGCGGGGTGAATATCCCAAGGCGCGTGAGAGAACCCTGGCTAAGGAACTCGGCAAACTGACACCGTAACTTCGGGAGAAGGTGTGCCTTCTTGCGTAATCCGGTTCGCCCGGAAAGCGTGGGGAGGTCGCAGTGAAACGGGGGTTGTGACTGTTTACTAAAAACACAGCACTCTGCGAAGTCGTAAGACGACGTATAGGGTGTGATGCCTGCCCGGTGCTGGAAGGTTAAGGGGACGCGTCAGCGTAAGCGAAGCGCCAAACCGAAGCCCCAGTAAACGGCGGCCGTAACTATAACGGTCCTAAGGTAGCGAAATTCCTTGTCGGGTAAGTTCCGACCTGCACGAATGGCATAACAACATCCCCGCTGTCTCGGCCAGGGACTCAGCGAAATTGTATTGGGGGTGAAGATACCCTCTACCCGCGGCAAGACGGAAAGACCCCATGAACCTTTACTGCAACTTGGCAGTGACTCTCGGGCCATTCTGCGTAGGATAGGTGGGAGGCTTTGAAGCCGGGCTTCTGGGTTCGGCTGAGCCAACGTTGAAATACCACCCTGACTGATCTGGGAGTCTAACCAGCGCCCGTAACCCGGGCGTGGGACACTGCCTGGTGGGCAGTTTGACTGGGGCGGTCGCCTCCTAAAAGGTAACGGAGGCGTGCGAAGGTTCCCTCAGCCTGATTGGAAACCAGGCGTAGAGTGCAAACGCACAAGGGAGCTTAACTGCGAGACCGACAGGTCGAGCAGATGCGAAAGCAGGCGTTAGTGATCCGGTGGTTCCGTATGGAAGGGCCATCGCTCATCGGATAAAAGGTACTCTGGGGATAACAGGCTGATCACGCCTGAGAGTTCACATCGGCGGCGTGGTTTGGCACCTCGATGTCGGCCCATCGCATCCTGGGGCTGGAGCAGGTCCCAAGGGTTCGGCTGTTCGCCGATTAAAGCGGTACGCGAGCTGGGTTTAAAACGTCGTGAGACAGTTTGGTCCCTATCTGCCGTGGGCGTAGGACACTTGAGAGGAGCTGACCATAGTACGAGAGGACCTGGTTGGACGTACCTCTAGTGAGCCGGTTGTCACGCCAGTGGCATCGCCGGGTAGCTATGTACGGAACGGATAACCGCTGAAAGCATCTAAGCGGGAAGCCGACCTCAAGACAAGGTGTCCCGGGCCGAAAGGCCCCTAAAGGCCCCTCGTAGACTACGAGGTCGATAGGCCGGATGTGGACGCAGAGCAATCTGCGGAGCTGACCGGTACTAATAGGCCGTGCGGCTTGGCCATATCTCTAAGGCAAACTTTGAGAATCGCGCGCGGGATTCGGATTGCGAGGGTCCCGCGGCTCTTCATGCTCGAGTTGACGCGAATCGGCGCCGCGAGAGCGGCGCTTCTTTGGACGACGCTATCCACAAGTTTCCGGTGGTGATTTCGAGGAGGCCACACCCGATCCCTTCCCGAACTCGGAAGTTAAGCTCCTCGGAGCCGATGGTACTGCACGGGAAGCCGTGTGGGAGAGTAGGACGCTGCCGGGATTTTTCATGGACGAAGCCCGCGATTTCGCGGGCTTCGTGCTTTTGTGTCGTTGCTCTATGCGGCTCGCTCGCTGAGACTTCGGCAACCGGCGTGCCGCCACGTCCGGCGCGCTTTTCTCGGGGGGTGTGCCCTCGCGGGCGGCGCGTTAGCCTACCGACCCGGGATGCGGTTTCAATGGACCTGGCGAGGCGCGACCGTCGTCAGCGCCGTGGGGGTCGGTTGCGCGACCTGCGGCGCAGCGGCATTTTCACCCTTGGCTCGTGCGCGCCTTGCCGTGGAGTCGGCTCGCTGGCACGTCACCGTCGAGGTGGACGCCGTGCGCCCGACGTGGTGCGGCATCGGGCTGCACCATGTCGTCGTACGCCCCGAACGCATGCCTGGCATAGAGCTTCGGGCGGATGACGTGAGTATCTGCGTCAACTGGAAAATGGCGGCGGAGCGCGTAGAGGTCGCAGGTGGAGGCGTCTTCGCAAGCGGTGCCGAAGCTGCGTTGCGTGCGCAGCTTGACGCTTGGCGACGCTTGCACAGAGAGGGCGGGACGGCCAAAAGCGCCGCCCGTCATCCGATCGCCGTCGCCGTACGCGACGCGGCGGTCCTGTGGACCGACGGCACCGCCCGCGAACCGAGGATCGAAGCCAGCGGGCTAGACCTCGTCTTCGAACGAGAGGCGGCCCAGTTCGAGATCGCTCGAGCACGGGCGCGCTCCGGCCAGGTGGTGATCACCCTGTCTCACGCGTCCGCAGGGCTCGCCGCTGCCGGAGCGCTGGACGGCGCGCGAGCCGACGCGCTGATGGTCGAGTGGCACGTGCTCGGTGAGGAGCCTTCGTCCGGGCCGGGCACATCGGATGCTCTCAGAACACGAGCGGTTCTCGACGAAGCTCGCGCGGATCCAACCGCGCGCATTCTCCCACTTCCCGACGTGCCGTCGCTTTGGGCCAAGGTGACGCGCGCTGCCGACCTTCTCAACGGTCGCGTGGCCCCCGGGGCGGCGATCGGAGTCGGATCCGCGACGTGGAAGATCAGCCGCGCGGACGATCCGGTCGCATTGACCCTGGGACCCGGTCCGCTGTCGGTCGAACGGAGCGTCGAAGGGCTCGACGTGCGCTACTCAACGGATCCGGCCGTCGCCGGTACTCCACTCTCGCTTCGAGTGTCGCTTTCCTCTCGCGGGGGCGACCAGACGGCGGCTCTCGAAGGCGGTCCCATCTCGCTGGCGATGCTGGGCGTCCGCGACGGCGCGCTCGGTCTGGTCGACGTCGGAGGCGCCACGGTGACTGGAAGGGCCCGATTCGCGATGGCGGGAGACGGCAGCTCTCTGACATTCGACGGCGAAGGTTCGACGACGGGGCTGTCTTTCCAGAGCGCGCGTCTCGCCAGCGACGTCGTGCGCGGCTTGGATCTCCAGGTTCGAGCGCGAGGCCTTTTGGCCTCTTCCGGCGCGCTGCGTGTCGACGACTTTGCCCTGTCTGCCGGCGCCATTCAGTTGAGCGGCAGCGGCCTTCTCGACCAAGAACCGGATCACGTGACGGGCGCTTTCCGATTCCAGATTCCCAAGGCCGCCTGTCGATCGCTGCTCCACAGCGTCCCCGCGGCGCTGTCGCCGGTCCTTCAAGGGTTGGACATGGGTGGATCGTTCGAAGCCAACGGACATGCCGAGTTCGATACACGCGCTCTCGACGACTTGGACCTGGATTACGTTGTTCGCGACCGCTGCCGAGTCCTCTCGGTGCCGTCGGCCCTGGCTCCGGACCAGTTCCGGCATCCGTTCACTCAGAGGATCGTTCTGCCGGACGGAACACTTGGAGACCAATCCACCGGGCCCGGCAGTTCGAATTGGTCATCCCTCGACGAAATTAGTCCGTATATGCAGGTGGCGGTGTTGACGACCGAGGACGGCGGCTTTTTTAGGCACCACGGATTCAACCGAGCCTCCATCCGTGCTGCGATCATCGCCAATCTGAAAGCGCGCCGCTTCGTTCGAGGTGCCAGTACGATCACGATGCAGCTCGCCAAGAACCTGTTTCTAGCGAGGGAGAAGACTTTATCGCGAAAACTGGAGGAAGTGGTTCTTACCGAATACCTAGAGCAGACATTCGCAAAGGACGAGTTGATGGAGCTTTACCTGAATGTCATCGAATTCGGTCCCGCAGTATATGGTATTACCGCGGCTGCAGACTATTATTTTGGACGCACGCCCGCAGAGTTGAATCTCGCTGAGTGCCTGTTCTTGTCGTCGTTATTGCCGGCGCCCCTGCGTTACGGCGCAATGCGCGAGGCCGGCGAGGTTCCCGAGGGGTGGATGCGCACGATTCATACGCTCATGAGCATTGCCCACAAGCTGGGGCGAATCACGGACCGCGAGCTCGAGGAAGGCCGCCTCGAAACGATTGCCTTCTGGCACGGCGGCGACCGTCCGCCCGCGCGCCTTCCAGTGGCTGCCCGCCCCCTATTCGAGGGCGACTCGGACGATCTATCCACGATTCCTCAAAATGATGGCCAGCCCGGGGACCCGCGGGACTCTCTCGACGCGCCCTAACCCGCCCGCGTCCTTGCTCGCAACTCGCAAAAAAAGCGCCGAAGCTCTTCGGCGCACGCCTGCTCGCAAATGCCATCGGCCACTTCGAACGTGTGATTGAGGCGCCCGTCGCGACCGATCCCGAACATGGTCGTGACCGCGCCTGCCTTCGGATCGGCGCACCCGTAGACCACACGAGCCACTCGGGCGAGAACGAGCGCACCCGCACACATCGCACACGGCTCCAGCGTAACGTACGCCGTCGTCCCGCTCAGTCGCCATCCCCCCAGATGAGCGGCCGCAGATCGAATGGCTAGGACCTCGGCGTGCGCCGTCGGATCCATCAAACTCTCGCGACCGTTCCGGCCTCGAGCGAGCTCGCGACCGGCCGAATCGACGATCACGCACCCCACGGGAACCTCTCCGGCCACGGCCGCGGTCCGAGCTTCCTCGAGCGCCACGTTCATCCAGGTTGAGTCCTCGCTCATCGCAGAGCTCGTCACGAACATCGTGCCCACGATCGGCGCCCACTCGCCCCACAGGCGCGCCCAGGAAGATTCGAACTTCCGACACCTGGTTCCGTAGACCAGTGCTCTATCCAGCTGAGCTATGGGCGCTCGTGTCCCTTGCGGGGCACGCACCATACCCACGTCCAACGCGGTGTCAACGGCATGCGCTCGCTGCGGCGTGGCCCAGCCGCCGCATGCGATTCGGACCGTGGCTCGCAAAAATTTCAGACCGGAAACGCGACCGAGACTTGGGCGCCACGACGCTCGCGTTGCGCGGCTCATCCGGCCTCGGAAAAATGCTCACTCAGCGCACGATTTGGTGGAGCCGGCCCTCACCGCCCGACTTTGGCATGCCCGCTGCTCAGAGGGCCGCAGGGCTCGCGCCTGCCGCGGTGGAGAATCGCGGCTCCCGATGGGGCGACCTCGTCCTCGAGGGGTCGTTGTTGGTTCCTCTCCAGCCCACAAATCTTGGCCTCGCTTCCTTGCATTGCTTATCTCTCGCTTTCGAGCGGCGCTCTTTGCGCCCTGCCCCTTCGCTTGACCCAACCTTGATCGTAGAATTGGTCGGCGATCGCCGATCTGAACGTGGCGCGGCCTCGCCTATCGCGAGGGCGCGCTGCGGCATTTTGTGAGGACCAGCTTGCGGGCCCGTGGCACGAGCGCCCATTCTATGGGGTATGGGACGGAAGACGAACTGGGCTGTTCGCGCGGCGTTTGCGCTCATGGCTGCCGGCGCACTCATGCTACCGGAAAGTGAGGGTCGCGCGCAGTCCGCGCCTGCTCGGCCCTGGCT
>Ga0208690_1000516_pt1 | contig 11124 bp, 7 predicted proteins | sample June2015DPH_16_1_2_FD_184712 | JGI IMG/M metagenome (GOLD analysis project Ga0208690, IMG submission 184712) | Peatland microbial communities from SPRUCE experiment site at the Marcell Experimental Forest, Minnesota, USA - June2015DPH_16_10... | ecosystem: Environmental > Terrestrial > Soil >...
CGTGGGCGCGTGGATGTGGCGGCACGGGCAGAATTTTTATGACGTTCCGCTCACTACCGCTACCGGCAACCTGATCGCGAATACCGGCGTCAACATTGTTTTGATCTACCCGCCGACGGCGCTGGTACTGATCGCACCATTCACTTTTCTGCCGTGGATTTCGGCGAATGTTCTCTGGCTTCTGCTGGGACTGGCTGGAGTCGCGGCCACGATTGCGTTGCTCATTAAACTGGCGGGCTTCCGCGCGTGGGACGATCGCGCCCTGCTGCTGGGAACGTATGTGCTGGCTTTTGATCCGGTTCATCAGGCATTTCACTTGGGGAACGTCGCTCTGTTCGCGGTGCCGTTGTGTTTTCTCGGCATTTACCTCGCGGAGAAAAGAGACGACTTCGCTTCTGGGTTTGCGCTCTGTCTGGCAGCCGCGTTGAAGCCGCAGCTTGGCGTTTGGGTTTTAGCTTTCTACCTGTTGCAACTCCGCAGGCGTGTTTTTCTCGGCGCATTACTGCCCGCGGTGGGACTGGCGCTTGCTTTCTCCCGCTATCCCGTGCCGTTGGCCACTTTGATTTCGAGTTATCGCAGCAATTTGCAGTATTGGTTTGGGCCGGGCAGATTGTACGGCTTTACCGAGGGCGCCCTGCCATTTCATGTGAACAACACGCAGGTGATTTTCTATCAACTGCTGCATCGCGCTCAGGCGGCCAACTTGCTGGCCTACGGATTATTCGCGTGCAGCTTGATGGTCTGGGGCTTGGCAGTATGGCGTGGGCGATTTCGCGTGCCCGTCCCGCTGGCTGTCGCTTCCCTGCTGGCGTTGAGTTTCGTTTCCTTGTATCACAGCGTCTCGGATGTGACGGTGCTGACACTCGCGCTGTGCTGGGCGCTGCAACAAGACGGCGAACAGAGGAGTTGGACGAAGATTACAGCATGCGTCGTGTTTTTATTGTTGATGCTGCCGGGACATTCGGCACTGATGCGCCTGAGTCCTTATATGAGTCCGGGGATTGCGGAGTCGTGGTGGTGGCGGCTGTTTGTGGCGCGGTATTTCGTTTGGCTGCTGGTGGGGATCAACGTGGTGTTCCTGTGGGCTCTCATGGATGCGGCTGGCAATAGTACAAAGTATCGTACGCGCGCGCGTGGTCTGATCGCGGTAGAATAGCTTTCCCCGATGAAATCCTTAGTTGCTCACGCGTGCTGGTTGACGGTGGCGCGGGCCTCTGGCCGAATATCCCGCGGGCGAGCCTCCCGCGGAGCCGCCGAGACGGTAGCGCTACCGGAGGGATTGCGAGCTTTAGGATGAGAGTTCCCCTTCGACTTGTTCTTGCTTTGCTGGCAGTCGCTGCCGTCGGCGTGCTTTTTCTTTACGTGGAGAGGCGGCCGTTGCTGTTCGCAAATGTCACGTACATGGGCGCGATATTAGTGTTGGAAGTCGTGGCTGCTTGTCTCTGGCGATTCGAGAAATTTTTCTTCCCCATGACTATGGGCTGCTTTTTTCTGGCGGCCACAGGGCTCCCGCTTGCGGGAGAGAGCCTCACGATTCGTTGGCTCTTTCTAGGTGTGGGAGCGCTGGTCGGCCTCAGTTTTTGGATGAGGACGAATCGGGAAAAACACTTCGAAGTTTTCCATCTGGTCGCGCTATTCTGCGTGTTTTCTGCCATAGCCTCAGCCAGCGCCTCGGCAGCGGCCAGGGTCGGGCTACTCAAAGCGGGAAGCTTGTTCTTACTTTTCCTATACGCCGCCACCGGCGGGCGCGTAGCCATGGCCGGACGGGAAAGAACATTCGTTCGCGGACTTGTCCTGGGATCCGAGATCGTCGTGTTTTTTGTGAGTGCCTGCTATTTCGTGGGCTATAACTTTTTTGGCAACCCGAACAACTTGGGTGCGTTCGTCGGGGTCATCGTCACACCGGTTCTGCTGTGGGCGGCATTGACCGCCGAGGATCGAAGCGAGCGCCAGCGCAGTTACACCGCCCTGGCACTTTGCGGGATTCTACTTTATGTCACCGTCTGCCGGGCAGCGATTATTGCCGACGTTGTCATCACCATCGCACTTACCATTGCCTTGCGCCACCCACGTCTGTTGATCAGAGCCGCCTTCGCCGGGGCTTTGTTCCTGGAGATTATGGCCGTTGCCAATCCTTCTCGCATGGGCGAATTGATGGATAGTATGAGCGGGCGCTTCGTGTTCAAGACTGGCCGGCCGGGCCAAGCGGGAGTCTTTGGATCGAGAGAGGCACCTTGGGATTCGACCATGGCGGCGGTGAAGCAGCATCCCTGGTTTGGCACCGGATTTGGGACCAGCGACCTGGGAAGCGAGCAGACTGGCATGCGCGAATCCTCGATCTATACCGTGGAAGGATCGAATCGCGAACACGGCAGCAGCTACCTGGCGATGGCTGAATATATGGGATTGCTGGGTATCGTGCCGTTTCTGCTTCTGTTGCTTCTGGTGATTCGGGCTACGACGCGCATCTTTGTCTGGATGCGGAGAACCGGGAGCCCGAATCACTATGGTGTGCCATTCGCGCTGATCGCGCTGGCCGGGCTGATTCACGCGGGGTTCGAGGATTGGCTGTTTGCCACCGGATCGTATCTCTGCGTCTTCTTTTGGGTCTCAGCCTTTCTGCTGGTCGACCTGGCCGCTGCGGCGAGGACGGAAATGCAGAGGGCGCCGCAGCCGGTTCCGCGATTCGCGCCGGCTGCCGGGTTTAGCCGGTCGACCACATCAATTTAAATATGCGAGCTATTTCCGGTGCGACCCGCCCCACGGAGCGCATTTTTGGCGGCAGGTGGAGTGCGCTTTGCCTGCTCCTGATCTGTCTGGCTGCCGCTGAGTTTATCTTACGCGGTCCGTTGCGCGCGGTTCAGACGGCGACTCAGTTCAACGATTTTCTTTCGCCTTATATACAGGCGAAGGCGTTGGTGCGGGGGATGGATCCCTACAGCCCGCAGGTTTTGCTCCAGCTATGGCCGCCGCAAGCGCCTCACTTTCTTTTTCTGCCAAAGGAAGTGGCCAGCGGCACGCTAGTAGCGAATCGTGGATTTCCGACGGCGTATCCGATTACCGCGCTGCTACTGGTTGCGCCGTTCAGTGCGCTGCCGTGGAATCTCGCGTCGGCGCTGTGGTTGGTAACGAATGTGGCGTTGTTTGCCTGCATGTTGTATGCGCTCGTGGAGCTGGCGGGATTTTCTTATCGCGAGCCTTCGGCCATCTTGCTGATCGCGGGAACGCTAGCGCTTGCGCCGTTTCACACCGGAATCGTGACCGCGAATGTAACGCTGGTCGCGGTTGAATTGAGCGTGATTGCGATTTGGGCTGCGCGCCGGGGAAATGAGATCGCGACAGCTGTATTGTTGGCGACTGCTGTGGGATTGAAGCCGCAGATTGGACTTTGTTTTCTCCTTTACTATCTTTTGCGGCGCCGCTGGCGAATCTGCGGGATCGCGCTCGCGCTACTGCTGGGACTGACACTGGTTGGGCTACTACGGCTGGAAGTCGGCCATACGCCGTGGCTTGCGAATTACATTAGCGACAACCGCATTCTGCTCGAAACCGGAGTGCTGGGCAACTTCACGGCGATCAATCCCGTGCGCTTCGGGCTGATTAATCTGCAGGTGGCTCTGTATCCGCTGCTTCGAAATATTGCGTTGACGAATGGCGCGGCCCGGGTGATCGGGGCGATTTTGCTGGGAACGTGGCTGGTGAACTTCACTCGCAGAACGCACGAGGATGAGTTGCTCGACTTGAGCGCAATCGTCGTGATCAGCCTGCTTCCGATTTATCATCGATTTTACGATGCAACTTTGCTGGTTCTGCCGTTGTGCTGGGCAGTTGTGTCGTGGCGGAAGGCTCGACCTGGCGCGGCCCTCGCTTTGTTATTGATGGTTCCATTCTTGATTCCCGGCGGAACGCTGCTGGAGACGCTCGAAGTGAACGGGCGCATCCCTGCAACGCTGGCTCATCGGGCGTGGTGGGAAGCGTTTATCATGGCGCATCAGGTTTGGTTTTTGTTAGCTCTTAGCGTCGTTCTGGTGTGCCAGATGGGCATTGGCCGACGAACGCTGAATATTAGAAACGCGGTATCGTAAGGCTGCCACAGGTGCATTTCCCACCGCATTTCCGTTAAAGTAGTTGGTTCCCATGCTTGATCTAAATTTTGTTCGAGACAATCTGCCGCGGGTGGAGGAGATGCTGCGCCAGCGCGGCGCCGATTCGGCTGCTGTGCTCAAGGATTTTCGCGAGGTCGATACGCAGCGGCGGCAGGCAATCACCGAGGCCGAGACGATGAAGGCCCGGCGTAACAAAGCTTCGGAAGAGATTGCCAAGCTGAAGAAGGCGGGACAGGATGCCTCTGCCGCAATGGCCGAGACGAAGGATCTGCGCGAGCAGATTCAGACGCGGGAGAAGGCTGCCGCCGATCTGGATGCTCGCTTGCAGGATATTCTTTCCGGCATTCCCAACGTTCCACACGAGACCGTACCCATTGGGCATAGCGCAGAGGAAAATCTAGAAGTCCGCCGCTGGGGAACGCCGCCGAAATTCGACTTTCCTCCGAAGCCGCATTGGGACTTGGGAGCGGAACTCGGCATCCTCGATTTGGAGCGCGCGGTGAAGCTGACCGGCGCGCGCTTTGCCGTTTATTGGGATTTGGGTGCGAAGCTTGAGCGGGCGCTGGCGAACTTCATGCTCGATCTGCACACTCGCGAGCATGGGTACACGGAAGTTCTGCCGCCGTATCTGGTGAATTCCGAGTCGATGTATGGCACCGGGCAATTGCCGAAATTTTCCGCTGATCTGTTTCGCGTGCCGCATGGAGAAAGAGATTTGTGGTTGATTCCTACGGCAGAAGTTCCGGTCACAAATCTATATCGCGATGAAATTCTAGATGCGGCGCGGCTGCCGATTTCACTTACGGCATACACTCCTTGCTTCCGCAGCGAAGCGGGATCTTACGGCAAAGATGTGCGCGGCATTATCCGCCAGCATCAGTTTCAGAAGGTGGAGTTGGTGAAGTTTGCCAAGCCTGAGAGTTCCTACGAAGAGCACGAGAAGCTCACCCGCAATGCAGAAACGGTTCTGCAGAAGCTGGGTTTGCATTATCGGGTGGTAACGTTGTGTACAGGCGATATGGGGGCGTCTCCGGCAAAAACGTACGACATTGAAGTTTGGCTGCCCGGGCAGCAGTTGTTTCGCGAGATTTCGTCGTGCTCGAATTTTGAGGCGTACCAGGCGCGGCGGGCGAATATTCGCTACCGGCCAGAAGGCAAGAACAAAACTGAATTCGTGCACACTCTGAATGGCAGCGGCCTGGCAGTGGGACGAACCTGGGTGGCGATTGTGGAAAATTATCAACAGGCCGATGGCAGCGTAGTAATTCCGGAGGTACTGCGGCCATACATTGGAGCCGAGCGCATCACGCCGAAGCGTTTCTAGCATCCAATTTATCGTGCCAACCGTTCATTGCATTCGGCGCGAGGCTCGACGCTCGATCATTGCCAAGAAAGGAACAGGTCACTAGACTTGCCAAGTGTGGAAATCAGCTCGACCGCCTCGGGCGCGCCTTCACTGCCAATGAAAGGCGCGTTCAGGACAATTCGCAGCTACATTCTGTGGCAGCATGAGCGTGGCACGTTGCACTACGACATCATGGTCACGCTCATCCTGATCTTCATCTTCACGTCGCCGTACTGGATCAACTTCAACGACAAACCCGTTCCGCGCAACCTGCATCCCAGTGAAGTGGTTGTTACGCGCGATATGCAGGGCGGCCTGGTGTATGAAGTACCGGCCGCTGCGATTTCCGCGGGAGACGATGGAACCCTGCGAGGACAGTTGCTGAGTGTAATTGAGCCGATTTCGGGTGCGGTATCGATTGAGAGATTCGAAGCCGTTCCCGATCACGACGGCAAAATTCAGAGTTACCGAGTTTGGGTGAAGAGAAAATAGTGAGGCGCATTTTCCTGCTTACCATTGGGATAGCGTGGCTGGTGCTTCTGCATTCGCTTGCCGCAGCCCAAGAGAAGCCCACTCTCAACAGCGTCCTCAAGAAAATGGACGAGGCTTCCGCTCACTTCCAGGCCGCCCAGGCCGATTTCGTCTTCGATCAATATCAGCGGGTTGTCGACGAGCACGACATTCAGAAGGGCACGGTGTATTACCGCCGCTCCGGCCAGCAAATCGAAATGATGGCCGAGTTCAAAGATCCGGAGCGCAAGTACGTGCTGTATAAAGACGGCAAGCTCCAGGTATACGAGCCGAAGATCGATCAGGTGATGCAGTATTCGGCCGGGCAGAATCGCGACCAGGTGGAGAGCTTTTTGGTCTTGGGGTTCGGAGGCAGCGGGCAGGATTTGAAAAAGTCATTCGACGTCACTTTCGAGGGCGAGGAGACGGTCGACAACATCCCAACCGCGAAACTGCAACTGATACCCAAGAGTGACAAGACCCGCAGCAACTTTCCACAGATTATTTTGTGGATCGGCCTGGATAATGGCATCTCAGTACAGCAGAAACTTATGCAGACGCAGGGTGACTCACGGTTAGCGAAGTACACGTCGATCAATCTGCATCCCAAGATCGGCAATGATGTGTTTAAGCTGAAAACCACGGGCAAAACGCAGGTTGTCTCGCCACGCGGCTAAGTGATTGAATTTGCAAGGGAAAGCTGGTCGCGAGAATGTTGTTCTGAAAAATGCGCTCCAAGGCTATACTGCCTAGAGACTTTAGTACTTGAGTTCACCGCATGGCCAAAGTGTTCACCATTCCCGCCCCGCCGAGGTTAGGCCGATCCCCCCAGAGAGAACGCACTTCCGATCCCCGGTACGTTGACGGCCAACGCCTATTGGTTGAAGCGATGCGGTATTTGGCTCAGAGCGACCCGGTGCAGAACCGTCCCGCTATCGAGCTGATCTCCGAGCACGTGCGGACGCGCTTCCGGATGAGCGATTCGCCGTTGTCGTAGGCTCTCAGCGATCCTAGAAAACATACCGCAGCATAAACTCCATCACGCGCGGATTGGAGAGAGTTGAGCTGAAGTTTCCGAAGCTGCTGCTGGCAGAAAGCTGGTCATTCCCGTTTAGCTGCATCGTTCCCACGTCGAACCGAGCAGAGTTGGTGACGTTGTACATCGACCAGCTAAACTTCACAAGCTGGCTCTCCGTGACGAGCCAGCTTTTAGTTACAGTTGTATCAATATCAAAGGTGCCGGGGCCGCGCAAGCCGTTTCGCAATCCTCCCTCGCCCGGATATGCTGGACGGAAAAGGTTAATGGCTGCGTTTGGGTTCGTGCTGTCGGTGATTCCCGGATCCTGGAACACATTCGGCCCCGTCCCGCCTTCAGCTTGAGCTACGATGAAGCTTCCGGTTTTCGGTCGAGCGCTGCTGATCGGAACGGCAGGGGTTTCCAAGTCGTAATTGGTGGCCCACTCCGGGCTAATCAGAGTGAATGGGTAGCCAGTCGACCAACGCCAGAGACCGGAAACAGTCCAACCGCCGAATATGGAGTTGGCGACTCCGTTCATGCCGCTGCCGAAACGCTTGCCGCGGCCAAACGGCAGCATATAAACCCAGTTCGCATTGATAATATGAGTGGTGTCGAAGTCGGAGACGGCACGATTCTGCCGCGGGAACCAGGAGTTGATGATCTGGCTGGCAAACCCACCGCCTTCAAACGTGCTGACACGCTCTGCGTTCGAGCCAACGTCGATGGATTTTGAGTAGGTGTAATTCAGATCGAACTCCAAGCCTCCCGACTTGTGTCGCAAACTGAATTGGCCCGCGCTGTAGGCGCTGTTGCCGATGCTGCGCCAGGCGTCCATCGAGGAAAATTGTGGGGAGTAGTAATCGTAGCCTTGAGTGAGCGCTCCGTTGATGGTGGCACAGGCCGGAAAACAGAGATTCGTCCCGACATTGATCAGTCCCGGCGCGTCCGCAAGTTCCAAGGCTGTAGTTTCGTTTCCTTCAAAGCAGTCGTACAGATCATACATAGCTTGCGTTGCGGTTACGGTCGTGATGCCGTTCGCATTCGGAGCACAGCCAAGGATCTGCGTGGAGGCCGCGCCAGCGGCGGTTGGAAAGAGATTCTGCCAGTATTTTCCCACAAGGGCAGGGGTGATCTTCGAGATGTCAGTTCCCGCGTAGTACTGTCTCGCCAGTGCCTGTGCCGCCTGGAAATAAGTGGTCTTGCTTGCAGGATCATACAGGTTTGTCGGCTCGGCTAAATCTTCCTCCTGCAGGAGCCTATGAGCGAAGCGCCCTACGTAGGAGGCCTCGAAAACAAAGTTTGATGGCAGTTCTCGCGTGATCGAGAAATCGATAACGTGGGAGTACGGGGTCTTTAGCTTGTCGTCCAGTCCCCACGTAATAGCGAAGCCGCCCGGAGTGGCGGCACCGGAGGGGGAAAAGACGGGAAATGGACCCGTCGGCGGAGCACCGATGAGCGGACCCAGAGCGCTAGAGGTGGGAATATTGTAGAGGCTGGAATAGCGCGCGGACTGATCTACGGTTTGAATGCCAGCAGGATTTATCTCGGCTGTGGTCAGACCGAAAGAACCTTCGCGATCGAAGGTATTGGTGACTCCTTCGCCGAAGTGATCAAAGTATATGCCGTAACCCGCGCGAATCGAGGTTTTGCCTTGGCCACCCCACAAGCGCCTCGACCACCCGTCTTCGCCTTTGGGCGAATAGGCAAATGCCACTCGGGGCGCAAAATCTTTGTAGTCGTAGGCCCAATACGGCTGCTTGCCATTAGCCTGCCCAGAGAGTTGAAAACCGATCATCGGATCGTACACCTGCCCCGCCGCCGCTGCTGCCGCCCGCTGATTAAACCAATCATGAAGACTGATAGTCGGTGAGACTTGGGTACCCGTCGTTTCGTAAGGCGGCTGCAAAATGGAGTAGCGCAAGCCATACGTGAAAGTAAAGTTGGGCTTCAACCTCCATTGGTCTTGTCCGTAGAACTCGTACTCGTGGTCGCGGAAGTGGCGGGGAACCAACAAACCCTGGGGAATTACGTTCAAACTCTTGTCCAATTCGTAATTCGCATCAACCTGGGTGATCAATCCGGCCACAGCGGCCATGGCGAAGTCGTAGCTGGCCCCGAAGCTGTTGGTGTAAGGGATCCCCGGATAGGTTCCGTAGACCGCTGGATAACAGCCGCAAGAGGCAGAGAGAGGGTCGAGGCTTCCGAAGGTGCCCGCGATTCCCGAAGTATTCAGCCAGTAGACGTTGGTTTGGCCCTGAAAAAAGTTTTGCGCGTCCGATTCGCGAAGGTTGTCGATCTGCCGGTAGTTCACGCCGAACTGCAGGGTGTGACCGCCCTTAATCTTGGTGATGTCATCGACAAAGTTCTTAACAGGCACGTGGGTGTTGATAGTCGGAGTGAAGGCATAAATATTATCCATGCCGCGGAAATCGTTGTACGGCTGAGTTTCCTGACCCTCTATATTGATTAGCTGGCTGATGTAGCCAAAGTGAAAACTGTTGATGAGCGTGCTGCTGAGGGTCGCCGTATAGCCAACTGTGATGCCTTTATTGTTGTCGTGCTCGACTTGGCCTTCAGGTTGCCCCGGAAATTCCTCTCCTCCGTCGCCAGTCACGGTGTTGACGGAATCGACAAAATTGCGTTCGGCTTCGCGCTCGTTGTCCATGATGCCTTTAACGAATATACGGTGATTGTTCGTCAGATTGTAATCGACCTTGAAGACGTAATCGTCCAGACTAGCGGGAAGCGGGGATGGGAATGTGAAGCCCTGGAAATCGAGCCCGTCGCCTACGGTGTTGGTATTGGGCAGAGGATACTGCGTGAACAGTGCCGTCGGATTTGCCCCTCCGATGTTGGCCAACAAAGGGTTCGGCCCTCCGCCCAGTGGGCATGTGGATGGGCTATTGAGAGAACAGTTCGTGTCGAGCCCTTGAAGTTGCTGGGGCGTAAGTGTCGCGATAAACGAATTCGCACCCTGTTGAACGACCTGCACGTTCGGATTTCCCGCAAAACAGTTCGGGTCGTTGACGTTATCGCAAGGATAGCTCATGTACCCTGTGCGCAATCCCGCGCTCGGAACGACGCGTGTGACCTGCAGGTCTTCGCGCTTGCGCTGGCCCTCGTAGGCAGCGAAGAAAAACAGGCGATCCTTGATGATCGGCCCGCCGACGTTTGCCCCAAAAGTATTGCGCAGCAGGAACGGGGGAGTATTGGGTTCGCTGGCCTGAATCTGTGCGGCCTTATTGAACCAATCGTTCGCCGTAGTGAATGTGGGACGATTGTATTCGTAGAGCGAGCCGTGGAAGTGGTTCGTGCCGCTCTTCGTCACCTCAGAAACCTGCCCACCAGAGGATCGTCCTGTGTCCGCGTCGGAGTTGCTGGTGGTTACTTTAAGTTCTTCGAGTGAGTCGAGCGGGGCGCGAATGGCACCGGTGAAAGCAGTGCCTTCGAGTTCGTCATTATTGTCGACGCCGTCGAGGGTGATATTGGTCTGGTCGCTGCGGGCGCCGTTCACGGCCCCGGCACGACTGTCCGACGCGCTGGAAATGTGCGAACTGTTCCCGGTAAACACCACTCCGGTCTGCAGGCTGAGAATGCCGGCAGGGTCACGGCCCTCGAAGGGAAGGTCGGCAATCTGATCGGAGCCAAATGCGTGTCCCATGCTCGCGTCCTGCGTATTGACCAGCGGGGCAGAACTGCTCACTTCCACCGTGACGGTACCGCCAGTTACCTGCAAATTGACGTTCAAGGTCGCGGGAGTCGCCACCTGAAGTTCCAGGCCGCTTTGTCTCAAAGTACCGAAACCATGGGACTGGACGGTCAAGTCATACTTCGCGGGCGGCAGTTCGAGAAATTGGTAGTTGCCCTGGTTATCTGACTTGATGGTGCGGCTGAAACCGGTCGCCGCGTTGGAAATCGTGACTGTCGCCCCGGCAACCACCGCCCCTTTCGGGTCGAAGACTGTGCCGCGAAGCGAGGTAGTGGCAGTTTGCGCTGCCGCCAGAACGCTGAGAGCGAGACAAAACCCGAGCAACACTGCTTTGACACGTAAGCCAGAACGCATAGGAGGTTCCTCCGCCCGCATGGACTTACTTTTGATTTTGTTCTACCCAGGAAGTTAGAGATGGATACGAGACCCTGGGGAC
>Ga0208690_1000533_pt1 | contig 10887 bp, 9 predicted proteins | sample June2015DPH_16_1_2_FD_184712 | JGI IMG/M metagenome (GOLD analysis project Ga0208690, IMG submission 184712) | Peatland microbial communities from SPRUCE experiment site at the Marcell Experimental Forest, Minnesota, USA - June2015DPH_16_10... | ecosystem: Environmental > Terrestrial > Soil >...
GACTTCCGTTTCCTCGTATAGCTCATCGATCTGTTTGCGATAGCGTTCCTCGACGGCTTTGCGGCGAAGTTTCAACGTCGGGGTGAGCACTCCATCAATGGCAGTGAATTCGTCCGGCACCAGCAAAACTCTTTTCAATGTTTCGAAGCGAGCCAGTCCTCGGTTCACCTCCGCGACGATGCCTTCGTAAAGATCCTTGACCTTCGAACTGGCAACCAGTTCTTCCCGGGAAGAAAAAGATATGTCGTTGGCGCGGGCCCAATCCTCAAGCAGCGGAAAGCACGGGGAAATGATGACGAAAGCGAATTTCCTGCGGTCTCCCAGCACCACTGCAGTTCCTATCAGGGGATTCAGCTTGATGGAATTCTCGATTGGCTGCGGCGCAATGAATTTTCCGCCCGATGTCTTGAGCAGATCTTTCTTCCTGTCTGTAACCGACAAAAAACCATTGTCATCGACCTGGCCGATATCTCCGGTTTTGAACCAGCCGTCGACAAATGCGTTACGGGTTTCCTCGGGCCGGTTCCAGTAACCGCGAAATACCGAAGGACCGCGGACCAAGATCTCCCAGTCGTCTGCAATCTGCACCTCGACATTGGACAGCGGACGACCCACCGTACCCATTCGGTGAGCGCGCGGGGTGTTGATTGCAATCACCGGCGAGGTCTCCGTCAGGCCGTAGCCTTCGTGAATGCGAATTCCCATGCTCGCGTACCACGCTGCGAGTTCCTTCCCCAGGGGCGCTCCTCCCGAGACGAATATTTCGACTCTGCCGCCCATACGCGCCCGCACCTGCGAATAAACCAGCTTGTCGGCCAGCTTCCAGCCCAACGCCGTAGGCACTTCGCCCGCCAGAATCTTGGAGCTATGGGCTCGGCCCACCGAAAGAGCCCACCAATAGATCGCCCTCTTGGCAAAGCCCTTAACCTTTTGCTCCACCTGGCTGTAGATCTTTTCGTACACGCGTGGCACCGCCACAAACAGGGTGGGTGAAACCTCCATCAACGCCTGCGGCAGCTGTTCGATGAAAGGGCAATACGCCAGCGTCACACCGCGATACAGCAAGGCCCAATCGGCGTGACGGGCCGTCACATGCGATAGCGGAAGAAAGGAAATGCTGACCTGCCCAAGATGAATGTCAAATTCCTCCAGCGAGTGCAACACGTTCGCAGTCAAATTACCGTGAGTCAGCAGCACGCCCTTTGAGCTGCCGGTGGTTCCGGAGGTGTAAATGATCGACGCCAGATCGTCAGCGGCTATGGTTCGCGCACGCGCCTCCAGTTCCAGATCGCGAACCGAGTCGTCGCGCATCCATTGCCGCATCGGCACTGCGGCGGCAGTTTCGACGGAATCCATCACCACCACTAACTCCACGGCCGTTTGATTCTTAATCGAAAGCACTTTTTCCAGTTGCTGCTCCGTGGAGACGACGACAACTCTGGCACCGGAGTCGCGCAAGATGTGCGCGCACTGTTGCGCAGTGAGCGTCGCGTAGATCGGCACAACCACCACACCCAACAAGAGAGATGCGAAGTCCGCGACCGCCCACTCCAGCCGGTTCTCACTCAGGATGGCGAGCCGATCACCCTTGGTCAGGCCCCATCGGCTGAGCGCTTGCGCCACGCCAGCTACATCCCGGTAAAGCTCTTGCCCGCTGACCGGAACCCAGCGGGTCGCATCGCGAACCAGCATCACCGGCTCCCCGGTGCGCTTCACGATGGTAAAAAAGATGTCGTTCAGCGTTTGAAGCTTCATTGGTCAGGCCTCCTGACTAGCGAGACGACGAGGAGACGATTCGCCTTCCGCTTGAGGTTCTCAACGCGATTCGGGATGGGTGGCATGCCCGGCTCCCGCGTGACCGCGGGAGGAGAACAGTTGATTCTCGCCGGAAAACCAAACGGTTTGCAGTGATGCCAGTCACTGCGTGGTGTCCGCCTTAACGGGGTTCAGGGATGCTGTCCGAGTCGTGGCGAGTGGAAAGAACTGGGAACAGGATCGAAGCGAACGTTCCCTGGAGAGTTCCGTCCTCGAAAGGAATCGTACTGATGGAGGAAGTGAGATGGAGAAAGCTAAAGGCTCTCGGGCCGGAGATTCTAGTCGCCGCCGACCCGCCGGTGCGGCACTCGGTAGCCTAGCTGCATCGACACGTGCCGCGCCGCGTCTTTCAATGCCTCAAGGATGCGCGGCATCGTCTGCGCATTCACCTGGTTGGTCGTGCCGCTTAAACCGATACTCGCCTCGATGGCACCACTCTGATTGAATACCGGCGCGCCCAGGCAGCGCGCGCCCATGTTGTTCTCCTCGTCGTCGACTGCGTAGCCTTGCTCACGTACCTTCTCCAAGTCTTTCAGCAGCCGTGGCACGGTCGTAATAGTCTTCGGAGTTCTCTTCTCCATGCCGCTGTCGGCAAGAATCTTCTCCAGCCTCTCCTGCGGAATATGCGCAACCAGCGCCTTGCCCACGCTCGTGGCATGAACCCGCATGCGTCGGCCCACCCAGGTGTCCATGCGGATAAATCCCTGCGGTTCCACTTTCTCAATGTAGACCGCTTCCGGCCCGTCGAGAATCGCCAGATGGCACGTGAGATTCGTCTTCTCCATCAGGTGCCGCATGATGGGCAGCGCCACTTCCCGCACGTCGATTCCGCTCAGCGCCCCGCGGCTCAGGCTCAAAATCTTCAATCCCACGCGGTATTTTCCCGTCTCTGCGTCGCGCTTCAGGTACGCCTGCTTCTCCAGAGTGCGCAGGATGTAACTGGCAGAACTTTTTGGGATCTGGAGTTTGCGGCTGATTTCGGCGTTGCTCAGGCCGTCGGGCTCCTGCGCCACCGCTTCCAGCATGGCCAGTGCCCGTTCGACGGCGACCGACGGAGATTCGTGGTTGGAAGACATGCCGAATCGTTATGGTAGCAAAACAGTATCCCGCCAACAAAATGAATGTATGTTCACTATATTGAACACTGCTATTGACCCGTTCCGTTAGCTACCCTAGGATCGGACAGCATTACGAATTATTGTTCACCATATTGAACATGTGTGATCGAGACCCAGGAGCCCGAAGCATGACGCCAACTGCTGTAACTACGCCGGAACAGGGCACACTTCTCAACCCCATCAACAGTGCACCGCCCGAATTCGATCCTGCCCGCGATCTGCCAGCGGGCTTCCTGGACTTCCTGCTGCCGCTGCACCGCGCGTTCACTCCGCGCCAGCAGGAACTCGCCCGCAAGCGGGTTGAGGTACTCCAGAGATCTCTCGAGGGCGGGAAGCCAGCGCATCGCTTCCCTTCTGACACGGTGCGCAACGGCTGGCGCATCCAGCTCCCCGAATGGTGCCAGGATCAACGCAACCAGATGACCGGACCGGCCGACGATGCGGAACTCTGCGTCAAAATGTTGAACTCCGGCGCTCCCGGCGTCATGCTCGATCTCGAGGATTCCTGCGTCAACGAGTGGTCTCATCACGAACTGGGAATCGCAAACATCATGGCTTGCCTGCGCGGTCAACTCAGCTACTACGACAAGAAACGCGACCGCACCGTGACCATTCGTCCGAGCAGCACGGTGATCTTCACACGCCCGCGCGGCTTGCACCTCAATCAGGCAGGACTCATTCCCGGCGAACTGGTTTCTGCTTCTCTGTTCGATGTCGCCCGCATTTTCAATGGAATCGATCCCGCGCAACTCAAGCACCCGCTGTGCATCTACATTCCGAAATCTGAGTCTGCCGAAGAAGCGCTGTGGTGGCGCGATCTGTTCCAGGCTCTCGCCCAGCGGCGCGGCCTGCCGCACGACTACATCAAGTGCATGGCGTTGGTTGAGTCCCATCCCCTGGCGTTTCAAATGGAAGAGTTCGCCTACAACCTGCGCGACCACATCATCGGACTCAACCTGGGTCGCTGGGATTACATGGCCAGCCTGATTCACTTCAATCTCGACGACCCCGACTGGGTTCTGCCCGACCGCAACACGATTCCTCACAACGTTGCCTTCTTCCAGAACTTGCGCGAATTGATGCCCGAAATCTGCCATCGCCGCGGAATTCTCGCCATCGGCGGCATGACCGCGCTTTATCCCAGCCGCGAGGACGCGGACCTGAACGCACGCGCGCTTGCGATCCTAGAGAAAGACAAGAAGAACGAAGCCGACTGCTTAATGGACGGCGCCTGGACTGGCCATCCCGACCAGAACGCCATCGCTGTCGCGCAGTTCCCTTGCCCGAACCAGCTGCAGGCCCGCCCGAAGACTGCCAGCCGCTACCCAGATTTGCGGCCCGCACCGGTCAACGTCGGCGCGCGCACCGTGCAGGGCACACGCGCAGCGGTGCGTACGGTCATCCGTTATCGTCACGGTGTGCTCAGCGGCAGGGGCGCCAGCCTGCTTGACGGCTACATGGAAGACCTCGCCACCGACCGCATCTACCGCCTCATGATCGCACAGCGCGTGATGCATCGCGATCTGGTCCGCATTGCGGACGAACACGGCAGCGCGGTGAAGCACACGCCCGAGTTTGTCACCCAACTGTTCGACGAGGAACTCAACCGTCTGCTCAAGGAACTTCCTCCGGACAGCTCACCAGAAGACGCCGATCGTTTCCGCCGCGCCCGCGAAATCAGCGAAGCCATGATCGTGAACGGAGAATTCAACCCGACCTAAACCGCTCACTCACCCTTGGACCAAGAAACGGGAACAAAGAGCACCAACAAAGAAAGATCAATTTTCAGGAGAAATGCAAATGCCGGCCAACGGAAACGGACACAGCAAGCAACCTTCAACTTCCCAAACTCAGATCGAGCATCCTCTGAGCCCGAAGGAACGGACGACGCAGTACGCTCTCGCCCAGCAGTGCATGACCAACGACTGGGAAACGAATTCGCGATGGAAGGGCGTCGAGCGAACCTACACCGCCGAAGATGTGCTGCGTCTCCGCGGCTCGATTTTCATCGAGCACACGTTGGCCCGCATGGGAGCAGAACGCCTTTGGGAACTCCTGCAGACCGATCCTTACATCAACGCACTGGGAGCCATGACCGGCAACCAGGCGGTACAGCAAGTTCAAGCAGGACTGAAGGCGATCTACGTCAGTGGATGGCAAGTTGCCGCCGACGCCAACAATGCTGGCACGATGTACCCAGACCAGAGCCTGTACCCAGCTGACAGCGTTCCCAATCTTTGCCGGCGCATCAACAATGCGCTGCAACGCGCCGATCAGGTTCACCACGCGGAAGGCAAGGTGGCTCCAGCCCAGACCTGGTTCGCGCCGCTGATTGCCGATGCCGAGGCCGGCTTTGGCGGCACCCTGAATGCTTTTGAGTTGATGAAAAGCATGATCGAAGCGGGCGCGGCCTGCGTTCACTTCGAAGATCAGCTTTCGTCCGCGAAGAAGTGCGGACATCTCGGAGGCAAAGTTCTGGTTTCGACCACTGAGGCCATTCAGAAACTGGTGGCGGCGCGACTCGCGTCCGACGTGATGGGCGTGCCCACGCTGATCATGGCCCGCACTGACGCCGATAGCGCTCACCTGCTCACCAGTGACATCGACGCGCGCGACCGCGCGTTTTGTACCGGCGAACGCACGCCGGAAGGTTTCTTCTGCATCCTCGGCGGAATCGACTCGGCCATTGCCCGCGGCCTGGCTTATGCTCCTTATGCCGACCTGATCTGGTGCGAAACTTCGCATCCCGATCTCGAAGAAGCGCGCCGGTTTGCCGACGCAATCCACGCCCAATTTCCGGAAAAGATGCTGGCCTACAACTGCTCACCCAGCTTCAACTGGCGCAAGAATCTGGATGAAGCCACCATCGCTCGCTTTCAGCCCGAACTGGCGCGCATGGGATACAAATTCCAGTTCGTGACCCTGGCGGGTTTCCACGCCCTGAACCTCAGCATGTTCGAACTGGCGCGTGGATACAAGCTCGCAGGCATGACCGCCTATTCGCGTCTGCAGGAAAAAGAGTTCAGCCGCGAAACCCAGTACGGCTACCAAGCCGTCAAGCACCAGCGCTTTGTCGGGACCGGATACTTCGACCATGTGCAGCAGGTAATCAGCGGAGGGTTGGCGTCAACTATGGCGCTGGCCGGGTCAACCGAAGCCGAGCAATTCATGGAAAAGAAACCGCTGACTCGGTCGGAACGTGGTCCCGATGCCGCCTGTCAGCCCATACTCGGCGACTGTCCGCACACCCCGGTCACAATCGACCTCGGTCCCGAAGAGATGCTGTTCCCATCCGGTGACTAAGCAGGCGACCGTTACAGCGGCGAAAAGATGCCCACAACTGGCTGCGATGCGGACACTCCCGCGCCAGTGACGGGCCTTCTCACGAAGAGCACGGCCACCTAGAGCCGACGCGCCAAGCTCGTAGGAAGCAACAAGCTCCTCGGACCACTTCACGCTTCCCAGCATTACAAAAAACGCACACGAAGCCTTCCAGTGACGCTAAGTATCTGATAGGATGTGGGATAGTTTCGAACTTGGCGGACACTCTGTTGCGCCTAAGTGGATTCTAAAGCGGAAGTGGTGGAACTGGCAGACACACCATCTTGAGGGGGTGGCGCCGAAAGGCGTGGGGGTTCAAATCCCCCCTTCCGCACCATGATTTTTGGCGGATTCGCTCCTTGCGGGCGATCCCGAGTCGAAATATAGCTAGAGGATTTCACCGAAAACGCTAGTCGCGGAGTCAGGGAAAGATAAAGGCATGGCTTACTTCTACGGACTAATCGTTGCCGTTCACATTCTGGTTTGTTTTTTCATCATCATTGTCGTTTTGCTGCAGAGCGGCAAGAGCGGCGACATTTCCGCGGCTTTTGGCGGGCAGGGCAGCCAGACCGCGTTCGGTCCGCGGGGTGCGGCCAGCGCACTTTCCAGGGCGACCACCTGGTCGGCCGTGGCGTTCATGATCACCTCCATCACTTTGTCGGTCTACGCATCGCGGCGGGGCGGCCCGACGTCGGTGTTGCAGGGCCTGAAATCGCAGCCCGTTAAGACACAGCCCGCTCCGGCGCAAACCCCGCCGGCTTCGCCCGCCCAGCAGAAGTAAAGCCGTCGGCAAGTTCTCTTGGCGTTGAGCGGCAGTCGGGGTTGACCGGATGATTAGGCGGTGCCCGCCGCGCTGGCGGCGGCTTGCGGCCTGGTCCTTCGCCATCTACAGGTTCCCCGGTAATTGTATTTGCCTGACAGAGGATGTACCATCCGTATTAGTTCTCTTTACTCGGAGGTAGTGGCTATGTCGGATCATGACAGCAATAGTTTTGGATGGTTCTTGGCAGGATTGGGTTTGGGAGCACTGGCGGGAGTGCTTTATGCGCCCCGTTCGGGCAGCGAGACGCGCGAAGTGTTGCGCGCGCGCGCCGAGGAAGGCCGAGACTACGTTCGCACTCGGGCGCGGGAAGCCCGCGACCAGGCGGCGCAGTGGGCCGATCGCGGCCGGGATGTAGTCAATCAGCAAAAGGAGCAGTTCCGCGCCGCCTACGAGGCTGGGCGTCAGGCCTATCAGGAAGCCACGACGGAAACGGGCGCTCCCAAGAATTTGTAGGCTTTGCCGCGCCGGCCGGAACCGGTTGGAGGCACGTCTATGGACAAGATTACAGTGTTCGTCGCGCTGACGGGAATTGCAATTCTGCTGCAAGCCGGCATCTTGCTGGCCATGTACCTGGCAATGCGCGAGAGCGGCGCCCGCATCGAAGCGATCGCGACCGAATTAAAAACGAAGCTCGTCCCCACCATCGAGCAAGCGGGGGCGATGCTGTCGGAATTCCGTCCCAAGCTGGAAATAATCGCGGATAACCTGCAGGAATCGACCACGGTGTTGCGCGACCAGGTGGAACGCGTGGATGCGACCGTGAAAGATGTGGTGGACCGCGGGCGCCTGCAGATCATTCGCGCCGACGAACTGCTCACCCGTACGCTGGATCGCGTGGAGCAGACCTCAGATATGGTTCACAACACGGTGATCTCGCCGGTTCGCCAGCTTTCCGGGTTGATGCAGGGACTCACGGTCGGCCTGGAGTTTCTGTTTGGCGGCCGCGCCCGGAAGAATGGCAACAGGCGTGAAGAGCGGCGACCGGTGCCGCAAGATGAGATGTTCATCTAAACCATGTTTATCTGAGCATGTTGATCTGAGCATGTTGATCTGAACATGCTCATCTAACCATGTTCACCTGACCACGTTCCTCTAACCCTGCTGATGATTCCTGCCCCTTCGAGGCCTACGACGATGCCGCATTTCCTCTCCGCTCCCTACAAGCGTGTCATCGCAAACATTCTGCTCGCGAGCACGCTGATCTGTCTTTCCGTTTCGCTCCTTTCCGTTTCACTCCCGGCGCAGGATAAGACTGTTTGGAGCGATCAGGAAAAACCCATCGTCGAGCAAATACGCGGCCTGCGCAAACTCGATGACACGGTGCGCGCCCGCACCACCAAGGATCTGGCGCTGCAGATCCGTCAACTGCCGGTCGTTCCCAACAAGCTGCGGCTGGCCGGAGCGCTGGCCGGTCTGTCGACCGAGGGCGACTTTGGACGGGACACGTTGCAGGAAGTTACCAACACTCTCGCCGCGGCGCTGCGCGAGCAGCCTCCCGCGGGAAAGACCGATGTGCCTGATGATCTTTATGTGCAGCTGGCATCCCTTGTGCGCTACGAGCACATGCAGGCCGCATCAGACAATCCGCAGTTTGCCGCAGCCATGTCGAAGCTGGAAGCGGACGACGTCAAACGTCAGAGTGCTGACTTCACCCTGGCCGATTTGCAAGGCAAGACGTGGCATCTTCAAGATCTGCGTGGCAAAGTGGTGCTGGTGAATTTCTGGGCGACCTGGTGTCCGCCCTGCCGCAAGGAAATGCCCGACCTTCAGGCGTTGTATGAAAAGTTCAAAGATCAGGGCTTCGTTGTGCTGGCGATTTCTGACGAAGAAGCCGCGAAGGTCGCCCCGTTCATCGGGGAACGGAAGATCAGTTATCCCGTAATGCTCGATCCGGGGCGAAAAGTGAATGACCTATTTTTTGTGGAAGGCATTCCCAAGAGCTTCGTCTATGACCGCGGCGGCAAGCTGGTCGCGCAGTCGATCGACATGCGCACCAGAAATCAGTTTCTGGAAATGCTGGCCCAGGCGGGATTGCAGTAGGAGCGTTCCATGCGATATCTGGTTCGAGCCCGTGTGAAACCCGGTCGTGAGGCTGATCTGCTCGACGCCATCGAGCGAGGGACGTTGGGCCGGGGATCGGTTGCCGAAGGCGAGTACCTGCGCAACATGCAGGAGGCGCGGCTCTGCAACGACAATCATAATGATCAGAATGGCAGCCAGACCGCACGCTGGGTGGAAGTCTGCTACTGTCCCACGCCGTTGCAGGAAGAGCGGCCGTACTGGGAACAATATTTGGACCTGACCCGCGTGCAGGATGCGCACGACCGCCACGACTGCCGCGACGAGAACGGAACCGAGCCGTGGGCCTGCGGCGAATGCGATTGCACCGCGCGGTTGGAACAGAGATTGAAAGAATCAGGCACGTCGTTCCTCGATTCGCTCCGCAAAGACAGTGCGGACAAAGTCTCTCTCGGCAACATTTCAAACGCTGCGCAGAAAACGTAGCCGCGTAAGTCTCAACAAAACGCTAGGATCACGCGAGCTGCGACAGCGTTGATTCCAGCTGTTTCAAGTCCTGCGCCACTTCCCTCAAATTGAAAACCAGCGCCCAGAAGGGCAGCATGCGATCGAGCGCAAAGGCGGTCGCCCGCTGCTCGCGGAGTTTCGCTAGATCTGCATCCAGCTCGCGGACGGCTGCTTCGAGTTCTTCTGAATTCTCGGGTGCACTGTTCTTGCGGATTGCTTCTGACAGAGCCGTAAAATTCTGCGATGTCTTCTCGACAACATTCGCTAACGACGGCACCAGCCCGGGTTCGACCTGGGCGTGCACATAGAGCGATCGATCTTCCGCCATTGCCGTCAACCGCCGCCGAACCTGGTCGGCCAACTCGACGAACTGCTGATACGCACCCTGATTGAAGCGAGAAAAACTCAGTTCGTTGCGCGCATCATCCATCTGCTGAGTGATGCCGCGGCGCAGATCGTGCAACTGGCTGTCAAGTTGGCGGACCTGCTGTTCGTTGTCGATTCCCTGCAGCGCGGCTGCGGTAACTGCGCGATACAGCACACCGGCGCCGTCGAGGATGTTGGCGATCTTACGGCGCAAACCTTCGCGGGCGCGCACTGGCCAAAGCAACGCGCCGACGGCGAAAGCGACGAATGACCCCAGCAGCGTGTACAGAACTCGCAGCCAGCCAGTGTGGATAGGCGAGCCTTCGATCCGACCCAGCAGAAGGACGATGGCTGCGGTGAATCCCGCGGCACTGAAGCTAGGATGCAGCACGGTGAGAAAACCGAACAGACTGGCCAGTACAAACAACGTGATGCCAACGCGAACGGTTCCGGGCCCGAGAATCAGGAACAGGAGCATTGCCGCCAGCGCTCCTGAGGTTGAGCCGATGGTGCGGTAGAGGGCTGGCTTCCATGAAGCGCCCAGAGTTACCTGAGTGACGATCAGCGCCGTGAACACGGCCCAGTAACCCTGAGGCAGATGCCATCCAATGTACATGGCGTAAGTGATGGCGCCCGCGAGTCCGGTCTTGATTCCCTGCCTCAGCGAGGGGGATTGGCGGGCCCAGAAGGAAGGCGTCGGGGGCACAGACGTTTGCTGCAGTGGCGGCGAAGAATTTGCAGAGACCATGCGGGGGATTATATTCGCGAGAGGCGGGGCAGTTGCCTTATACGATCCAACCGCCGCCGACCACAATCTCGCCGTCATAGAAGACGGCCGCTTGGCCGGGTGTGATGGCGCGCTGCGGCTCATCGAAGGTAGCGAGGATTTCGTCGTCGCCCACGCGCTCGATCATCGCC
>Ga0208690_1000534_pt1 | contig 10868 bp, 15 predicted proteins | sample June2015DPH_16_1_2_FD_184712 | JGI IMG/M metagenome (GOLD analysis project Ga0208690, IMG submission 184712) | Peatland microbial communities from SPRUCE experiment site at the Marcell Experimental Forest, Minnesota, USA - June2015DPH_16_10... | ecosystem: Environmental > Terrestrial > Soil >...
ATCTGGTGCGGGAGGCTTACGGGGTGGTGGGAATTATTTCGCCTTGGAATTATCCGTTTTCGATTCCTGCTACCGAGACACTGGCGGCGCTGGTGGCGGGGAATGCCGTGGTGTTGAAGCCTTCGGAATTTACTTCGCTGGTGGCGCTGGAATTGCAGGGTTTGTTGCACTTGGCGGGAGTTCCTCGAGACGTTTTTCAGGTTTTGGTGGGTGATGGCGCTGCTGGGGCTGCGCTGGTCGATGCGCCGATTGACAAGTTAGTTTTCACCGGCAGCGTGGCAACCGGTAAGCGGATCGCGGTTGTTGCGGCGGAGCGATTGCTGCCGATGGTGCTGGAGTTGGGCGGCAAGGATCCGATGATTGTGCTCGACGATGCCGATGTGGAGGTGGCCTCAAGCGCGGCGGTTTGGGGCGCGTTGATGAATGCCGGCCAGACCTGTTTGTCGGTGGAACGCTGTTACGTGCATCGGACCTTGTATCAAGCATTTCTGACGGCCTGCGTTGAGAAGACTAAGGCGCTTGTTGTTACTCACGGCGAGGATCATAACGCGGAGGTCGGGCCGCTGATCCACGAACGGCAGTTGAGGGTGGTTGAGGAACACGTCGAGGATGCGCGATCACGCGGGGCGCGGGTTTTAGTGGGAGGCGCGCGGTTTCCCGAGGTTGGCAGAAACTTTTATAGACCTACGGTGCTCGCCGATGTCACTCACGAGATGCGAATCATGCGTGAGGAGACGTTTGGCCCGGTTCTGCCGGTCGCGGTATTCGATAGCGATGACGAGGCGGTTAGGCTGGCGAACGATTCGGAATTCGGGTTGGCGGCGAGTGTGTGGACTCGCGATAGGGCGCGCGGCGAGCGGTTGGCTCGGCGGATTCAGGCCGGTACTGTGATGGTGAATGACGTGCTTTCTTGCTTTGGAATCAGCGAGGCACCGCATGGGGGGGTGAAGGCTAGCGGATTGGGCCGTACTCACGGGCGATTTGGGCTGGAAGAGATGGTGCGGGTGAAGTATGTGGATGTGGATCTGATGCCGGGGATGAAAAAAGTTTGGTGGTATGGATACGGCATGAAGTTTGCGCAGCAGATGGAGGGATTTCTGGACATGCAGTTTGCGCGCGGGCTGGGAGCACGGTTGCGAGGGGCGTTGCGATCGGTGGGAGTTGTGCGGCGGAAACCGCTATGAAAAAGAAATTGCTTGTCTCGTGGAGCAGCGGAAAAGACAGTGCGTGGGCGCTGCATGTTTTGCGTCAGTCCGACGCGTTTGAAATTGTCGGGCTGCTGACCACCATCAACTCGAGCTTTGACCGGGTTGCAATGCATGGAGTGCGGCGGGAGTTGGTTGAGGCTCAGGCTGGGGCTGCGGGATTGCCGCTGTGGCCGGTGCCGCTGCCGTGGCCCTGCTCGAATGAGCAATATGAGGGAGCGATGGAGAGCGTCTGCGCAAAGGCGATTCGTGAAGGCGTAGAGGCGGTGGCGTTTGGAGATTTATTCCTGGAGGACGTGCGACGGTATCGGGAAGAACGTATGACGAAAGCTGGGTTGGCTCCGATTTTTCCGTTGTGGAAGGTCGACACTGAACAGCTTGTTCGGGACATGTGGGCGGGTGGATTGCGCAGCCGGATCGTGTGCGTCGATCCGAAGCAACTGCCGGCGTCATTCGCGGGACGCGAGATCGACCCGGACTTGGTGGGCGGGCTTCCGGCTGGCGTTGATCCTTGCGGAGAAAACGGGGAGTTTCATACATTTGCATACGATGGGCCGATGTTTCGGCGCGGTATTCCGGTGGAGAGTGGAGAGACGGTCATGCGGGACGGGTTTGTTTTTTCGGATCTGCGCTTGGCAACAGCTGCTGCAGTGCCTGAAAAAGCAAGAGAAACAAGTCGGCCAGCGGAGATCAATTTCGATCATTCGGTGATGCGATCGCCACGACTTGGCGGCTGCGAAATCACGAGCAGGCGGACTGCCGTGGACGAGGGATTGCTGATCTGATGGCGCGCTCCTGGCATAATGCGAATTCCGCTGCCGGCGCGGAGTAGCGTGCTTCGGCCTTCGACTTCCATCATGGCTTCGCCGGAAAGAATGTAGAAGAACTGCTGGGCTTTTTCGTGGTAGTGGCGGACTTCGCGGGCTCCAGAGGGGATGAACTCTTCGATCACGGTCAGGTTCGCGTCTTTTACAAGATGCCAGCCGTCGCAATCGTCTCCCCAACGGTAGTGCTCGGCGGTTTCGCGGCTGATTGGGCCTGGGTGAGCGGCTTCTTTGGGCATGCTTTTCATCTCCCTGGAATCGAGTGTATCTTGTGGGCATGAATGCTTCATCACAATCCGATCCGAAAGTCGAACTATTCCGGCATGCCTTGGCCGCGCTTGCTTATCGGGCTGGCAAAGCGGTGCGGAATGCGCCCGACACTTTTGCCGATTTTAATGGCGGCGCGGGGGTGCGCACACCGCGGCAACTTCTCGCGCACATGGGAGATTTATTTGACTGGGCGCTCTCGATTGCCGAAGGCAAGCAGGCCTGGCATGACTCGAAGCCGTTGCCTTGGAAGCAGGAAGTGGAGCGATTTTTTGCGGCGTTGAAGCGATTCGATGATTTCTTTGCTTCCGGCAAGACTTCTGGCGCTCCACTGGAGAAACTGATGCAGGGTCCGGTGGCGGATGCGCTTACGCATACAGGGCAGCTCGCTATGTTGCGGCGGATGGCTGGCGATCCGATGAAGGGGGAGAATTATTTTGTTGCGGTGGTCGAGGTTGGGAGCGTGGGCGCTGAGCAGGCTGCGGCGCGGCGGGAGTTCTGAAGACCTTGTTTACCGCCAAAGCTCTTCATGAGCGCACGGTTCCGAACCAGCCATGAGAAATCGGACGGCTGCGAGCTTGATTTTTACGCGGCGGCGGTGCAGGGAGCTCCCTCGGCCCACTGATGAAAACGCGGGCCTTCGGGATGACGCATTGCGGTTATTTCGAGCGGTTGCGGTACAACGTCGTGTCTATCTGCTGGGTCATTCCGTCCAGGTTCAATGGGACTTCCAGAAAGTCTGTAAGTTTCTGCGCAATGGCTCTCGCATCTTGCAGCACATCATGGTAGGGAACGCGGAGAGTCTTCACGTAAGGTTTGCTATCCAGCCAGGCATCCACTGCGCGTAGATTTTTTTCGAAGGCTCCCGCGATTAGCGAGACGTCGGCTCCGGTGGTTTTGCGGTTGCGCATCATTGCTTGCTGGGAGGCGAGCACTTCGGGGAGCGGGCGCTGCATGAAGACTACGCGATAGTCGTGGCCTTCGGGTAGCGAGAGCAGAAGCAGCGAGATTACTTTTACCGCTTTGCCTTCGGCTTCGGCGATGCAGGTGGGATCGCGGGGCAGTCGCTTGATGCGCTCCCATTCGAGATAGCCGCGAGGGTTGTCGACATCGGCTGCGCGCTCGCCGTCGGACAGGATCTGCATTCCTCCTGCTGCCAACATCTGCATCATTAGCGATGTTCCTGAGCGCGGCAATCCTGAGACGATGGTGATCATGGAATCCTTAGTTTGGCTTTCACGGCTGAGATAACGGCACCTCTGCCCGGTAGATTGCCTGCCAGTGGCCAGCTTTGAGAATGTAAATGGAACTGCCGTTCATGTGCACGGGAAGTTTTTCTCCGTTGCAGGTGGCGTACTGGTCTGCTTTGTAGGTGAGCAGATAGGCGCCGGTAGTGAGTGGAAGGACGCCGAAATCGGAAAGGCCGTAGCCTTCGACCTTGCAGGCCTTGTCGTTGGCTTGCTGCTGCTGCAATTGCTGGTCGCGGGAGAGCGTGCCGGATTCACCCCAGAAGATTCCGTTGTCCGCCATGTGGGCGCGGAAGTAGGCTTCGTCTCTTGTCTTCCAGGCTTCGAAGAAGCCAATCTCGGTGCTGATCAGATCCTGCTCGACCCTTGGGGCTTCGGCTGGTTTGTGCTCGGTCTGGGTGCTGGCTTCTTTTGGAAGGGCGCACGCGATTAGAAGGGCGCAGGCCAAGACAACTTTTATCATCTGCGGCTTTTGGCTCATGGGAGGCTCACTTTGATAAAGATTAAGCATACACACGTCGGCTAGCGGTTTGGGGAGATCACGGAGAGTTGGGGGCGAAGGAGATCCCTCGGCCCGCTGGTGAAAACGCGGGTCCTTCGGGATGACGCCTTCTTCCTGCGATGGCGGGTTTGGGATCGGTTTTAGCTTCGAGTACAATGACGCTCGTAGGGCTGAATCTGGCGGCGTTGGCGCCGCGGAACGAGGGCGAGTCTTTTGGCTACTGGGGCTACTGGCGAAATCACGGCGGCGGGTCCGCAAACTCCTGCGCAGCTTCCGCATCATAAAGTCAAAATAAAAAAGAGCGGGCAGCGTGCTTGCAACGAGAAAAACGAGAAAGGCAAGTTTTGCGGCGGCCATTTGAAGCGCTGGTTCTATACCAAGGATGTGATCGAGCGCGCTTGCGGCGATGCGGAAAAAGCCTGGGGACCGGACGCCGAAGTATATCGCTGCGAGCATTGCCAAACACTTTATCTGCCGAATCCGGCGGACGCGAAGGTGAATGTGGCGGGCGAGGGCATGATTTCGGTGTTTGGACTGACGCTGCCGCCGAAGGAGAAGTGAGCGATGAGCAATGAGCTTTGAGCAAGCTGGTGCTGGCTTTGCTCATCGCCCATCGCCCACGGCTCATTGCCCACAGCTTTTTTCCATGAACACTTCCGAACTTATCTACGACTGGAATAAGAATCATCCTCCGGGGTTGAAGCCGCTGGGGCCGGTGTTGTTGAACGACGAGAGTTTGCGCGACGGACTGCAGTCGCCCTCGGTGCGCGATCCTTCGATTCCCGAGAAGATTGAAATTCTTCATTTGATGGAGTCGCTTGGCATCGACTCGGCTAATCTTGGATTACCCGGAGCGGGACCTCGGGCAGTGGAACATGTGACCGCGCTGGCGCACGAGATTGCTACGCACAAGCTGAAGATTCGGGCTAACTGCGCGGCTCGCACGCACGAGAACGATATTCGTCCGATTGCTGAGATTGTGCAGAAGACTGGCTTGCCGATTGAGGCGGCAACTTTTATTGGTTCGAGTCCGATTCGCCGGTTTACCGAGGGGTGGACTGACGATTTCCTCCTGCAGACTACAGAGAAGGCCGTGAAGTATACGGTTTCGCTCGGGCTGGATGTAATGTACGTAACGGAAGACACGAGCCGGTGTGATCCTGAAACTGTTAAAAGGCTTTATTCTGCGGCGATCAATTGCGGGGCGCGCGCCATCGTTATTTGCGATACGGCGGGGCACGCTACGCCGATGGGTGCTCTGGCGCTGGTGCGGTTTGTGATGGAAGAAGTTGTGAAACCTTCGGGCGACAAGATTCGCGTGGACTGGCACGGGCATAGCGATCGTGGGTTGGCGATTGCGAACTCGATGGCTGCGGTGATTGCCGGAGCGAATTGTGTTCACGGGTGCGCTATTGGGTTGGGCGAGCGGGTGGGGAACACGCAGATCGACCAGATGCTGGTGAACTTGAAGCTGATGGAGATTGCTCCTTGGGCGGAGCAGGACCTTACGAAATTGAAGCAATATTGCCAGGCGGTTTCACGGGCTACGGGCGTGCCGATTCCGGCGAATTATCCGGTGGTTGGTGACGATGCTTTCCGCACGGCTACCGGGGTGCATGCGGCTGCGATCATCAAGGCTTATCACAAGAACGATGTTGCGCTGGCCAATACGGTTTATTCTGGCGTGCCTTCGCATGAGTTTGGGCTGGAGCAGATTATCGACATTGGGCCGATGAGCGGTAAGTCGAATGTGCTGTACTGGCTGGAGCGGCGCGGGATTCCGGCTGGCGAGGAAGTGGTGGAGCGGATTTACCAGCGGGCCAAGGCTAGCGATCATACTTTGAGTGATGCGGAAGTGGTGGAGTGCTTGCCTGCGGCTGCTGGGAAAGCTGACTGACTGTTAGGCGGACGAGATCCCCTTCGGCTTCGCCCAGGGCGGGCTCTCGCCCGCTGGTGAGAACGCGGGGACGTCGGGATGACGCACTACGGAGAGCGGATGAAGCATGCGATTCTTGGGGCGGGTGGGGTTGGTGGATTGATTGGCGCCTGCCTGGCGCATTCTGGCGATTCGGTTACGCTAGTGGTCCGGCGCGAGACGCTTTCGGGTTATCCCAAACAGCTTCGTTTGGAAAGTGCTTTTGGAAACTTTACCGTGGATGTGGCCGTTGCCTGCGAAGTACCGGCTGTTGATGTGCTTTGGCTTACGGTGAAGGCTACGCAGTTGGAAAGTGCGCTCGGCGAATTTACGGAGCCGGGGAAGGTGAGAGCGATCGTTCCATTGCTCAATGGTATCGATCACGTTGCGATGCTGCGGTCGAAATACGGCGCTGAGCGGGTGATTCCGGCGACTATCGCTGTGGAAACTGAGCGCGTCGGCCCGGGACATATTGTGCATCGGTCGCCGTTCGCGCGGTTGAATGTTTTGTCGGCGGGACGGCCGCTGCTTGGAAATACGGTCGACGAGTTGCAGAAGATAGGTTTTACGTGCAGCTACATTGATGACGAGCCTACGTTGATGTGGGGGAAGATGGTGTTTCTTGCGCCGTTTGCTTTGACCACGACGGCTGCCGACAAGAGCGTTGGAGAAATCCTTTCCGATCCCGAGTGGCGGAGTCTCGGTGTGGCTTGCGTGCGCGAGGCTTGCGCCGTCGCCAAGGCCGAGGGCGCGAACGTGGACGCTGATAAGGTTCTTTCCGGAGTTGCGGGAATGCCGGGTGGTATGCGCAGTTCGATGCAGAAGGATGTGGAGCAGCATCGGGCGCCGGAATTGGATGCGATTGCGGGACCGATTTTGCGTGGAGCAAAGCGGCATGGAATTGAGGTTCCAGCTACCCGGAAGTTGGTGGCCGCCGTCGAGCATAGAGCGGGATATGCCGAGAGTTTGCTGGCCTAGTTTCCTTTATCCGCTGTGTTGCTCATTTCACCTCGGCTATAAGGTCGATTTCCACGCACGATCCGAACGGGATTTGAGCCACTCCGTAGGAAGTGCGGGCGTGCGCGCCGGCATCGCCGAAGACCTCCACCAGCAGTTCGGAAGCGCCGTTGGCTACTAAATGCTGCTCGGTATAGCCGGGCGCGCTGTTTACGAGGATCATGAGCTTTACGATCCGGCTGACGGTGTCGAGGTTCCCGGCGGCGGCGTGCAGGGTTCCAATCAAGTCAATGGCCGCGTTGCGCGCGGCCTGTTTTCCGTCGGCTGTAGTGATTTGCACGCCTAACTGGCCGACCCAGGGCTTGCCCGCACGCTTGGCGAGATGGCCGCTGAGAAACAGCAGGTTTCCGGTCCGCACGAAGGGAACGAAGGCGGCTACCGGCGCGGTGAGCGGCGGTAAAACGATGTCTAGCTGCTTGAGCTTATCGTATACGGACATATCGTCTCCCATAGGACCGGACGGAAATCAATTTGGGCTACAAATAAATCGTTCCCTCGATGAGCGGGGTCACGTGACCGCCCACGCTGACTCCATTCACGCCGCCTTCGCCGTGAATATGGACATGCAAAATGCTGCGGCGGCCCATTTTTGTTCCCTGCTCACTGTAGAAAGTGGTTTCTGCTTTGGACGAGACAAGATGATGCCGCATCATGTAGGAAGGCAATGCGCCGGTTGAACTGCCGGTTGCTGGGTCTTCCGGGATGCCGAGATCCGGCGCGAACATTCGCGAGTAGGCGCCTGCAGGTGTGGGAGCGAAGGCGAAGACACAGAGCGGATTGGGATGTTCCAATTTGAACTGAGCCCAGGCGGAAGTGTCGAACGAGATGCGATCGACGGTTTCGGGATCTGCAATCGGAATAAATAAAGTCGGGTTGCCGGCATCCAACAGTTGCGGCGAAATGGCGAGAAGTTGACCTTCCTTCAGGCTGAGCAATGCCGCGGCGGTTGTGGGTGCTACGATCGCGCCTTCGCGCAAGGGCGGAGTCATGAGCCACAGTTTCGGGGAAGGGCCGGGATCGACGTGGATCGGGATAGGGCCGATATTTTCTTCGAGCAGGAATCGCTCCGTTCCTTTCGTGACTCTGCTTTCATCGAGGAGGATGTAAGCGGTCCCAACAGTCGGGTGGCCGGCAAAATCCAATTCCTTGCCGGGTGTATAAATGCGAAGCTTTGCCACACAGTCCGGTCGTGACGGGGGAAGTACGAATACAGTTTCCGACAGGTTTAATTCGCGCGCGATTTTCTGCATGAGATCGGGTCTTAAGCCGTTGGCATCGGGAAAGACGGCGAGCGGGTTGCCCTTGAGCGGCTCGGTGGTGAAAACGTCTACGACGCGATACCGGTATGATTTGTCAGGATTCACTTGCGCCTCCTGGTGAGGTAATATACATCGTCATTTAGCCAAATGTCTATATGAAAATTAGCGTAGGATTGCGGGCGGTGTCCAATGAGAGCAGATTGCAGATCCTGACCTGGCTCAAGGACCCGACGGGAAACTTTCCGCCTCAGATCGACGGTGATCTGGTGAAAGATGGAGTTTGCGGATTGCTGATCGCCAGGAAACTGGGGGTAAGCCAGCCGACGGTAAGCGAGCACCTCAGAATTCTTTCCCAAGCCAAGCTGCTGGAGGGAAAACGAATCAAGAAGTGGACTTTCTATAAAAGGAACGAGAAGGGGATTGAGGAATTGAAGAAGATTCTTTCGGCCAGGTTGTGATGCGGGAGGCCGTCACAAAGAAGTTAGTGGGCGAGGTGGGACGAAGAGCGGGATGCGAAGAGTTTGGTGGCGTAGTCGGTTTTCACTTGACCGTACAAACTGGCGACAATAAACTTAAGTGTATGAAGGCAAAGCAGAAACGCGTAGCGACACCCGGGTACAGGCAAGGTGTCCGTCGTGTGAGAACGGCGGAGGGTGGAACTCCAACTCGTGAGTCCCGGAAGCTGTTACTTAAAGCCTTCAGCCACCCCGAAGGATCGTCAGAAAGGCTTCAAGTTTTCTCGAAATACTTGAATGCTTTGCATGACGAGCATGCCAAATAAGCTCGAATCATCCCTTAAGCGCTATCCAGATATTGTGCTTCGCAATGTGGAGAATTTGGTACGAGCCGGAGTGTCGTTGGATGAGGCCGGCGACATTCTTGATGAGGTCGAAGAATGGCTTTCATCAGGAATCCATTTCGCACCGGACATTTGGGAGGGGCCGGAGGGATGGTACAGGCAGTTTGACAGCTTTGTGATTGAAGGCGACGCCGGGGAAACCCATATCGCCCGTATTTGGCGGAAGGCTGGTCTTCGGAAATGGCGGGGCGTTGACTTGGATGATCCGAAAACGTGGAAGGCGAGGGCCGCTCCTTCGCCGCGTAAGACCAGTTCCGATTGACGTTGGTCCCGTTCCGTTCCCTCAGTTACGCAGGGCTGGGGGCAGGCGTCCCTGCCTTTCGGCGATTTTCAAGACCCTCCCCCAAAAATGCCTATTTTGGTTCGTCGCGGTTGGGCGGGTTCGACCAAGGCTCGGCCTTTACCACCAAGTTGAAGGTTGGGAAATCGGCGAGCTGCGGATTGTTGGGATCGCCGCGTAGCAGGGTGGTAACGACACGTACCCCCGGCCACCAATGTTCGGCGAACCAGATCATCGCAATATCCCAACGTCAAGGGTGACTCAGGACGGGGATCGGGATTGCCGAACATGAGGCCGATGGCGCGCCAGGCGACAACGGCCAACCTATTGAGGGCCTGGTGTCCGTCGCACGGTAGCTGATCCAGCACGGACGCTATCCGTCTGCCATGCATTAAGCAATGGCGGATGAGTTGTAAGGTCTCAAATACCTCGGCGTTCTCGGGATGTACGCGCTCTATGAGCTGCCGAATCGCCTCGCCTCTATATCGCCGATGCACCCCTATATGCTCCTGTCGAAAGAATCGGCTTCAAAGATGAGCTGTGCAGACAGAACGGCGCCTGGTAGTGCCCGATCGGGCTCAGCGTTCGACACCGTGAGCGAAAACACCCCGTCACGACCGTTCAGCGTGAGGGGTGCAGCCCCGTCGACGAGGCACAAATCGCTATCGAGGATGAAGTCCGCTAGGCATTTCATATCAAGAGGCCTCTTCTGCTAATTTCCTTTACTTTAATACCCAACGGGAAATACCGCGCAATCGAGAGAGAGTATGACTCCGAGATTCTTGCGGCGCCTCGTCCCAGAGTTCCCGCCCTAGCCAATCCCCTTTCCTTCGCACGCGTTGTAAACTGGCGCAATACTTCCCATGAGCCCCACGCCCCCGCATGCGGATTTGCCCGAGATTGCTGCCGCGGTGCAGCAGGATGTGGCGCGGCTTGCGGCGTCGCCGGAGGTGCGGTCAGCATTCAACTGGTTGCGGACGCAGGAGCCGCAACTGGCGCAGTGGCAGATGGAGATGGCGCGGATTGCAGCGCCGCCGTTTGGCGAGACGGCGCGCGGGGCCTGGCTGGCGGAGCGTTTTCGCGAGGTTGGGCTGGACGATGTTCGCATTGACGATGTGGGCAATGTGTTTGGCGTGCATCCGGGATTTGGGCAGCGCTATGTGGCGTTGAGCGCGCACATCGATACGGTTTTTCCGGCGAACACGCCGTTGAATATTCGGCAGCAGGGCAGCCGGCTTTATGGGCCGGGAGTTTCCGACAACGGTGCGGGAGTGACGGCGCTGCTGGCGATTGCGGCGCTGCTGCGTACGGTGCGGGTGCGGCACTCGCTGCCGTTTGTGTTTATCGGGAACGTGGGCGAGGAAGGCGAGGGCGATTTGCGCGGCATGCGGCACATTTTTTCCACGCCGCGGTGGAAGGATTCGATTGCTTACAGCATTGTGCTGGATGGAGCGGGAGCGGACACGATTGTCGCCGAGGCTCTGGGCAGCCGG
>Ga0208690_1000535_pt1 | contig 10866 bp, 8 predicted proteins | sample June2015DPH_16_1_2_FD_184712 | JGI IMG/M metagenome (GOLD analysis project Ga0208690, IMG submission 184712) | Peatland microbial communities from SPRUCE experiment site at the Marcell Experimental Forest, Minnesota, USA - June2015DPH_16_10... | ecosystem: Environmental > Terrestrial > Soil >...
ACAGGGAATTACTCTCTTCCTGCCGCTTCTTCTCGGCATCAAAGAAGCCGTTGCCATCCGGCAGCGCCTGCAATCCACGAGCATATTTCACCGCGTTCGGCCCGGCAATCCCTCCACCGTAAATGCACGACACCAGCGAGTTCGCGCCCAGTCGGTTCGCCCCGTGATACTGATATTCACACTCCCCCGCCGCAAACACACCAGGAATATTCGTTTGCTGATTGAAATCCACCCACAGCCCACCCATGGTGTAATGCATGCCAGGGAAAATCTTCATCGGCGTGTCGCGCGGATCATCGCCCACAAACTTCTCGTAGATTTCAAGAATCCCTTCCAGCTTCTTATCCAGAAGCTTGCGGTCGATGTGCGTCAGGTCGAGATACACCATCGGCTTGCCATCAATGCCCAGGTTGTACTCGAACACAACTTTAAAAATCGCCCGCGTAGCAATGTCGCGGGGCACAAGATTGCCGTACTTCGGATACCACTCCTCGAGAAAATACCAACGTTCATTTTCTGGAATGGTTTTCGGATCGCGCTTGTCGCCGGCAGCCTTCGGAACCCACACGCGCCCGCCCTCGCCCCGCGCCGATTCCGACATCAACCGCAACTTGTCCTCTCCGGGAATGCAAGTCGGATGCACCTGAATGAACTCGCCGTTAGCGTAGAAAGCGCCCTGCTGATAGAGCGCCGACTGCGCCGATCCCGTGCACACCACCGAATTCGTAGACTTGCCAAAGATCGCGCCATTCCCTCCGGTCGCAATAATGATCGCGTCGGCCGGGAACGTCCGCACTTCCATCGACCGCAAATCCATGGCGCAAATGCCGCGGCACACGCGGTTTCCATCCAGCACCGCGGAAAGAAATTCCCAGTGCTCGTACTTCTTCACCTTGCCTTCCGATTCATACCGCCGCACTTGCTCATCAAGCGCGTAAAGCAGTTGCTGGCCGGTAGTCGCGCCCGCGAACGCCGTGCGGTTGTACAAAGTCCCGCCAAACCGCCGGAAATCGAGCAGCCCTTCCGGCGTGCGGTTGAACGGCACGCCCATGCGGTCCAGCAAATCGATAATCCCCGGCGCGGCCTCGCACATATCTTTAATCGGAGGCTGGTTGCCGAGAAAGTCCCCGCCGTAGACCGTGTCGTCAAAATGTTTCCAGGTCGAGTCGCCCTCGCCCTTCAGGTTTTTCGCCGCATTAATCCCGCCCTGCGCGCACACCGAATGCGACCGCTTCACCGGCACAATCGAGAACAGGTCGACGTTGGCGCCCATCTCCGCGATCTTAATGACCGCGGCCAGTCCCGCCAGCCCGCCGCCCACGACAATGATTTTCGGAGTCGCCATCTTATTGCACCGGCCTTCCGGAGCTTGCGGTTCGCTCTCCAACTCCGTGACTGGACCGAACCATCGCGCTGTTCGGTTGATCCTCGGCCGCAGGACGCGAGCGGAACGAATACAAACTCGCCAACCCCGCTCCGCACAACACCACGAACAATACTAAGCACAATCGCAGCAGCCGTTTCTGCGCTTTATCCCCCGAAACAATCCCCCACTTCGCCGAGAACAGCCAGATTCCATACGCGAAGTGCCACGAAGCCGCCACCAGTCCCACCACGTAGAACAAGAACAGCGCCGGGTGTATCACCTCGGCCTGCACCTTGCCGAACGACGCCATCGGATTGTCGTGCAGATCGACTCCGGTAAACCGCATTGTGTACGTATGCCACAGGATGTAGACGAACGCGATCCCGCCCGTCCAGCGCTGCGCCGTGTACATCCAGTTGCCGCTCCACGGATACGCGGTCGCGTTCCCGTCACCGCGATACCAGATGTAAAAGCCATAGAGCGCGTGAAATAAAATCGGCAGCCAGATCCCGAACAGCTCCAGAAAAAATACCAGCGGCAGATTCGCCAGAAAGCTGACCTGCCGCGCATACGCGTCCGGCCCAGTAATAGCGGTCGAATTCGAAATCAGAATGTGCTCGAAAAGAAACGCGCCCACCGGCACGATCCCCGAAAGCGAATGCAGCCGGCGCAATAAAAACGAATATCCCTGCCCGGCGCGCAACGGGGCAACTCCATGCGCTACCACGGGAGCAGAAGAACTGGCTGACGCCACGAAACGCTCCTTGTAAGTTCCACAGAATAACGTCCACAGATTCGTTCAAGAATGAGAAAAGAACCTGACATTATCGGGCTCGAAGAGAAGCGAAGTCAAGGAACGCACCCCAAAGGTAGTGGGTCAGTCTGATCAGACTGACCCACTCCCACCCCGAATGAAACCATCCCAGGAAAGTTTGTCATTCCGACCAAAGGGAGGAATCTGCTACTGCCTGCGCCACCGGACTGTCTACCCGCCGCTGAGCCCCTCGCACCACTCCAGAAACAGCCGAAACGCCGCCCCCCGGTGGCTATACCGCGCTTTCTCTTCGGCGCCTAACTCCGCAAACGTCTTCTGAATCTGCGGAAAATAAAACAGCGGATCATATCCAAACCCGCCCGTCCCCCGCGGCGCATCGAGAATCACTCCTTCCGCCGTTCCACGAAACGTAGCCAGCGTCTGCCCATCGCGCGCCGCCGCCAGCACGCACACGAATCGTCCCGTGCGCTTCTCAGGAGAAACCTTCCTCAGTTCCCGCAGCACCCGCGCGTTATTGGCCTCATCGTCAGTATTCTCGCTGGCCAAGTGAGGCTGATCCGCGGCATAACGCGCCGAATGCACGCCCGGCGCCCCCTTCAGCGCATCCACTTCAAGCCCGGAATCGTCGGCGACCACAATCTCTCCCGCCGCGTGCCGGCTATATTCCTCCGCCTTCTTGCGCGCGTTCTCTTCGAACGTGAGCCCGTCCTCGACCACAGCCGGCAGGGAAGCGAAGCCCGGAATGCTCTCGATTGCAACGCTATGCCCCGCCGCCGCTCCCGCAAAGTCTCGCAGCTTCCCCGGATTCGAAGTAGCAATCAAAACTCGTCGCATGGGTGAATGTCGAGGTTGAAAGGATATGTTGAAAGGATATATGGAAAACGCACCTTGTTCGACAACCGCACCGGCTTCGAGTGCCGCACCGGCACGAGGTTCCACTCGTGCCGATAAGAGCCGCAAATGGTGCGGGCTTTAGCCCCTGAGGTCCGCTCTTCTTCGTAATCGCCAACTCCAAATCCCCAGGCCCGCCATCGCCACAATCGAAATCCATCCCCCTAGCGTCCGATCCCAAGTCCGCACAAAACTGATCTCCACGCGATTCATCCCCGCCGCGACCGGAACCAGCATCTGCCCCGTCCCTTCCCGCGCGCTCGTATCCACCACGCGCCCGTTCACTTTCACTCGCCACGCCGGATAACGAAACAACCGCAGCCCCAGCCGATCCGGCGCAGACATCTCCGCCGTAAACATCCTCGACTCGGCGTCCCAGCGATACACATGAATCGCCGCACGCGCCGGCCCGTCCACGGTAACTTTGCGCGCGCCTTTGTCGATCATCGCAGGCTCGATCATTGCTGGGTCCATAATTGTCGGTTCGCTCGTCGCAGCATCGATCGCCGCAGAATCGATCGCCGCCGGATCAGCGCCCAGCGGCGTGTATTCCTCCACCCCTTCATAACCCGCGCCCGTAGCCATGTTGTCCTGCATCTCGCGGAGATCACCGGCATTGTCCCACCACGGCGCCTGAACTCGCTCCCAAGCCGCAACAATCACAAGGATTGACACCACACACACCGCCCCGCGCCACCACCAGCGCCGCGAACCAGACTCAGCAAAACCAGACCCTGCAACTCCAGTCTTCGCGAACCCAGCCGTCACGAATACAGAAAGAATCATGCTCAGGCACAGCAGCCAGCGCCAGGGAAACTGCATGAACTCCATCTTCGGCAAAACCTTCCACAGCAATGCGCTCACCGGAAGCATCAGCACGCCACAAACCACAACCCAGCTCAGCAAAGCATTCCACAACTCGCGTTCCGCTTCCCGAAATTTCCACGCCGCCCACGCCGCAGCGAAAATTACAACCAGCTCCAACACCGCCACCCATGAAACGATGTGGTTGAAGGCATTGTGATCGGCGTCCGCTGTATGAATGAACAGAAAGCTGTCCGCCGGACGCGATCCCGCCGAAATGGCCTGCGCAATGTCGACCCAGCGCTGCTCGTAGATCGCCGGAAGCAAATAGAACCCCGCCAGGCACGCCCCCAGCGCCACTGCCCCCGCTCCCACCAGCAAGAGCCGCAGCGAGCGCCGCCGCCACGCGAAGAACACCACCAGCAGCGCCAGCGAGTAATGAATCATGATTGCCGCCGGAGCATTGGTCAACCACGCCGCCGCCAGCACCAGCGTCAGCGGCACAATCGCCCGCCCGACATATTTATTTAAACCGACATGCTCATTCTTATTTAAACCCACATGCTCATCGGCATCCTTATCCTCATCCACAGCCTTCAGCACGAACAGCAGCAGCAGCGGCACCAGGCAACTAGCCAGCAGTTCGGCGAACGCACTCCGCCAGTAGATAATCACCAGATGGTAGGGATTGACTGCATAAAACACGGCGGCAAAGATCGCATCGCGCCGGTCGAGAAAGTTTCGGTTGACCCAGCGCCGCGCTAGCATAAACATCGACACGCCCGCCGCCACCAGAGCCATCCAGATGTAAATGCTGGAAACAACCGTCCAGGGAAAAATCGCGCTCAGCCCCGCACCCAAAGTCCATGAAGCCGGCGGATAAAACAAAAACCTCGGCTCGCCGTAGGCGAAATGCGCCAGCGAGGCCCATCGTGGGTAAACAATCCCTTGCTTCCACTGCGCCAGCACTTCAAGCCAGGAGTACAAATGAAACTCCACATCGTGTCCCGACGGCGTACCGAAAAAGAAGAAGGGAATCTCCACGGCAAAAGCCGCAGCTCCGATCGCCAGCAACGGCGACCACAGCAGCGCCTTACGATCCGTTCCGGGCCCGGCATTTCCAAACCCATCACTCCCAGGCCGCTTGTTTTCAGGTCGACCGCGTAACCGACCTTCAGCCCCCCCGGTTTTTCCCAGACTCACCCCTCGCCCGCAGAAATTCGATCCATGCGAACCAAGACCGCGCCAGATTTAACCCAGATTTAACACGGCTGCAACCATCCTGCAACGGCGTTCGACTACCGTACTCGCACCGGGGTGGAACAGCCCACGAAGATTTGAAGGGCCCGTGTCAAAGACGGGGCCCGGGTCCTTCGATTCTTCGAGAAGCCGACCGCCCCCGAAAGCCTCCCGCTCCCGCCCACTCTAAGACCGCCACATCGCCCGCCTGAAATCCCTCCTGGAAGATTACCTGCCCATGACCTGCCGCGGGAGGCTTTTCTCAGCAGCGCCGGCATCCTGCGGTGGCAGTGGCGGCACCAATTCCACGACGTAGACACGAATTCGTACTGAAAAGTTAAATTTGCTGGGACTGCATGGCAATTTTGATTCCTATCTAGGCGAAGTCGCAAGCTCCTGCACGTCAACATTTTGCGTTGGTTAGTCCTTGACTCCTAGGTTCCGAGGGACTATGGTTCGCCTGTCCCCCCTAGCAAGATCAGATCACATTTCCAACTCTTGAGTGCCACCTTCCCCGTCCTTCAAGAAACCTGGCCCGATTAGCGCTAGTCAATTCGCTCGACCACCAAGGAGAATTATTCATGCGAAGTAAGAAGTTTTCCGCAGTAATGACTGCGGCGTTGGCAATCTTTGCCCTGGCCCTGCTTACGACGGGCACAGGCGCGATCGCCCAGACAGAAAAGGTGCTGCATAACTTCGACAGCAACGGCAAGGACGGATCCGTTCCCGAAGCCAGCCTGATCTTTGATAGCGCAGGCAACCTCTACGGGACGACCTCAAACGGAGGCACTCACGGTTCTGGAACGGTCTTCGAGATGATGCCCAAGGCGGGCGGAGGTTGGACGGAAACGATGCTGCACGACTTTTACAACGATGGCAAGGACGGGAGCCTTCCTGCCGCTGGCCTCATCCTCGACGCTGCCGGCAATCTCTACGGCACGACCGAGTTGGGCGGTGGCATTGGTAGTACATGTCTGTGCGGCACGGTCTTCGAGTTGAGTCCCAAGGCTGGCAGAGGCTGGACGGAAAAGCTGCTGCACAGCTTTAGCCAGAACGGCAAAGATGGATACGAACCCTTGGCGAGCCTGATCTTGGACGCCACCGGCAATCTCTACGGGACAACGAGCAGCGGCGGCGTCTACGGCCACGGGACGGTGTTTGAGGTCTCGCCCGCGGCGGGCGAAAAGTGGACTGAGAAGGTGGTGTACAGTTTCTGCTCACAATCGGGATGCGGTGATGGGGACGAGCCCATCGGTGGCTTGATCTTTGACCCCGCCGGGAATCTCTACGGCACGACTGTAACTGGTGGCACGGGAGTGTGCAACAACCACGGCTGCGGAAACGTCTTTGAACTTACGCCCAAGGCTGGAGGAGGATGGACGGAGACATCGCTTTATAGCTTCTGCTCGCAAGCCCTCTGCTCCGACGGGGAGTTCCCCGAGGCTGGCCTGAGCCTTGACGCTTCTGGCAACCTCTACGGGACGACGGTGCAGGGTGGGGGCGTCTCTGGCTGGGGAACGGTGTTCGAGATTTCGCCCTCAGCGGGCGGCGGTTGGACGGAGGAAGTACTTTACGACTTCTGCCTACAGTCGGGCTGCGCGGACGGGGGCGAACCCACCGCTGGCCTGATCTTCGACGGCGCCGGCAATCTTTATAGCACAACCACCTACGGCGGATTCTGCGGCGGCGAGTTTAGCTGTGCTGGAACGGTGTTCGAGTTGACGCCAGTCGCGGGCGGGGGCTGGGCGGAAACCGTGCTGCACCCTTTCAGCGGTGCCAATAGCGACAGGGGCGGCGCCGCTCCCTCCACCAGCCTCGTCTTCGACAAGGTCGGCAACCTCTACGGCACGACGAGTACCGGAGGCGCTTATGACGCCGGGGTCGTGTTCGAGGTCACCCCATAATTTCGGCGTCACGGCCGTGAACCGCGCGGGGCACAGGAATGTTTAGTCCAGTGCACCGTGCGTCTTCATGGCCTGTTGTCAGGGGAAAGTAGGCTAGAGACGGAAACTCAGGACTCGAAAACGAAGGGATGGAAACCTAGACCGAAGTCTCCTGCGGACTCCGCTGATGCCGCAGCTCGGAAAGAAAATCCTCCTGCTGCAAGGTGGTCCCGCGCCGCAACAGTTCGAGCAACGGATCTTCCATCTCGTCGCTCTCTTCGTCGCCGCCGCCGAAGCTCTCCACCTTCGTCTCACCCGGTTCAAACTGGGTGAGGTCGGCCACCAGGGCCCGCGGAGAAATACTCATTTCCAGCAGGGTTGCTGGACAACTGCGCAGAAACTTGATCAAGTCTTCCACCTGGGCGCGCTGCTCGGCCGTGCGGGAAGGGAACTCGACTCCCATGCCGTGTCCGGGATGCGCCACTCGCACCATGCCCTCGGTATGCACTTCAAGATTCTGGGCCTTCAGGCAAAGGTCAACCAGGGCGCGCTCCGGAAACGGCGCATCGGTTTGCACATAGCAGCCGCCCAGGCTCAGGTCGGTCAACTTGCAATTGGGTACAGCCTCATTCGGCCCTGCATTGGCCGCGCTGACCGCGGCTTTCAGCCAAGCCTTCAGTTCGGCCGATGAGTCTTCCGCCAGGCCGATAAAGTGAACTCCAGTTTGCCCATTCGGATTCGCCCACGCCACCTGCCCGTGGGCCTGGATTTCCAGCGCGTCATCCGGCAACTGAAAATGGAACGACAGCAGCGCTCCCGGAATCTGCTGCTCCGCCGTCAGCACATCCATGCCGGTCTCAGACAGATCCAGCAGGATGCCATCCACCTTGCGCGCGTCGGGCAGCGTGATCTCTACCGGGGCCTGCACCGGAACTCTGATCGCTCGCCTGCGCTCCCGGCTCAACAAAGCGGCGGCGGCGCGCAGTCCGGCTTTCGCGGTTTCCTCCGATAGAGGTTTGTAGAGCACAAAATGCGCCCCCCCGCTCAGAATCTCGCGCACCTTCGTCGTGTCTGCCACCAGCGCAATGCTTAACGGCCCGGTGCCCAGTTTCTGCGCCTTCCGCAGCACGTCTTCCGAGGTTTCCGGGTTGTCGAAATCGACAATCAGGGCGTCGAACCTCTGCTGCTGAATGCGAGCCAGCGTGGTTTCATGATCGCTGGAGCGGTCCATGGCGATGCCAAAATCCGGCAACACTCTGCCCAGAATTTCAGCCGCCGCGTCGTCTGTCGATACCAGTAGCGCGTGAAGGGTCATAGAGCAATCGGGTCCTGAACGCCAGCGCCTCTAGGGCCAGCGGGGAGCTGCGGGTCGTGGTGCCTTGGAAGATGTCGGGCTGCCGGAACCGGCGCCAGCCTTGGCCGACATGGCATCTCCCTCGAGCAGGGTCTCGTCCACCTCCGCCAACACTCCGTTGTCGTCATCATCGTTCTCGGCCAGCAAGGGTGCTACTTCGCGCAGCTTCTCCGCTGCCTGCTGGAGCATCTCGATCTGCTTGCCAAGTTGGGCGTATTTCGCCTGCTTTTGCCGCAGGACTTCATGAATATCTTTCATACAACCCCCTGTTGGCAATGTAAGGAGACTACGCCGGACGGGTCAACGGTAATCCCCGTGGACAGATTACCGGGGTAACAGAGGGACAACAGAGTGGGGTAACAGATGAAGAGACCGGACTGATCACGAGGCGTGCCAAATACAAGAAACCCCAGCGTTCTCTGCCGCGGTTTTCGAGCTAGAAGATTGATCGAACTAGAAGATAATTGAACGCCGACTACGCCGCTCTCAGCCGGCCAAGAAGTAATCCGGCTAAGGCAATCAGCCCGGTACCGAGAAGAGTAAGGCTGGCCTTCTCAGCCGGCGCGGCGCTTATGGTGGCGTCGCCCCTTGCAAGCGCCGCGCTCCCTCCGAAAAAGGCTGTCCCGGTGTTGACGGTCAACTGCACGGTCGCGCCAGAACCCGCGGCCCCGGTGTACCAGGTCCCCGTCAGTGGGCTGGAGAGCGTGTAGGCGTGGGTTCCGTCCGCCAGCGTGATCATCGTCCAACGCACCGGTCCGCTAAACGTTCCCGCAAAAATGGTGCCGTTCGGAATCCCGCGCTCCCCGTTGCCGGTGATCGTAAGAGTTCCGCCCTCGAACACGCCGCCCGTCTGCAGACTCCCCGACAGCAACCCTCCGGTGGATAGCGACAGTTCGCCCAGGTCGCCCGTTACCTGACCCAAACCGTGCAAAGGATCCAAACCATTGACGACGGCCAGTTCTGAGCCAGTCAGGTTTAATCCCGCGCTGGTGCCCGACAGAGTCCCGCCAGTATTGCCGAAGTATACCGACTTGAACGCAAACGCCGACATCGGCAATGCCAAGGCCAGCACAACCATCCAGAGCGAACGCTTCATTTAGGAGACCCTCGAGTAGAAACTCAGGTAGAAACCCTTTGGAATTTACCAGACAAACTTCTAACACACAATTCTGCACCCCCCACAGAGCACCCGGAGTGCCAGATCAGGAAATCAAGTAAGACGTTCTATCGAAAAGAGTTACCCGCCCTTTGAACGAACGGTCGCGAAGTCCGCAGTGCAAAGTCATGCAAACTTAGACCGCTTTCTGCGCGCTCAAGCCCGCCCGCCGGAGCGCGAGCGACCGCTCCCTCAGCCAGTCAACGAAGGCAGCTTCCCGGCCGAACCCAACAGGAAGATCACTCCCACCACGATGCTGTAAGCCGAAGTAAGCAACGTAAGCCCGCGCAAGGCATTCGCACTGACCGCGGTCAGCACCGAACTTAAAGTCCGCGAAAACGGATTCTGCGACCCTCCCGGAGACAACCACGCCAGCACCTTATCCGCTGAGAACAATCCCGCCGCCACTGCGCACATCAGAGTGTTCATCAACAACAGCCCCACGATGAACATCAGCAACCCCAGCAACCCCGCGCCGGTTCCGCCCAGATTCGCGGCCATCAGAAAAAGCAGAATCTGGGTCGGCGTTTCCGCTCCGAGTCCATGGATCACACCCACCAGAAAAGTCGAACTCGTGCCGTACCCGTCCTTAAACACCTGAGGAGCTTCCACCCTCGTTCCGCCAAAAATCCGGCTCAGCCGCCAGTAGATCCACAATGCCCCATTCGCCAGCAGCGTGATCCGCGTCCGCGGCCGGGCATGGCTGTGTCCTGAATGTGAAGATGACTCGCGGAAGAACGTCCCCAGCACATAAAGCCCCAGCACCAGCAGAGTGAACCCCACCAGCCGTTCCGCCCAGCGATCGCTGGACGCCGGCAGCGCGATGCGGAACACCACCGCCGCCGTTCCCAGCACAGCCACCGTAGTCGCGTGACCCGCCACATAGAGCAGGCCGAAGCGCATGGCATCCCGCGCCTTCAACTGCACACTGCTGATGTCGGTAATAGCCGCGATGTGGTCGTAGTCCAGCCCATGCCGGAAACCCAGCACCGCAGCCGAGAGCAGCGCCAGTCGCAGATTGACGGGATCAATCAAAACGGATCAACCAGAAACCAAACACGACCCAAAGAAGAATTCCGCAGGCGAGTGCGCGGACCCAGCGCACTCCGCAAACTGCGCCGGGACTTGTAGGCTAGCACACTCCCGCCCGCAAACCGCGGCAGTGCTGCAGTTTAGATTTCAACGGAATATCAATCGTCGGAGTCATCCCGAGCGGAGCCGTTCTTCAGGCGAAGCCAGGAGCCTGCCCTGAGCGAAGCCGAAGGGATCTCGCGTGCATCGCAATCTGTTGCCCATACCAAACCGCACCCCCACCCAAACCGGCGGGAGGGCAGCCAGACTGCTTGGGCTAGACTTTCCTGGCGGACTCTGGCCTGGCGGGCTCCGCCTTAGCAGTCA
>Ga0208690_1000536_pt1 | contig 10847 bp, 10 predicted proteins | sample June2015DPH_16_1_2_FD_184712 | JGI IMG/M metagenome (GOLD analysis project Ga0208690, IMG submission 184712) | Peatland microbial communities from SPRUCE experiment site at the Marcell Experimental Forest, Minnesota, USA - June2015DPH_16_10... | ecosystem: Environmental > Terrestrial > Soil >...
CGTCTGTCGGGCGCCGCGAAGTACTTCGACGTGACGATCGACGGCACGCTGCAGACTCCGCCGCTTTTGCTGGCTGCCGGCACGACCGAGTATCCGCTGGCGGCGAATCTCGACGGGGGAACCCACCAGCTCAGCGTATTTCGCCGCAACGAGCCCGTCCTGCCTGGTACGGGGTCGGGAGACACGACGTATCTCGGGTTGATTCTCGCCGACGGCGGGGCCCTGCTGCCGCCCACCGCGCCCTCGGCGCGACGCATCGAAATCGTCGGAGACTCGGTCACCTCCGGCTATGGCGATGACAGCGTGAACGGCGCGTGCCCGAACCCCCTTTTAGCGCAGAACTACGACGTCGCGTACGGAGCGGTCGCCGCGCACACGCTGGGGGCCGATCTCATCACGATTGCCTGGACGGGCAAGGGGATGTACCGCAACGACGACGGCACGACCACCGCCACGATGCCCGATATGTACGGGCTGGCGCTTCCCGACGTCACCACGAGCACGTGGAATTTCGCATCGTGGATTCCGGATGCCGTGGTCATTTACCTGGGCAACAACGATTTTGGGCAAGGCGATCCGGGTCAGTCGTACGTGACGACGTATCGGACGTTCATCGCGCGTGTTCGGACGAACTATCCGAGCGCGCTCATCGTCTGCACGATTGGACCGAATCTCACCGATCCGAAACTCACCGAAGAGCGCACGTACGTCCAAGGGATCGTCAACGCGGAGAACACCGATGCCGGTGACACGAACGTCGTCTTCCTCGAGATGCCTCAGCCGTTGGCGTCGGAGGGGACCGGTTGCGGAGGACATCCGCTCGCCGTGACTCACGCGCGCATGGGCGCGGCCCTAGTGACGCTGCTCCAGACCAAGCTCGGGTGGTAGCTCGGGCGGCTTGAATTTACCCCCGTTCGAGACCGAGGCCCGCCCAGGCGAGAGGATTCTTGTTCGACACGCCTGAATCCGAGACGACCCAACCTACGGGCTTGACCCCGCCGTGGCGTGCCACAATCCGGAATCGGGCGGAGCGCGCGACGAGCGACGACGAGTTCTCGCAAGACGACGAGCTCGTGACACCCGTCGCCGCTGTCACGAGGGGCACGAGGCTGTGGTAGCGTAGCGCCGCCCCGGGCGTCGCTCGCGTTCCTGGGCAAGGAGACATCCCGTGAAACTCAAGGCTTTTGCGCTCTCGGCAAGTGTCGTCGCTGCTGGCCTCGGACTCTGGACCTCGCCCGCGCACGCCCAACAGATGTGTACGAACGACAGCGATTGCACGGAAGGCGGTACGGAATGCGGCTCTTATGTATGCAACTTCGATCAGTCGACATGCGTCCCGGCCGACGCCGGCACGGGCTGGTGCACGCCAACCAATACGCCGAGCAATGTGAACTGCAAATGCGCGTCATTGGGCGCCATATGCGTAGGTTTCACGTGTCAAAACGACGCGGGCCAGTTGTTTATTACGCCCCCCTCGACCGGCACGACCTCCAGCTCCAGCAGCTCGAAAAGTACCAGCTCCGCAAGCTCGGCCAGCAGTAGTTCAAGCTCCAGCGCCGAGAGCGGCAGCTCAGAAAGCACCGCCAGCAGCTCCAAGTCAGGAGGATGCGCTGTGAGCGCCGGCAGCTCCTCGAGCTCCCCGTGGACGGTTGCGGGGTTGGCACTCGCTGGTTGTGTCGTGGCGGCGCGTCGCCGCCGGCGCCTCTGATTCCATGCGAGAGACCGCCTTGAGCCGAGCCCGGGCTTGGCAGTCTTGCGACGTCGAGTGAACGCTCGCCGTCAGGCGGTTTCGAGGCCTCCCGCCTCTTGCGCGGCCCGTGCGATCAAGTCGTCTACGCGGTTTTCGGGTATACCGCCGCTGAGCAGATACGCCCGCGCGGTTTCTTCGGCGTCATTTTCCTCGTCGAGCCGCGCGACGACGTCGGCTACGGCGACGAGCAGCGCATAGGTTCGCCCGGCCGGCGCGTGATGCCAACGACAGCCCTCCACCACCCCGTCCGGCAAGCGCCATGCGATAGCAAGCTCTTCGCCCGCGACCGTGTGCAGGTTGTCCACTGCCCGCGCGGCGAGGTCGAGGGCGGCGGCGGCCTCTCGGCGCCTGGCCAGAAGCTTCCAGCAACGCGCCCTGCCGATATCGTGCAGCAGCGCGGCCAAGAAGGAGATGTCCGGGTCGAGATGCAGGTTGCGCGCCAAAAGACGCGCGCACCGCGCCGCCCGCGCGCCGTGCTGGAACGTCGCCTCGACGTGTTCGCGAAAGCACGGCGTGTCGATGAAGATCGACGTGTACGCCACCTGATAAAGCACGTCGCGAGTCGCCTGGGTGCCGAGGCGCACGGCCGCTTGGCGAACCGAGGCGATCTTGGTCATCCCGGCTCGGGCGTACGACACCGAGTTCACAGCGGAGATGATTCGGGCGGCGAGCGGCGGGTCGTCGGCGGCGAAATGTGCGAGCTCGTCGAAGTCGAGCCCCGGCGTTCGCGCGAGTCGCAGGGCCTCGGTGACGCCGCGTGGAAGAGTCGGCAGATCGCTCGTGCCTCGGGCGAGGTCGAGCTCGAGCCGGTTCTCCAGCGAGGTCGGCAAAGTCCTGACGGTCATGGGATCCGGTCGGGTCACGGGATGGGCGCGCCGGTTACAGGATGGGCCCGGACCACCACGCGATTGCGCCCCAAGCGCTTGGCCTCGTAGAGCGCTTCGTCCGCTTCGGAGAGGAGCACACCCCGCTCGACCCGGGTATCCCCCGTCGTTCCGGCGATTCCGATGCTGACGCTCAGAGTTGCGGAGGCTGACTCTGAGGCGTGTTGCCCGTTGGAAAACCCTTGCCGAGGGGCCAGAAGGATCTTGCGAATCGCGGCGAGGTACCGTTCGCCGATGCGATCGGCGACGGCGAGAGCCGCGCCTCGCACAATGACGAGGAATTCGTCGCCGCCGTAGCGCGCGGCCACATCCCCCGTGCGCGCGCACACGTTGAGAGCTCCCGCGACTTCCGTGATGATGCCGTCGCCTGCCGCGTGGCCGTGCGTGTCGTTGATCTGCTTGAAATGGTCGATGTCGACCAGGACGGCGAGAATCGGCTCGCCTCCTTCGAGCGCCCGGTCGAGGACTGCGTCCGCGGCCCGGCGATTGGACAGCCCCGTCAAGGCGTCGGTCATCGCAGCGGACTTGAGCGACGCTCGCTCCGCCTTGACCCACTGCAGCGTTTCGCGGTCCCGACGGTTGCGTAGCTGGACCCGAACGCGGGCGCGAAGTTCGTCGAGGCGAAACGGGGTGACGACGTAATCGTCGGCTCCCGACAGCAGGCCCCGGACGACGCTTTGCTCGTCCTGGAAGGCCGACGTAATCAAGATAATCGGCGTGAGACGCGTTTCATCCATCATTCGGAGGTCGCCACAAATCTCGAAGCCGGAGATCTCGGGAAGCATGACATCGAGAAGGACGAGATCGGGGGGATGGTCGCGAACATGCGCAATGACGCCGGTGCCTTCCGCCAATGTGTCTACCGAGTAGCCCTCGTGGGTCAGCACCTTGGCGAAGAGTTCCCGCCGAGCCCTGTCGTCGTCCACGACGAGGATGCGAGCCGGCCGATCCGCCGGCGGAAGACTCTCAAGGTGCATGCTCCGCAGAGGAAAACGGCACACCGGCGCCTTTTCTGTACCCGGGTCCGGCGAGAACGCGAAAACCTGGGCGATCCGGCGACGATTGGCGGGCGTCCGGCCGCTCCAGCGTGACGGCGACGCCGGTGAGCCGAAAAGACGACTCGGTCCGCTTCGGCTCGGCACGTCGCGGCTCCGATTGCGCAGGACGACCTCGAGCGGCAGACTCGCTTGCGATGCGCCGGCGATTCCCGACGAACGATCGCAATGGATCGCTTCGTGCCATCGGGCGCACGACGGCGATCGGCGTGGTCGTTTCCGCCGCCGGCTTCGGCGCCGGCTGTCTCACCGTGTTGCCTACCGACCTGCCCTCGACGCCGCCAGAGCCACCTGCGATCGTGCATGACGCCGTTCAGCCACCTGCCGACCAGCTGCTCGTCGAGTGGCCGTCCGAGCTCATCGTTCCCGTTCAGGTCAACGACTCGAACGGGTCGTTCACGTACGACGTCTTCGTCGATTACGATGGAAATTCGGACGACACTCCGTACTCCGTGGCACCGCCTGGCCAGCTGGGGACCGACGGCGGAGTCGCCGTGGTCACCATCCCGCTTCAGCCCCCAGCCGTGCTCACGACATGCCACACCATCCAAGTCTTGGTGGTCCGTGGTTTTGCCGTGACCGCGTCTGGGACGACTCTGTGGCACACGCCCAACGAGCTGGGTGGCGACATCATCACATGGTTCTACACGCCCGCCGATGGGATCGATGGGTGCGCCATCTACGACGCCGGGATTTACCAAGACGGAGCCACGCCGAGCGCCGACGACGGCGGCTGACGCTCCCACCCTCCGTGTCGGCAGATGCCGACCGAGCTGCTGGCGGGAATTCGCTCTGGGTTGGGAAGGTTGCGGCCGGCGGGACTACACTGGGGAGTGGATTCGGGCTCGAGCTGCGGTTTTGAAGACGAAGCGAGGGATGGCCGGCCACTAATCGGCGTGTCCACCGGAGCCGCAAGAATTCACGATACGGTGCCGGCGGCGACTGGCGACGGGGCGGTCCCGTGGACGTTCGTGGCCGTCTACAAAGCGCACTTCGCGTTCATCTGGCGAAGTGTGATTCGCCTTGGCGTCGTCGATAGCGCGGTCGATGACGTGGTCCAAGATGTCTTCCTTGTGGTGCATCGCCAGCTTCCGCGCTTTCGCGGCGAGTCCTCCGTTCGGTCCTGGCTTTTCGCCATCGCGTCGCATGTCGTGCGCGACTCGAGGCGATCCCTGCGCCGCAAACCCGCTAACCTGGGAGGAGGTGGGCGCGTGTGCGACGATGTCGACCTCTTGGCCAACGCCGCGCCGAGCCCGCAAGATACTGTGGCGGTAGCGGAGGCCGTGCGCACCCTTCATGCGGTGCTCGACGCCATGCCCAAAGAGCGACGCGAGGTGTTCATTCTCGCCGAACTCGAGCAGATGACCCTTGCGGACATCGCAACTGCCGTGCAGGCCAACCCCAATACCGTGTCTTCCCGCCTGCGCGCCGCACGCGCGGACTTCGAGAGGGCGGTCGCCAGGGCGCGCGCAAGCGACCAAAGGAGAATCCGATGACGGGGCTCGGGCCAGAGGCCAACGCGTTGCTCGAGGCGGCGCGCGGCGGTGACCAACCAACCCATGCGGACGAGGAGCGCGTGTTGGCCGCGATCGGGAAGCGGTTGGCGCTCGGCGCCGCGAGTGGGCTCGCCGTCGCCGCTGCCGACCGAGGGGCGCTTGTCGGTGGACCGGATCCGTCCGCAGTCGCCGCCGTGCGGATGGCGTGGGCGACGAAGGTTCTGGTTGGGCTGGCGCTCGTGGGTGCGATCGGCGCGGGCGCCGCCATGCTCTCCCGTAGGGCGCCCCGGCCCGCGCTGCCCGCGGGTTCGGTGGCGACCGGCGCGCCGACGTCGGGCGAAGCTATCGCGCAGGTTCAGGATCGGCCGGACGGCGCCGCGAGCCCCGAGGCGCCGGCGGCGGGAACCATCGGTTCGCAGATGGGAGCCTTTCGGCCGAGCCCGAGAACGATGTCGGGCCCGCGTGTTCCCCCGGCGGCCGGGTCGTCCTCGCGCGTCGCGCCGCCCACCGGCGACGTGGCGGCCGAGGTTCGTCTTCTTTCCGAAGCTCATGCGGCCCTACGAGGTGGCCAGCCGGAGCGTGCCCTCGGCCTTCTCGAGGAGCATGTGCGCCGCTATCCCAGGGGCGCTTTGGGTGAAGAGCGCGAGGCCGATCGAATCGCCGCGCTCTGCGCGCTCGGACGCGTCGTCGAGGCTCGAGAAGCGGCCGATCGGTTTCTGCACCAGGCGCCGTGGTCGCCCATGGCGGGGCCGGTTCGAGCGTCCTGCGGGGGCCCGCTGGGGCGGTCCGCACCACCGATTTGATTGCCAAATTCGGCTCGTCCGTGTCCCGCCGTGAAGTCCGGGAACGACGGCCGTTCTCGATCGCGCAACGCCGCCCGCGAGGCGCGTGGGCCGGGCCGCAGAGTCCACTTCGCGTGCTATGGCTGAGCCGCCATGGCCTCCGGTCCGCAGCGCGGCGCGGGTCTCGCTGTCCGCCCTCCTGTTCTTCCCATGCTCGCGAAGCGCATCGGCGAGTTGCCGGGCGGCGAGGGATGGATCTTCGAGCCCAAGTGGGATGGGTTTCGCGCGCTCGTCTTTCGCGACCGCGACGAGTGCATCGTGCAGAGTCGAGACGGAAAAGAGCTCAATCGCTACTTTCCCGAAGTGGTCGGTTCCCTTCTTGCCCAGCTGCCGGAGCGATGTGTTCTCGATGGCGAAATCGTCGTTGCGCGCGGCGGGGCGCTCGACTTCGAGGCGTTGCAGCAGCGCATTCATCCTGCGGCGTCGCGCGTCACGCTCCTTGCCCGCGAGAGCCCCGCGTCAATCGTCTTTTGGGACGTCCTCGCCGAAGGCGACCGCGACTGGCAGAAATCACCGTTTCAAGACCGACGCGCCTTGCTCGAGACGCTGCTGTGCGCCGCGCACCCGCCCGTCCATGTCACGCCGGCCACAAGGGATCGATCCATCGCCACAGACTGGTTCGATCGCTTCGAGGGAGCCGGGCTCGACGGCGTGATGGCGAAGGCGGCGGCCGGGACCTACGAGCCCAATCAGCGGGTCATGTTCAAGGTCAAGCACGAGCGTGAGTGCGACTGCGCCGTGGGCGGCTTTCGCTGGCACAAGGGTGGCGCAGATACTGAAATCGGCTCGCTCTTGCTCGGACTCCACGACCCAACCGGCACGCTCCAGCACGTCGGAGTCTGCGCGAACTTCTCCGCGTTGAAGCGCCGCGAGCTCGTGGGCTTGCTCACCCCCTATCGTCGCGACGCGCTGGTCGGTCACCCTTGGCAGCATTGGGCCGCTCCTGCGCACGCAGCGAACTCGCGGGCGCCGGGCGCCAAGAGCCGGTGGAGCCAGGGCAAAGACCTGTCATGGGAGCCGCTCCGTCCGGAGCTCGTCGCGCAAGTGGGATACGACCACATGCAAGGCACCCGTTTCCGGCACACGGCTCAGTTTCGCCGCTGGCGCGAGGACAAGAAGCCCATCGAGTGCACGTTCGAGCAGTTGGAAGTCGTCGCGCCGCACGAGCTTGCGGCGATCTTCGCCGCAGGTCGCTGAGCCCCGGCTGGGTCGGTCACCGGCGGGTCCTCGGCAAGTAGATGCCCGATCGCCCCTCGCGGGTCGGATCGTCATCCGGGTCGGGTGTCTCCCGGGCTGGGCGATCGATCTCCGGAACGTTTCGCAAGTTCACGCGTACGCGCGTCCAGGTCGAGGAACGACCCCGCATCGCATCGACCAGGACATCGTCGACGGCAAGGTGAGCGGCGGCCGCCGGATGGCGTGCTCTCCACCGCTCGAGGCCTGCCACGGCCGCCTCTCGGCTCGGTGAATTCGCGACCACGATGAGGGGCGCCTTCGTGCGGCCCGTGCGCGTGCTCTTGGCCCGCGAAGGCGCCACCCGAGGCGACTCCCCTTCGGCCTTTGGAAAATGAGGCGGCCAGGGTGCATCGCCCAGCCCGGTCGCTTCATCCCGGGCCGCGAGGTCCAGCAGTTTCTCGAGCGATCCAGGAAAGCGATCGATGTCGGCGTGCGGATCCCCGCGCGAGGCGAAGCGCGCCGGCACGGTTTGCACGGTGAAGTCGGCAGGGTCGCAGTGGACCACTTCGTCCCAGTCGAGAGGGGTCGAAACGCGCGCATCCGGCGACGGACGCACCGAGTATGCCGAGCACGTGGTCCTGTCTTTGGCGTTCTGATTGTAATCGAGGAATACGCCGCGCCGTTCTTCCTTCCACCATTTCGACGTCGCGATCCCCGGCAGTCGCCGTTCGATCTCGCGCGACAACGCGAGGGCGGCGCGACGCACCTCCGTAAACGTCCAGCGGGCTTCGACGCGGACGTTGACGTGCATCCCGCGGGATCCGCTGGTTTTCGGCCATCCCACCAGGCCGAGCTCTCCGAGCAACGTGTGAACGGCGAGGGCGACCTGCCGGACGTCCGACCAAGCGACACCCGGGCCGGGGTCGAGGTCGATGCGCAGCTCGTCGGGATGCTCGAGATCCGAGGATCGTACCGGGTGCGGATGCAGCTCGAGGCATCCCAGGTTGACCACCCATGCGAGCCCCGAGGCGTCGTCGACCACGATCTCGTCCGCCGTTCGGCCCGACGGGAAGGTCAGCGTCACCGTCCGGATCCACGGCGGTCGTTTTTCGGGCGCTCGCTTTTGGAAGAACGCCGGGCCGTCGGCGCCTTCGACGAACCGCTTGAGGACGAGAGGGCGATCGCGAATGCCGGACAGCGCGCCGCCGGCGATCGACAAGTAGTACTGAACGACGTCGAGCTTCGAGAGCTTGGCGTCTTTCGAGAAATACGGCCTGTGGGGGTGAGTGATGGTTACGTCCCGCCCGTCGATCGCGAGGACCACGGCTGGCTCTTGGTTGGCCATCGAGGCGAGGCTACATCAGGCGTGGTGGCCTACGCGACGCGAGAGTGCGCAACCCCGGGCACTTGTGTGCCTGCACCACCCATGGCCGAGGGCAGCGGGCGTGCACGCTCGATCGCGGTGAGCCGGTTTGTCGATTGAATGCCACTGCAATCAAGGGGGGGCTGGGACGCTTAAGGCGGCCGAGATATGGAACGTTTCGTGGCCGCCCGCGCAAAAGCTGGACGCGCTTACGAAGCGAATCGTCTCGACTCACGTCGAGGTGACGAAGCTGGAACGTCGCGCACTCGTCGCATCCGACGAGGCACCCGCGCCTCAAGGTCTCTCTTCGGATCCGGCGCGGGCAGTGATGGCTGAGCGCGTCTCGGCAGAAACGCAGAGCCGCGGATGGGACACGCTGCGGACCTTCGGTCGTCATCAGATTGGCGCTCTGGTCGCCACGGGCGTCGACTTCGGCGTGATGATCGCTTGTGTCGAATGGCTCGGCGTCTCCGCCGTGGCTGGCACAGCGGCCGGTGCGACGCTCGGGGCGGCGACCAACTTCACCCTCGGCCGGGTCTGGATCTTTCGACGCCACTCGAGACGTCCCGCTGACCAAGCCGTGCGGTACGCCATGGTCTCGGCAGCCAGCGCCGCGTGGAACGCGCTCGGCGAACACGTCGTGCACGAGCTCGCCCACGTTCAATACGTGCTGGCGCGCGCGCTCGTGGCCTTCGCGGTCGGGTTGATTTGGAACTTTCCCATGCACCGCTACTTCGTGTTCCGCTGATCCGTGGGTCGGGGTCGGGGTCGGGGTCTTTCTGTTCTACGCATTTCCCGTTCGGCGAGATGTCGCTGAACGCCTACGGTTCGCAGCCCTTGTGTTCGCTTGGATGGCGAAGCCGAAACCAAGTTCCTCGGCCATGCTTTGCAAGCGGTCGATGCCAAAGCGAGCGACCGCGGCGAGTCCTGCGATGAGCGTTTGCATGCCGCGCATGAGAACGATGGGGCCCATGGGCTGGCCTTTGCGGTCGATCCAGCCGCCCATGGCGGCGACCGCTCGCAGAGTGGCATCGACCTCGGGCTGCTCGCGGGCGCTTTGAAGCTGGTAGACGACCATCGCGGCGAGGTTGCTGAGCGCAAGACGCCGCGCAATGCGCTGGCCCGTCTCTTGGCGCCAGTCTTCGAGACGAAAGCCGACCTTGAGCAAGAAAAACAAGCGCTCGACCCGCCACCGCCACAGATAGGCTTGGACGACCACGCTGAGGGCATCGTCGAGGTTGGTGAGCAGCACCCAGCGGAGCGGCTTCGCCTTTGGATCGGGGGTACCCCTTTCGCGCAACTCGGCGACGACCACCCGGACGGAGAGCGCAACGCCGGGCACGGGTTTCGGTGGCTTGGTCCCGCGGTTCTTGCTGGCGGTGATCCCACGGCGAGAGGGGTTTACGAACTCCACCCGCGTTTCGCCCTGATACAGGTCGTATTCCTTGCCATCATGCGTGGTCGTGCCGGCGAGTTGAAGGACAACCCGCTCGGTGAGCTCGCCGAGCTTGCGCTTTGCGCCCGTGGTCGTACGCACCCAACGCGACAGGTGCTGAGCGCGAATCACGTACTTGTCTCCAGCCGCCGCGATGGCCCTTTGCGTTCCGACGTCGTCGAACTCGCGGTCCGCCACGTGGACCAACTCGCGCCCTGGCAACCTCCTACGCGCCGCCGCGACGCCGCGCTCGGTCTGCTCCAGATGGCCATCGTACGGCAGCGGCACGTCGCTCTCGGACGACAAGCAACCGTGTGACGTGCGAAGCTCTTGAATGACGGGTGCGAGGGGCTGTCCGCGATCATTCACGACGAGGGCGCTGTACAAGTCGTAACCGATACTTCGCCCGTTACTGATGCGGATCCGGTCCGCCTTCGCCGATTGCTTCGCGTAGTCCACCCACGAAAAGTCGTGCATCACGTAGCAACGCCAGCCCGCGGGAACGAGCTCCGCGATCCCCGCGCCCACCATGCCGTAGAGCGCCGGCAGGGACACCTCGTCGTTATCGAACAACCGATACGCCCCCATCGCGTGGGCCCACGCTCCCTCGTGGCCCGCACCCGCTGTCCCATGCGTCGCGCTCGAATGCCCCTGAATGATCCCAGAGACGATTTGAAGCACACGGTCGTTACGCCGCGAGTCCCCCAAGTCCGCTCCTGCTACCAACTTATCCACATCGATCATTGCTCCCGCAATCACGCTATCCGCTCTCCGGGCAACTTTCTGGCGTGAATCGCGATCCGTAGAACAGAAAGACCCCGACCCCGACCCCGACCCCGACCCCGG